>Ga0182030_10007014_pt1 | contig 23608 bp, 22 predicted proteins | sample 812S3MmetaG_FD_121299 | JGI IMG/M metagenome (GOLD analysis project Ga0182030, IMG submission 121299) | Permafrost microbial communities from Stordalen Mire, Sweden - 812S3M metaG (Illumina Assembly) | ecosystem: Environmental > Terrestrial > Soil > Wetlands > Permafrost | place: Sweden...
AATATCCTCCATCGCCGGGGAGGCCGGGGAGATTTTCAAGAGGCTGGCCGGTTGAGCCGTACAGAGGATCGCCTACCAGGGGATGGCCGATGGATGCCAGATGGATTCTGATTTGATGAGGGCGCCCCGAATTTAGGCTTACCTCAAATGTTGTCGTGCTAGTGGTGCCGGTGCTAATGCTGCGCGAGATCACCTTTGCCAATGACTTTGACGGTTTGCCGTTGGGGTGGGCGGCCCACACGGAACCGATGCGCGGGTGCGGTACGAGGCCGATGGGCGTGAGGATTTCGTAGGCGTCGTGCTGTGCAATGTTTTGCGCCAGCGCCCGGTAGATTTTTTGAATTTTGGGTGTGTTCCAGTTTGCGAATAGATGAGAGGCCGCCTGCGGTGTTTTGGCGAAGAGGACGATGCCGGTGGTGGCTCGGCCCAACCGGTGGACGGGGTTTGCGTTAGGGATTCGCCGTTGCACCAAGCGCAGCAGGGTGTTTTCCAGGAAGCCGCCGCCGGGGAGGGTGGGCAGCCCCGTGGGTTTATTGACGGCCAACAGATGGGGATCTTCAAACAGGACTTCGAAGTGCTGAGGGGAGTCTGGTTCGATCCAGGGCGGACGGTTCCAGACAAGGGTTTGGCCTAAAGTGACCGATTCGCTGCCGGTGGCGGTGACGCCGTTGAGGGTGACTTCGCCATTGTTCAGTTTTTGTTGCCAGGCTTGTGGGGTTGAGTGGGGGTAAAGGCTTGCCAAGTGGGAGAGCAGGGTTTGTCCATGGTATTTGCTGCTGATGATTGTGGCGTAGGCATAGCCCCGGTTGAGCATGTAGTTTGAGTGTAAGCTATGGCATCTGCTGGCTTCTTCGCCAATCAAGCGCCCGCTTTTTGCTGCGCAATCCTTGGCGGCGGGACTAATTTTGGCCAAACCCGATATCTCTGATCTCGCACATAGGTGTAAATCTATGGCAAGCAGAGCGCTTGCCGTGACTTGGCTAAGATTGCATTGGGAGACAAGGATGCCGGTGTGCGCCGCGCTGCCGCCACAAACTTGGCCGATCAGTTCGCCTTTGAAGGACTAAGAGATGCGAAAAGGGTTTACAAGAAAACCGCAAGCGGACGAGCCCGCGACGCCAGGCAAGAACTACATAACGCCAGCCGGCCTGCAGCGCCTCAAAGATGAGCACCGGTTTCTGCTCACCAGGGAACGCCCGGCCGTGACGGAGGTAGTGGCGTGGGCTGCGAGCAACGGCGATCGCAGTGAAAACGCCGACTATCAGTACGGCAAGCGGCGGCTGCGCCAGATCGATGGACGGATTCGCTTTCTCACGAAGCGAATCGAGGCCGCGGAAGTGGTTGACCCGGAAACTCCGAGAGCGAGGCAGGCGGCGATGAGGGCATTCTTCGGAGCGACTGTGCGCTATGCCAATGCCGCGGGAACGGAGCGAGTGGTGAGCATCGTGGGCACTGACGAGGTCGATCTCGACCGCAACCACATCAGTTGGGTGTCTCCTCTGGGGCGCGCGCTGATGAAGTCGGCAGCGGGCGATCGCGTAATTCTCCAAGCGCCGGGCGGTACAGCATACCTGACCGTGCTGGAAGTGAGTTACGAGCGCATTTCGGTGGAACCGTTCCGTGAGCCGCTTGGAGCCGAGGCCTCGGCCAAGGGACTCCCTCGCGGAGCCCAATCCACCTGATGAAGTTTAGCGAAGCGGCACATGAACATTCCTGGCCCCGCGCGATTGCCCCCAGTCGTACGTCAGGCTCGGAAGTAATATTGGAAGAGGAATTCCTATGCGCTTCTTGCTCGGAACGTTAGTCTTGGCAGCGGCCCTTTCAGCCCAGATCGTGAGCGCGCCTTCAGACGCTGTGGGCACCGTCGTCGGTCGCCTTGAACTGGAACGATATAAGGCGCACATCAGAGGACTGGCGCAGTTCGGCGATCGAATGCAGGGAACCGAGCGCAACCGCGATGCCATTGACTGGATTGAGAAACAGCTGCGGAGCTTCGGGTACTCCACCGTGGAGCGGCATCGGTTCATGTCGGGTAGCGGGCCTCTAGAAAACATCTACGCCACAAAGATCGGTACGACCGTGCCCGGAGAGATGTACATCGTCTCGGCGCATATAGACGGACGGGGCGGTGGTGAGGCTGCGGACGACGATGCCTCCGGCTGCGCAGTTTTGCTCGAAGTGGCTCGGGTATTAGCAATGCCCGACGTACAAACGAATCGCTCGGTAAGGTTTATCTTTTGGAACAATGAGGAATTCGGGATGGACGGCAGCGGGACCTATGCGGTGGAAAGGGTATCGCTCCAGGGCACGGCGGCTGAACCGAAATGGCTCGGCGTCATTCAGCACGACATGGTGATGTTCGACCACGGCATGCCCCCAGGTCCAAAACAGAGTCCCCATGCCGACATCAATATTGAGTACCAGGAGAACTCGACCATGGCGGTCGAGTCCGCGAAACTGGCGGCCGCGCTTCAGGCAGCGAACCGGTCTTACGCCGGGGACTACCCTGCGACGATCGGCCTCAATATGGCAGGCACGGATTCGATCCAGTTTCAGGATCTTGTGGCCTCAGTGAGCATGCGCGAAAACGAGAGGCTTAGAGGGATCGTCAGGGGTTCAAACCCGAACCATCATGAACCCACCGACAAATACGAAAACTATAGTGAGGAAGACTTTCGTTTCGGCTTCACTTCCGCACGGACGACGCTCGGCGGTCTTGGATCCCTCGCTGGCATAACTCTTGCACGGCCTCGGTAGGCCCGATGATGAGATCCTCACAGCGCGATGTGGGTAGGGCACACGGTGCGTTAGTTAGGGCTCCGTCGTTATTGCGCATGATCGAAAGGTGGCGAAGGAGCCTCTCCGAGATGTTCGCGACGACTCTCTCCAATGCATGACGACCGGCGCGATTCGTCAAGCTTGATTGGCTGGGCGTCAACCCAAGATCTTACTCATGGGCGAAGCTTTCACCGCGGGACGTCGTACAGCTATGTTATACAGCTATTTGGAAGCGAGCTTCTGTACAATGCTCAACGCTTTCTCCACGTGCTGATCCGGCGAGAGTTTGTCTTCCGTGGACGACAGGGTGGCGATGATCTTGTGGTCTTTGCCGATCACGAACGTGACGCGTTCGATGAAATCATGGTCAATATCCACGCCCCGCACATCCTTCGCGCCGGCTTTCAAGGCGTTCACCGTCAGGTTGTAGGAGGCCGCGATCTTGCGCTCCGCATCCGAGGCCACCGGAAACTTTCCGGCGCAATAATCCGGATCTGCCGAGAACACATTGAGCCGCGCAATGCTGTCGGCCGACACGCCAATGATGGTGGCGCCGGCGGCATCGAATTTTTCTTTCTCCTGCGCGAAGGTATGCGCTTCCAGATCGCAGCCCTTGGTATAAGCGGAGGGATAGAAGTAGACGACGACCGGACCTTTCTTCAGCGCGTCCGCCAGTGAAAAGTTAAATTCTTTCCCCGCCAATGAAGCCCGCGCAGAGAAATCCGGTGCCTGATCGGCCACTTTGAGCGCCGCCAAAACTGGCAAGCCCACGAGCACCGAAAGCACAAGTCCAAGAAACACACTCTTCATCGCAATTGCCTCCTTGTTGAACTAGTTGGAAGAATATCACAAGCGCGAGCCGAGCGTAGGATGACCAGCGTTTCTACCTAGACGAGCCGTGATGTCCACTTGGCGCATTGCCAGCGTTACTGAGAACGGGCGGGAGGACCTGCCCGATGTGGGCCATTGTCGGACTGAACGCGCGCGAAATGCGCGGCCCCCCGGGGGCTGAGGACTTTCACGGACTAGAATGGGTCGAACGAGGCCAACGATGTGCATTGAGGCTGTTCTGATGCGTGTTACTTTTGTGTTGAGGTGGCTATGATCCAGCTAAGGGTTAACGGAAGCGCGCGGCAATTCGATGGCGAAGCCGAAATGCCGCTGCTTTGGTACTTGCGCGATTCGATCGATCTCACCGGGACCAAATTCGGATGCGGCCTGGGAGTCTGCGGAGCCTGCACGGTGCACATCGATGGTAAAGCGGTGCGCAGTTGCACGACGCCGATGAAGGCCGCCGCGGGAAAGAACGTGCTGACGATCGAAGGCCTCAGCTCCAAGGGCGATCATCCCCTACAGCAGGCTTGGAAAGAGCTAAACGTGCCGCAGTGCGGCTACTGCCAGAGCGGTCAGATCATGCAAGCCGCGGCGCTGCTCAAAGAAAAGCCGAAGCCGAGCGACCACGACATCGACCAGGCCATGCAGGGCAATATCTGCCGCTGCGGAACGTATCAGCGCATTCGCGCTGCCGTGAAACAGGCCGCGGGGGTGAAAGCATGAACGCCGCACCGACGAACAGCTTTGTATCGGGATCGGATCGCATGATCGAAATCCGTAAGGTGAGCCGGCGTGGATTTATCGGCAATGTGTTTTCAGCCGGAGCGCTGGTGCTGGGCGCCTCCGCACTGCCCGTCACTTCACTGTTTGACGCGCAGGGCCAAACGCCGAATCCCGATTATCCCGCCGACGCGGCCGCGTGGCATCCCAGTGTGTACCTGGGCATCCAGGCGGACGGCACGGTGTTGATTGTCGCGCACCGCTCCGAGATGGGGACGGGCATTCGCACGTCGCTGCCGATGGTGGCGGCCGAGGAGATCGACGCGGATTGGAAACGCGTCAAAATCGTCCAGGCCGTGGGCGACGAAAAATACGGCTCCCAGGACACCGACGGGTCTAAATCGATTCGCGAGTTTTACGGTCCGCTGCGTGAGGCGGGTGCGTCGGCGCGCATGATGCTGGAGCGCGCGGCGGCCGCGAAATGGAGCGTTCCCGCGGAGGAATGTCATGCCCGGAATCACGAGATTGTGCATGCGAAATCGAATCGCAAGCTGGGCTTTGGTGAAGTGGTGCTGCTGGCATCGAAACAACCGGTGCCGAAGAAGGAAGAGCTAACCTTCAAGCCGGCCGCCGATTATCGCTACGTGGGTAAGTTGGTTCCAGTGGTAGATCTAGACGATTTGGTAACGGGACGGGGCAAGTTCGGGCAGGACATGAAAGTGCCCGGCATGCTGTACGCGTCGATCGAAAGGGCACCGGTGTTTGGCAGCACCGTGAAGAGCGTGGACGACGCCGAGGCTCGCAAAGTCACAGGTGTCTCGCAGACGTTGACCATCGCGCCGTACCAGGCTCCGTATGGTTTTCAGGCGCTCGGCGGCGTGGCGGTGATCGCCGATAACACATGGGCGGCGATGCAGGGGCGCAAGAAGCTACAGATCGAATGGAGCCAGAGCCCCAACGCGAGCCACGATTCGGCGGCGTATCGCAAGGAATTGGAAGCGACGGTTCGCCAGCCGGGTAAGGTGGAACGCAACCAGGGCGACGTGGACCAGGAATTCGCCAGCGGCAAAAAGATCGTCGAAGCAGCATATTACGTTCCTCAATTAGCGCACGCGCCCATGGAGCCGCCCGTGGCAGTCGCCGAATTCAAAGACGGCAAGGTTACGGCGTGGGCGCCCTCGCAGAATCCGCAAGCCGTGCAGGATACGGTCGCCAAGGCACTTGGTATTAAAAAAGAAGACGTGATTTGCCATGTGCCGCTATTGGGCGGAGGGTTCGGACGCAAATCGAAACCGGACTTCGTGGCGGAAGCGGCGTTGCTCGCCAAGCAGCTGGGTAAGCCGGTCAAAGTCGTATGGAGCCGCGAAGACGACATTCACTTCGACTATTTCCATTCCGTCGCGGCGATGTATTTGAAGGCCGCAGTCGATGGGAAGGGACGGCCCACGGCATGGCTGGGGCGCAGCGCCTATCCGCCGATCGGTTCGCAGAACGATGTGAACGCGCGCTACGGAGGACTGGGCATGATGGGCTGGGCGGACGTGCCGTGGGAGATCCCGCACATCCGCACGGAAAACGGACCGGCGGAAGCGCATACGCGGATCGGTTGGCTTCGTTCCGTCGGCAATGTGTTCCATGCGTATGGCGTGCACTCCTTTGTAGACGAATTGGCGGCGCAGGCGGGGCGCGATCGCGTGGAATATCTGCTCGATCTGATTGGCAGCAATCGCGTCATCGAACTCCGGCCGGAGGCGCAGCGCGCGCAGCCGAACCCTTATCCGATCGACACGGCGCGCACGCGGCGGGTGCTCGAAATGGTGGCGGAGCAATCCGGGTGGGCCAAAAAGAAATCCGGCAATGGTCGCGGATTCGGGGTTGCGGTCCATCGCAGCTTCCTCACTTATGTGGCGACAGTGGTAGAAGTGGAGGTCGACGGGAAGGGCGGGATTCGGATTCCGCGGATCGATACGGTGGTGGACGCCGGTAAAGTCGTGAACTTCGATCGCGCGAAATCGCAATTCGAAGGCGCGGCTGTATTCGGTGCCAGCCTCGCCCTCATGAGCGAGATCACTGCTTTGAACGGCATGATACAGCAATCCAACTTTCACCAATACAAAGTGGCTCGCATCAATGAATCGCCTGTGCAAACCAACGTGACGGTGTTGCAGAGCGATGCCCCGCCGGCGGGAATCGGCGAACCAGGAGTTCCGCCGATCGCACCGGCACTCTGTAACGCGATTTTCGCGGCGACAGGAAAGCGAATCCGTGAGCTCCCCATCAGGAACCAGTTGTCATAGCTTGCCCGATAATTCGTATTCTCGGAAGCGCCGTTCAGGTTTGGACGGCACCGTCCCGAGGTCCCAGCCCCTTGTACCGCCGCGCCTTCCCTGCGAGGGACAATCCAAAGCAGTGACCTGAGTGATAAACGAAAGGAGAATACTAGGTGGCTGACAAGCAGATAAACGGGCGGTTGCCCAGTTTCTGGCGTGAGGATCGACATCTGAGTTTCTTCCTTGCCTTTTTGGTGCTTATGACGATTTTTGTGCCAATGTTTGGCCTGTCACGCCCAGGGCGTATTGCAATAGATCTCACTTTCGCGCTCATGCTCCTGTCCGGCGCAATCGCGACGGTGTCCAAGCGAATGCTGAAGTACGTCGTTATCGCGGTGACCGTTCTGGAATTCACGGCGGATTTGATCGCCGAATTCAACCCGTCCTTCAGCCCCAAGGGCTGGGATACTGCTCTCAAGGTGTTTTGCATGACCATACTCGTAGTCATGACGTTGAAGCAGACATTTCTTCTTCCCGGTTCCGTTTCTGTGCACCGGGTCATGGGCGGCATCGCCGCCTATCTGCTGATCGGAGTGACCTGGGCGTTTGGTTACAAGCTGCTCCTGGAGATGATTCCGGACGCAATCCACTTCCAAACACCGCTGGCCGCCGGAGTTGCCACCGGCGAACCCTCCCGTTTGATCTATTTCAGCTTTGAAACCCTCACGACCGTCTCTTACGGCGACGCGTATCCGGTCCACCGCATTGCGCGATCGTTGGCCACGGCAGAAGCGCTCGTCGGGCAACTGTACCCCGCGATCCTGATCGCGACATTGGTCGGGATGGCATTGCAGGCGCGATTTAACGCGGCACTCAATGAAACTGACGACAAAAGACCAATCTGAGTGCTCGGGGAGCTAGTGCCCGTTAACTGGCATTATCGGCAGTGTTGCATTCAAGAATTACTAGCCAAAAGTGACTGAAAGCGGACTGTCCGAATCCCAAGTTTCAGCAGACATTCCGTCTCAAGCAAATGGATAGTCGCCGAATGGCAGTCAGCAAAGATAGACATCTGAATGGGAATGAGGCCCGCTTGATACCTCCGCGGATCGATCCACTTCACAACCACGTCGCCCGACCTAACCGGGAAGGATAGTTGGTCGGGGCGAGAGGATTCGAACCTCCGGCCTCCTGGTCCCGAACCAGGCGCTCTACCAGGCTGAGCCACGCCCCGAGTGAGAAGTGCACGCGCCCGGCTGCTTAAATCAAGCCGAAGGGAAGCGCCTACCAAAGTAAGTATACCAGCTTCGGCCTGCGGCACGCCGCACTTCTTCTGTGTGGATCACGCCTTACCTAGTGACTGGCCTTGGCCGCGTCTCTCTCGAGTGCGGATTTGACGAGCGCCGCCGATCGATAGACCCCGTGGACGAACTTCCCGTAAGGCAGCGTGAGGAACAGGAACAGCACGATGGCCAGGTGGATCACCAAGAGCGGTCCCATGGCTCTTGTTTCGCGCAGGACCAGCAGAGCGAGACCGGTGAGGCTCGTCAGAAACAGCAGGAGCAGGAAGCTCCGATCGTTCCCGTCCTGCGCCGCATCGCCGATCGCGGGATCGCGCCGGCGTTTCAGCAGATAGAGCCCGACCGGTCCGATCAGCAGTCCCAGGCCGCCGAGCGTTCCCAGAATCACGGGTGCGCTTCCATAAGGATGGGGCGCGACAAAGCCCAGGACGTGATCGATCGCCGCGACGGTGGTGGACGCGAAGCACAACGCGAAGCCGTAAAACGTAAAGTGATGGAAGATGCGGCGCGCCTGCGAATGATGCTCGTCCGGATACGTGCATCCTGCGCCGCCGCTCGAAAGATTGGTCATCGCTAGCACGTCGCGCATGGCTTTCACCAGCGCCGAGGGCTTGAAGAAGCGGCCGAGGCTTTCGCCTGCGTCGTTCCAAAAATTCGCAAAGCCTCCCAGATGCGCGACCAGAACAAATAACGACACAGCGAGAAACACGGCGACCATCACCGTGTGCGGGATGACGTCGTAGAACGTCCTTCCTGAAAGATCATCGATCGCAGCGTTCAAGATCACCACGCCGATCATCCACACGATCCACTTGCCGCGGCCGAAAGCTTTCGCGAGCGGAGCGGGCCATGCATAGTGCCTGTAGGAATCCGCGCGGATTTGCGCGAAGACCTGCGGGACATTCACGGCGAATTCGTGCGGAGGCGCATACTGGCACGCGTAGTAGCATTCGGCGCAGTTATGGCACAGGTTCGCCAGATAGCGCAGATCGCCGGGAGCAAAGGTCAAACGTTTCTCCATCGCAGGAAAGACCGCGCAATAGCCCTCGCAATAGCGGCAGGCGTTGCAAATCGTCATCAAGCGCTCGCCCTCGGCGAGATTCGCGGCGGGTGTGGATGAGGCTGACGGCAGAACTTTAAGGTCGGGCGGCACGCGCGGCCTCCCTTCCGGCAATGCGTCCGAACACGCTGCCGATGGTCATGCCGAAGCCCGCGGGATAGCCTTTTCCAAGAATGTTTCCCGCCATGATTTCACCGGCGGCAAACATGTTCGAAACGGCGGGACCATCTTTCATTTGGATTTCGGCCCGTTCGTTCACCTTGACGCTGAGATAGGTGAAGGTGATTCCGGGCCGCAAAGGATATCCGAAAAACGGGGGCGTGTCGATTTTTTGCGCCCAATGCGATTTGCGCGGCACCAGATCGCCGGATGTTTGGCAATCGTCCAATAAATTGTGATCGAAACTGCCGGGCTCGACGGCGCGATTGAAAGCTTCGACAGTGGCTTGCACTTTGTCGACCGGCAGTTCGAGCGCCGCGGCCAATTCGCCGACGCTCGCCGCGCGGATGGGAGGAAACACAGACGGCATGAAACGGCCGGTCACTTTCGAATCGATGATCGAATACGCGATCTGCCCGGGTTGCTGCGCGACGAGTCTCCCCCAAATGGCATAGCGCTTCGGCCACAGGTCTTCACCCTCGTCATAGAAGCGCTCACCCGCGCGATTCACCACGATCCCGAGCGGCACGCAATCCAAACGCGTGACGATGCCGCCGTCGAATTTCGGCGCGCGTCCATCAATCGCGACGGCATGGCACTGCGTGGGATCGCCAATGGATTCGGCCCCGGCGTCGATCAACAGCTTCAGAACTTTTCCTTTGTTGTACGGCGTCCCGCGAATGATAAAATTTTCAGCGGCTTCGCCCCAGGCTTCTTTCAACCATTCGATATTCGCCTCGAAGCCTCCCGCCGCCGCGATGAAACACGTTCCGCCGAACTTCGCGGGCTGGCCGTTGAGCAGCAGCGTCCCGCCCGTGAAGCGTCCGCCCTCAAGATCGAGCTTGACGACTTCCGCGTTATAGACGATGCGCACGCCTTGCTTCAGCGCGGCCTCGTAGTAGGCGTTCATCAGCGCTTTGCCGCCTCCCAGGAAAAATGCGTTCGTGCGGCCCAGATGCAGCGTTCCTCCGAGCGATGGTTGAAAGCGGACGCCGTGGCTGCGCGCCCACGCCTGCGCGTTCGGCGATTCGCGAATCACCAGCCGAGCGAGCTCTTCGTTCGTCTGCCCGCCGGTGACGCGCAAGACGTCGGCGAAGTATTCGTCTTCTTTGTAGGCGTCGGTCAGCACGTCCGTGGGAGCTTCATGCATGCAGCGCATGTTGCGCGTGTGGCGGCTATTGCCTCCGCGATATTCGCGCGGCGCCGATTCCAGAACCGTCACCGACGCCCCCGCCTCGCGCGCCGTCAGAGCCGCACACAGAGCTGCGTTGCCTCCGCCGGCGATCACGACATCGGAGGACAGCAGTGCGTTCGTCACGTCGTCAAAGGGTCTGGAAGTATTCGCGGAATCCACTGAGTTTGCGTCCGATTTTGGTGCAGTATGTATCAGTATATAGTCAACATGCATGGTGAGCCCGCGCTCGGACGGTTTGTCCCAAGCACATGCTGGCCAGTAGACTGGATAAGTAGCTGCTGAACGTTCCCGTTCCCATGAACATAGGAACGGCGGGGGCCCTTAGCACAGCGGTTAGTGCAGCGGACTCATAATCCGTTGGTCGATGGTTCGAATCCATCAGGGCCCACCAAACTTTTCAGTCTTGCCATGCTCTTCCGGCGAGCAAACTCCTCTATTGCTTGACCAGTTCCACGCGGCGGTTCAACGTGCGGCCGGCTTCGTTGTCGTTCGATGCCAAGGGCGCATAGGGGCCGTTGCCGAAGGATTGAAGCCTGGCGGCAGCCACTCCATATTTCGTGACCAGCATCTGCACCACGGCGGCCGCGCGGCGCTTGGAGAGATCCAGGTTGCCCGCCAAGGCTCCTACATTGTCCGTGTGCCCGACTACATATACTTTCATCGCCGCGTTCTGCTTCAATAACTTCACCACTTCCTCCAGGGCGGGCGCGGACTCGGGCTTTATATCCGCCTTGCCGGTATCAAACAGGATGCCGTTCACCACCGAATGGCCGCTGTTGGTCAAGCCGCTGGACATCTCGGCCGCGCTCGCGACGATGTCCTGGGTGAGTGCGATCTCCTTAACGGTGTGTTCCCAAACTTGTCCATTGCTGCTGACCTCGAGTTGAATCCAGGTCTGGCCCATGTGGCCCACGAACTTATCGTGGCTTTGGTTTTCGTAAGCGATCGTGTACCCGGCGGTCCGCAGAGCCGTGCCGAGGTTGCGCGCCAGCTGAGCGTTGGTCGCGGTGCTCGGGGATCTGTATTCGAGGTAATGGTATTCCCCTTCCACCTTTTTAGAGCCAGCGCCGGGCATGCTGAATTCAAAGGTACCGTCGGGACTGTCCTTGCAGTCGCTGATGACGCTGCCGGGGAAGCGGGTAATCAGCGGAGAATCCTGGCAACCCTTCTTGTCCTGCGCCGCAGCGAACTGTACGGTTAGTAATATCGCGAGGCCAGCGAATCTCATCTTCCACTCCCTTTTCGCGCTAAGGTCGCAGTTTATCACGGCAAGCGGGATGACGGCGCAATCCGTTGGTCGATGTCTCGAATCCTTTAGGGCCCCACATCTCTCATTTCCTGGCAAAGCGGCGTAGGATATAACCATGCGACTCAGAACCATGCGACTCAGACTTGTGATGGTTTTGGCGGCGGCCTCGATGGTCGGTCTCCTGCCGATGACGCCCCGGCTTGCGGCACAATCGGTGGGCGTTGCTCCGAAGCCTTTGACGACTCCCTGGCGCGGAGCGGGTCCCGTGCCGTGCGTCGGCTCCGATGGAGGAGTGCTGCAGTGTCCCCCGGCGCCGCGAACCGTGGCCCTTCGTGTGGGACGTTTGTTCGATAGCAAGACCGGCCAGATGCGCGCGAAACAAGTTGTGGTCGTTACAGGAGAGCGCATCGTTGACGTCGGACCCGAAGGTCAGGTGAAAATTCCGGCGGGTGCGCAAGTGATCGATCTGCGGCAGTCCACCGTTTTGCCGGGACTGATCGACGCGCATACGCACATGTTCAACACGCGTAAGCCCAAGGGCGCGACCGAAGACTACATGCTGATCGCCGTGCAGAACGCCCAATTCGATTTGCGCGCCGGATTCACCACGGCCCGCGATATGACCAGCCACGGCAACGGCTACGGCGACGTCGCGATCCGCAATGCGATTAATGAAGGACGCATCGATGGTCCGCGCTACCAGGTATCGACGCGAGGGCTCGTATGGGGAGCGAAGCCGAAAGATCCCGCGACTCCCGACGATCCGCTCGGCGCGGCGATTGTGCGATCTCCCGAGGATGCGCGCGCGGCGGTGCGCGAGCAAGCCGCCCACGGCACGGATTGGATCAAGCTATATCCCGCGGGCGCGTACGCTTTCACGCCGACGGGAACGGCGGAGTACGAAGTCACGTACCCGCTTCCTGTGTTGCAAGCCGCGATCGACGAAGCTCATCGCCTGGGAAAAAAGACCGCGTGCCACAACTACGGAGGCGAGGGCCTCAAGAACGCGATTGTCGCCGGCTGCGATGTGATCGAGCACGGATTCGGGCTGGATCAGGACGAGATCAACATGATGGTCGCCAAGGGTCTGTATTTCGATCCGACGCTGCAGCGCTATTCCGAGCCCTATATGGACGACAACGACGAGAAGGCCACCGGCGGCAAATTCCGCATGATCCCGATTTTCGAAAAGGCCGTGGCGCTCGCGACGGCGACCAAAGGAATCAAACTCATGGTCGGCAGCGGCGCCGATGGATCCACGTTCGCGCACGGAACGCAGGCGCTGGAGTTGGTCGAGTTGGTGAAGCATGGCGGCGTCCCGCCGGCCCGCGTGCTGCAGTCGGCGACGATGATCAATGCCGAGGCGCTCGGTTGGCAGGATCGAATCGGTTCCATCGAAAAAGGCAAGTTTGCCGATCTTGTGGCCGTCTCCGGTGATCCTTTGGCCGATATCACGGAAGTCCAGCGCGTGAAGTTCGTGATGAAGGGCGGAAAGATCGTTAGAGACGACATCAAGTAGCGCTACGTGCCGCTCTATGGGCTAATTGCACCGCTGGCCGATACCTGCCATACTTGAGGCACCTCGATCCGAGAGCCTCGTCGTATTCGAAACCGCAGGGCGTTCCTCTTCTTTCCAGGTAGAACAGGCGCCACAAAAGTGCACCCTCATCTTGTTCCTTCGACTTCCGTATTCGCTTTCGTCCAGTGTTCGAAATTCCTCCACGCCGGCTTCGCGTTTGCAGGTGCGGCCGCGTGAATTCACAGACGCCCTCCATGGGAAAAGCCGAACGCAAACCACTCAGCTCGGCGGACGTTCTTTCGAACATCCGGGATCTGATCGTCCATCTTCACCGCAGCAACGGCGAGCAAGCCGAAACGATTGTGACCGATGTCGTCGCGCATTTGAAACAGGTTATGACGTCCGGCGCCGATCCGCAGAGTCCGGAGATGCTGCGCGCGCAACAGACGATGTTCGCCGTCGATGAAGTCCGCACGCTTCTGGCGCAGCAGGATTTCAGCGGAGCGGCCGTCGCCGCCAGGGATGCCGCCAAGGAATGGAAGCAGCCTTCTTAGGAAGCGGCCCGCTTAGCTTGACGGGCTTTTGAAAAGATCCGCCGCAGTTCCGCGTAATAGCGGCTGTTACGCATAATAGTAGACGTTATTATGCGGGCCGTACTCCAGCGAGTTTCTAAAGCCAGCGTCACCGTTCATTCCGATGAAGGACCGTCCATCAGCGGCAGCATCGGCCCGGGCCTCGTGGTCCTGTTAGGCGTTACGCACGCCGATACGACCGCCGACGCCGACCATCTGCTGGACAAAATCGTCCATCTTCGAATTTTTTCCGACGATGCTGGAAAGATGAACCGCAGTCTCGTCGATACCAGCGGCGCACTGCTCGTGGTTTCGCAATTCACTCTCTATGGCGATTGCCGCAAGGGCCGTCGCCCCAGTTTCGATTCCGCCGCGCCCGCCGCCGCTGCCCGCAGCCTTTACGAATATTTTGTGGAAGCCGCCAGGCTGCGTGGAGTTCCGGTGGAAACGGGCGTTTTTCAAGCGCACATGGAAGTCGCGCTGGTGAACGACGGGCCGGTTACTCTGATCCTCGAGACCAATGAAACTGCTCGATGATGGCGTGAACGTCCCCATCGGCGGCAATCCGCCCGCGTTCGAAGAACACGGCTCGCGTGGCCAGTGCCGCGGCGAAATCCACGTCGTGCGTCACCAGGATTTTCGCTTGCGGTAGCTGCCGCAGCAATCTCACCAGCTCTCTTTGCCCGGGCGGATCGAGCGACGTGGTCGGTTCGTCCAGCACTAGAATTTCAGGCTGCATGGCGAGAACTCCCGCCAGAGCGACGCGCCTTTTTTCTCCGGCGCTGAGATGGTAGGGAGCCTTGGCTGCGGCGCTCGCCATCCTCACCTGTTCCAACGCTTGCTGGGCCTTCAACGCTGCCTGTTTGGGAGGCACGCCCATGTTAGCCACGCCGAATGCCACGTCGGCCAGGACGGTTGGCATGAACAGCTGCTCATCCGAATTCTGGAACACAAGTCCTACGCGCGTCCGGATCGCCGCAAGCGCTCCTGCTTTCAGTGCTCCATCCATGCGCAAGCCGCACACTTCGACGGATCCTTCTCCGCGCAGCAGGCCATTCAAGTGCAGAACAAACGTCGTCTTGCCGGAGCCGTTGGCCCCGAACACGGCCACGCATTCGCCCGGATCGAGCTGGAAATCGATTCCGTCCAGCGCCAGAGTTCCATCGGGATAGCGATAGCGCAGCGCGCGGATATCGATGACCGGAGCACCAGATTTCATAGCGCCAACCGGACCAGCACGGTGGCGGCGATGGAGAGGCACAGAAAAATCGCGTCGCGTGCCAGAAACGGAACGGCACTGGGCGCGGGGAAACGTCCGGTGAATCCGCGCGCCAGCATGGCTTGATAAATGCCGTCGGCACGTTCCCAGGATCGCGCGAACAGCACGCCTACGGCTCCCGCGGCTGCTTGAAATGCTTGTGCGGAGCGCGCGCCTCCTCTGGAATACGCGGCTTGCCGCATGTGCGCCACTTGATCCGCGACAACAAAAAGATAGCGGGCGAGAAATTGAATCACCAGCAGCAGCGGCCTTGGCACGCGCAGGAACAGCAGCGCGTCCAGCAATCGCGTCCAGGGCGTGGATGCCGCCAGCGTCAGCGCGGCCAGTATCGAAAGAAAACTTTTCACGATCAATACCAGCGCCGCCGCGAAATCTCCTGCCCACCACGTCATCGCCGCAAATATTGCGGAAAACGGCAAAACCCACGCCGCACGGGAGAGCATGGCCAGCACGGGAAGCCGCGCCATGAATATCGCCGCCCCGAGCAGCACGAAGTATCCGCCATAAATCCACGGGACGTGTTTCGACGTGGTGGCTACGGCGGTCAGGAAAACCAGCAGTACGACTAATTTGGCGCGGGCGTCCATGAAATGCAGCGGACTGACGCCGCGGCTCCAGCGTTCCACGCTGGTGTGGCGCAGAGCGCTTCTCAAATCAGGCGCTCCTTTGGCGGCCAAACCGGCGGCTCAGCAACATCAGGCACGCGTACAAAATCGCCATGCCGGAAAGACCGGCCAAGGCTTTGTGAAGCTCGCGGGACCAACTCTTGGCATCTTGGTACCAACTGAGCGCCGATTGCAATTCCGTGCGAATCGAGAGAGCTGATTCCAGAGCGTCGGGCGCTCGGGACGTCAGCACCGTGCCGAGTCCGAACAGCGCGACTACGCCGATCCCTACGAAGATAAATGAGCGCGATCGCACGGGCTCGGCCGGGCGCGCCCACGCCGGATTCAAGCGCTCCATGGCGCGCAACGCAGCCACCGTGATGGCGCCTTCCATCAAGCCGCCGACCAGAAAGAGAACGCCCGAGATCAGCACCAGCTTCCGCGACATCGGCACGCCGGAGATGAGCAACTCCGTGAGCGCCAGCGACCCACTGAGTGTCACACTCAGAAAGCCGCTGAGAAAAATGGACGCCTGTCGCGTTCGCCCGCGCCCCCACACACGGTACGGCAGATATCCCGCGAGCACGCCGACCATCGCCATATTCAAAATATTCGCGCCGAGCGCCATCACGCCGCCATCCTGCAGCAGGAACGCTTGCAGAATGAGGACCGCCGTCATCACGGTTGCGGCGGTTGCGGGACCCAGTGCAATCGCCAGCAGCGCGCCGCCCACCAGATGCCCGCTCGTCCCCAGGCCGATCGGAAAATTGATCATCTGCGCGGCGAACACAAAGGCACCCATGACGCCGAGCAAAGGGATTCGCCGGTCGTCGGAATCGGACGACTCCAGATCGGCTTGCGTCTTGCGGGCGGCCCAAACCACGGCCGGCACTGCTGCCAGGTCAAGCGTGGTCCAAACCGGGGTGCTCAGAAAGCCGTCAGGGATATGCATACGGGCAACTACCTTCGTAACATAAATCCTGCTGCCAAAGTCTGGCGCGCGCCTAAGGTCGTGCCCCTAAGAGGCTTGCCCTAGGGAAACGCGTTCCGCTACCCTTACGATGTGATCGTAGGTTCCGGCATCGATTTGTGCGAAGTTCCCCGCATCGAACAGGCGATCACGCGTTATGGCGCGCGCTTCGTCGAACGCATCTTCACGCCCGGCGAAATCGCCTACGCCGATCGCAAGGCGAATCGCTTTGAGCGTTACGCCGCTCGCTTCGCAGCCAAAGAAGCCGGGATGAAAGCTCTGGGAACCGGCTGGCGTAGCGGGATCACGTGGCATGATTTCGAAGTCGCGAATCTTCCCTCCGGCCGGCCGACGCTGCGCTTCTCGGGACGCGCGGCGCAGGTCGCCGAAAAGTTGGGCGTCAAAAACGTGGCCCTTTCCTTGACCCACACGCGGGAACAGGCTATGGCGGTGGTGATCCTGGAGTCCTGAGGCAATATAATTAAGGAGCGCGTGCGCGCGTTTGAGGAATGTAGGAGCGCACAGCCCGGGCGTTGTGCGCGGTTAGATGAGGGAGCGCACAGTCCGCAGGACGTTGTGCGCGGTTACTAAGGACAGAATGCGGAAGCAGTATCTTTACGGCTCCGGTATCGCCCTACTGGCGATTCTTGTCTCACTGCTGGTGTGGCAAGTCTCGTTCTCCTTCGGCGACTACGCTCCCGTCACCGTCGTCCAGACGTCCGTCTTCTGGGCCGTTTCCACGCTGATTTTCATCCTGACCGTCACGCTTGGGTTCATGCTGTTCCGCACGGGCGTGAAGCTTTTCATCCAGCGGCAAGCCGATCGCGAAGGCTCGCGCATTCAAACGAAGCTGGTCGCAGGAGCGCTGGCGCTGAGCTTGCTGCCGGTCGTGTTTCTGGTCATGTTCAGCTACGTCATTCTGAATCGCAACGTGGAGAAGTGGTTCAGCCGTCCTGCGGAAGGCGTTCGCACGAACCTCGTCGACGTGAGTAGAGCGTTGACCATGGAAGTTCACGGCCGCGCCGAATCGCTGGCACAGTGGCTGGCCGCGCGGCCCGACGTGCAGTCCGAAACCGCGGACTTCGCGGCGCTGTGCCGCGATCGTCGCATTGCCGCCTTGGAAATCTCAGCGCCGGACGGGACAACCAGGGCCGTGTGTCCGATGGCGCCGGGCACGGGCGATGTATTTACGGCGCACGCCAAGATGGGCGAGGGAGAGCTGCTAGTGACCGTGCGCCCCGCGGCCGATTTGCAAAAAACGCAGAGCGAGATCGATCGCTACATGCATGAGTACGGTCAACTCGCCGGGCAAAAACGCAATATTCGGACGCTGTATCTCCTGTTCATTCTGGCCATCGCCCTCTTTATTCTTTTTGTCGCCACGTGGATTGCTCTGCTGCTTTCCCGGCAAATCAGTTCACCGATTTCGGCGCTCCTCGTCGCCGACCGCGAAGTTCGTAAAGGCAACCTCGGACATCGCGTGCATACGCGTGCCATTGATGAGCTGGCAACGCTGGTGCGCGCGTTTAACGAAATGATGCAGGAGCTCGAAGCCAATAGCCGCGAGCTCGAAAGCCGCCGGCGTTTCACCGAGGCCATCCTCGAAAGCATTCCGACGGGCGTGATTTCCCTCAGCGCCGATGGCCGAATTCAGCGCGTGAATCGCGCGCTGCACGGCCTGTTTCCCGCCGAGAAAATCACGCAAGCGTCTCACGTGCGGGATTTGTTTCCCGCCGAAGATGCCACCGAGATTCAGTATTTGATGAAGCGCGCCCGCCGCACGGGCGTCGCCGCCAGTCAAATCGATCTGACGTTCCCGGACCAGGTTCTGCACTTGGCCGTGACCGTTTCCGCGCTGCCTGGCCAAGCGTCCGACGCACCGGGCTTCGTGGTCGTGCTGGAAGACACCAGCGAACTTCTGCGCGCGCAGAAGGCGGCCGCCTGGCACGAAGTGGCCCGCCGCATCGCCCATGAGCTCAAGAATCCTTTGACGCCCATCGCCTTAAGCGCCGAACGCATTGGACGAATTCTCGATCGCGGCGCCGTCAACGCCGATGCCATGCGCATTCTGCGGGAGTGCGCTCGCACGATTTCCCGCGAAGTGGAATCCGTCAAAATGCTGGCGGACGAGTTCTCGCAATTTTCCCGTTTCCCCGCCGCGAAGCCCGTGCCGAGCGACTTGAACGAAATCGTCAAGAATGCGCTGGCGTTCTTCCTCGGACGTCTGGAAGGCGTTGATCTGCGCGTCGATCTCGCGCCCGATCTTCCTCTCGTCCAGCTGGATCCGGAGCAGTTCAAGCGCGTCGTCGTCAATCTTGTCGACAACGCCGCCGAGGCCATGCGGGAGTCGTTAGTCAAACAGCTGCTGGTCCGCACCAGCGTGTCTTCGTCCGATTCGTTGGAATTGCTGGTGGCCGATACGGGCTGCGGCGTTTCCGCCGAGGACAAAGACAAGCTCTTTCTTCCCTACTTTTCCACCAAGGAACGCGGCACCGGGCTGGGCCTCGCCATCGTCAGCCACATTCTTTCCGAACACGGCGCTCGCGTCCGCGTGGAAGATAATCGCCCCGCCGGCGCCCGTTTCTACGTGGATATCCCCGTGGCCGTGCCCGCCGAACTTGAGGTGCGTGCTTGAAGAGCACCCGCGTCCTGGTGGTTGACGACGAACCCGGTATCCGCGAATCGCTGACGGGCGTGCTGGAAGACGAGGGCTACACGTGCGAAGCCGTCGAAAGCGGCGAACGTTGTCTCGAGGAGTTGGCCCGGCAAATCTACGACGTCGTGCTGCTGGACGTTTGGCTCAAGGGCCAAAACGGGCTCAAGGGTGAAGACGGGTTGGAAACGCTGGCCCGCATCCAGGAGATCCCGATCACCGAACGTCCCGAAGTCGTCATCATTTCCGGCCACGGCACCATCGAAACCGCCGTGCGCGCCACTAAGCTTGGCGCGTTCGACTTTTTGGAAAAACCGCTGACGATTGAAAAGGTGACAGTGGTTATCAACAACGCCGTGCAACAGCGGCGGCTTGAATTGGAGCTGCATCACCTGCGCGGCACCACCGACGCGAAGCTCCGTATCATCGGCGACAGCGTCCCCATGAAGGCGCTGCGCCAGCAGTTGGCGTTGATGTCTCCCACCAACGGCCGCGTGCTTATTTTCGGGGAAAGCGGAGCCGGCAAGGAGCTGATCGCGCATGCGATTCACGCCGCCAGCGGCCGCGCTTCCGAATCCTTCATCGAGGTCAACTGCGCCGCCATCCCCGAAGAGTTGATTGAAAGCGAGCTCTTCGGCCATCGCAAAGGCAGCTTCGCCGGAGCCGTCGACGACAAGCAGGGCAAGCTGCACAAAGCCGATGGCGGAACTTTGTTCCTGGACGAAGTGGGCGACATGTCGCTCAAGACGCAGGCCAAAGTGCTGCGCGCTCTGGATGAGCAGCGCTTCGAGCCGGTCGGCGCGGCGGAATCCATTCAGGTGGACGTTCGCGTGGTGGCCTCCACCAACAAAAATCTGGAGGAGGAAATCGAACGCGGCAATTTTCGCGAAGATCTTTTCTATCGCCTGAACGTGATTCCGTTTTATGTTCCGCCGCTGCGCGAGCGCATTGAAGACGTGCGGCTGTTGGCGGATTATTTTCTACGCGAATTCACCACCGCCTATGGCCGCAAGCCGAAGGACCTGACCGACGAAGCGCTGCGCGCGCTGGAAGAATATCCTTGGCCGGGAAATGTGCGGGAACTGCGCAATCTGATGGAGCGGATCGTCATCATGAATCCGCAAGTTAGGATTGAAGCGCGCCACATTCCCCTCGATCGCTCCCGCCGCGCTGTTTTCGATCGTCCCATGGACCGCTTCGGCAGCTTGCAGGAAGTTCGCGAAGCAGCCGAGCGCGACTACATTATCAAGAAGCTGGAAGAAGCGAAGGGCAACGTCACGCGCACCGCGGAAATGCTGGGCCTCGAACGCAGCCACCTCTACCGCAAGATGAAGGCGCTGGGCATCGCCCTTAAAGAAAGCTAATGCCGCGTCCGTCGCTTGCCCAGCTTACCGGTGTTTTCTTCAAAGTCGGAAACACGACGTTCGGCGGCGGACCACCGACCATGGCCGCTCTGCAGCGCATCTTTGTGGACCGCTTTCACTGGCTCACCAACGAAGAATACGGTCTTGCGTATGCGTTAGCTCGCTTGACGCCCGGCACCAACGTGATGGCGTTTTGCGCGGCCACCGGCTGGCAAATTCTCGGCTGGGCGGGAGCCTTTGCCGGTACGCTTGCCGTCACACTTCCCTCGGCCGTGGTCGCCGTCATCATCACCGTGGGCTATGAAACCTGGCGCTCGAATGCGCTGGCCCTGGCGGCGATCAACGGAATCGTCGCTGGAGTTGCCGGCATGATGCTCGCCACGGTTTACTTGCTCGTAAGACCTTACACGGCAGGATGGCGCGGCCCCGGTTTCCAGCGAACCTTGCGCGCGATTGTGATCTCCGGTGGAGCTTTCCTGCTGCTCTGGAAATTCAAGTGGAGTCCTCTGCAGATTATCGCGATTGTCGCCGTGGTTGGATTGCTGTGGCAAGACTCCGCCGATCGGGCTGCGGCAGAAACTCCAGCGAAGGAACCGTCGGCGTCGTGAATATCTTCGTTCTGTACCTGCTCTTGCTGAAAGCCGTGATGACGTCTTTTAGCGGCATGGCGTCGCTGCCGATGGTTCGTGACGACCTGGTCGAAAAACGCCACGTGCTGACCAATCAGCAACTTGCCACGGCGATCGTCGCGGGACGAACCGGTCCGGGTCCGAATGGTTTGTATCTGGTCAGCGTCGGATATTTTATCGATGGGCTTCCGGGCGCACTGGCAGGCTTGATCGCTCTATTGACACCGGCCTTCCTCGTGATCCCGCTCATGCGTTGGATGGGCGCTTATGCGAAGGTCCCGCGCATCCGTGGGGCGATCCGCGCCGTCGTCTTGGGCAGCGCCGGTTTACTGATGGCCGCGACGGTGCCGATGGCTCGCGATGCAGCTACGGGACCGCTCCTCGGTGCGATCATTGCCGCGAGCTTCCTCACGCTGGCTTTTACGCGAGTGGAAACGTGGTGGGTGATGGGCGGGGCAGCGGCGGTTGGATTGGCCGCAAAGCTGCTCAGTTAGATTTCTCTCCGTTGAGCTTATTCCGGCTGGGCTTTTAGCCACAAGAAACACCCACCCGAGAGCGCATCATTAGAGCAGTCGGTGTCCAATACCTTCACGCTGACCCCCGCGCGTAGCGTCTTCACAACTGATCCCCTTGTATGCTGATTGGAAGGTTCATCGGCACGGAGATAAACGTCGCGCGTAACCACGACCTCGTCGTTCGTCGCAATTACTGGCACCTGCTTTCCGACGTTCGGCGTTCCATCCCACTGCGACCCTTTCTTTCGCCCCGCAAATAACCATCCGATCGCGCTCTGGGTTGTCGGCACGCCCGCGGCCTGTGTGTCTTGCTTTACGAGGAAACCTTTGACGAGTTCATTGGCATTTTGCGCCTCGCTTTGTAATTTATTCAGTTCCCCTTCTACCTTTAAAAGATTTTGCGGAGAGGGGTCCTTTTTCAAGGCATCAACAAGATCGGGGAGATTCATGCTTACATCCGCCAGCGAGGCTGCTCCGAAGTCAATCTCTTTGTCGCCTGCCTTGATCTTGGTCACTCCAGCGTCGTGGAGCGTCGAGGTGTAAGAACCGACTACCTTCGAAACCCAGCCTGGGAAAAAAAAGAAGGCCACCACAAGCGCAGCAATGCCAACCTCCCGGAGCAGCGTGCCAATATCCCGCGCCGCTTCTATCCCCCGGTTCAGCCCAGTCTGTTCGCCCATCGTAATATCCTCCGCCGTCTGATTTTATGCGGTTGTACGCGGCGGCCAGTATATCAATTCCTTTAAAGTTTCGTGACGAATGGCTCTGTCGCCGCCCACACGTCCGCCGCGACTTCTTGCTCCGTGCGGCCGCCGTCGATCAATCGCACCCGGCGCGGCTCGTCTTCGGCGAGCTGATGATAGGCCGCGCGAACCTTGCGATGAAACGACAGCGATTCCCGATCGAGCCGCGTTTCAATATCGTTGGTCTGCGCGCTGCGCTTGTGCGCCCGCGCCAGGCCCGTTTCCGTGTCGATATCGATGACCAGCGTCAGGTCCGGCACCAAGCCGCGGCACGCGATGCGATCGACGTCGTAAACCACGTCGGCGCCCAAGCCTCGCGCCGCTCCTTGATAGACCAGCGTGGAATCCGTGAAGCGATCTGAAATTACGATGCGCCCGGCAGCGAGTGCCGGCAAGATCCACTGATCCACGTTTTGCGCACGCGCGGCGAACATCAGCAATAATTCCGCCGTTGGACACAGGTCGTGGTTCTTCGCATCGAGCAGCACGCGCCGGATCTGCATGCCGATCGGCGTGCCCCCAGGCTCGGCGGAATCCAAAACGTCGCGGCCCATGGCGCGCAACCGCGCCGCAAGAATTCGTCCTTGTGTGGATTTCCCGCTGCCCTCGGGACCCTCGAATGTAATGAATGGAGCGCGCTTCGTCATGATTTGATTGAAGAGTTTGGTCGAAGGGTCTAATCGTAAACGAAGTGCAGCACTTTCTTGAGATCTTCCCAAGCTTCTTTCTTCGCGTCCTGATTGTACGGGCGCAGCAGATACGAAGGATGATACGTCACCATCACGGGAATGTCGTGCCACTTATGCCATTTGCCGCGCAACTTCATCACGCCGTCCTTCGTCGCGAGCAGCGCCTTCGCCGCGGTGGATCCCAATGCGCAGATCGCCTTCGGGCGAATCGTCATCAATTGACGAAATAGAAACTGCCCGCAGATTTCCATTTCATCCGGCTGGGGCGTGCGATTTTCCGGAGGCCGGCACTTCACCACGTTGCAGATGTAGACGTCCGGCCGCGTAATCGGAATGCCTTCTTTGCTCGCTGTCCCTTCGATCATCTGCGTTAGTAAATTACCCGCGCGTCCCACAAACGGGAAGCCTTGCGCGTCTTCATCCGCGCCCGGACCTTCTCCGACGAACACCAATCCGGCACGTTCGTTGCCCGATCCGAAAACGATCTTGTTCCTTTGCTCGCAC
>Ga0182030_10007017_pt1 | contig 23605 bp, 24 predicted proteins | sample 812S3MmetaG_FD_121299 | JGI IMG/M metagenome (GOLD analysis project Ga0182030, IMG submission 121299) | Permafrost microbial communities from Stordalen Mire, Sweden - 812S3M metaG (Illumina Assembly) | ecosystem: Environmental > Terrestrial > Soil > Wetlands > Permafrost | place: Sweden...
AAGCTGGTGAAGCGTCATGCACAGGTAGAGGGTTGGTAAGAGCCGCAGCAACAGCGGTGCCGATAGTGGAGGCAGATGGAGCAGCTACAGCAGTTCCAATTGATGCCGCTGTGGGAGGGGTCAAGGTTGTTACTGTCGCTGAGGGCAGGGAGACTGGCAGCGGACTGGCGAAGGCCGCAGCTATGGCGGCAGCGGTAGGCGGCGTGAGTGAGGAGATGTCGCCGGAGGTCAGTGCAACAGTACCGGAGACAGGCTGCGTCACTCCCGATCCATCGACCAGAAGTTTGTAAGCGCCGTTGATGTCGGAGTAGTTGATGACCTCTACAGTTCCGGACACAGACGAGACGGCGACGGTGCCAGATACGGGCTGAGTCACTCCAGAGCCATCGACCAGAAGTTTGTAAGCGCCGTTGATGTCGGAGTAGTTGATGACCTCTACAGTGCCGGCAGTGATGTTGGCGTTGACCGTTCCAGAAACCGGCTGTGTTGTAGGGAAGTTGCTTACACTTACGCTGGGTGTTCCGCTCAGGGTGACCGGCACAGTACCGTTTACGTTGACAGATACCGCGCCACCTGTATCCACTTCAAGATTAGTAAGATTCCCACCACCATTCACACCGGCAATAAGAACGGGATAGACAGTCGATGCGGCTGTACCCGCCGCCTGGATGCCTTGAACGAGGGGATCGGCCCAAACAGCAGTTGTGTTTCCTGGTTGACTGATAGGGATCTGACCTGCATGGGTCAGCGTTCCGGTGATTGGAATTCCATTGACTTCTGTGGCATTGATGACGCCTGTGCCGGTGGCTTCGAGAGTGGCTCCAGAACCCACGATCATTTCTGCCGTGGTGTTGGAGCCTGAAGCCAGACTGTTAAAGTCAATATCCGAAGCTCCTGACACCGCCGAAATGACCCCGGTGGTCGCGTTGATGGTGATGGATGAGCCGTCCGGCTGAACAACCCCCGGAGTCGTAGCTGTGGCGAACGGTACATTCGCCGAGACATTCCGCGTGACGGTGATCGCACCGGGGGCGTCCGCTTCCCAAGTTACATTTATCGTCTCAGCGGGTGCCGCTGGCACGGTGTTACTCAAGTTGATAGGTTGATCCGACATACTTATACTCCATTGACCGTCCATGGGAGACCCGGCAGAAGCAGAGGAGGTCTCGTCAAGGTAGAATCTGTGGCAGTCAGCCAAACAGACGTAGCTCCGTTTGCTCTGACAGACCGAATTTGCACGTTGACCGATGTTACAGAGCTAGCAGGCATGAAAGAAAACGAAGTAGCATCCCCACTGACTGAACCAAGGTCTATCCAAGCCCCCGAGAGATACACTTCCGCAAAGTCCTGCCATTGCATTTGCACACTCCCGGCTGTTGTAACCAAGGAGTCCAAAGGGGGAACCCACGTGAGCAATACACAGGGAGCTACCGTGCCATCCGATTGAACGAGCGAAGTTGAGGAGTTATCAACAACGACAAGATCGGTAGGCGAAGCGACCGCTCCAAGCATCCCACCGGGCACGGCTTCGACCGAATAGATGGTCTGCTCATCGCTGAGGTTCCACTCGTAAACAGACGAATCGGTTTCTTGAAAGGCGACCGTGACCCCTAGTTGTGGAGCAGATTCTTCACCAGTTTCACTGCGTCCCAGCTCCGCTGTGAATTGAATCTTGTCAATCTCAAAGAGCTTTGAAGCCCAACCCAACTCAGGGCATGTGAATTCCATCACAGAGGTAGGAATCATTTGCCACGCTGATAGACTCATGCGGGCTTCGCATGTCCCTTGCTGGCGGTTTCTAAGAAGATAAATCTTGGCGAGACGTTGAGCCTGGGTCATGGAGATGACGCCACGCAGGGATAGTTCAGTGGGCAGAACGATGCTCCGATCTGCGGTGAGGAATGCATCGGACTCGTAGCCGTGAGTGACATCGCAGGCATACATCGGATAGTTCGTAGGTTGCCACGCGAAAGGGTATTGAACCGTCAACTCTGATTCTGAGTAGTACCAGCCGTTGGAATCGAACAATGAGCCTGCCACGTTCCATGGGGAAGTCGTAGCCGTGTAAACACCGCTCACCCTGTTGAACAAATCGCGCTGCGAACGGTAAGGTTCCCACTTAAGGTCTGCCGTGAAATCGCTCGTGTCGAAGGCAAAGCTGGACCCTTGCCAGTATGCAGGCCACACGTAGAACTCTCCAGCAATGCGTGACTGTCTGCCGCCCATGGAAGGCATGATGAGGGAGATGGCATCGCCAGGAGCCGTTGAAGTGTCGTAGTGGATGTGGTTCTGGAACTGGGTTTCCAGACCTACGGCAACGGTCATCACTTGTTCGTCGCAGACGTTAGCGGCTGCGATGGTCTGCGCTACGTTGACGGAATCTCCGAGGCCGAAAACTTTGTCGATAACAACGTCGGCGTATTGTAACGCGGGGTTCGCGCTATAAGTGACGACACTGGTGCGGGGATCGTAAATGGGCTTGCCAGAAACAGTGATCCGAATTTCAGGAGGAGCCGAGAAAATCGCAGTGTCATAACCGAAGTTCACATAGAATCCAGCGATCCCTCCCAGGAAGGCGGTCGATGTCCACGCCGGGTCATTGTCATTCAGGCTCTGTAGATAGCTGCTTGATGGCTGGTCGCCGAACCTTGGTTCGCAGAAAATCTTCCCGCCGAATGAGTAATCACCAGCGGGACCTATTCCATAGGAGAGGCCAACACCTGTCCAGCCTGCACCCACGGTCACCGTTGGAACGGTCGTGTAAAGTTCGCCGCCATCGTCCACAACGATGTCAGAGATAACGCCATCACTCATCACGCAATGAGCAGCGGCTCCATAGCCACCGCCGCCTGAGAAGACAACCAGCGGAGTGCAGTTCGGCGGGTATCTGTAGTCACCAAGCCACCACGTCGAGATGCCGCCAACGCTTGTGACTGCTCCACCGGAGATCGTCGCAGTAGCTTCGGTGTGCGGGTTCTGTTGCGAGTTCGCGGCTGTCCCGCCAAAGGTGTATTTGCCTTGAATGTCTGCCTGTGGGTTGAGATAGCCCCAACCGCCGTTGACCACCGTGACAACGAAGACGCCGCCTTCGGTTGGGGGTACAAGCATGGCCCATGCTTCAGCACCAGTGCCAGGGCCGGGGCCGCTGCCATCGGGGAGCAAATCGTAGATGCGAACACGATAGCCATCCTTGGGGGCAACGTCGCAGAAGCCATCTCCGAGAGTGCTGGCGGTGATGCCGGTAATGACTCCACCTGTGGGTATCGTGTAGTCGATGGTGAAGCCAAGGTCGGAAACTCCGAGCGTGGTCTGCACAGATATGCCATCGGAACTGGAGTAGAGCGCCTCACCGTAGCTAAAGGTAGAGAGGTACGCATTCAGTTCGGCGACGGTGGTGATGGAGCCCAAGAGGCTTGCCGAGGTCAGCGTGCCCGAAAAGTCATGTGCATCTGCGCGGCCGGCGAACATGCTTTCCGGAATCTCTCCCGCGCCGGGAGTTATGTCGAGGAAGCCGTCCCCCACAGAGAGACTGCCCGTCAAATAGAAACTGAGCGCGGTGATGGTTGCATCGGACGGAATGAGCGGAATGGAGAACGCGGTCCAGGTGGCTGCGTAGCTCCCCCGGTCAAGGTTCTCGGGTATGACGGGCAAGGTGAGAGCGCACGTGGTCGCTGTAGCCCCGCCTGTGCAGACGCCGGTCAACGCCGCTCCTCCCATCGTGGGACGGGAGATAGCCGTGCCGCCGGGGGTTGATGTCACGGATGTGATAGGCGGCGTGCTTACCGTGCCGCATCCGACGTTGGCGTGGTAGCCAGATGGATTTGTTTCCTGCGCCCAAAAAACCTGTCTGCCGTCCGCATACATATTCACATAGCCGTCTATGGTGTGAGAGGCAACAGCTATGACTTGGTTGTCAACAAAGTTGCCGCCGCCACCACTGACGCCGGAACTGGACTCGAACAGAAGTACGCCGCCAACCCGCTGAGTTCCGTAGATGGTTTGTCGTAGCCCTGCTGCTTCCTTTACCGTGATGCCCATCCCACGTTGGTTCGTGAGGGATTCTGAAATCTGTGCGGCAATTAAAGACACACCCATGCCTATGAGGGCTAAGCCGATGAGTTGGCCGCCCGGTATAAATTCGAGAGCTATGCCTCCGATAAGTAGCGCGGTCCCGGCAACAGCTTTCATTTAGACCTTCCAAGCGCGCAAGATGAGCGCGGGTTTAACTGTGAGGGGGATTTTCTTGAGCCCTGCTTCGCCCTGTGCGACGACGTGACGGCCTGAGAGATGTATGAGCCCCGCGATGATCCGGCCTGCGTCAGAGAGCACTACAAGGTCACCACGACCCGCCATAAGCGGCGGTACTTCTTTGAGTCCATGCTTCGCGGCACAATGAGCAGCGGCATCCTCCACTGTCCCGTTTTTAATGCCGGTGACTTTTTCAATTGCCGCCTTCGCGGTGGCCTCGTCTGCGTATCTGGCCCTGAAATCTGAAGCGATGTCAACGCCAGTGAAAGCGAGAATCGCGTCAGCGGCCAGAAGCGCACAGTCCGAAACCCCCCATTCAAACTTGGTGTCCTTCCGTTTACGCATGAACGCATCGAACTCTTGAGTGTCCCAATGCACCGTGCGTTTCAGCCGTGGTGTTGGAGCGGCTGGCATGGGACGAACAGGGGCGTGGTAATCCGCTGGCCGCGCTTGCGGCGTTGTGCGAGGTTTAGCTGTCATAGTTGTTGACCTTTACGTGCTTCAAATGCCGCCCTGCGTACGTCGCTCCAAGGTTGTCTAATCAAAACTTTACCCGCTTACGCGAACACCGCACTGCTCCATACCCACAGTACGCAGACTAAGAAGATGTCGCCGCCAAGCAAGCAGAAAGCAGCAAGAACAACAAGCCAATGATGCATATATTAACTCCAACTTATCGCGAGATCGCCCATCGTCATCTCCCAACGCGCAGCGGCGGGAAGGCTTCCCATTTGAATTTGCAAGTAGACGCCGGTAGTCCAGTTACAGGACAAAGCTGGCATGTTCTGAAACGGAGTCGCGATGGCATGGACAACGCCGTCACAAGCGTAGGAGAGTACCGAGCAGGTATGCGTAGTGGCATTGAAGCTGTAGCTCCACTGCACCGCGTGGGGTGTGTCCGAAGTTAGCTCCCCAACACGGAGACCAGTGTCTGTCCAATTTCCATCATCAATTTCACCCGAGGCCACATGACGCTGGCCGGACAAGTTATATTTGTATCCGCCAGTTACAAGAATCAGATCGGTCTCGATGACATTCGCGGCGGTTTGCGTGGCTTCATCTACAGTGAGGGTGTAACTCAAAGACAGCTTGCCGGTGTTGGGCAGGATAGGTGCCGGTAATGCCAGGGCATCTGCCACAGCGGTAGCGGCCTGATACCACTCGGCGGCTGGATAAGCCTTGCCTGTAGGGTCCGAGTTGCCCTGTGTTGAGAACAACCAAACAGCATCGGCAGTGGGCAACGGCGTGCAACTGTAGGTGAGGGGAGCCACGCCGCCAATGGATGAGCCGGTATGGGTAGCAAAAATGGTGGATGCATCGAAAGTGTGAATGTTCAAGTTATTTCTCCTCTTCAGCGTCAATCCCCCAACTATCCTGTAAGTCGCTGATTTCGTTCCTAGCCAGCCCACTTCGTAGCTTGGTCATTTAACTGCTCAATCCAGTTCATTGCTGTATCCGTAGGAAACCCACCGACGCCCTGTTGGTCAGCCGATGTGTAGCGACGTAGCGAAGCACGCTGCAAGTCAGCCATGCGGGATTCGAGAGCGAGAGAAATGGAGATGGTGGAAACGCCCATGGAAAGCGTTGGCTTGTCCACGGTGCCGACAAAGATCGGATACGGAGTTCCTTCAATCGCGCCTGTAGATGGATTCAGCAGCGCGAAATAGACAGTTGCGGGGGCACCCTGTTGAACGTCACCCATCGTCTCAGCGAGAATCGTCGGGTCGATGCCGCTGAGTTCGAGAGTCATGCCTAGAGCCTCGACTGCGGTGCCTTCTGACACGCCGGAGATGCGTCCGAAATCGCCAACGCCAATGTAGTCGTTACCCGCGTAGACAAGCGTGCCAACGCCAGTCCATACGTAAACGGTCGTGCTCAAAAACGTAAGCGCGGCCATGAAACACGGGACGATGGAATTTGAGAGAAGCGGCGTCAACATGCCGCTGGAAATATTGCGGCTCATGCTACCTCACTTCCACGGCATCGAAAGATAAAGAAACTAACTGTGTGAAATCGCTATGCCATGCGCGTGTATTGGCTTTCAACCTGAAGAGACCCACGCAATTAAACAGGACGATTGCCGAGAGATTTGCAGGCGAGTCTCGCAGTGACGGCCATATCTGGATGGTTGCGTTGCCGGAACTGTCAGAGTTCACTTGCTCACAGACTTGGTGCAAGTGAAAGCCAGTTTGCAGATAATCTCCTGCGAGAAGCTGGCCGGTGATGCTTGGCGTCCAGCCTGTTGTCACGAGCGACGTAGCTGACGTGAGATTCGTTCCTGATGTGACGGGTTCACCAAGTGCTACACCCAACGGGTTGGCTCCTGCGGGATCGCCAATTTGAAACACATTCTGCATCCCTCGGAGTTCGGCCATGAATCCTCGCCATGGTGCCGCTGTGATTCTGTTCATTTTGGGTAACGTGAAGTTGAATGCCCACGCATCCGCCCCCGGCCAAACTTGCGTTTGGTTTTGTCCCGGAACATAGGGAGACGGAACCACAGCTACGCTGTCAATCATGGTCATCGAGAATTGTGAAAGACCGGGGGACGTAGGCAACTGGATCAAATTAAATTGGTTTCCGTTTGGGAGGGTGATAGTGGTCATGAGTTACCTTTTCGATGACGGTGTGCGACGGTGGTGGTCTGACTGCGATTCGGCGGATGCCCTGACGATGTGGGGAGCGGCCTGCCGGATGCCGCGCTGTACAGCAGCGTTAATGGCCGCCGGATCGGTCGCACCACGGGCGTCAATGTTCCATGTGTGGTGGTTGGTTGTCCCGCCGCCGCGCATCATGGCCGATGAATCACGGTTGCTGTAGATGCGTGCTCCAGAGCCGAAGTGAGCCAACTCAGGACCAGATTCACCAACCATCGACCAGTCACCGGGGCTGACTACGCCACCGCCTGCGTTGCTGTCAGGCATCGTCCAGTTGCTGCCGGAGTCTGCACTGCCCCAGTCTGCGTCAGGACCAGCGCCATTGGAGGAAGTGGTGGTGCTTTTCTTTTTCATGTTGTAGACCAGCCCGGCGACTTTGATTCCGTCTTGGATGTAGTCATTGACCTTGCCGGGAACTGTTGATTCCTTGATGCTGTTCATGCTCGTACCAGAGCCATCCCCGGAACCACCACCGCCCGCGTTGTTGAAGAGGACACCGCCGGGACCGAAGACCTTACCGCCGAACAAGCTGCCCATGAAATCTGAATTGTTGGCCCAGTTCAGTGCAGCGCCCATAAGGCCACCTGGGTTGCCAGCCCCACCAGCACCTGAACCTGTGCCTGTGCCGCTCCACCCATGAATGTCGTCAGTAATCATCGGGTTACTCTTAGTGCCGAGCTTCCCTCTGTCTCCTGTGAGGAACTTCATGAGAGAACCCTCGGCGTCGTCCAGCCCCGTCTTCGCAATGCCCGTGAATATCTGCTTACCGGCAGCGCGGAACGGATGTTCCCCTGCTTGCGGCCTGTCAGTCAGGATGTGAAGGATGGCGCTGTTGACATCGGTCAACGCGCCTTCAACGGTGTCCTTAAACTGAGTTCCCCAATCCTGCGACTTCGCGATAATGTCGTTGAAAGTCTTGTCAACCTCACCGCTGAATGATGTGCTCCACTCCGCCTGAGCATCCCCGAGCCCTTGAATCTGGTAATTGTTCTTTGCCGCTTGCTGGTCAACGCTGATGCCTTCACGCTGTGCCCCTGCCTGTTCAGGGGTGAGATACCCAGCCCCAAGCTGTGCCTGAATCTTCGTGAGCAGATCGGAGTAATGCTCCATCAGTGCGTTGTACGCGGCCTGATGTGCGCTGGCTGTGGCGATAGCGGCGTCGTGCGGGGTCATCGCGCCGTTGGCCGCGCCAATCTTTATCTGGAGTTCGCTGAGCGTTGCAGCATGAGCCACAGCATCCGACTGGCCACGGCTCCACGCTTCCCAATACTCTTTCGCCGCTTTGGTATTCGATTCCAGTTCATCGCGATCTGGCTTAATGTGAGCGTCTTCCTGAGCTTTAATCGCACCGACGCCGGTCTCTCTGAGAGCAGATTCCCACTCACGGGTGTCCGCCTCTGTCCGGTGAATCTGTTCTTCGAGATTCTTCTTCATGTTCTCGAAGTAAGCTCTTACTTCAGGGCTTTCCGTCTTGCTCTCATCCTGCTTCAGGTGGGAAGTCTGACCGGAGATCTTCCGCATCAGGTCCGTGGTGTCCATCGACTGTGCCATCCCCGCAGCAATGGTCTGATACTGCCCGCGCTCTTTGGCGGCGTTGGCTTCTGCTATCTTCGGGTCAGTCCACTGATCAGGTACGACCTTCGCACTGTTCGACTCCGCTGCGGTCTTAGCCATGTAGAGAGCGTTACGTTGCTGGTCACCCTTGTCCGCTCCTGGGATGAGAGACTTCCCTAGTTCGATCTCTTCCATGTTCTTCTTGAGGTCATCAACTATCTTCTTTGGACCTACATCGTAGGTTGCCCCAAGCAACCAATCAAGCTTCCCCGGTGCTTCACCGGCGAGTCCTGCGGCGATCTGCTTGATGTTTGCATCAAGCTTTTCGCTCAACTTGTCAGACTCTTCGATTGCTTCGTCGATGGCGTCCTTGATGCCGTTGTGGGGCTTGTGCTCAATCTTGTCGATGGACCTCTGAAGGCCGTCGCTCTGCACCCGCAAGCTGTCGTTCGTGTGCTCCATCGACGTAATCAGCCCGTTGTACATCTCCCGGTGCTTTGCCGCCGCCTCTTCGGACTTGTGAACCATCTCTACGATCTTGTTGCCGACTTCATAGATGGTCTTCGCCAGCGCGAACACGATGACCGCATCAAACGCGGCGTTCATGGCCGTCGTGATGCCGGGTAGCTTCGAGATAATGCCCTGCAAGCCACGAGGGATGCCCAATCCCAATTCTTCAGAGAGCAAACGGACAGACTCACGGCTCTTGCCCATCTCCTCTTTCATCTCAGCCGTCATCTTCTTTGTGACAGTCTCGGCTTCGCGACAGGATGCCTTGAAGCTGGCAAGCTCCAATGAAAGATCAACCGAAACCCCCGCGACTTTTTTACCGTTTGCCATTATGGACTCCAGATGTGTTACGGAATGGGAACGCCAGGACGCACGGCGATGAGTGCGAACTTAGCTGCGAAGTCTTCGGCGATGTCATCGTCGGTGGCTTCTTTGATTTTTCTGTTCAACATGAAATCTGAGGCGCTGAATGGTGGGTCAGGGCGGCACATAGAATAGTTCGCGGTCACTGAAGCAACCAGCCCGACGAAATAGTTATCGCGCTCAAGACGGGATTTGTGGCGGTGCAGTAAGGCATGGAACTGACGCGGAGTTAGGGACCAGAATTCAGCGTCGGTGAGAAGTAGATCATAACGAGCCGACGACCAAAGTCCCATCCAACGCTGCGCCGATGTTAGCTCTGGTCCTTCGTGGGGTCCGCGTCATCCGCCTCTGTGTCTGACTCCGCCATGCCAACTGACCACGCATTCAATACCTTGCCCCAAACTTCGGACAAGCTCTTGCGTGTGACGAGCGCAGACGCTTCCGCGTATGTGGTGTTTGCATGATTCGGTAGAAGGGCAGCGTAGAGCATCGCCCTGACGAGACTGATCGTTGGGGAATTTATGTCCTTCGAACGCAGGCCGGTCAGCAACGGACGGTCGATGAGGTCTTCCACGGTGGCGACGGCATTGAATGAAAAGAGCAGTTCGAATGTATCCTTGCCGATGACAAGGGTGGTCGATGGTGCAACGGGATTGTGTTTCATAGAATAGCCTTTTTCTTTCTAGCCCAAAACGCTTTGCGTTTTTCGCTAATCTTCATTTTGGTGAGTTCCGAAAGAGGAGCCCGCTTGCCTCTATGCGCCAGACTCATACGCTCTCTCGATTCTGTAGAACGCTTCTGACCCCGATTCTTCTCAGCCGTAGACCGAGCCTCCTCGGGTGATTTCTTGCGTCGTTCCTGTTTACCCTCTGCCCACGACACCCCCAGTTCACGTTTTGTTGCGCGGCATTTGCGTGACCTGAGAGCAGGGATGGTGGGATTCGGGTTCTTGCCTAAACGAGAAAGGCTGCTGTGAAGGCGTTCCGCGTCCGTGAAGGCGTGGCCGGGTCGGCCTCTCCGTGTGTTGGCTCCCTTGAGAATTGACGCAGGGGAAAACACTTGAAGCTTTCGAGCGGCACTTATCTTTGCGCGTGCTTCTGCCGAGAGAAGCCCAGTCTTGCCTTTGTTCCAAGGTATCCCGGTGAATCCTTCACCACCCTTGCAGATGTTGTAACCGTGGTTGGGGTCTCTCGCCTTGAACAGGGCGATGAAGAAGGTTTCCCAGTAATCGAGTTCCGCTTTAGTTGCCACTGAAGTTAGCGGGTGGATGCTCCAAACATCCTTGGGGTACTTACGCATTGAAGCGTAAAGATGAGAGGAGCCGCCACGGTTGTGGGCTGCATCGTAGAACTTTTTCTGAAGGTACTGCCTCAGATTGTTCCCTTTGTGCTGCCCCACGTAATACTTCTCAGTTGCGGAGTTAACTATCAGGTAGATGTACATTCCATCTAATACTGAGAATTTCCAACTTTTCGTTCGTCAGTTTCCTGTCGCCACTGTCATCAATGAGTCAAGTTTTATCTCAACCTTAATTGTGGCTGCTTTCGAAGCATCGATGTTAGTCGGAACTGGATTCTTGGACACGAAACCTGTGAAGGCATAGGTGTTCCCAGTTACTGACTGCCCAGCGATAGGCTTCAACGAAACCTGAAACGAGTTTGCGATGCCGGTTGCGAACGCCGTCTGGAGGGCCTGAGTGCCTAAATCCGAAGGCAAAAACACCCCCGTAGCGGTGAAGGTGCCAGGATCAACCGTGGTGGCAAGCGACTCCTCCATCACGCCGACGCCAATCGTCGGTGAGCCAGTGTTAGTCACGCTGTCGTACTTCCAGGTTTGTTCAGGAATGCTGAATTCTTTCAATTGCAGGATAGCGATGCCAGTTACTGCCGGACCTTCGGTCCATGCAGCGGTAGCTGGTGCGGTGCCTGTAATGGGAGTTACAGCCGTCCAGTTATTGCCGGCGGAAGAAACGATTTGGCCGGCGGTGTAAGTTGTGAGGGTAGACCAAGCAGGAGCAGCAACGACCATAGGGACGGGCGGCTGAGCAGGGTACTGTGCGGGTGCTGCGAGAGTTGCGGGAACGGAACTGATTACTAAATAGGAACCAGCCCCCGTGCCCGCCTTGGTCGATGAGGTTGACAATTGGTGACCACCTTTCAAGTGGGGTTAGGCTCGTGTCTACGATTGGTAATCGAAGATCACTGAGACGTTGGTGGTGCTCAAAAGAGCATCGGGCTGGAACATGTCCGTTACGTTCTGGACATCTGCGAAGAACACTTGCGGGCCACTCGGGAGGAATCCCATGTAGCCATTCAGAGCAGCCTTAACAGCCACGCCGAGATTGTGGGCAACCAAGTAACTCCCAGGCCCAAATGAGGCGTGGCATGAGAACAGGACACGCGCATGAGCCAACCCTGCGGAGCCTGTGAGAGTCATGTCGTCATGATCGGAAACAACCTGATAAACGATGGCTGGAAAAAGTGCAGCTTGAACGGGAGCGGGGATCGGCTGAATGCTATTGCCGCCTGCGATGATCGAAGTGATAGTGGTCTCGGTCAGCAGCAGCGCGGTGAGTCCAGTAATTAAATCGGCCATCATTCTCCATCCCAAGCTGCTGCGTCGTCGGCACCGTATCCGCCGCCCTCGCTGGTCAAATCTTGTTCAAGTGAAGTCGAAAGAGAAGAGGTCAACGCATCTACCGCCGCTTGTGCCGATTCATCAAACGCACGCTGGATGAAAGGATTGGCGTCTATATGCTTCGTAGCCTTGCCGCCCTTGCGCTTGCGCCCGCCTTCCACGTGGTCAAAACCATTTTCGATCCAATTTGCAACGTGGCTCGTGTCCTTGGTAGGTCCGATTTTCACGGTCGGATTGTATCGAGTGCCGACGATAACTTGAACTGTTAGGTCAGCCGCCAGAATGCCCGGTGGCAACGCATCGCTGCCCGGTGTGGGCGTATCGGTACGCTTGGGGCACTCTGCCTCCATCGCCTCTCGAATAACGTCGCCACCAGCCTGCAAAGCTTGCCGAACTGCGCGCCGTGCAACACGCTGAGGCATGGCTTTCAGAAGTTCTTCAAACTTCGAAGTGTCGATGTTGAATGTTATGCCGTCGCTCATTGGGAACCAACGTCCACGCTCGTGCAAGCCATGACTAAAACACGATGCCGTCTCTGGATGTCATCCACTGCGGTTATTGTGTAAGTCTCATCGCCGAATAGAATCTGGTAACCCGGTGCTATATCGACGGCTGAATAGCGGATCGTAATGCAGTCCGTGGTGTCAGATGCCAAGGTGGAATTCTGAAAGCTGAGTTTGAAGGTCTGCGACGAAGTCGATTCAATCTTTGCCCGCGTTGTGAGCACCAAGCTCCAAGTTGACCCAGGCTGTCCACTGGCGTCACGAGTAGCTGACGGCGCATTGATGGTGATGGCGTGTTTGAGTTCCCCTGCGTGGAGGATGCACAGGTCAAGCATTAGTCCACCCCGTAGAAGGAATCAAACATTTCACCCAACAAAAGCGCATCCACTCCCATCTCAATGCCTTTCGGAACGCTGGTGGCTGTCGCATCCCTGTTGGAGTACCAGTGGGACACCAAAAGTAAGATCGCTTGGATAATCGTCTGCGGACAGGTGTTGATGGTCACACCGTCGCCGTATGTACCTGCAACCCACGTCACTTGAACACTAGCCGGAACATAGGTGTTGAATATCCAAGGCCAAAAAATCATGTTAACCGGGAAAATACGCGCTGGCTCTGAATACACATCGACCGTGTAGGTGCTTGGATCAAGGGTTTGCGTAACCCCGGTCTGGTCTATGTATGTGATGCTTGTGACTGATACGCACCCCGGCTTCGGAAGCTTGATGCTCAACTGTTCCCAATATCGAGAAAAGAACGGAAATGAGCGATGACCACCCACAGTGGAACTGAAATTTGGATATGGGAAGAAGTCGCGTACCAAAAGCATGGTGCGGTTGAAAATACAGCGTTGCATCTTCTTCTCGCACAGTTGACGTGCGGCGATGATGAGGCCAGTAAGGAGGTTGTCGTCCGCCGTCATGCCGACATCGACCACGCACTGCTGCTTCACTACCTGTAACGAACATGGCTCGACGATAGGCTGCGTCAATTGCTTGTAAGATAAAGGCATCGTTTAGGTCGCTTCCTGTTGCTCTACAGTGTTGAGGATTGCCGAATTCCCGTAAAGCTCAACCGCTTTTCGGTTGTAAGCCAGTGCGGCTTCTTCCGGAGTTATAAATGTGCCCAAGTGATGCAGGATCGTTTTGAAATAGATACGAGCTTGGTACGTATCTCTACATTTGCGAACCCCACGATACCCTGTCTCACCCAGTTCGCGAGTGGCTTGAATCCCACCACGTGATGCGCTGATTAGTGCTCTGCTTTTTGAGGAGTGGTGCTTTCCAAACATGGGGTGTTTATTCCCGGTGCGCAGCGAGTTAGCCTCAGACCGTCTTTGTCGCTGATCCAGGTCTCGCCCTAAATCCTGTAGGCGCTGTGTTTGTCTATCACGAAAATCCTCGACCGTCCAAGCATCTCTCGCGATGCGCGACAGCCTTTCCCTCCCGCCAATTGTGTTTCTCTCCACCTTCATTGACGCGGTTATTCGACTGCGTAACCCTACATCCGCCCAAATAGCCTTGCCCCTGATGGACGCTTTCTGGATTTCCCCGTCGTCGGTGAACCGTTGCTTCTGACCGGCAGACATATTTTTTCTAGCCTCAACAGAGGGCTCAGAGACGCCCTTGCCGCCTTTGGTCATGTTGTAACCAAACCCGGAGTTGTTCGCTTCGTGTGACCAGATGGCCCTAATCTCCATCTCATTCAACTCTTCAAACCTGAACGCTTGGTGAAGCGTCACAATCTTGAGGTTCTCCGCCCCGTACTTACGAATAGCGTTGTAGAGAGTCCAGGGCTTTCCCATCCTTGCAGCAACTAGGTGTTCTTTCCATCGAACTTGAATATCTTTGGTTGTTTGCCCTATGTAAACTTTGCCGTTGACCAGATTCAGGATCATGTAAACTACGCCGAAAACTATCATCCACGGTCGCCTCAACGGCTAATACCGCCGCAGAGGAAATTCCGTAGATTTAATTCATGAACGAGCCTTGATGGGGCGGTGTGAGCCGCCCCATCGGGGGTTAGACGGTCTTGAGACCTACGATTGGGTGAGTGCCACCGGGAGCGATGAACGCGCTGCCGTTACGTGCGAACGGGATGAAGCCCGTTGCAAAACTGGCTGCGTAGAGTTCCTTGACGACGTTGACGGACAGTCCGGGATTGACCGTGCGAAGCACATAACCCTGCTTGAAATCGCCAAACAGGATGGGGTAGGTCGGAGTTACCGGCGATGTTAGCCCGATTCCTGGCAGAGCCTGCACCAACTTCACGGGGCGACCGAGCAACGAACCGAACGGGTCAGCAGTGACGCTGGCGGACGGTGTGAAGATCGGGTTGCCGAGTGTGTTCACTTCGCCCAAGAGACGAGCGCGTGTGGTGGAGTTCATCGCGTAAGTGGAGTTAGGCAGATAGGCAGGGTCCAGAGCACCGTACAGCGCAGCGATGTCCACATAAGTCACAGTCGCAGAAACAGCGGCTGAGACGTTGGCACCGGCAGCAGCCACACCCGTCAGGATCGACGCGATGTTACCCGAGACGGAGCCGTTGACGCACATTGCGGAAAGGCTACGGAAGTAACGCTTGCCGAGAATGTCCTTCACAAAACTCGTGATGTCGAACGCGCTATCTTGCAGTTGGTCCCAACCCACCAAAATCGGAGGGCACGAGAGCAAGGAGCAAGTGATGATAGCGCCACCGATAACTGGATCTTCGGCAGCGTTGGCATCCGGGGTTCCGACTGTTTCCTCGTACATCACGCTGGCGGTGTCGTTAGAAACGGCGTACTTCATCGGTGCGCCAGAATCGGAACGGACGTCAGTTACGATGTTAAGCAGGTCTCCCCACTCCATCTGCGCCTGAGTGAGCACAGGGTAGAAAGCCTGCGGGACGAAGTTGCCGCCCGTGGAAGCCTCCAGGATGTCACGACGCTCGACCTCGCGGAAGCGTTCGCGGGTTTCGCTGTTCAGATTCAACTGTGGGATACGGCCACGGATGGCGTAGTCGAATGCGTCACGCTGACGCTGTGCCACAACCTCGGGAGCCGCGTTGACGGCGCTGTCGCCGGGGTTGCCGCGTGGGATAAGACGCTGAGAGCGGTTCTCTGTGTCCACAACGGACGAACGGTCAAGACGCTTGATGTCAAGGTCGAGCACGTCCACATCGGCAAGCATTGCGTCAACTGAGACGCGCTGCTCCGCCGTAACGGTTTCGCCAAGCATAATTGCCTGGGCATCGGCGAGAAGCTTGGTGCGCTTCTCGTGTAGAGTTTGAATACTCATGGATGGTGTTCCTTTTTGGTGCGAATTTTTACTGCGTGTGCGGGACACCATGTAGGTCGGTACATGACTCTTCGCATCAGGCGAAAACCTGCGAGTGAACGCGGCCATCAAGTGGCGGCATCCGGCCTGACTGAAACTAAAATTGTTTAAGCTGCGTGTGCGTGCTTCGCGAGGGCAATGCGAATCCAACGCTTGTTATCTTCGCTGACGATGTGTGCTGCCCGCGAATCTTTGCAAGCATCAGAGCAATACTCATCGTCGCAATCGTCATTGCTGCACAGGCCACAACTACCGGCTTCACACTGCGCGCAATCGCATTCGCAATCGGGGTCGTTGTCCACGGGATCTTCCGTGGGATCGTCACGTTTCTCCGGTTTCAGAGCGTTGAGTTTGGTGCGAACTTCGAGAGGCATGTCGGTCGGCAACGAGCGAACGCCGCTGGTGGCTTGCGGATATGCGGGTTCAGAAACAGGGGAACAATCGTAGACATCCGCTTGCTTCACAGTGCGAATGTCGAGACCGGAAACTTCGTCATATCCCCACGATGCATCACGACAGACAAAGCCAAAACTCGACTGGTTGATGTCACCACGCTGCATAGAAACCATCAGGTCACGGGCTGCTTGTGTTTCGGGGGCGTCGATCTCGTAGGCGAGTCCAACCTTGTCTGATTTCACGCGCATGGTGCCTGCCGCAGTGGAACCCAAAATGAGATTCGTATCGTGGTTAAAATATCCCTTTATGCTTGGCGTGGTTGCAAGATGCGCGTCGAACGCACCAGGAGAGATGACTTCGACCCACCCGCCCAAATCTGAGGAGCGAACGCCATACACGGCACCGTACCCGAATATGGTATTCTTGCCGGTGTCCTTGGCGACCCTGAATTCACACGGGATGCTGCGATGTTCAAGCTGCTGTTTCATCTTCTTCCTCATCTTCTTCGGGTGCCGCAAGTTCGAGCACCGCTTTTGCTGCGGCTGTGTTGCGTGACACGTTCACGTGAATCGCTCGGACGGCACGGGTGAATTCCTGCGTTGCCATCGCCGCCATGTCTTCCGGTGCGATGACTTCCGGCCACTTCTCAGCCCTCTTCGCCATCGACTTGCAGGCGTCGTCCACGACACCGGCAAATTCTGGATCACCCCCCGGTAATGGAAGGCCGTTGCGGTTGCTGGATGCGTCCGCAATCGAGATAAGAACAGGCGAGAACAACGCTTTAATGGTGTCGAAACCACGCTGTTTACGGGTCGAAAGACGCTTAAAGGCGTCCCCGAAGATCGTTATGTATGCTCTTGTGAAATGACCGAGCATGTTCTGCTCTGCTGCTGTTGGAGCCACTGGCTCAGCATCGACGGGTTGATCCTGAACGCTCTCCGTATCCAACAATCTTTTGCTGCTCTGGTAGTTGACCGGGACCAAGTATTCATCCATGCCCGTGTTAGTGTCGGCGATGTTCTCGCCAAGCTTGATGCGTATTTGATTGCCTGTGTACCATCCCCCAATGCGACCCGCGCTGTAGCCGTCCATGGTCGTCTTAAAATCGCATCTCAGCAAAGCATCGACGCTGAATTGAACGAAAAACTTGTTGGCCTTCCGCCCTTGAACGGGGCACAGTTTGCGAACCAACTCCTGTTCGAAACGTGAGAGCCACGGCTGAATACAAAAGGTTACAAACTGCAACGCCATCTGTTCTGCGCCAGAACCGGGCATCTTAGTCTCACTGCCCACCATGTGAGGCGGAACCCTGAAAATGCCCATCGCAATGTCCGCACGGGTGAAAGCGCGGGATTGAATGAACTGTGAATTCTCGTTCGAGATTCCAAGCTGCTGATAGCTCCACTCACTGCCGAAAACGAACGCTGTCTTACCTTGATTCACGCCGCCTTGCTGAGCATTCCAGGACTCTCGCATTTCAACTTGAGCCTTCGGATCAAGCTTGTTTTTGTTCATCAATATGCCACCCGGTTGGGAACCATTGCCAAAGTGACGGGCACCAGATTTTTCCAACGCCATCGCCAAGCCCAACGTCTGCCGGCACATTTCGACGGGACTAATCCCCACGAGTCCATCCAAGCTGAAAAGCTTCAGATGAATCATGTCCTCTTCCGCAATCCTGCGGGTTTGGTTCAAAGGCATTCCATCGCTGGTCTCGTAATAAATCAGGTGCGTCGATGGGTCACGCTTCGCCAGGGTCTTGAACGGATGCAAAGGCCACAACGCGACGATCTGACCGGAGTTAACATTGCGTTCGATTTCCGAATAACCATTGCCCGTTAATGCTGCGCTGCCGGTGAGTGTCTCCACCCACGTGTATGCCGTCATCTCCGGGTTTGCTTCTACGCTCAACAGATAGTGCAGGTTCTGGTCAACGGCTTCTTGGTGCCCACCGGAAATTCTTTCCATCAGCTTCAATGGCAACGATGCGATGGATTCCGCGATGACTCGCACGCTGCCATAGACAGTCGTGATTTTCATCGCGTTCGACTCGTTTACAATCTCGCCTGCGGCTGTTGCTTCACCTGAATGGAGCCACTGAAATATGGCTGTCGGTGAAAGAGAGCCGGAGCGGATAGCTTTACCGATGCCGCGAAAATAGTTCGAGATTTTAGTTCCGAAATTTGGCATCAGTAGTTATCCAATAAAGAACCCAAAGCCAGGGTCGTTGGCGGTGGATGAACACGTAATAGCGCGGTTCATCGCGGTGATTAGTGCAACGGCTCCGTCGATTTTTGCAGCCGGTTTTAATTTATCCGGGTAGACATCCTCATTCGGGCCGCGTGGTTTTGAAACCACGTTTGAGAGGCACCAACTGAGAACTGGGTCACCCGCATGGTGAACCCTTTTTTCTTGTACTGCGGCATCCAAAGACTTCATGGGCAGTGATAAATATTCAACTTTTTGCGGCACTTCAATCGTCGTGACGCCGGTCTCGTAATTCAGTTCCTGCATGACTTGATCCGCGTATCTCTTGTCATAACAAACCCCGATGACGTTGTGTCCGTCGATGTCTGCTGTTAAGTCCTCTTTGAGTTGTGCGTAGTCCAGTGACGCACCTTCGCACGGCGTCAGAAAACCTTCCGCAGCCCACTTTTGATAGATTTGGTTCGCCGGGTCTGCGATACGATCCTCGGGCAAGTAATGCCTTGAAAATATGTAATAGTGCAGCTTGCCTTCAATCGAGCGAACGTAAACTCGGATGACTGCTGATAAATCCAAAACCGATGCAAGGTCCACGCCGATGTACAGTGGGTCGTTGGTGAAATCAGCTTCATTCAACGTGGCATCAAGGCACTTCGCCCAGTCGGGCATGTTGAAATACGCTGATGCTGCGGTCATCCAGATGCACAAATGTTTCGCAGCGTAGACGCCGCGCTTACTGGCGTTTTGAATCGCTTGCTGTTGATCGTGCTTCAGCGTCTCAAGGCTTACGGACACGTCCAAATTGGGGTTTGCCATCCAGAGTGCTGCTTCTGTCTGCCAATCGGTATCTTTGTCGATGGTGTAGATTACAGTGAAGAGTTGCTCATCAATGAGCGATCCTTCGAGCACCTTCTGCGCTGTGGTCTGAAGGTCGAAGCAAGGCGCGGCGGTGTTGAAACCCGCAGTCGTAATCGTTAAAAGAAGCGGCTGTTCTCGTCCGACCATTCCGGTACGAAGCGTGTCGTATAAATCTGCGGTGTCGCTTTCCCAATACTCATCGCAAACGCCTAACGAGGGGCTGGACCCGTCACCGGGTTTGCCAATAACTGGAATCATGGATGAGCCGGTGGACTCTACAACCAAACTCAACGCATTGACAGAAACACCGAGTACGGTTTGCAAGTCTTTGGTTCGTTGCACCATCAACTTTGCCGGCTTAAAAACCTCCATCGCTTGTTTTAACGACGTGGCTCCAACCATAATTTCCGCACCAGCTTCACCATCTGCAACTAAAAAGTAGAGTGCGATGGCCGCAGCCAGAGGTGACTTGCCATTCTTGCGAGGCACACAGATATATGCTTCCCGGAATCGTCGGAAGCCATCCTCTTTACTCAACCAACCAAAAATGTTACCGACATAGAAGCATTGCCAGTCCTCCAGGTGAATGAGTTCGCGGCGTGCTGCCCATCTACCTTTCACATGAGGCAGAAGTTCAATAAAAGCGCAGGCTCTATTGACCGCTTCCTCGGAAAATGTATACTCAAAATCCAATCGGTTCAGGTTTTCAAGGTGTCGAGCCGCTGCGAGTTTCACCCAGTGACAAGCAAGTCTTCGTCCCTCAACAACATCAACGGCGTACTGTGTGCAACGCTCATAAAATGATTTGTTTACTAAATCTGCCATTCGCTTGTCTCGAACTATGTTCGTTCTGCTTTATGGCCGCGTCCCTCAACCGTTGGCGGAACTCTGGTGTGTAACCGCAGTCCGTAAGTTGTCATTTCGTATTACGCGGACTTTGCAAACTTTGCGAACGGTGAAGCCGTAAGCCCGCCCTGCTGAGAATTGCCATGCACCTTAGAGCGAGAAGCCGGGGTCAAGCCGAATTCGATGCAGAACTTTCTCATGTGATCCATCGCGGTGTTCGAAATCCCGACGTAGGGACTCGGAATCGGATAGCCCGATTTCCCCGCCTTAATCACGGTGCCGAATTTCTGAATCTGCAACTCTGCCGCTACCCAACGAGACCAACTCGCACAGTACCCTGCGAGAGCGGCTCTATCGACACTCGTGAGCAGGTTGAGTGCAACGAGTTCGGCGGATATGCGTTTCCATTCCTTCTTCGCGTCGTCGTCAAGATGCCGTGGACAGGTCGGTACACCCGTTGGCTTTGGCTCAGAAACGTTGATGGGTCTATGCCCCGCGTTACCGCCGAGCAATCTCAGTGCTGTCGGTTTTGGTCTGCGGCCAACACCCATGATGATTCCTGCTTTCGCTCCAACCAAACCCTGCGAGATGCTTCGCGTAACCTCTCACGAGTCTCCGGGGATACCGAGTGAGTCGCGTAGTATCGCTTGACCCCTTCAGATGTCTTATGTCTTTGCTATCTAATACTGAGAAAGCCCAACGGTTTTGGGCGTCTGCCTGCCATATATGAGTCCAAACTTTGTTGCGTCCTCGACTCGTGCGGCACCAACGAAGTCGAAGGATGCGGTGAGTCGATTGGTGGCTGTCTTCTGGTTCCCTTTAATCGTGCTGGTCTTGCCGATTGCCCTATGAAGCTTCGGCTTATCCCGCATGTTCCAGTGCTTTGATTTGGCGCGGTGCCGAATCATCGCTGGATTCGCGGTGACTGAGCTATATGGAATGCCCTTCGCTTTCATCAATGACGCAACGTAGTCACTCAATGCGTTTCCAATTCCGACGCCCTGAAAGTCTGGTAAACATACGGTGCGATGTTCCCGCCAGCGTGGGGCTATCGCGTGAGGGAAGTAAAGCACCGCAGTAAACGCGACGGGCTGACCTTGATACAACGCGATGAAACACTTCGACGCTGCGTGAAGGTTCGTGTCTAAATAGTGATGCTTGTGGAATAACTTCCAAGCCGCTTTATCACATCTGATGATTTCCAGTTCGATGGATGGACGACATCGAAGCTGCCTCCACTGAAACTGATTTACGTGCGGCTCATATATCCAGTCCGGTTGAAGCCACTCAACCACGTCGTAATGTACGCCGACTGCAATCATGCGGCGGTCAGATTGTCTAATTGCCTTCGCCAGTGCCGCGCTGCCGATCTGCGCAACCGTGCGGTCAACAACGGATGTGAACTCGTCTATAACAAACAGGTCTGAGTTCTCAGCCATCGCCCGAGCGAGTGTGACTCTGAACTGCTCCCCGTTCGACAGACAGCGAAAGGGGCGAAGCCACGAGGGCGGAGAACTGAATCCCACCTGTGACAGCAGGGCAGTAATCTGCTTGATGCCCATGCTCACGGGAAAGTCATCCACGATGGATTTATCCAGGCTCCACTCGTGCTGACTGATGAGTTGCTTTCCGAACATTTCACGTGCAAGCGTTGACTTCCCGGAGCCTGACGGGCCGACGATCATCCCGATGTTCCATGGCCGGGACTCAATCGGGATTTCCCCAGTCCATCGGAGTTCCGACTTCTGCGTCGGAGGAATCTCAAACAGACCCTCCATTTGCATTACTCGGGGTGTTCGAGTCACGGGGGACGAGACTACGCAATCAAATTTCACTGGATGCTTTCCTAGCTGCCTCTCAGGCAATGAGAGACCGGCATTCGTATCCTTCGTTCGTCAGCCGCTGCAATAGGGCAAGCTGGCTGGCTTCGTCGCTGCACGTCACCAGAACGCTGTAGGCGTCCCCGAGCGTTCCCGACTGGTCGGTAGCAGCAGGATCGTCTACGGGGAGCACCTTGAGTCTCTGTAGCTCGACCGCCGTGAAATAAGGCTGAAGGTCAATTTCTCCGGAAAGCTCCGATAGAATTTCCGGGTTCCACTCGGCAAGCTCTGCGGACCTGTTATCTGCGACTGCAAGTTCTCTGGCTTTCGCGTCCGTGTTCAAGTCGAGGTCAACTCGCTGAACAGCAATGATGCGACTGCCATCCGACTGTATGACTTCAATATCGGTGATACCTGCCTTGGCTGCGTTCTCGACTACGCCGTTCCCGGCAATGATGGCTCCGTGTTTGTCGATTACTATCGACCGACCGGCTCCCAGGGTCTTGAGGCTGTGCTCTATGGTCGAGCTTGCTCTCTTGTTACGCTTTCGGGCGTTTCTGACGTCGGGTTTGAGTTCAGAGAGCTTCATAAATACCCCGACAGTTCATATCGCGACCGAAAAAGTTGAGTTGGGGTCGAGAAGCCGATCAATCCTGAAATGTTTGGATAGGGGCATCCCTGTTGACGATTCGCATTACTTAATTGATGGGCTGATCGTCAGCGCCCCAATACTGTTTCACGTGCATGACACGCTTTACACAAAATTTCTATCAGCGACTCGTCAAATTGTAAGTGTGGGTATTGCAACACTTTGAAAGTGTGATGGATTTCTGTACCCAAAATAACGAGTCCGAGTGCAAGACAGCGTTGACAGAGCGGTTTTCTGCTGAGTATTTCAAGCCGCCACATTCTGTGCTTGTATCCGTAACCTCTCTTGCTCGATGAAGGTCTGCTCCAAGCTGTCTTATGTGCAGGGCAGAACTTCTCATGCGTCAGTGCCGGACACATTGGCGCCTGACACGGTTTTGGCGCCTGCGGTGGCATCTTATTTAGCGTCTGCTTTTGTCGTCTTCACGTCGCGTGTTTCATAACGCTGCGTGCCAGTACGTGCGAGGTCACGCAGTAGCAACGCTTCGATGCGTTGCAGCGATGCCAACGTTGCTTGTGCAACGCTGAACGGCGTTACAGGCGAACCAGTGTTGGGTGCGCTGATGACTGGTTCAGGCGCTGTTTGCCTTACTGTTTTCGCTGTGGTCATGAATCCTCGAAATTGCGTGGTGGCGACCCGTGGCTAGGGTCGCTCGGCCCCAACGCTGGTGCAGCTTGTAAGCTTTTACCGGCTGGTAGTTTCTACCTTTTCGACACTGGGAATACATCCCGTCATCGCGGTCGCCGGCAGGACCGTAGGTTTACAAATGATCGAGTGGGTTTCTTCCTCGTTCTGACAAAACTCTAAAAGTTCGTCCGCTAAGCGATGAAACCTCATCGGGATTTCCATCAACATGCCACAGTCGCTGCAACGCAGTGCGAGTTGTTCGATTTGCAGCGACATTTAAAACAAATTCCTATAGCCTGCATTATTCGTGAAGACACGACAGAAGGCGCTCTTGGCGATATGAGGTCGCCGAAGGCGTTGCTGTCGGCGTAATTGTCTTGCACGAAGCGAGCTATTGCTACTTGCAGATCGGAAG
>Ga0182030_10007018_pt1 | contig 23603 bp, 21 predicted proteins | sample 812S3MmetaG_FD_121299 | JGI IMG/M metagenome (GOLD analysis project Ga0182030, IMG submission 121299) | Permafrost microbial communities from Stordalen Mire, Sweden - 812S3M metaG (Illumina Assembly) | ecosystem: Environmental > Terrestrial > Soil > Wetlands > Permafrost | place: Sweden...
AAGAAGTTTTTGGGATGAACGAAAACGCTGATCCCGCCGACATCTTCCGTCAGGAGTCCGCGGAACTCCTCGAGCAACTCGAACAGGCGTTGCTCGATCTCGAGCAGTCGCCCGACGATCACGATCTCATCGACACGGCGTTCCGCGCCCTCCATACGATCAAGGGCTCGGGCGCGATGTTCGGGTTCGAGCAGGTCGCCGCATTCACCCATGAATTCGAGAGCGCGTTCGATCGGGTTCGCAAGGGGGAGGCCGCGCCCGACCAGGAGCTGATCGCCATCGCGCTCAACGCCAAGGACTTCATCCGTTCCCAGATCGAAAGGCCAGAAGAGACCGACGCCGTCATCGGCGTCTGCATCCTCGCCGATCTGCGCAGATTGTTCGCCGATGCGGACGCGCGCGCACCGCTCGAAGCACCGTCGCCGCGCGAGGCCGCGCCGCCTAGGCCGTCGGAGACCTGGCGCCTCAGCTTCCGCTTCAACAAGGACGTGCTGATCAACGGCGCCAATCCGCTGCTCCTGCTCGACGAATTGCGCGGGCTCGGCGAGTGTCGGGTGACGGTCCATTGCGACCGCGTGCCGCCGCTCGCCGATATGGAGCCCGACGCCTGCTACCTGGAATGGGAAGCCGTCCTCACCATGGCGCATTCGCGCAGCGCCATCGACGACGTTTTCATGTTCGTCGCCGACGACATGGACCTCAAGGTCGAGGCCATCGACGCCGCGGCGGCGGTCGCTGCGCCGGAGGCCGCCGCCCCGCTTCCGCAAACGGCGGCCTCCCCGACGCCGGCGCGCGCCGATCATGCCGGCGGAGCGCCCGAGACCGCGGCCAAGCGCGCCGGCGGCGTCGAGACCTCGACCATCCGCGTCCCGGCCGAGCGGCTGGATGAAATGATGGATCGCGTCGGCGAACTCGTCATCGCACAGGCGCGGCTGACTCAGCTCGCCTCGGCCGGGGGCGGCACCAAGGGCGTGGCGGAGGAGATCGAGCGTCTGACCTCGGCGCTGCGTGACGCGATGATGGGTATCCGCATGGTGCCGATCGGCTCGCTGTTCGGGCGTTTCCGCCGCCTCGTCCACGATCTGTCGCGTGATCTCGGCAAAGAGATCGATCTGACGACCGCCGGCGAAGAGACCGAACTCGACAAGACGATGATTGAGCGGCTCGCCGATCCGCTCGTGCATGTGATTCGCAACTCAGCCGATCACGGCCTCGAAGATTCCGAAACTCGCCTCGCAGCAGGCAAGCCGCCGGCCGGCAATATCAGCCTGGTCGCGCGTCACGCCGGCGCCGAAGTGCTGATCAGCGTCAGCGACGACGGACGCGGCCTCGACGCCAAGCGCATCCGCGCCAAGGCCGAGGAAAGCGGCCTTATCGCCGCCGGCGCCGTGCTGTCCGACGCCGAGCTCCATCAGTTGATCTTCCAGCCCGGGTTTTCGACCGCGAAGGAGGTCTCTGCGCTGTCTGGCCGCGGCGTCGGCCTGGACGTCGTCAGGCGCACGATCGAGGGCATGCGCGGTTCGATCGACATAGCCACACACCCCGGTGAGGGCACGGAGATCACCCTCCGGCTGCCGTTGACGCTGGCGATCATCGAGGGTCTGCTGGTCCGCGTCGCCGACGCGCGCTACGCCATCCCGCTGACTGCGGTCGAGGAATGCGTCGAGCTTTCCGATGCCGACTCGACGCGCTCGAAGGGGCGCAGCTTCCTCAACATCCGCGGCGAACTGGTGCCATTCCTGCGCCTGCGCGAATTGTTCGACGAGCCCGGCGACCCCGATGCGCATCAGAAGGTCGTCATCGTTGCGGCGGCCGACACGCGCGTCGGCCTGGTCGTCGACCAGATCATCGGCAGCCACCAGACGGTGATCAAGTCGCTGTCCAAACTTCACGCCGACGTGCCGAGCTTCTCCGGCGCCACCATTCTGGGCGACGGCGCGGTCGCGCTCATCCTCGACGTGCCGCACTTGATCGCTCTGGGTCAGGCGCGCGAGACGCGGATGCAATCGTCGACTGCGGAGTTCGCCTGATGGCCAGCGCTGAGGAATCCTCACGTCAGGTGCTCATGCTCGGCCTCGCCGGCGAGATGTTTGCGCTCGACGCGCGACAGGTGCGCGAAATTCTAGATCCCGTGCCGGTCACCCGGGTGCCGGGCGCGCAACCTTATGTTTCGAGCGTGCTCAACGTGCGCGGCAAGGTGATCCCGCTCGCCGATCTGAGGGTGCGCTTCGGCATGCCGCCGGCCTCAATCACCCCAGACTCGCGCTTCATCGTTCTCGAGATCGAGCTGGCCGGTGAGCCGACGACCATCGGCATTGTCGCCGACAAGGTCTACGAGGTCACCGACCTCGACACCTCGACGCTGCAGAAAGCGCCGCCGATCGGCATGCGCTGGCGACCGGAATTCATCGCGGCGATCGCCAAATGGAAGGACGAATTCATCATCGTCCCGAACATGAAGCAGATTTTGAATTGAGATAGAGGGGACCAACCAATGCGATTCTCGGTCAAGGCAAAGCTGGCGGGCGCCTTCGGCGCCGTCATCATTCTTTCCCTGATCACGGGCGGGGTGGCGTACATCAAGCTCAATCAACTGGCGGCGACTAGCGCCGACCTTGTCGCTAGGGCGGGTCGGGGCGATAAGGCGGCCGAAATGCAGACCTCGCTCCTCTATCAAACGCGGGCCGAAAAGGACCTGATTATCGCCTCGAGCGGCGCCGACATCGCCAAGTATGCGGCCGAAATCAAGAACCAGCGCGAGAACGCATTGCGGCTGAACGCTGAGGTGCTGAGCGCCACGAACGAAGCCGGCAAGGTGTTGCTCGGGAAATTCTCGGCTGCGTATGAAAAGATGAATGCGATTGAAGACAACACCGTCAAACTCGCCGAGCTCAATTCGTCAAATCGCGCCGCCGCGTTCTGGAGCGGCGAAGGCGTCGCGGCGACCAAGGGATTCAACGACGCGCTCGACGCCACCCTCGCCTCGGTCAATCGCGCGCCTGCCTCCGTCGAGAGTGGACGGGCGCTGTTCGCGCTGCAAACGGTCAGAGTCGAAGGCGCGCGTGCGCTGAGGATGTTGTATGAGGCCATTTCAGCGTCGAGCGAGGACGAACTGGCCGGTTTCGTCAAGGACCTCTCCGAGAAGAACGACGTGCTCGCCAAGACGGTCTTACAGGCAGCGCCGCAAGCGTCGGCAGTCGGGGTGTCGGTCGACGAGGTGACAGCGCAAACCGACCGCTTCATCAAGGCGCTGGCGCACGCATCCGAAATCGCGCGCGAAGCCGGCAACATAAAGGCCGCGAAGCTGTCGGCGACGGATGGACGCGCCGCCGTCGCCGAGACGACGGCCGCCCTTGGCGATTACCTCGGCCTGGTCAAAAAACTGATGGGCGAGGCGGCGACACAGGCCGCCCAGGACGCCAACGACGCCGAGCTCATCTTGACCGCTACGATGATCGCATCGCTTCTGATCGCGATCGGCTCGGCGTTCTGGATCTCGCTTAGCATCAGCCGTGGCTTGAGCCGCGCAGTGAGCTTGGCGGACGCGGTGGCGATCGGCGATCTCAGCCACAAGATCGAAATCTCCAGCAACGACGAGGTCGGCGATCTGGTGAAGTCGCTCAACAAGATGACGACGAATCTCAACGCAACGGCGACGATCGCCGATGCGATCGCCGCTGGCGATCTGACGATCGAGGCCAAGCGCTCGTCCGACAAGGATCGACTCGGCATCGCCCTCGAACAGATGTTGGAGAAACTTCGCAAGGTCGTGACCGAGGCGATCGCGGCGGCTCAGAACGTGTCGTCCGGCAGCCAGGAACTGTCGGCCAGCGCCGAGCAACTGTCACAGGGCGCGACCGAACAGGCCTCGTCCACGGAGGAAGCCTCCTCGTCGATGGAGGAAATGGCCTCCAACGTGAAGCAGAACGCCGACAACGCCGCCCAGACCGAGAAGATCGCGCGCCAGTCGTCGCTCGACGCCGAGGCGAGCGGCGCCGCGGTGGCGCGCGCCGTCAAGGCGATGGAGACGATCGCCGAGAAGATCACCATCGTTCAGGAAATCGCCCGGCAAACCGATCTGCTCGCGCTCAATGCAGCGGTCGAGGCGGCGCGCGCCGGCGAGCACGGCCGCGGCTTCGCAGTCGTCGCCTCGGAGGTTCGCAAGCTCGCCGAACGCAGCCAGGCCGCCGCGGCGGAAATCGGTACGCTGTCGACCGAAACGGTGAAATCGGCGCAGGAAGCCGGCGAGATGCTGACCCGCCTGGTGCCCGACATCAAGCGCACGGCGGAGTTGGTGGAGGAAATCACCGCCGCCTGCCGCGAACAGGACGTCGGCTCCTCGCAGATCAATCAGGCGATCCAGCAGCTCGACCAGGTGACGCAACAGAACGCCGCAGCCTCGGAGCAGGTGTCGTCGACCTCGGAGGAACTGACCTCGCAGGCCGAGCAGTTGCAGGCGACGATCGCCTATTTCAACATCGACGGGGCCGGCTCGTCCGTGCACGCGATCGACGGCGCGGTCGGCAAACTCAAGGCCAAGGTCGCGACGATGAAGGCCGCCGTCGCTCATCCGGCGGCGAAGGCTGCGGCGCCCAAACAGAAGGCGTCCGCCGGGGGCAAGGGCTTCGCGCTCGACCTGCACCCTGGCGAGGACGAGACGGACGCGCATTTCAAGCGCGCCTGACGAAAACGTGTCGCAAGGATTCCTGACGACGCCGGAATGGGAATGAAACATGGCGCAAGCGATCCAATATCTCACGTTCGGGGTCGACAAGGAGCGCTTCGCCCTGCCGGTTGAGCAAGTACAGGAAATCCTCGACCTTAAGGCAGTGTCGCGCATACCCCATGCGCCCGACTATGTGATCGGGCTCATGGACGTGCGCGGGGTCGGAATGCTGCTGATCGACCTGCGCGCCAAGTTCGGCCTGGCTCGGGTCGAGGCGACCAACCGAACGCGGGTCATCGTCGCCGACACTTTGATCGAAGGACAGAAATCGCGCGTCGGTCTGGTCGCCGATTGCGTATTCGAAGTGACCGATCTCGGCGGCGGCGCGTTCGAACCGCCGCCGGCGATCGGCAGCCGCTGGCGGGCGGACTACATCGTCGGCATCGGCCGCCATGGCGCGGCCTTCGTCATCGTCCTCGAACTCGAACGGTTGCTCGGAAGCGACGCGCCGCTCATCGCGTCAGCCGCGTAGAGCGCGTCGGCCGTGTGGTTGTTGTTATTGCGTCGTAGCGTAAAGGGTTGCGTGCCGCCATGTCTGATCAGCTTCAGGAAAGGCATTTCGCCAGGATTTCGCGGCTTGTCGAGGAACACTCCGGCATTCGCCTGCCGCCGGCGAAGCGGACGATGGTCGAAGGCCGATTGCGCAAGCGGATTCGCGCTCTTGGCCTCACGAGGCTCGAAGATTACGGTCACGCGATCTTTGAAGGCGGCCAGCTGAATGACGAGCTCAGCCACCTCATCGATTGCGTGACGACCAACAAGACCGACTTCTTTCGCGAACCGGACCACTTCGACTTTCTACGGGAAAGGGCCCTGCCGTTGTTGGCGAGCCTGCGGAACGGCGCCAATGCGCCGTACAAATTCTGGAGCGCCGCCGCGTCGATCGGCGCCGAGGCGTACACCATCGCCATGGTGGCGGCTGAAGCGCTCGGACTCGACGCGCGTCGCTTCTCCGTGCTGGGCACCGACATCAGCACCGAGGTCATCGCCCAGGCGCAGCACGCCGTCTATCCTACGGCGATGATTGACCCCGTGCCGCCGCCGTTGCGCGAGCGTTACGTGATGCGCGCGATCGATGCGAGGCGCCAGGAAGTGCGGATCGTTCCCGAATTGCGGCGCGCGGTTCGCTTTGAATGCCTCAACCTCATGGAGCCGACGTATCGAGTCGACCGCGACTTCGACGTCATCTTCTGCCGTAACATTCTCATCTACTTCGCCAAGGCGACGCAGAACGCCGTGCTGAAGCGCCTCTGCAATCATTTGCGCAAAGGCGGCTTCTTGATCCTCGGACATTCGGAGTCGCTCGCTGGCGCCGAGCTGAGCACAATGCGGCAGATGGCTCCGACCGTCTTTCGTCGCGCGGCTTGAGAGGACGGTATGAACGCCACGAACCGCAAGATTCGCGTCCTGGTCGTCGACGATTCGGCCTCGGTGCGCCAGACGCTGTGCTCGATCATCGACGCCGCTCCGGACATGGAAGTCATGGCGACGGCAGGCGACCCGTTCATCGCGGCGCAACGCATCAATGAGGAGGTGCCCAACGTCCTCGTTCTCGACGTCGAGATGCCGCGCATGGACGGCATCACCTTTCTGCGCAAGATCATGGCCCAGCGACCCATCCCGACGGTCCTCTGCTCGACGCTGCTCGAGACCGGTTCGGAAACGCTGCTGGAGGCGCTCGACGCCGGCGCCGTCGACGTCATCCTCAAGCCGCGGATCGACACCAAGCAGTTCCTCAACGAATCGCAGGTGCGTATCTGGGACTCCATCCGGGCGGCCGCGAAGGTGACGTTCAGGGGCTCTCGTGTGGCGACGTCCCATATGGTTCAGAAGAAACTGACCGCCGACGTCATCATGCCGCCGCCGGCGCCCGCGCGCGCACTGACCCGCACGACGGATCAGGTCGTCTGCATCGGCGCGTCAACCGGCGGGACCGAGTCGTTGCGCGAAGTCCTGACGGCGCTCGCGCCCAACAGCCCCGGCATCGTCATTGTCCAGCACATGCCCGAGCGCTTCACCGCGGCCTTCGCCATGCGGTTGAACGGGCTCTGCCAGGTCGACGTGAAGGAGGCGGAAGATGGCGACCAGGTGATCGCCGGCCGCGTTCTCATTGCGCCGGGCAACCGGCATATGCTGCTGCAGCGAAGCGGCGCGCGCTACCATGTCGCGATCAAGGACGGCCCGCTGGTGTCGCGCCACCGGCCCTCGGTCGACGTTCTGTTTCGCTCGGCGGCGCAATATGCGGGGGCGAACGCGCTTGGCGTGATCATGACCGGCATGGGCGACGACGGCGCGCGCGGGCTTCTCGAGATGAAAAGGGCAGGCGCGACGACGCTGGCGCAGAACGAGGAGACCTGCGTCGTCTTCGGCATGCCGAAGGAGGCGATCGCCTTGGGCGCCGCCGACAAGATCGTGCCGCTGTCGGCGATTCCGGTCGAGATCCAGCAGTTGCGGGTCGGAGCCTGAGAATGGCTGAACCGAAAGGGACGATCGTCGCGACGGAGCGGGGGTCGGCGGCGGCGGCTCTGCGGCAAACCGCGGACGCCGTCAGTCGGACGTTTGCGCCGTGCGAACGAAGTTGCCTCGACGTTGGCGCGCGACTCGGCGACGCCATTCCCGTATTGAGCGATCTGTCGGGGCTGTTCCGGGAACTGTCGCAATCGCTCGAAAGCGACGAACTGCGCGCCGCCGGCCTCGATTTGCAGACGGTCTCCGATCAGATCGAGGCGACCGCCAAAGACTTGTCAGGGGAAAGTCAGGCGCTCGCGGACCTCGTCGCGCTGAACCGGGCGATCGCGGAACGGATCGCCAATCTGTCGGAGAGCGGACGAACGATCTCCATGCTGGTGTTCAACGTCAAGATCGAGGCGGCGTCGCTGAGCGACCTGGGCGAGGACACGCGCGGCTTCGTCGAAGGGCTGCATCAGCTTGCCGAGCGCGCTCAGCAGGCGCTCAACCAGTACCGGCTCACTCACGGCAAGCTCTATGACCTGCTGCACGCCTCCAGCGAAGCGCAGAAGCGCTTTCAGGAGAGCCATCAGGCGCGCTTGTTGTCGATCGCCGCCGAGATCGCCGCCAGCGTCGCGGCGGTGGGGGATCGACGGCGGGAAACCGCCGAGGCCCTGTCGGAAATCGGCGCGCGCTCGCAGCGCGTCGGCGCCCAGATCGGTCAATGCGTGGTGGCGCTGCAGGTCGGCGACAGCACCTGCCAGCGAATCGAACACGTGCGCCGGGCGCTGCATCTGGCCGCGGATGGGCTGGAGGTCGGAGTGGCGGACGACGCCTGGGCCGCGCTCAGCGCGACCCTCGAGCGCGACGCGAGAAACGCGACGGTCGCCGGGATCTGCCGCCTGCAATCGCGTCAACTCGGCGCGGCGCTCGGCGACTTCACCAGTGAGATGGACACGACTGCGGCGGCGCTGCAAGGGCTGCTTGCCGATTCCGACGAGCTCGCAACCCGGGACCGCGCATTGTTCGGGTCGGGCGGCGGAGGCGGCGATTCCTTTCTCGAGAAGCTCGAGCACAGGCTGGAGGCGGCGCGCGCCATCATGAAAGAATGTCGCCAGGCGCGCGCCGTTGTCGACGGCGCCGCCGCGACCGTCAGCGCAACTATGGCGGATCTCGACCAACGCACCGCGAACCTGTCCGAGATCATCATCGACGTGACGATGATCGGCACCAACGCGCTGCTGAAATCGAGCCGTCTCGGCGACCGTGGAAAAGGCCTGAGCGTCATTGCGCAGGAATTGCGCAGCTACGCGGCGAAGATCGTCGAGGGCGTCGAGGAACTGCCGGCCACGCTGCGCGAAGTCGCCGCCTTCGTCGAACGGTTCGCGGAGCGGGGCAGGGCGCGTGGCGCCGATCACCTGAACGCCCTCGACGAGCGTATGCTCGGCGCAATCGAGTCGTTCAAGGCGAATGGAAAAGCGATGACCGACGCGTTGACGCGGCTCGAGCGGGAGACGGCCACGGTCGGGGCCTTGTTGGGCGACGCGGCCCGCCGTCTGGCCGGCGATCGCGACGACATCGGCATGTCGCTGCATAACGCAATCGCCGACATCGATTCGTTGGCGGCCGGAATCGGCGACGCCGATGAATGGTCGGCCGGCTGCGACGATATGCTCGACGGGCTGCTGCGTAGCGCCTACACGATGGCGAGCGAACGCGAACTCCATGAGGCGTTTCTCGGCGATGCGGCGTCCGATGCGACCCGCCGACGCCCTGACGCTGGTCCGCGCCGGTACGCGGGCGACGAGCCGATCGCCGCTGTCGCCTAGACCTGGCTTTCCTCGAGCGGTCGGCGCGCCGCCGCAGGGTCGAGCGCGCCGGTCAGCGGGTCGGGGCGCCGTCGGTCGGCTATCCACAACGACAGAATATCCTCAGCGAGCAAGGCGTAGTCCGTCGCCGCGCGCGAGTGCGGACGATAAAGGCGCACAGGCTTCCGCGAGCCGAAGGCTTCGGCGAGCGCGATATCGGTCCTGATGCCGCGCAGGATGCGCTTGGGGCCGAATTCCTTCAGCAGCTTCGCCAGTACGATGCGTTGCAAGTTCGTGCGAACGTCGATTTGAACCGGGACGATCGCCAAGTCGGTGAAGCGCCGATTGACCATCGACGCGACTTTGAACAGGACGTTGGAGAAGCGGACGACGCCGTCGTAGGCGAGATGCTGGAGTTGGGTCGGAATCAGTACGTATTGCGCGGCACTCAGCGCCGCCACGGTGGTGACGTCGATCGATGGCGATGTGTCGATGACGATCTCGTCGTAGCGATCTTCGAAGGCCGCGAGCCCTCTTGCCAGGCTGAGCGGATCGTTGACGGCGCCATGCACGTCGAAATCGTGCTTGGCGGGCAGGACATCGACGCCGGTCACGCAGCTCTTCTTCACCGCTGACGCCAGATCGACCCGACGCTCGCCGAAAACTTGGTGGACAGTCGCTTCCGAGCGCGAGGCGACGACGTCCAGACCCAACCCGGCGTGGCCCTGCGGATCGAGGTCGACGACCAGCACGCAGCGCCCTCGGCTGGCCAATTCGGACGCCAGATTGACGGCGGTCGTCGTCTTGCCGACGCCGCCCTTGCGGTTTGCGACGGCGATGATATGCGCGGTCATCGCGCGCCGATCGCGGTTGGAGGCGTGGCGCGGCGATCGGGCGGCCGGCTGTGGCGTCGGCTAGCTTTCATGCGCATCGCCCACCGTCACGTCGGAAGCGGCCTCGCTCGACCCGGCTGAAGCGTCGAACCGGTCCGTCTCCGCGTAGCCGGAAAGGAATGCGTCGAGGCACGCCGGATCGAAGTGGCTGCCGCGTTCGGCTTCGAGAATCGCCAGCGCGCTGGCGACCGGAAGCGCCTTCTTGTACGGCCGCTCGGTCGTCAGCGCGTCGAAGACGTCGGCGATCGCGACGATGCGCGCGGCGAGCGGAATGGTCTCGCCCGAAAGTCCCCTCGGATATCCTTTGCCGTCCCATCGCTCGTGATGGCCCCCGGCGATTTGCGCCGCCAACTTGATCAGATCCGACGCGCTGCCGCGAAGGATTCGCTCGCCGATCTCGGCGTGGGTCTCGACGATCGCCCGTTCGTCGTCGTCGAGACGGCCCGGTTTCAACAGGATCCCGTCGGGGATCGCCACCTTTCCGATGTCGTGAAGCGGCGAAGCGAGATAGATGCTGTCGCATTCCTGCCGCGAAAGCCCCAGCCGCGCGGCGATCATGCGGCTGAACTTCGCCACCCGGAACGTATGATCGTTGGTGTCGTTGTCGCGGTATTCGAGCGCCTTCGACAGGCGGAACACCATCTCCTCTTCGCGCGCGAGGAGGGCCTGCGTCGCCTTCTCGATCTCACGGGCTTGTTCCGCCACGTGATCGTCGAGCTTGCGCAGCGCATCGGAGAGCTTGATCAGGTTGCGCAGCCTGACTTTGAGCTCCACTGGGCTCTGTGACTTGCTCAGGAAGTCCGTGGCGCCCGCTTCGAGCGCCGCAAGCCGGACGGCGTCCTCGGTCGTCGCGGTCAGCATGACCATGGGGATTTGACCATGGCCCTCCGTCGCCCGCATCCGGCGGATGAATGTGATTCCATCGACTTTTGGCATGATGTGATCGACGATCACCATGTCAAATCTGTGTTTCAACGCCGCGTCGAGCGCGGCTTCTGGATCGAGAAACGCCATTGCGCGCACGTCCGAATCACGTTCGGTAAGCTGTTGCAGATGCAGCAGGCTGCTTCGACTGTCGTCAACGATCATCGCGAGCACGAGAAGACGACCCTTCCGCAACATCCCATTCGGCCGCGCAGAACGCTTCGACGTTCCGACTCGAACCGCGACCAACGCTGAACGTCACCAAACGCGTCGAGCGCCTGTCGATGGAATCAGGCTCACGTCGAATCCATAGTGGAGATATCGCCGAGATGAAAGGACCGAGTAGAAATGTCGCTGGTATCTGCGATATCGCTTCGCCTACTCGGCGTGAACCGGATAGCAGGCCGGTAACGGTCCCGCCTCGTCGGATCGCATCGCCAGATTGACGAGCCGATTTGACGGCGTTGCCTTGAATCTACGAATCGGCGCCGCCTCTTGGCGCTATGCGCGCCCGGGCGACCGTTTGATCCGAACGGCTTCGCCGCGCGGTGGCCGCGCGTGAGGCGGGTTGCCTCGGAAGTAGGTTCTCAAGGCGCCCACGCCACGCTGCCGGGCTCTCGCCGACCCTATGGCTTTGGCCTTGGCGGCGTTGAGAGCGTGCTCGACCCGCGCGCGAATCCTTGAGGCCGTCTCGGGCTTCGTCTGCCAGATCGGGCGGAGCGCCGCCAGGATATCGGTAGTCTCGACCCGATCGCCCGGTTTCGCTCGCAGCGGCTCAGCGCAGACCCTCAACGTCGTCTTCCATTGAGGGCGATGCTTCTCGCCTCGGTTGCGGTTTGGCGTCGGCGCCGCAAAGCGACAACGTCGGCGCGTTGGCGTCGACCATCGTCGTCAAGCCCGTCGACGCCAATTCCGCCGGCGTTCGCACATCGACAAAGAGGCATGGCCGCGCTTCCCAGCCAGAAACGGCGGAACCTCTTGCGACGTCAGGCAAAAGGGCAAATGTCGCCAGCTACGGTGCCGGAACAGAGGCTGCGTCTGCGGCGATAAAGGGCGCATCTCGTGAAGGCGGAGCAGCGGCGAAGGCGGCGACACGTAGCGCATCGATCGCCGCATCCGCCGCCTTCCGGCGATCAGTGGCGCGTCAGCACTTTCTTCCAGTCGCGCGGGATATATTCGAGCAGCTTGTTGAAGCCGGGCGTCGCCTTGGCCCAGGCGCTCAGCGCGTGCCGCATGTAGGTCTCGCGCGCGTAGGCCTGTGAATCGACCCAGCAGAACTGAAGGCTCTTGCGTTCGCTCTTCTGCGGCAGGAAGCCATGCCAGGATTTATCGGAGACCTTGAACAAGCACATCTTGCCGTATTCCGGCGGGTACTCGAAGGCGTAGTCCTCGCGGTCGTTGCTGCGCAGGATCCGCAGGCGGCCGCGTTCGTATGGATACTCGCGCGTGAAGCCGAGCAGGACGGTGAACAGCTTGTGCTTCGAATCGGGGTGGGCGTAGCCCTCGTTGTAGTGTCCCGTGGTGCTTCCCATCATGACCATGGTGGGGTGCCCCTTGCTCAGATCGACGCCGAACTTCTGCTCGACCAGTTTACGAAAGCGCGGGTTCAAGAGGTCCTTGAGCACCGCGTCGAATTTGGGGCCGTAGCGAAGGTTGGGAACGCCATAGGTGCCGCGATGGGGAATGACCGGCGCGTCGGCGAGAATCTCCTCCTTCATGGTAGCCGGCATCACGTTCTCGACAAAGGCGTAATCGTAAGGGTCGTGGCGAACCTCCATGGCCGCCAGAACCGACTCGTCGAGCACGGAAAATGGTTGATCGGTGGAAGTCATCTGTCCGTTCCTTTTCTGATCCCTTGGCGCCGCGGCAAGCGGTTTGCCGCCTTCGCCTCGTTTCGGCAGAGTGGATGTTCAGCTGTTTTCGGTTTATCCGTCGGCGACAGCAGAGGATTTCAACTCGTAATCGCCGCCTGCGATGCGCAAGGCGCGGCCATGAACCAGGGCGTCGGCGACGGCCTTGCGCGCCTCCGCCAGGATGCGGCCGAAGGTGTGGCGCGAGACGCCCATGCGCGACGCGGCGTTTTCCATCGTCAGTTCCTCGAGGTCCGCCAGTCGTATCGCTTCAAATCCTTCGACGGACAGGCAGGCCTCGCTCAATTCTCGCGAGGGAATGGCGCGCGGCTTGAAGTAGGTGGTCTTCGGCATGCCGTCGACGCGGCGGCATAGGCGCGGTCGAGCCACAGCGTCCCCTTTGATTTGCTCAAACGCGCGTTATGAATTCCAGCCGAGGTTGTCAAACGTAGCGTCGGGCCGAGCGGGGCGTTGGACCCAGATCAATTCAGCGCGCCATTCGACCCAGCCGCCTTCCGCCTGCGCTCTGCAAACCAGGGTTAGAAGACGGATCGCATTAATGAATTCACTCTCGCCTGACGTTCGGACGTGCAAGCCGATAGGCGAGCCAAACGCCAAGCCGATTTCTGTTTGCAGCGACAATGTGTCGCCGCCGACGCGCGGACTTCGCTCACCTGCGACGAAGCGGTTCGCCGCGCGCGGCCGCACGGGTTCGCGTCCTGGATTTGACCGCGAGCAATGCACGTGAGGCGGTCGCGATCTTTCATGCCGCATTCGCTGGTCGACCGCGAGAGTCGATGGCAAGATCGCGCCTGAGGTCGCGAAAGCTGGAAAGTCGTGGGAGGTTGCAATGGCCAAAGGTCAGCTCAGGAGCAACAAGGAGGCCAAGAAGCCGAAGGCCGAAAAGCCGAAAGCTCACGCCTCGGCGTATAAGCTGTCGCAAGTCAAAGGGCCGCAGTCGGTGACCGCGCCGCCCAAGAAGCCGTAATCGAAGGCCACGCAGACGGAATTGGCGACGCGGGCGCGCGCGCGCGCCGGGGCGCGCCTGTCGGCGCCGTTGAGGGCGTCCGAGGCTTGCGGCGCTCATACGTTCCCCTAGAGCTGCGAACTGTTGGGTCGGCGGGGCGAATCACAGCCGCCCGTCGGCGCGTTCGCTTTTCGCCGACAACGCCCATCACGAGCAGCGTCGCCAGGCCTCTGCGATCGAATCCTGGCGCAGCGCCGCGAAACGATCGGCCGCAGCCGTCCTGCGGTCGCGGCGATCCTGCGTCAGCGCACCGCATTGTCGACGTATACGGTCTTGTATACGACGATTCCTGGAGGACAGCGATCGAGGCGTCAGCCTCCCGCTGAGCGGGGCCGCCAACGGCAAGCGGCGAGTCACGAATGTGAAGACAGTCTTCGTCGAGAAAGAGTCCTATTACGACTCCGCCCTGCTCATGCTGACGAGCCAGGAGGTGAAGAAGACCTCCGGCGTGCATGACGCCACTGTCGCCATGGGCACGGAGATGAACCTCGATCTGCTGCGGTCGCTCGGCTTCGACTCAGCCGCGCTGGCCGAAGCGGCCCCCAACGATCTCGTCATCGCCGTCGATTGCAACTCGGTCGAAAGCGCCGAAGCCGCCCGCGCCGCGGCCAAGCGGGCGCTGAGCCGCAAAGCGAAAGCGACGTCAGGCGACGCGGCGCATGCCGCGCCGACCAGCCTTGCTTCCGCTCTCCGGGCTCAGCCCGACGCCAATCTCGCGGTGATCTCCCTGCCGGGTGCCTACGCGGCGCGCGAAGCCCGCAAGGCGCTGGAGAGCGGCCTGCACGTCATGCTGTTCTCCGACAACGTCGCCCTCGAGGACGAGATCGCCCTCAAGGCGTTGAGCCGGCGCAAGGGCCTGCTGATGATGGGGCCGGACTGCGGCACCGCCATCATCAACGGCATGCCGCTCTGTTTCGCCAATGTCGTCAGGCGCGGCCCGGTCGGCGTCATCGGCGCCTCGGGCACCGGTATCCAGGAGGTCACCTGCCTCATCGATCGCGCCGGGTCGGGCGTCAGCCAGGCGATCGGCGCCGGCGGGCGCGACCTCAAGAACGGGAAGGTGGGCGGCGCGACGACGCTGATGGGAATCGAAGCGCTCGCCGGCGACGACGACACCAAGGTCATCGTCATCATCTCCAAGCCGCCGGCGAAAGCGGTCGCCGAGCAGGTGGTCGCAGCGCTCGAGCGCGCGGGCAAACCCGCGGTCGCGTTCTTCGTCGGCGCGACGCCAGAGGCGCGCCGCGCCGGCTCGGTCGTCCGCTTCGCCGGCAACCTCGAAGAGACGGCGGCGATGGCGGTCGCTCTCGCCAAGGGCAAGCGCTACGCGCCGCGCGCCTTCACGGTGCGCGAGGCCGAGATCGATGCGATCGTCAAGCGCGAGACGCGCCGCCTCGCGCCCTCGCAGCGCTACCTGCGTGGCTATTTCACCGGCGGCACGCTCGCCGACGAGGCCTGGATCGTCGCCCACCGCGCGACCGGCGCCGTTCATTCCAACAACCAGACCGATCCCAAGTTCGTGCTCGCCGATCCGCATCGCTCGGTCGGCCACACTGTGGTCGACCTCGGCGACGACGCTTTCACCGTCGGCCGCCCGCATCCGATGATCGATCCCAGCACGCGCGTCGAGCGCATGATGGCCGAGCGGGACGACGGCGAGATCGCGGTGGTCGTGGTCGATGTCGTCATCGGCTACGGCTCGCACGAGGATCCGGCGGGCGCGATCGCGCCGGCGGTCGAAGCGATGCGCGCGGCGGCGCGGAAGCGCGGCGGCTATCTGCCGGTTCTGGCGTCGATCACCGGCACTGCCGGCGACCCGCAGAACTTCGCGCTGCAGAAGGCGAAGCTCGAGGCGGCGGGATGCGTCGTCATGCCCTCGAACCATCAGGCCTGCGCGCTGGCGACCAGGATTCTCGAGCGCATCGGGACGCGCGGAAAGGCAGGCGCGCGATGACTGAGCCATCCCGCGTCGAGCCCGTGACGGCGCTGTTCAAGAGCCGGCTGTCGGTCGTCAACCTCGGGCTCGCCTCGTTCGCCGACAACCTCGCCGCCATCGGCGCCGAGGTCGCGCAAGTGGACTGGCGGCCGCCCGCCGGCGGCGACGCCGTCGCGCTCGACGCGCTCGACCGCATCGCCAACGGCGGAACCGACGTCGATGCGGCCAACAAGAAGGCCGTCGAGATCCTGCTCGCCGCCAAGCCGACGCTGATCGACATCGGAATCGCCGGTGAGGTCATCCCCGGCATGACGCCGACCACCGTTCTCCACTCCGGACCGCCGGTGACCTGGGAGCGCATGTGCGGTCCGATGAAGGGCGGGGTGATCGGCGGGCTCATTTACGAGGGCCTGGCGAAAGACCGCGCCGAGGCGGAAGCCTTGGCCGGCTCGGGCCGTATCTCTTTCGAGCCCTGCCACGCCCACGGCGCCGTTGGCCCGATGGCGGGCATCGTCACCGCCAAGATGCCGGTGTGGATCTTCGAGAACGCCGCCTTCGGCAACCGCGCCTATGCCACCGTCAACGAGGGGCTCGGCAAGGTCTTGCGCTACGGCGCCTTCTCCGACGAGGTGATCGCGCGCCTGCGCTGGATCGAGACGGAACTTTACCCCGTCATGAAGAAGGCGCTGAAGCTGCACGGTCCGATCGATATGAAGAGCGTCATCGCCCAGGCGCTGCAGATGGGCGATGAGGGCCACAACCGCAACCGCGCCGCCACCTCGCTGATCATCCGCGAAATCGCGCCCATTCTCGTCCAGCTCGGCGAACCGGTCGAGAGGATTGTGCGCATCCTGAACTTCCTCAACGCCAACGACCACTTCTTCCTCAACCTGTCGATGCCGTCGTGCAAATGCGCGCTCGACGCCGCCCGCGGCGTCAAGGGCAGCTCGATGATCGTCGCGATGGCCCGTAATGGGACTGACTTCGGCATCCAGATCGCCGGCCTCGGCGACCGCTGGTTCACCGGGCCGGCGTCGATGGTGGAAGGCCTCTATCTGCCGGGCTATTCCGCCGCGAACGCCGCGCCCGACATTGGCGATTCCGTCATCACCGAAACGGCGGGCATCGGCGGCTTCTGCATGGCGGCCGCGCCGGCGATCGTGAAGTTCGTCGGCGGCTCCCCCCAGGACGCCATCGCCTACACCACCCGCATGTACGAGATCACCCTGGCGGAAAACGCCGCCTATCAGATCCCGGCGCTCGACTTCCGCGGCTCGCCGACCGGCATCGACGTTCGCAAGGTGGTCGAGACCGGCATCCTGCCGGTGGTCAACACCGGCATCGCCCACAAGGAGCCAGGCGTCGGCATGGTCGGCGCCGGGCTCGTCAAGCCGCCGCGGAATTGTTTCCGCGACGCCGTCCTCGCCTTCGCCGAGGCCTACGGCGCGGCGCCAGCTTCATCGAGGAGCGATCCATGAAACCTATCGATCTGACGATTCCGCTCGGCGTCGGCACGCCGCCCTGGCCGACCTACATTCCGCTCCAGGTTCAATACTTCAAGCGGCTCGCCCCCAACGGCGCCAACGGCCAGGTGGTCACCCACTCGAACCATGTCGGCACCCATCTCGACGGCGAGATTCATTTCTATACGCCGGGCAAGGACATCGCCAGCCTCGAGCTCGACTTCCTCATGCACGAGGGCGCGGTGGTCGACCTCTCCGACGTCTGCGGCGACTACGACATCTACACCTCGAAGATGGTCGAGGAGCGCGTCGAGGTGAAGGAGGGCGACATCCTCATCATCCACACCGGCTACCACCATTACGGCTGGGACCAGCCGACCGCGGACGAGATCCGCTACATGATCAAGCACCCCGGGCCGGATCGCGAGTTCGCCGACTGGGCGAAGAAGAAGAAGCTGCGCTGGATCGGCGTCGACTGCGGCAGCGCCGACCATCCGATGAACACGAAGATTCGCGATTGGATGCCGGTGCAGGCCAAGGAGTGCGACGCGCATTTCGTCAAGAAATACGGCAAGACGCTCGAAGCGATGTTCACGCCTGACAAATACCAGGTCATGCACATCGAGATGTTCAATCACGGCTTGATCCACGCGGAGTGCGTCGGCGGCGACATCGACCTCCTGCTCAATCAGCGCGCGACCATCGGCTGCTTCCCCTGGCGCTTCGTCGACGGCGAATCGTGCATCTCCCGCATCGTCGCCTTCGTCGACGACGACCGGCACGCCAAGCTGATGGCGAAGAAAGCGAAGGCCTCTCTCACCAAGTTCGGCGATATCGCCGGCGCGGCCAACCCGAAGCTGCACGCCGAAGCGCGCAAGAAGTGACGATTTGAATTGTCGGCGCGCCGCCAGCGCAAAACGCTCGCCGCGACGCGCCGTCGACCAATGGGGCGGACGGCCCCTCATTCTAAGAAAAGGTTCCTCTCATGGCCATCGACGCAATTGAAAGCAAACTGCGGCCGCCCGCGCTCCCGATCACGCCTTATCCGGCCAAGATGATCACCCTCGCCGATGGCGAGGTGATGGTGGTGCGCGAGGCCAAGCGCGAGGAAGTCGGCGTTCTGCTCGGCACGGTCTATCCGTTGATCGGCGTTCCGGCCGACTATTACGACATCGTCGCGACGCGCATGTACGAGGAGCTGCTCGGCTGGTACCGCTACCGCACCGCCAACGAATTCGTGCTGGTCGGGGCGATCAACGGCGTCATCGCCGGCATCGTCACCAGCCGCTCGGTGAGCCCCAAGCTCGGCATGAGCCTCCACACCCTGACGATCAAGCGCGGCCTGCGCGTCGGCGCGCAGCTTTTCGCCGCCAAGATGGAAGATCACATCGAGTTCCAGGGCGCCGATGAGGTTTGGATCGTCGCCGAGAGCCCGAACGGCTGGAGGCGGTGGATGATCGAGTACGAACTCGAGGATCGCTCGAATCTCTATCCGGAAGTCCGCCACGAGCTCGGCGGCGTGCCGACCTTCGCGCTGACGCGCAAGCTGTGGGATGCGGTGAAGTCCAGCAAGTGCACCGGCGTGCGCCCCGTTCCGCCTGCGGTCCTGGCGACCGCCGCCAAGCTGAAGATGCCCAACGAGTACCCGCAGATTCCCGGATTCAAGAGGTGAGCGGAATGTCCGCCAGGGTCGGAATCGTCGGCGTCGGCCACACGCGCTTCGGCAACTCGAGCGAGTACGACCTCGCCGACGTGATGGCCTACGCCGCCACCGACGCGCTGATCGACGCCGGCATCCTCGAGCAGAGGCGCCTCGTCGATCAGGTCGTCGTCGCCAACATGGCCTCCGGTCTGTTCTGCAATCAGACCTCGGTGGCCTCGTCGCTGATCAGCCGGATGGACATGGAGCCGACTCCGGCGGAGCTGGTCGAGAACGGTCCCGCTTCCGGGGCGAGCGCGATCAAGGTCGCCTACATGGCGATCGCCTCGGGCATGGCGGACGTGGCCCTGGTCGTCGGCGGCGAGATCATGCGCAAGGTCTCCGGCTGGCGCGCCACCGACATCGTCGCGACGATGCTGCACACCGAGGCCGAGTACAACATGGGGCTGACGCTGCCGAGCTTCGGCGGCATGTTCGCCCGCCTCTATATGGACCGTTACGGCTGCACCGAGCGCGATCTCGCGCTGATCGCGGTCAAGGACCACGCCAACGGCGCCCTGAACACCTACGCGCACGTCCAGGTTCCGTGCACGATCGAGGCGATCGCCGACAGCGAGACGGCGCATGTCGTCAACAACTACATCGCCGAGCCGCTGCGCATCTACTCGACCTGCCCGGTCACCGACGGCGCCGCTGCGCTGGTGCTGGTGAACATGGATTCGCCGAAGGCGAAGCTGTTCAAGAAGAAGCCGGTGCGGATCGCCGGCGTCGCTTCGGCGACCGACACGCATTGCGTCCACAATCGCAAGGACCCGCTCTATCTCGACGCGGTGCGCATCGCCGGCGAGAAAGCCTACGCGATGGCCGGCGTCGGCCCCAAGGACATCTCGTTTGCCGAACTGCACGACGCGTTCGTGGTGCTCGAGCTGGCGATCAGCGAGGAACTCGGCCTGTTCGAGCGCGGCAAGTCGTACCTCGCGGTGCGCGAGGGCGCGACCGCCATTGGCGGGCGGCTGCCGATCAATCCGTCGGGCGGGCTCAAGTCCAAGGGCCACCCGGTTGGCGCGACCGGCGTCTCCCAGGTCGTCGAGCTCGCGCGACAGCTGCGCGGCGAAGTCGAGCCGGGCCGCCAGGTCAAGGACCCCAAGTACGGAATCGCGGTCAACTTCGGCGGCTTCGGCAACAACGTCGTCGCCACCATCTGCGCCAAGGACTAGGAGCCTCTCCATGTCGCGACCGATTGCCGTGGTCGCATTCGGCGGCAACGCCATCCTCCAGGCGGGGGACGACGGGTCGTTCCATACCCAGATGGAGAAGGCGAAGAGCACGTGCCGGCAGATGCTGGAGATCATGCATCGCGGCTACGAGATCGTCCTCGTCCACGGCAACGGCCCGCAGGTCGGCAATCTTCTGCTGCAATTCGAGAAAGCGCGCGACATCCTCCCCGTGCCGCCGCTCGACGTCGCGGTGGCGACGACCCAGGGCCTGCTCGGCCACATGCTTGAGATCGCGATGCGCACGGTCCTCGAAGAGGACAAGATGCAGCGCGAGGTGGCGACCGTGCTGACCCAGGTGGTGGTCGATCCCGCCGATCCCGCCTACAGCAATCCGACCAAGCCGATCGGACCGTTCTACACGCTCGAACAGGCCGAGCAGCTGCGGCGTGACGAAGGGTGGACGATCGTCGAGGATTCAGGACGCGGCTACCGCAGGGTGGTCTGCTCGCCCAAGCCGCTGCATGTGCTGCCGCTGCGCACGATCAAGCTCCTCGTGCAAAACGAGACCGTGGTGATCGCCGGCGGCGGCGGCGGAATTCCGGTGAGCTACGGAACGCGGTCCGTCATTGGGACCGAGGGCGTCATCGACAAGGACGCCACCGCCGCGCTGCTCGCCTACAACCTCGGCGCCGAACTGTTCATCATCCTCACCGGCGTCGAGCGCGTCTGCCTCGACTTCGGCAAGCCCAGCCAGCGCCCGATCGATCTGATGACCGCCGCGGAAGCGCGCAAGTGGTTGGAGGAAGGTCAGTTTCCGCCCGGCAGCATGGGACCCAAGATCGAAGGTGCGATTGAATACGTCGAAAAGGGCGGCAGAGAAGCGATCATCGCCCATGAGGGGCGCGTCGTGAAAGCGATGCGCGAGCATCTGTGCACGCGCATCGTCGCCTAGGACGCCGTCTTCTCGCACCCCGCGACGCTAAGTCGCGCGCGACAGGCCGGTCGAATCGTCCGCCGCGCTCTATGAAGGGAACCTAGCGTTCATGATTGATTTCAGCGCCTACGACGTCCAGACGCCGGAGATCCTGGGGTACCGGTGTTCCAAATGCGGGTCGATCTATTATCCGGCCCCGATGATCTGCGCCAAGTGTTCGTCGCGGCGCGACCCGGTCACGGGGAAGCATTGGGAGACCTTCCCCTTGGAGGGGTCGGTCAAGCTGCTGTCGTGGACGCGGGTGTGGAACCTTCCCGACGGCTACAACGTCAAGTTCCTGCTGTTCGGCATCGTCGAGTTCGGCAATGGCTTGCGCGCCGCAGGCCGGATCGGCGTCGCCGAACCGACCGTCGGCATGACGCTCGCCAGCCGCGTCGAGGAATCCGACGAGCGCCCCGGCAAGCCGGTCAACATCTTCGTCTTTGAATAAGTCGAGGTCGTGCTTGGAGCTTGCAGGCTTCGGCGAATCGCTCGCCAAGCCGGAGGAAAGAAACACGAAGCAGAGGGGGGTACAGAGATGCTTTGGAAATTAGTCCCGGGTGGCAACGTCGTTTTGCCGAATGAACGGCTCCCATGGCCGCAGACGATCGGCATCGGCATGCAGCACGTGCTCGCTATGTTCGGCGCCACGTTCCTGGTGCCGTTGATCACCGGATTCCCGCCGACGACGACGATCCTCTTCAGCGGCGTCGGAACGCTGGTGTTCCTCCTGGTCACGAGGAACAAGATCCCGAGTTATCTCGGGTCGAGCTTTGCGTTCATCAGTCCGGTGATCGCCAGCATGGGCGCCGACAAGAACATGGGCCTCGCGCTGAGCGGCATCTTCGCGGCAGGCCTGCTGCTCTTCGTGATCGGCCTGATCGTCAATCAAGTCGGTCATCAGTGGATCAACCGCCTCATGCCGCCGGTCGTGACCGGCGCGATCGTGGCCCTGATCGGTTTGAATCTCGCCAGCGTGGCGGCAAAGGGCGCCGCCAGCAACTGGGGCTACTCGACCCTGACGATGCTCGTCATTCTCGTGATCGCGGCGACCTCGCGGGGGTTCCTGGGACGCATTTCGATTTTCGCCGGCGTCCTCGTGAGCTGGGTCATCGCCGCCGTGACCGGCGGCCTTGATCCGAAATCGATCGCGGCGCTTCAGGATGCAGCGTGGTTCGGCCTGCCGCCGTTCACCCATCCGACTTTCGCCATCGGACCGATCCTGTTGATGATTCCGGTCGTCCTGGTCCTCATCGCCGAAAACACCGGACACGTGAAGGCGGTCGCCGAAATGACCGGCGAATCGCTCGACGCCAGCCTCGGTCGCGCGTACATGGGCGACGGCCTGGCGACCATGATCGCCGGCTTCTTCGGCGGATCGGGCACCACGACCTACGCCGAAAACATCGGCGTCATGGCCGCGACGAAGGTGTATTCGACGGCCGCCTACATCGTCGCGGCGTTGTTCGCCATCGTGTTGGGACTGTGCCCGAAGTTTGGAGCGCTCATCCTGACGATGCCGTTGAGCGTGCTCGGCGGCGTCACGACCATCCTGTATGGTTTGATCGCCGTCCTCGGCGCACGAATCTGGATCGAAAGCAAGGTCGACTTCAAGCGCAATGTCAACCTGATGCCGGCGGCGATCGCGCTGGTCGTCGGCGCCGGCGATTTCACCCTCGCGTTCAGCAAGGATGTGTCGTTCGGCGGCATCGCGCTCGGAACGGTCGCGGTGCTCGTCGCCTATCACATGATGAACTGGCTCGAGGCTTGGGCCGCGGCGCGGGACGGCTCTCAGCCGTCTGGAGAGTCCGCGAAGTAGGCTCGATCACAGAGACGTCCGACGCCAGCGTCGGGTCGCCGGGTTGAAATTCAAGCGCGCGCCGCGTCGGATTGGAGCGCGGCGCGACAATTCCGAAAATGGCCCTCGCCGCCGCGCGGCGGCGACGGGGGCCGACTGAACAGACGGGAGACGCTGCAATGTCCGTGACGAACCTCAGCCAAGCGATTTTCGACCGCGTCAGCGAGCGAATCCTGCATTGGCGCTGTCTGCCAGGAGAGCGTCTTCACCGAAGAATCCTTGTGCGCCGAATTCAAGGTCAGCCGCAGCCCCGTTCGCGAGGCGCTCCAGATGCTGGCCGATCGGCGGCTGGTTGAGAAGACGCCGCGGCAGGGCTACGTCGTCCGGCAGCTCAACCTCACCGAGATCCACGAACTCTACGACTTGCGACTCGTTCTAGAGACTCACATCATGGAACAAGTGTGCAAGACCGGCATGGACGAGGCCACTTTGGCGGCGCTCAAGCGGCGTTGGGCCCAGGTCTATGAGGCTCTGCCCGAGATGATCGCCGACCCGGTGACGGTCGACGAGAATTTCCATCAGGCGCTGGCGCGCGCCGTCGGCAATCAGGCCATGGTCGATATGCTCAGCAACATCGACGCGCGCATCCGCTTTGTCAGGATGTTCGACATCACCAACGCGGAACGTCTCAAGGCGACGTGCCTGCAACACCTCGAGACGCTGGAGGCGATCGAGCGGCGCGACGCCGCCAAGGCGGTCGATGTTCTGCGACGCAACATCGAGGGCGGCCGCATCCAGGCCGAGAACGCCGTCAAGGAGGCTCTTGCGAGCGCCCATGCGATCTACGGCTGACCGAATCCGGCGGGCCGCGACGCTGGGATCG
>Ga0182030_10007019_pt1 | contig 23603 bp, 10 predicted proteins | sample 812S3MmetaG_FD_121299 | JGI IMG/M metagenome (GOLD analysis project Ga0182030, IMG submission 121299) | Permafrost microbial communities from Stordalen Mire, Sweden - 812S3M metaG (Illumina Assembly) | ecosystem: Environmental > Terrestrial > Soil > Wetlands > Permafrost | place: Sweden...
CCAGGGCAAAACGGACAAGGCGGGACTCGTCTGGGTCTCGCGCGAGGGCCGCGACGGAGCCACCATCGAATCCGTTCGCAAGGGGGAAAAAGGGGCGGTGAAAGGTCAGGACGGCTGGCAGTCGCTTGAGGAACTCCGCGCCAATGCGGGCGGCGGCGGTGGCGGCGGCGGCGGACGGGGCGGTTTTATGGGGATGATGATGCGGAACTTCAAGGCTCCTGCGGTCCAGGCCCAGGACCTCGCGGCCGCGGCCAAGGAACTCAAGAAGGACGGGGATGTTGTCGAGGGGGACCTGACCGAGGACGGCGCGAAGGCGCAGCTCTCCTTCGGCGGCCGCCCGGGCGGCAACGGCCCGGAAATCAGCGGCGCCAAGGGCTCCGTCAAGTTCTGGCTCAAGGACGGCGTGATTGCCAAGTACGAGCTCAAGGTGAAGGGCACCATCAGCTTCAATGGCAATGACCGCGACGTGGACCGCACCACCACCGTCGAGATCAAGGACGTCGGCACCACCAAGATCGAACTCTCCGACGAAGCCAAAAAGAAGCTCGAATAACGGATCAGTCCGGCACCGGCCGGGCGGGCGCCCAGCGTCCCCCGGCCTTTTTCATGTACCCGTGGCGCGGACCGGGCACCCGGGCATCCCGGCCCCCGTCCGGCCGGCGAGCCCGGGCGCGGCTGGCCGGACGGCGAGGCGCAACTACCCGCTCAATGCCAATTGTTCTTCACCAGCCCCATCTCATCAGCGCCTCGCTTCAGCGCGGTGATCCACGACAACCAGACGTCCCCCACCCGTTCCAACGGGTTCCGACTCTCGTTGGTGTCCATTTGTGCCCAGGGTGCTACGAGGTCGAACGGGAAGGTCAGCCACCGGAGCCGGCCGCCGATGACGTTCGATTTGTCTCTGAGCCACCCGACCGGCTCCGGCTTGCTGCTCCGCCGGGTTGGGGCGCGTTTGTAAGCGTTATCGGCACCTCTTTCATGCCGTTGACAGAAATCGAGGCTGATCTGAGCAGACCATCGTTCCCCCGGCCATCAGGGAGGATCCTCTCGAGTTCGAAACGAAGATCCAAGGAAGAACCATCCCTAAGCACGTAAAAACGAACCCACTCGCCACCGGCGCCGATGCAGCTACCCTGGACCAATCCGTGTTTCTTCTCGACGATAAAGGCCACGCTCTCCTCGGGCATATTGGTCCAGAGCTGCGATGCCACCTTTATCGCCTGTGCTCGCGAGACGTTGTTGGTAGCAAAACGCTGCGCTTGCAGTGTGCCACAGCAAAACGAGAGCCACAGGAAGGTGAAACAAACCGTCGCTTTCATACCGCGCCCCAACCAGCGACTAAACGAACCGCCGGTTCGGGGTTGCACTTTGGGTGACCTCCGAAGCCACATGGGAACCACCTGTTGAATGTCAGTCACTTGGGCATCGGCCGCCGCAATCGCTGTCCGCGGTCCCCGCTGCCGGAAACGTGCACCTCGGTCGAGCTGTAAGTGGCTCATAATCAGCCTGAACTGCGAAGAGCATACTCTGCCCGGTTCGGTGATCCAAGCGGCAACGCGGGTGTAAAATGTGCTCCGCAAATCGTCCACCACCCCTCCGCCCAGGCCCCTTCGCGGCGAGCCGGGCGGACCGGCCAACGCCGCACCACCCCGTCCCCCACCTCCGGCTTCGCAGCCCTGCCCCCAGGGGAAACCCCCGGGTGAAACCATTTGCGGCCACCCCCAAAAACAGGCACCTTGTGGCCCGAGCATCCGGGCAGGGGAGACAACCGGCGCGGGACCCCGCCCGGAGCGGGAACGACAACCGAGAGCACAACTATGGCCCAAGCAATCATGGATCCCGAGCAGGTCCGGCGGTTTGCCGAGGACCTCAAGCGGTTCAACTCCGAAATCCAGGACAAAATGGTGGCACTTCAGGCCCGGTTCAACGCCCTGTGCGACACCTGGCAGGACCAGGAGCACGCCAAGTTCGCCGAGGAGTTCAAGACCACCCTCAAGGCGATGAAGCGGTTCGTGGACGTCTCGAACCAGCACACCCCCTACCTGCTCCGCAAGGCCCAACGGATCGAGGAATACCTCAACCAGCGCTGAGCGATGACCCAAAAGGCGAACCTCACAGACGTGGAAGCCCTCGAGGCGTTCCGCTCCGCCTTGGTGCTGTACATCAATAAAGCCCGCCCCGCCCTCGACGAGGTGGGCGCCGAGGTCCTCCGCATGCGGTCCTGGCTCGATGACGAGAAACGCACGCACTGGATGGGTGAGATGAAACGCCGCAGCCGCGCGCTCGAGGAGGCCCAGGCCGCCCTGCTCAGCGCCCGCATGTCCAACCTCCGCGACGAGAGCGCCGCCGAGGTGCAGTCCGTCCACCGCGCCAAACGGGGCCGCGACGAGGCCGAGGAGAAGCTGCGCGTGGTCAAGCAGTGGAGCCGCGAGTTCGATCACCGCGTCCAGCCGCTGCTCAAGCAGAGCGAGAAGCTGCAGACGATCCTCGCGAACGATCTCGTCCACGCCCTCGCCTGGCTCTCCCAGGCGATCCAGACAATCGACGCCTACACCCACACCGCCCCGCCGCCGGGCGCCGCGGACTCCGGGTCCGCGCCGCCCCCGGCCGCCTAAGGACTCATGCGAAAACAAAGGCAGGATTTCAGGCGTTATTCCAACATTTTGAAATTTCGCCTGGCTCCAAGAGCGGCGGAATGCGCCGCACTCCAAACGCTCCGCGGGGCAGGCAGCCGCGGAGGTACTCGCGCAGCGTTTGGAGTGCGCCGTGGTCCGGCGCTTTCGGACGCCTCCGCTGACAACTGGCGCGCGGAATTAATTATTGCCCCGGCGCCAAGCCACCCCGCCCAACCATGAGCTCCCAAGGCGCGCGTCTCTCCGGTGTCACCAAGGAATTGTGGAACCAGTGGCAGCAGACCAAGACCTCCTGGCGCGACCAGAAGGCACTGGAGTTCGAGGAACGGTACCTCGCGGATCTGATTTCGAGTGTGGACCGAACAGTGACCGTGATCGAGCAGCTCGAGAAGCTGATGAATCAAATCAAGAAGGATTGTGAATAGCCAACCGGGACCGGCCCGCACCCTGGAACTGCCCGAGACCCTGCGCGTGGCGGTGCGCGAGCTGACCGCCCGCGCCAACAAACTCGGGGATGATCTGCGGGTGCGCCTGAATCGCGAGCGGATCCGCCGCGAGACCGCGCTCGGCGACGAGGCGAAACGCGCCGCGGAGGTTCTCGGCCAGGCGGAGGCGGAGTGCCGGGCCGCGCGCGCCGCCCTCGAGACGGCCGTCGAGCGCCGCAAGGCCCGGGTGAGCCGCGCCTACCAGTCGTGCAAGGAGGGCGGCATCCAACGCGTCGAGGACGGCGTCGGCGCGCGCAAGTACGAGATGCAGAAGCGGATGCTCCAGGCGGAGCGCGACCGCGACGCGGGGCTGGCGGCGGCAGCCGCGTGGCGCGAGGAACTCAACGGGGCACTCGCGGCGGAGCAGGCCTCCCTGACCGCGCTGGAGGCGGCCGCCCAGGCCGCCTACTACGGCTACAACGAATTCCGCAAGGAGTTTGCCCATGCCTATGAGACGGTGAAGGTCGAGCCGGGCAAGGACGCGGAGGAAACCCTCGCGAAGCTGCGCGAGCTGGCGGAAAAGGCGGGGGCGGAGCTGCTCGTCCTAGGCCGTCAGCCGCTCCCGAAGCTGGGGCGCTACTGGGGGATCTGGGTGTTGCTCGCCCTGTGCGCCATCCCCCTCGCGCCCGTCATGGTCTATTTCGGGCATCCGGCCTACAACCTGCCGGTGGGCTGCGGCGTCGCGGCGGCGATCGCCGCCGCCAGCGTCATCCTGCGGCTGCTGGCGCGCCGTGGGATGGCCCCGCACGCCACCGCCATCTCAGGAGGCCTGGCAAAGGCCCGCACCCTGCTGAACCGCTGCCAGGAGCAGGTGGAGAGCCGCTGCCAGCGGGACCAGGAACAGGCGCGCGCCGATTTCCGCGCCACCACCGAGGCCATCGAGCAGGAACTCCGCCGCGCACTCGCCAAGGCCGGCGAGGGCCGCGTCACCATCCGCATGCGCAGCGACGAAAAGGCCGTCCGCGCCAACGCCCGCCTGGAACGCCTCTCGCACTCCCGCCGCGAGCGCCTGGACCGCGAGCAACCGCTCCTGCTCCAGCGTCTGCGCGACGAGACCACCGCCCGCCGCCACGCCATCATCCAGCAGAGCGAGGCGCGCGACGCCGAGATCAACGCCGGTTACGATGCCGAACTGCGCACCATCGCGCAGGAATGGACCGGGCGCCTGACTCCGGTTTACCAGAGCGTGGCCGCCCTGAACGATGCCTCGGCCGCCCTCTACCCCCCGTGGACGGATCCCGTCTGGACCCACTGGTCGCCCCCCGCCCGTTTTGCCGGCAGTGTCCAGTTCGCCCGGGCCGAGGTGGATGTCGCCAAGCTCTGCGAGGGACTCCCCAAGGAGCCGCGTCTCGCCCTGCCCGGCGCCGCGCGGTTCCCCCTCACCCTCTCGCTGGCCATCCCCGACGCCGGTTCGCTCCTGATCGAGACCGGCGAGGACGGCCATGACGAGGCGATTGGCGCGTTGAACAACATCATCCTCCGGCTGCTCGCCACCTCGCCGCCCGGGCGGTCGAATTTCTCGATCATCGACCCGGTCGGCCTGGGCCAGAATTTCGCCGGCGTGATGCACCTGGCCGACTATGAGGAGCAGATCATCAACAGCCGCATCTGGACCCAGCCCGGCCAGATCGAGCAACGGCTCGCCGCGTTGAACGAGCACCTGGAAAAGGTGATCCAGATGTATCTCCGCAACGAATACGCCACCATCGCCGACTACAACGAGGAGGCGGGCGTCATCGCGGAGAAATACTACTTCGTCGTCGTGGCCGACTTCCCCGCCGGGTTCACTGAGGCCTCCGCGAAACGGCTGCTCAGCATCGCCGCCAGCGGCGCGCGCTGCGGCGTCCACATGCTCATCCACTGGGACCGCCGGCTCCCGCTGCCGCAGGATTTCATCCCGGACGACCTGCGGAAGAGCTGCTTCGGCGTGGTTTGCAAGAACCAGCGCTTCCAGTTCGCCGCCAGCCAGCTCCCGGGGATCGAACTCTTCATTGATGCGCCCCCGGCACCGGAGCTGGCCATCGGGCTGATCAACCAAATCGGCAAGCGCAGCAAGGACTCCAGCCGCGTCGAGGTCCCCTTTTCGCACATCGCGCCGACCGAGGCGGAGATGTGGAGCGGCAACACCACCTCCGAGATGCGCGTGGCCATCGGCCGCACGGGCGCGACCAAGCTGCAATACCTCGCCATCGGCAAGGGCACCTGCCAGCACGGCTTGATCGCGGGCAAAACCGGTTCCGGCAAATCGACCCTCTTCCACGTCATCATCAGCAACCTCGCGCTCTGGTGCCCGCCCGACCAGGTCGAGTTTTACCTGGTCGATTTCAAGAAGGGCGTCGAATTCAAGTGCTACGCCTCGAACCGCCTGCCCCACGCGCGCGTCGTCGCCATCGAGAGCGATCGCGAGTTCGGCCTCAGCGTGCTCCAACGCCTGGACGATGAACTGAAACGCCGCGGCGACCTGTTCCGCTCGCTCGGCGTCCAGGACATCCCCGGCTACAAGCGCGCCGGAGGCAAGGAGGCCATCCCCCGGTCATTGCTGATGATCGACGAGTTCCAGGAGTTCTTCGTCGAGGACGACAAGATCGCCCAGACCGCGTCGCTGCTGTTGGATCGCATTGTGCGGCAGGGCCGCGCCTTCGGCATCCATGTGCTGCTCGGCTCGCAGACGCTGGGCGGCGCCTACACGGTGGCGCGGACGACGCTGGGCCAGATGGTGATCCGCATCGCCCTCCAGTGCAACGAGGCGGACGCCTACCTGATCATGGAGGACAACAACCCCGCCCCGCGCCTGCTCTCGCGGCCCGGCGAGGGCATCTACAACGACGCGGCCGGCGCGCTCGCCGGGAACAGCCCCTTCCAGGTGGTCTGGCTGCCCGACGAGGTCCGGGACGGTTATCTGAAACGGGTCCGCGCCCGCGCTGACCTGCTCCCCATCCCACACCCGGGACCGATCGTTTTCGAGGGGAACGCCCCGGCGGATCCCGCCGAAAACCCGGTGCTCCGCGCGCTCCTCAGCGCGTCCGAAATCACCACCCCCGCCGCGCCGCGCATCTGGCTGGGCGCGCCCAATTCGATCAAAGGTCCCACCGAGGCGATCTTCCACCGCCAGAGCGGCAGCAACCTGATCTTCGTCGGCCAGCGCGAGGAGGCGGTGCTCGCCAGCTTCGGCCTCGCCCTCCTCGCGCTCGCCGCCCAGTTCCGGACCGGCGGCGCGCAGATCATTTTCTGTGACGCCACCCCCGCCGGCACGCCGCAGCGCGCCTTCCTCGATCAGGTGCTCCAGGCGATCCCCTTCCCGGTCCGGCAGGCGCGCCCGGGCGACCTGCAGGAGGTGATGGCCGGCCTCTCCGCCGCGTTCAAGCAGCGCAGCGAGTCGGCCGACCCCGACGCCGAACCGCCCGCGTTCCTGCTCATCCACGGGCTGCACAAATTCAACCGCCTCCGCCACGAGGACGATTTCAGCTTTTCCTCCGGCGACAGCGACGCCCCGGTCAACCCGGGCGCGGTGCTCAACACGCTGCTGACCGAGGGCACCCGGCTGGGCTTCCACGTCATCGCCTCGTGCGACACCTACAACAACGTCAACCGCTTTTTGAGCCGCAAGGGGCTCAGCGAGTTTGAGATGCGGGTGCTCTTCCAGATGAACGCGAACGACTCGGCGAGCCTGATCGACAGTCCGAAGGCCAGCAATCTGGGCCTCCATCGCGCGCTGTTCTTCAACCAGCAGGAAGGCCACTTGGAAACCTACCGGCCCTACGCCCTCCCGGCCGCCGCGTGGATCGCCGCCGCAGGGGCGGACCTGGCGCGGCTCGCGGCACCCTCCCCGCCCGCGTAAGGCGTCGTCCACCTCCCGGCGGGCTGGGGACGTCTCGTCCCCACATTCTGTTCTGAGGTTCCCGAGGAACAAAACTACGTCTTCGCCGCCTACCAGTGGCGATCCCGCCGGTGGCTGGGCTGGGGACGGGACGTTCCCGCCCCGATCGCGCGGCGGTCCTCAGGGACGCGCCCGGCCGCAGCGCGGAAAAAACGCCGCCTCGATCTCGACCAGCAGCTCGGGCCGGCAGACATCGGCGACCACCTGGATCACCGGGGCGTCCCCGAACAGCGGCCGGAGGAGTTCTTCGCAGCGGGCCGCATCGGCCGCCCGCTTGAGATAAACGCGCGCCACCGCCAGATCGGCAAGGGTGGCCCCGCCGCGCTCCAAGCCGTGCGCGGCCAGATTGGCCGGGGAGATCAGGCGCTCGATGTTCTCCATCGTCTGGCGCACCTGCCCGTCGAAATCCCCCACATGGGTGCTCTCGGAGTCCCGGATGCTGGCCGTGCCGGAAACCCAAAGGCCGGCGAAATCATCCGCGGTAACTGACATGGCGCGCGAGAACTTCGGGCTCTCCGGGGAGTAGCGCCGGCTGTATTGGTAGGCTGGCACCTGGCCGGGGTTTTCGATCGTACGCAACACCACATCCCCCCGCTCCGACTGCAACGCCAGACCGGCCAGGGTCAGCCCGCCCCCCTCCATGCCGATCCCGGTGCTGGCGGGATAAATCGGCCGGTCTGCGCCCCCGCCCGTCCCGGCGCGGAAATGAACCCCCCGGTACACCTCGCTCCGCCCGCGGTTGAACTCCTGGTAACGCTCGCCACCGGCCTCGTGGCCCCCGATCTCCCCCAGATAAAACCAGGTGCGCACCAGAGCGCCGAGATCCCCCCCGGCCACCGCCAGTGCCCGCCCGATCCGCTCAAGCCCCGTGTGGGTTTGGGCATGCGCCACGGGACCCGCGCCAACGGCGATCCCTCCGACGTGCAACCAGCGGAGCCCCCGCGCCGTGACCGTGGTGACCTCCGCCCCAAACCGCTCGACCTGGGCCGCTCCGGCATCGATCCCCCACCACTCCACCGCCGCCGCGGCACCCGACGCGGGCGGCTGGACAACGAAGCTGACAGGAGGGACGGAATCGTTGAAATGGGCCGCCAGCAACCGGGCGGCCTCGGGCCGATCCCCCTGGCCCCGCAAGAAAACGGTGCCGCAGACGACCACCGGCGCGGCCGGCCCGCGGCGGGTCGGCTGATCGATCACCGCGAGCAGGCTGGCGAACTGCGCCGCGAAAGCCCCTTCGCCGGCGCACTCGGCGGCGGCCACCCAATGCACCCCATCCACCGCCTCCGGCGGGGTCCAGCGTGCGTGGGAGCGCGGGGCAGCCTCGCAGGAGGCGCTCATGCGCGGAAGCGGGAGAGAATCACCGGCGCAACAGGTTCTGGGCCCGCCGGGTCGCCTCGGACGACACCGCGGCATTGGTGACCGCCTGGGCCAGCGCCTTGGCCGCGGCACGGTCGATGCGGAACAGCGCCTCGGCGGCTGCGGCCGCGGCCGGAGCCGCCTCTTCCTTCACGGCGGGATCCGCCAGCAGTTTCACCATCGCGTCCAGCGCGCGCCGGTCGTTCACCGAACCAAGGGCCGAGAGCACCAGCCGCCGGTCCTCCGGCCGCTGCGCGGCCTTCAGGGCCCGCACCGCCGCGTCCACGCGTTCCGCGGCCGTGCCCCGATCCGCGGATTGCACGAGCCGGGCGATGCCCTGGACGGCCAGCACGTTGTGCACCCGGGTCACGTCCGCCGCCCCCGCGAGCGCCAGCAACGGCTCAACCGCCGCAAATTCCGGCCAGCCGGCGAGCGATCTCACCGCTGCGTCCCGGACCTCGGCGGCCCCGGTGGAAGCAGCCTTGGCGATCGCCGCCAGCGAGTCGGCGTCCCCGAGCAAACTGAGCGCCTCGAACAACACCGCCACCCGCGCCACGGGAGCCCCGGGGAGCAGCGCCAGCAGCCGGCCGGCGGCGGCATGCTTGTCCGCCACCCGCGCCGCCACCGACTGGAGAGCCGCGTCGGCCCCGGCCGTCTCGCCCGCAAGCGCCAGACGCGCCAGCGGCTCGACGTCGGCGTCCGCCCCGATCTTGGCGATGGCCGAGAGCGCCGGGCCTTTCAGCTCCGGCTCGGAAAGAAACTTCCAGAGCGCGGGCAGAGCGGCCGCATCGTGCCGGTCCGCCAGCGCCTGAATGGCGGCGGAGCGAAGCTTGACGTCACCCTCGCCCGCCTGCGCGCGGAGCGCCGCCGCGGCCTCCGGGCCCGAAAGCCGGGCGAGCGAGGCGCTGCCGGCCCGGCGCACCGGGTCATCCGAGGATGCAGCGGCCGCGAGCAACGCCGGAACCGCCGCCGCCCCGCCAATCCGTCCGAGCGCTCCGAGCGCCGCCACCCGCACGCCGGCATCCCCGTCCGCCGCGGCCTCCAGGCACGCCCCCTCGGCCGCCTGATCCGCCGGCGTGCCCAGGGTGTTCAGCACCAAAATTCGCGCGGCGGGGGGAAGCCCTTTCTGCGCCGCCGCCAAATACGCCGCGCGGTCGGCCCCCAAGACCGGCCCCGACGCCGCCAGCGCGGCCCCCACGACCCGGACGTCGCCGGCGGCGAGCGCGGTCGCCAGCACCGGCTTGGCCGCGCCGGGGTCCGCTTTCCCGAGCACCGACAAGGCGGCCGCCCGGAGAGCGGGCGCTTTGGCGGATGAGAACAGCTTGGTGGCGAGGGCCGCCGCCGCCGGGCGGTCTCCGCGGGACACCAAGCGCCGGCCGGCCTCCACCAGGGCGTCACCCGCTCCGGGAGTCTGGCGATCCCACGCGGCCCACAATTCGGTCACCGCCCCGGGACTGGCGATTTTGCCGAGCGCCGCCGCCGCCGCCCCGGCAGTCGCCGGATCGGACAACGAACCCGCCAGCAGCGTGACCGCCGCGGTGTCCCCGCGGGCGCCGAGCGACGCCGCCAAGCCCGCCTTGAAGGCGCCGGTCGCCGACCCGAAGGCGTCGCGCAGAACCGCGGTCGCCTCGGGCGAGGAGTTCTTCTCCAACGCGCGACGGGCCGTTTCCTGCAACTCAGCATCCGCCCCGCCCAACAGGCCCTTGAGCGTGGCGATCGACTCCGCGCCGCCGATGTGTTCCAGTTGGCGGGCACACCAGACCCGCGCCGGCTGGGGCACGGAGGCATCGGCCGCTTTCGCCGCGAGGCAGGTGGCGAGCGCGGCACGCTCCGCCTCGGCTTCCGGCCGGGCGGCGGCGAGCGCGAGCGCCTGAAGTTCCATCTGCGGCGCATACCGCTGCCGGACCTCGGAAGCGGCGAGCCGGGGGATGAGCGCATTCACCGTCTCTTCCACGCCGGCTACGGCGGGACGGGCGGCAGCGAGGAGCAGGACTGCAAAGAGCGACAAAGCACGCATGGGGTGATCGGGAAAAATCAGCGGCGGGGGTTACAGGTAATACGAAGCGCGGCGGGGACGGTCGAGCCAGCGGCTGGCGGACGGGTCGCCCACAATCTCCTCCTTGACGGGATCCCAGCGGATCGGCCGGTTGAGCCGCTCCGCGATGCCATTCAAGTGGCAAACCGTGGCCGTGCGATGGCCGATCTCGGCCGGGCAGATCGGCGTCTTGCGCGTCTTGATGCAATCAAACCAGTTCGTCTCCTGGCCCGGCGAGTCGTACAAATGGATGTCGTCCGGACCGAGCGGGCGGTCCTTCAGCTCAACCGGGGTGGTCTCCAGCCGGTCGTTCCGGCTGACCAAGACCTCCCCCTTGTCGCCGATGAACTGGATCATTTGGCGGTTCTTGACGGGGTAGTTCTTCCAGACGCGCGTGCCGTCCGCATAGACGTGGGACTGGTATTGCGCCCCCTCCCAACCGCGCGGGAAAAACTGCACCGGCCCGGAGTCGTCCATGCCGAGCGCCCATTGGATGATGTCGAAATGATGCGCGCCCCAGTCGCCGTTCTTGCGCGAGCCGTATTCCCAGAAGCAGCGCCAGCCGCCGCCGTAGTTCCCTTCCACGCGCGAGTGGTTGTAGGGCGCCCACGGCGTGGGCCCGAGCCAGCGGTCATAGTCAAACCCCGCGGGCACCGGCTCCTCGGGGAGCGACTGCGGCGGGGCGAACTCGCCCAGGTCGGTGTAAATCGTGTGGACCTTGCCGATCCAGCCGTTGCGGACAATCTCCGCCGCCTTGCGAAAGGCGCGCTCGGACCGCTGCTGGGATCCCACCTGCAAGACGGCGCCGTACTGGCGCGCGGTGTCGCTCAACAGACGGCCTTCACGAATCGTCAGCGTCATCGGCTTCTGCACATACACATCCTTGCCGCTGCGGATCGCCGCGATCGCGATCGCCGCGTGCCAGTGATCCGGGGTGATGACAAACACGGCGTCAATGTCGCTCCGCTCGATGATCCGCTCGTACTCGTTGTAAGCGTCGCAACCCTTGTACGTGCCAGAGGCGGTGCGGGCGGCATAGGAGCTCTCCGTGGTGGCCTTCGCCTTGGCGCGCTTCGTCGCGTCCACGTCGCACACCGCCAGCACCTGGGTGTCCGGCCGGCTCAGGGCGATGTGGTGGTGGCCGCCCATCATCAAGCCCATGCCGATGAGCCCGAGGTTCAGCCGGTTGCTGGGGGCCGCCTGGCCGAGCGCCCGGGCCGGGATGAGGGTGGGGAGGCAGAGGGCCGCGCCCGAGAGCGCCGCCCCGCGGAGGAAGGTCCGACGGGAGAGTGGCTGTCGCTTCATAGTGTTGGCTTGCAAATCTGCCACAGGGCCGCTGCGGTGTCAGCACAAATGCGGCAGCGGTGCCCGGGTGCGGCCTGGGGGTTGAAACACCGTTGCGCGGCCCGGCCGCGTGCGAGGCGCCTTCAGGGCGTGTCGGCCTCGTCGTCCTTGGGCCGCGGCCGGCTTTCGATGTACTTCCGCCACAAGCCCACCGCGGAATAAAGCTCGAAAAACACTCCTGGCCGGAATTCAAAAAAGCCGGGCATTTGGTGGGTCTTCCCCGCGTCGAGCCCCGCTTGAAACGAGGCGGAGACCACCATCACCGGGGCGAAAGGATCGGGCGGGAGGGCCTCGTACCACCCGACCCCGGTCAGATCGCGCAGGTACCACGGCAGCGGCCAGTAATCCCCTCCGGCGGCGATCACCTTGACGAGCATCCCCTTGCCTTCGGGATGGACCGCGGCGAGCGCCTTGATCTGCCGCACCAAATCCAGCGCGCCGGGGAGCGTCTGGGCATAGACGTAAGGGTTCGCGGGACTGGAGGCGTAGGGCACGCTGGCGCGCCAGGCTTGGAAGCCAAGGTGCGCGACACCAGCAGCCAACACCACCCCGAGCGCGAGCCGGGCCGGCGGCCGCCGCGCCCGGCGCGCCACCACCACGACGCCGGCACCCGCCAGCAGGATCGCCCCGATCCACGGCGTGAGAAAACACCACGGCGTCTTGTAGGCCAGCAGGCAATACGCGGCCGCGGTGGCCCCGGTGTAAAGCGCGAGGAATCGCAGCAACCCCGGGTGGAGTCCCGGAACCCGCCGGCGTGAGAACCCGGCGACGGCGCCCACCAGCGCCAGCAGGGCGATGAACAACTCGGTCCAGAGCGGACCCTTGGCCCGGCGGAACCAGAACCAGCGCTCAAGATAGAAATGCCACGGATGGATGTGGGGCGAGGCTCCTCCGGCGCGCGAAAACCAAGGCCGGTAGGTGAGGAGGGAATCCCCCGGCCCCGCGGGGTTCGAGAAAAACGAGGAAAACAGCAGCACCCACACCACGCCCCAGGCGGCCAGGGCCACGGCGACATGGGCGGGCTTGATCCGAACCGGCTCCCCGTTCCGGTCGCTCGCATCCACCCACTTCCGCCAACCCCGGTCCACCGCCAGCGCCATGCCAGCGGCGATGAGGTTGATCAGGAAAGTCTCCTTGGTCGCCTGCATCAGGCCGACCGCAGCCCCGGCCGCGAGCGCCCATTCCCAGCGTGGGGCGCGCGTGTAACGCCAGACCGCCGCCACCGCCAGCAGCCCGAAGAACACCAGCAACATCTCGTGGATGTAATACCGGCTGTAGAACACCATGGCGGGTGACACGGCGATCAGGCCCGCCGCCGAGAGGGTGGCACCGCGGCCGAGCCCATCCGCCAGCAGGGGCAGCAGCAGGATCAGCCCGGCCCCGAACAGGACATCCAGCGCGCGCAACCACCGGTCGGAAAAGTCGTCCAAACTCCGCGCCCCGGTCAGCCGGGCCAGCACAAGGCTGGCGTAGGGCAATGCCGGGCCGTGGTGTTCGTTGGGATCGTACTGGTAGCCGCGGCCCGACCAGAGCCCGGCGAACTTGATGGCGTTGACCCCCTCGTCATTATGGAGGGGGCGCACCTCGGGAGGGGCGCAACGAAGGAGCAGCGCGGCGGCCAGCGCCAGCAGCAAACCGGCAAGCAGGGACCGGTTCATGACAGGCCGCCCGGGTGGCAACGGACGGAGGGCGCGGGAGGTTCCTCCCCGCGCCCCCCTTGCCGGACAGTCTTACTTGGAGGACGGACGGCCGTACACCTCGATCTCGGTGTACTCGTTCATGGCGCTCTCCGTGCTGCCCTTGGAGTAGAACCGCAGGTAGCGGGACTTGATCCCCTTCGCGTCGATGAGGCGGCCCTCGTTGGTCTCGAAATACTCGCGATCGGTCCCGACCCCGAGGCCCGCGGTGTTGTTCTGGTCGTTGTTGTAGATGGTCTGGACGTGGTCGATGAAATCGGCGTCGTCCGCCGCCTGCACCACGACGGAATGATATACCTTCGCGCTGTTGTGCGCGTGCCAGACCACGATGGCGTAGATCTCGTTCACGCTCCCGAGATCCAGTTGCACCCACTGGACGCCCTTGCGGAGGAACACCACGCTCTCGTCCTGCGCCTCCTTGTTGCCGTCGGTGATCTTGGCCAGCGCGTCCGCCGGCGCGTTCTTGTCACTGCACGTGATCTTGGATCCCGGAGCGATGTTTTTCAGCCCCGCCGGCACCAGCATCGGAGGGCGCGGCTTGTCGCTGAGCGGCTCGACCTTCTTCTTGATTTCCTCGGGGATGTCCTTGGGCGTGCCTTTGAACGCGGCTCCGGGCAGGTTCAAAATAAGCGGCACCTTGCCGGCGGCGGCGGCGTCCTGGGGGGCGGGATCCGCCCACGCCACGGGAGCGAAGCCCGTGGCACAGGTCCAGACCACCGCGGCCAAAGCGGAACAGATCGGGAGGGACAGCATCGAGGGCCGCCCCGCATGGGTGTTGATTTTCTTCATATTTCTCTAACGAATGGCACGAGCCTACAGCAATAAGGACCCCCGCAACAAGCGCGAAAGACCATCTTCCCTGACGCAAAACGGAGATCCTCTATTCGACAGGTGAACAACCGCCCCGAGGCGGGCAGGAAACAATAACGGGGCGGACGCCGGAACGTCCGCCCCGCAAAACCCGTCATCCGCCTGGCTCAAGGCTGGGTCATGGCGCGGAAGAAGGAGAGACCGGCGGCCTGCGGCTCCACCGTCAAGACGTAGGGCACCGCCGTGGCCGTCGGGGTGGCCACCGTGGTCCAGTTGGTCAAGTCGGTCGAGCTCTGGATCACGTAATTGACTCCGGGCATCCCGACCAGCGCAAGCTGGAACCTGCCGCCCGTCACCGGCTGGATCCCAAACGAAACCGCGGCGGGGGTGATGGGATTCACGGTCGTTACGTCGAGCGACCACCCTTCGGTAACACCGCCCGAGTCGCCCTGCTTATGGTCGTAAATGTAGAGCGACCAGGAGCCGGTCGCAGGCGAGCCATTGAACGCCTGCAGCGCCGTGCCATAGGGCGCGGCGGGAACCCCGCCCGGCAGGGTCCCGAGGGCCCCGTACACCGTGGGCTGCCAGGTGCCGCTCGTGATCACGGCGAACTCCGGCAGCGGAGCCGCGGCCGCGTCATCAAACGTCAGCGCCAGTCCCGACACCCCATGGCTGTACCCGGCATTGGCCATGATGGCGACCGCCAAACCCGAGGGATTCACCACCACGGCGTCGATGTCGCTTGGGAACGTGTGGTAAACCCCATGCAGGGTGACCGTCACCTTGCTGACGAGCCCGTTCGTGCCGGTCACCGTCACCAACGAGGGATAGGGCGTGGCCGGCCCGAACGTCGGGATGGTGATGAAGGCCGAGTTGCTCAGGGCCGGACTGGTGACCGGGAGCGGGAAGCTGAACGGCACTTGGTAGCTATTCGTCAGCCAGCCACCGCCGGGCAGGGCTACGACATCCTTCAAGGCGAGGGTGGCGACCACCGAGCCGCCCATCGAGTTGGTGGCCGTGAACGAGAACGGTTGGGCGACCGTGCCGCCAGCGTGGGTGATGACACCATACGCTTCCGTCGCAGTGCCAACGGGATCCACCCCGCCCCCGGGCAGCAGTGTGGCCGTCAGATTGCTCGAGGTGTCAATCGTCCCGGCGTTGGTCAGGGCCAGCAGGACGGTGACGGTGTCGCCAATATCCACCGCCCCGTTGATCACCCCATGCTCGGAGACGAGCCAGGAACCCGCGGCCTGAAGTAGGGCTGCCGGGCTGCTCACCGGGAGGACGTTCGTCACGAAGTTGTTTGCCTGCCTGGCGTCAGCCGACGTGGTCGAGGCGGCCAGGATGTATGCGATGGAGGGATTGGTGCCGAGGCCGCTTGTGTTTGTGGTCGTCGCGAGCAAAACGAGCGAGAGTGCGGCCGAGGCGTTCGCGGGAAGATTCCCGAACGAACCGGTGAACGAACCGGCCCCGTTGGTCGCCCACGTGCCATTGGTGCTGGTCGCAGTCACGAACTCAGCGTTCGCCGGGAGCGTGGTTGACACGACGGTGACCAGGGCCAGACCCGGTCCGGCATTCGTCACCACGATGTTGTTGGTGAACAGGAAGCCGGCCACAACCGGGTTCGGTCCGACGGTGCCGGTGATTCCGATGTCGGCCGCGGGCACCCCGAAGGTGGTCACGACCGAGGCGGTGTTGTTCCCGGAGTTCACATCGTCCTGCGAGGCGGACACACTGGCCTGGTTGGTCAGCACCGCGGGGGAAACAAGCGAAGGTGCCACCGTGACGCTGAGGGTGGCGCTGCGGCCCACGGCGAGCGAGCCGAGGTTGCCGATCACCGCGTTGCCAACCAAGCTAGCCTCACCCTGCGAGGAGGAAGCGGAAACGAAGGTCAGCCCGGCCGGAAGCGCATTCGAGAACACCACGAACGTGGCGGCGGCCGGACCGTTGTTGCTCACGACGTAATTGTAGGTCAAGCCGGCCGGCAGCACGCTGTTGGCGGGACCCGACGCCGTGAGCGCCAGGTCTGCCTGCGGATTGATGGGGTTCGCCAGCGTCAGGGCCAAGGTCCACCCGTTGGTGATCCCGCCCGAGTCCTCGCGGGTGTCGTCCTCGACGTAGAGCGACCAGGCGCCGTTCGGAGTGCTGCCAGCAAGGCTGGAGAGCGAGGTGAGGTAGGGGCCAGCCGGGGCCGGGTTGGTGAAGACGGGCGCCGAGCCATAGGCGGTCCCGTGGTAGGTGCCCGTGAGCAACGCACCCCAGAACGGCAAGGTGTTGGTCGAGGCGTCGTCGAAGGTGAGATAGGCACCGGTGGTCACGTCATTTCCGGCGTGGGACAGCAGCAGCGTCTCCGCGCCATTTGGCGCCACCAGCAGCACGTCCACGTCCCTGGGATAGGTGTGGCCGAAGTTGTTCAGCGTGGCGGTCACCTTCGCCAGCGTTCCGGTGACTCCCGAGACGATGATCTGCGACGGGTACGGAACGGAGTTCGAAAAGTCGACAATCACGATCGGCGCGGTATTCGAAAAAGTCAGCACATTCGGCAGGCTGAAGCTGAACGGCACATTCGTGAGGAACACACCCGCGTCGCTTACTTGCAGCACCGCGCTGAGAGTGGCGCCGGGCGCACCGCTGGCCAGGAACGAGAAGGATCGACCCACGGGCGGGCCGCTCGGTGCCAGCACACCGAAGGTCTCCGCGTTGTTGGCGCCCGCGGGCGTGATCCCCGGCGAGGCGATCAGGGTCGCCACCAGGTTCGTGTTGGCCACGTTTCCCGCGTTCTGCAAGCGCAGCGTGACCCCGACTGTCTCGCCGTTGTAGATGATGCCACTGGGCGGGGTGAAGCTCTCGCTGGTGAGGGTGAAGCCGGCCGGCACGATGCTGACGAACGGATAGGCGACCTGCGCGCCGGCCGTCGCGGTGTTGTTCGCCGGGTTTTGGTCCGGGTTGGCGCCGACAATCGAGGCGGTCGAACTGACCGTCCCGGGAACCACCGCGGTCGCCTTGATCACCGCCTGCACGGTGGCACCGCCCGGGAGGTTGCCGATGTTCGCCACCAAGGTGTGGCCGTTTACCCCGAACACCCCTTGCGAGATGGTCGAGGATACCAGCGTCATGGTCTGGTCCAGCGCGAAAGTGAGCAGAACCCCACTGTCCAACGAGGGCCCCAAGTTGGTGATCGCCACGTGGTAAGTCAGGTTGTTGCCCACGACGACCGGGCTCGGACTCTGGGTGATGGCCACCGCCAAGTCGGAAGTGGCCGCCGCGTTGACCACCGTCGTCGCGCTGTTGTTGGCGGTCGCCGGGTCGTATTGGTCGCCAGAGACGTGGGAGCTCTCGGTCAGCGAGCCGCTCTGCTGCACCTGGACCTTGATCACCGCCACCGCGGTCTGCGAGTTGGTCATCGCCCCGATGTTGCAGACGATCTGGCTCCCGGAGGTGGTGAGCGCCCCTTGGGAAACCGTGGCGGAAAGGATCGCGACCCCGGCCGGGAGATAGTTGGTCACCACCACGCCGGTGGCGAAACTCGGCCCATTGTTCTGGGCCGTGACTGTGTAGGTCACCGTGTTGCCCACCAGCACAGTCGCCGGACTGGCCGCCACAACCACGGACAAATCCGCGGTGGGCGACTGGATGTGGTCCACCACGGCGGCCGTGTTGTTCAGCGGGTTCGGATCGACGGTCTCGGACGAAACCGTGGCCGAACTGGTGTAAACGCCCGCGATGGCCGCCTGGGCCACCACGGTAATCGTTGCGGAAGCGCGCGCCGGCATGGCGCCGAGGTCAAAGGTGATCACCCCGCCCGCCAGCGTCCAGCCGCCCTGTGACGGCGTGGCCGTCGAGAGGATTACGCCGGACGGCAACAAATGCGTGACCACGGCGTCCTGCACCCCGCTGGGCCCGGCGTTCGTCACGGTGATGGTGTACGTCAGGTTCTGGCCGACAATGACCGGGTCCGGCGATGCCGCCAGGGTGATCCCCATGTCAGCCCCCGCGCACTCCCCCCCGCCATCCAGGCAGGTCGCGGGCGTCAGGAAGAGCGACCAGCACTCGACCGTCCCGCCAAAGCCGTAGAGATCCAACGCCCGCAGCTTCCAGACCCCGTTGACGTTGGTGCCGGATCTCCCAATAAACGCGGAGAGCGCCTGCTGCGGCTGGTAGGAACCGACGAACGGGGGAACCCCCGCGCTGACGGGCCCTGCCGCGGCGTCGTCAAACACCGTGCGCGAACTGTCGGGCGCGCAGGCCACCCCGAAGCCCTGGCCGGCCCCGCCGACACCCGCGACCAGGATGTTCGTGGTGCCGTCGGGTCCGATCAGCTCCATTTCCAAGCCGGCGTCATAGGCGTCCGCCGCGTAAACACTCACCGTGGCCTTGAGCAGTGCCGACGGGAAATTGGAAACCACCACGTCGCTGTCCACCCGCCCGAGCGAGGGGAGCGTGACCGGGGTGGAATTGTCGTAGCGCAACGGCGTGGCAGGCGTCCCCGAGGGCAGTTGAAAACGCGCGCGGGCCGCGTTGAAGGATTGTCCGGTGAGGATGCTCAGCGTGAAATTCACCGCCTCCCCGCAGACGAACGTGGGGGCGGTGCTGATCCGGAATGCCAACTGGTTCGTGGCCGCCGAATTCGTGCCGATGTTGGGATAAAGCGAAGTCGGTTGCGAAATGAACACCCCGGGCGTGGTGGTGGTCAGGGTCGCGCTCACCGCGGTGGCATTGACGATGCCATAATTGGTCACCACCACCAGCAGGGTGTTGCATTCATTCGGGTCAATAACGCCGTTGCCGTTGCCGCCGAGCAGATAGTTGCCGCCGTAGCGCAACAAGGGAACCCCGCCCGTCGGCGGAGCCAGGAGGTTGATGAGCGCCGTGCCCGCCGGTGTGCCCCAGCCGGTGGTCAGGTCGTAACCGGGATAGGCGTAGAACAGGTTGGTGCTCACCGCGTTGGTGTTGTTGCCGGTGGTTGTGTCATGGAAGGCCTCCCGGTAAAGGGCAGTGTCCTTGGCGATGCTGTAAAGCGCCGGGCAGAGGAAGCCGACCGGCTGCTGGCCGTTCTCGGTCGCCTGCTGATTCACCAGGGCGGTGAAAGCGGCCCATAGCGGCGACGCGCAACTCGTCCCACCGATGTCGGGTAGCACCTGTCCGTCGTCCGCCACGATCACGATCCCGTCCGCGGTCAACGCCACGTCGGGCAGATTCCGGAAGGTCGTCGAGCCGCCGTTGGTGGACATGTTCACACCCGCCTGCCAAGATGGAATCGTATAGTACGTGCTGATGCCACCGCTGCTGCCGGACCCGCCGTACGGCTCCCCGGGGTTCGCCCCCGCCTGCCAGACCGTCTCCGAAACCCACGACCCACCCGGGCCGCTGGTGAACAGTGTCGTCCCTCCAACCTGCAACATGTAGGGGTTGTCCGAAGGTTGGCCTGAAGCGTTCGGATCGTCCACCTCGCCCGGCGGGTAGGCGTCAAAGTCGCCCGACGCGTGGCAAAACGTCTGCCCTTGGGCGGCCATTTCCAGCATGATCTGATCGATCGTCGTGCTAGGACCGCCACCCCAGGTCCAAGAGGCGCTTGCCTGATTGGCCGCGTCATCGACGGCGATCTGATTGAGGATGCTCTCGGGAATGAACCCCTGGTAAACCAAGATCTGGGTGAGGGATGGCGCCATGGACACACACATCTCAATGTCGAGCGCCACCTCGATGTTGTTCGCGCCCGGAGTCCCATTGAACCCATCGAGCAGGATGTTCTGGAGCGGCACCGCGGGGAGCCCTGCCATGGTCTCGTAGGCCGAAATATCGCTCGGGAAATAGCCATCGAACTGAAGCAGCGCCACTGACTGGCCGACGCCGGTCAGGGTGCTGCCGGGCACATAGGCGGCCCGGAAGTCGTTCCCCATGTAATACCCGCCCGGGCCGGAGCCGGTGCTCGGCACAACAACCCCCGGCTTGACGGCGGGCTGCCGGCGAATCATGGGCTGCGGCAGGACGTAGTTGTCGAGCCCGCTCACGCAGGTCACCGGCACGCTCAAGTCCAGGGAAGGCTCCCGGTCGGGCGCGAAAAAGGTGCGCGCCTCGTGGGGATGCTGGTAGGTGCGCATCGTCACATGCAAGGCGGCCTCCACATCGACCACCTTGCCGGAGAGGGTGAGAATCATCCGGTTGGCGGCCGGCTTGTCGAGCACGAGGTGATGGGCCTTCGCAAAGGCGACCACCCTCGCGTAGTCCCCCGCGGTGGCGCTGTAGCGCTCGGTGAATTCGGCCGGGGTGAGGTAGTGCTTGTAGTTCGGGCTCTTGGGATCGTAGGCCGCCGCCAGGAACGCCTCCAGACCCGCGCGATCACGCAACTCCAGACCGATGACAATGTGCATCAACTGCGTGGCTGGCAGTCGGCCGATGGGGCTCAGATGCTTCGCCGCAGCGGGCACGTGCCCCGTAAGTTGCTGCACCGCCTCGCCCCGCGAGGAGGAGACCAGCGCCCCGAACAACACCAATGCCGTGGCCAGTCGGGAGATGCCTTCCCGACAGGCGCGCGCGGCAAACCCGGCAGCCGGCCCCGCCATCGTTTTCAAGCGATCCAAATTGAGCTTCATAGTCAAGTTCAAGAGAGGTTGGGAGCGGTGGCTGACCAAACCGAATCAGTGAGCCGCCCCCACCAGCCGGAAGAAGCTCGTGCCGCTTCCGACCGCATTCGTGTAGTAATAGTTGGAGCCCACCAGCGTTGGCGTGCTCGTCACAATGGTCCAGGTGACCGGCGCGCTCAGGTTGGTCGCCGTCTCCAGGCTGTACAAGCCCTCGCTCGCGGGCCAACTGAGGACGAGACCCGCCGCCGAGGCCTGGTACTGAAGCAGGAGCGGCCCGACCACCAGCGTCTTGACCGTGTTGTCCCCCTCCGCTTTCAGCGGCGAGCTGACCCCGGAGGAGCTGGTGCCGAAGGTGTTGAACGCACCGGTCTTGGTGGGCTGAACCACGACCGAGGCGGTGACCGTCCCGCCGCTGGGCACGTCGCCCAGGTTCCCAAAGGTCAGCACTCCACCCACGACCGGCCCGGTGAGCGGCGTAGTCGAAACCAACTCGAGGCTCGGGTCGAGGTAAAGGCTCAGCGCAACCCCCGGCGCGGTGGCGGGACCGAGGTTGGTCACCACCGCCACCACGGTGTAGGAATTCCCCAGCGGCACAAGGTTGGGCAGACTGGCCAACCCCAGGACCAGTTGCGCGGTCGGGGCGAGCACCGTCACCGCCGCCGAGGCCTGACTGTCGCCCGTATTGGAGTCAACCATGTCGCTGCTCACGGACGAGGAGAAAACCGCGGTGCCGGTCAGGGTCGTCCAGACCGTCACCGGCAGCACCGCCTGCGCCCCCTTGAGCATGGTGCCCACATTCCAAACCAACTGGCCTCCGGCATTGGTCGAAAGCGTCCCGACCGCGGGCGCCGCCGAGAAGGTGGCCCCGGCCGGCAGAGTATTCGCCACCACCACGTTGGTCGCCACCGCCGGACCGTAGTTGTTCACCGTCACCGTGAAGGTGATGTTGCTGGTCACGATGGCCGTCGTCACCGAGGGGCTGACCGCTACCCCGACATCCGAGGCGAGGGGCAGCGGACTCGACGTGAGCAGCGTGATCGACCAGCCGTTCGAAATGATCCCGGCGTTGAGCGGGGTGTCATCGATCACGTAGAGCGACCACGTGCCGTTCGGGTTGTTGCCAGTGAAGGTCGCCATGTTGGTCAGGTACGGGCCGACGGGTGTGCTCGTGGGCGGGAACGGCGGCGGCGCCACGGCATCGCTCGTCGGCTTGTAGGTCCCGCTGGTGATCAGGGTGGTCGGGAGCCCGCTCGTGGCGGTGTCGTCGAACGTGAGCGTCACGTTCGTGATGCTGTAGCCACCGCCCGCCTTCGACATCAGGTAAGACTTCTGGCCGGTCGGAGACACCAGCAGGATGTCAATGTCGCGCGGATACGTGTGCGCCAGGTTCGTGAGGGTCGCCGTGGTCTTGGTCACCACGCTGCCAACCCCGCTCACCGTAATCTGCGAGGGGTACGGCGTCGCAACCGTGTCGTCATTGATGTGAATCGGGGCCGTGTTGGAGAAGGTCACCCCCGCGGTGCCGACGAGCAGGTTGACCACCACGTCGTTGAGCGCCCGGGCGCCGTCCTGCAGGTGGAAGACCGCGGCGATGGACTGGCCGTTCGTGGCGTTGGCGGTGAAACTGAACAGCCGGCTGACCGAAGGACCGTTGGGCACCAGCGGACCGTAGGTTTGCGGGGCGCTCGGGTTGCTCACCCCATTGGTCGCCGCCAGGGTGGCCACCAAGTTCGTCACCCCGAAGCCCGCCGCGTCACGGAAGGCGAACAACATCGTGACCGTCTCCCCCGGGACGATGTAACGGTTGACGTTGGTCTCGAGGCAGGTCAGGTCCAGCGACCAGCCGATGTCCAAGGCCCCGCCATAGGGCGCGGAATCGTCCGCCGCATACAGGGTCCAAGCCCCGCCGGGCAGCGAATCGGCGAACGCTCCCAGCTTGGTGGCGTAGGGTTGGGTCCAAGGCAGCGAACCGTAAACGGCCGGCTGGTAGGAGCCGTTCGTGAGCACCGTGTTCTGCGGCAGCGGCGCGGCCGCCCAATCGTCAAAGCTCAGGCCGGTGTGGTTCAAGGCCGCCGCGCCGGCGTTCCCCGCCAGTCCGACCGCCACGCCGGAAGGTCCGGCGAGCAACAGGCCAAGATCGTTCGCCGCGGGCGTCGTCGCGCTCGGCACATGGGCCACCACCTTCTCCACCTGCGACGAGAGATTGGTGACCGCGATCACGGAATTGGTTCCGTGCGACCCGCCCAGCCCCAGCGGGGCGGAGTTCGTGTACGATTGCGTGAAAGTGAAGGCGCTGCCCGCGGAGACGACCTCGCTGCCGTCCGCCTCCCTTATGGTAAGCGTCGCCGCGCTCGGCGAAGTGAGCAGCGCGTACCCCACCGGGCTGTTCGTCAGCAGCGGATTCGAGAGGTCCAAGAGCAACACATGGTCGCCGTCCACCCGGTTGTCGTCGATCACCGGCACCGCAAACGAGAGCGCAGTCTGGCCGTTGGTGAACAGGAGGGTCCCGTTGGTCGGATAGTAATTGACCCCGATCGCAGCCGAGTTGGCATTCGTCCCGGCGATGGTGGTAAAGTCCACGGAGACGGAGGAATTCGTGAAGCCGCTGCGCTGCACTCCGATCACCGCATAGCCACCCTTTTCGCTCACCTGGTAAGACGGCCCCGAGAAACTCAGGCCGGAGACGTCGTCCGTGATGGTGATGGTCGCCATGGAGGGCGCCAGCACCTGCGCCGCGCCGATGTTGGCCGAATTGGTGAAGATCAAGACCTGGAATGACCGG
>Ga0182030_10007020_pt1 | contig 23602 bp, 16 predicted proteins | sample 812S3MmetaG_FD_121299 | JGI IMG/M metagenome (GOLD analysis project Ga0182030, IMG submission 121299) | Permafrost microbial communities from Stordalen Mire, Sweden - 812S3M metaG (Illumina Assembly) | ecosystem: Environmental > Terrestrial > Soil > Wetlands > Permafrost | place: Sweden...
CGTTATCACGGAGTTCACCACGGCGAGCGGCCTAAGCACCCCGGAAGGCATCGTGGCCGGGCCAGACGGCAATCTTTGGTTCACCGAAAGAGCCGGCCGTATCGGGAAGATCACGACCAGTGGGGTCATCACCGAGTTCACGCTCCCAAGCCCCGTGAATACGTTCCCCTCGCTCATCACGGTTGGGCCGGATGGCAATCTCTGGTTCACTGAGATGGGCGGGTTTAATATCGGGCGGATCACGACGGCGGGCGTGATCACGGAATTTCCCCTGCCCAACGGCGAGTTCGGTCAACCGGAGTCGATCGTCCAAGGCTCTGACGGTAATCTCTGGTTTACCGAATCGAACACCAACAAGATCGGAAAGATCACGACCGCGGGCGTCATCACGGAATATCCCAACCCCGACGCCGCCGCTGCCCTTCGTGTCATCACGCCCGGCCCGGACGGTTATCTCTTTTTCACCGAGGCGCAAACCGATCAGCTCGCGGCCATCACCACCGCCGGCGTGTTCAAAGGCGAGGCTACCCCGCCGACGCCCGCCCCCGGTCTGGGCTATATCGGGCTGGGACCGGATGGCGCGGTCTGGTTTTCCGAGCAGAAGGCGAACCAGCTTGGCCGTCTCAGCTTGGCCGGCGGCGGAGGCAGCTTCTCAGAATTCGCGATCCCCACACCGGCGAGCACGCCGCAGGGCGTCACGGCCGGTCCGGACGGCAATCTCTGGTTCACAGAGCAGACCGGCAACAAGATCGGCCGTTTCGTGGTGCCGGCGTCGGCTGAGACCAGCCCGTTGGTCGCCTCGGTTCTGCCGGCAAGCCGGTCGGTGGCGTCCGGCAATACCGCGACCGCCTTCGCGACGATCATCAATAGCGGCGCCAGCGCATTGAACAATTGCCAGATCGTTCCGCTGAGCAGCATCCCGGCAAGCTTCAGCTATCAAACGACGAATCCGTCGACAAATGCCCTAACCGGCTCGCCCAACACACCTGTCACTATCGCGGGCGGCAACGGATCCCAAAGCTTCGTCATCGCCTTAACGTCCAACGCACCCTTCACGCCGATCAATGTCGCGTTGAGCTTCATCTGCAATGCGGTTGATGCGGCGATCCCCCTCGTCGGCGTCAACACGCTGCTTCTGTCCGGAAGCGCGACGGCTGTGCCCGATGTCATCGCTCTGTCCGCCACACCCAGCGGCGATGGCATTCTCGACATCACGGGAACTTCCGGATCGGCGGCGTTTGCAGTGGCCACCGCCAATGTCGGGGCCAGCGGGTCGCTTACTGCCTCCGCCAATACCGGTTCCGCGTCGCCGTCGGTCAACCTGACGATATGCGAGACCAACCCATCGACCGGCATGTGTCTTTCGCCGCCGGCGGCGACCTCTGGGCTAGTAACTATCAACGCCGGAGCGACGCCCACCTTCTCGATCTTCGCCACCGCGACGGGGGCCATCGCCTTCTTGCCGGCGACAAACCGCATCTTCGTACAATTCGCGGATACGAACGGCGTCGTCCGCGGCTCGACCAGCGTCGCGGTCAGGACGCAATAGGGCTTAGAACCAGCCCCCAACAAGGTTGACGGCGCGCGCCTTCTGGACCCTGCTATACAAGCCCTTTATCGATCCTGAGCGGTTGGTTTTCATCGATGAAACTGGTGCGAACACGAAGATGACGCGGCTCTACGGTCGCGCACCGCGTGGTCGGCGCTTGTTAGCGGCCGCACCCTTCGGTCACTGGAAGACGATGACGTTCGTTGCCGGACTGCGGCACACTGGCTTGACCGCGCCGATGGTTCTCGACGGTCCTATGACCGGTTGTGCCTTCTTGGCCTATGTCGACCAGGTGCTGGCCCCGACGCTCACGCCGGGCGACATCGTCGTGATGGACAACCTGCCGGCTCACAAAACACAGGACGTCCGTGCCGCCATCGCCGCAACCGGCGCTCAGCTCTTTCTACTGCCACCCTATTCGCCCGATTTGAACCCGATCGAGATGGCATTCAGCAAGCTCAAAACCTTGCTCAGAAAAGATCCAGAGCGAACTATTGACGGCCTGTGGCGACGAATTGGAACGCTCCTCGACAACTTCAAACCAGACGAATGTGCCAATTACATCCGTCACGCCGGATATGCGCAATCAATTTGAAAATGCTCTAGGGTACAAAACAACGATAAATACAACAGAGCCGTCGATCATTTGCGGATCGCACCGACGGAGGGCGCCGAGGCCGATCAACAGGTGACCGTCAATCGTATTGTACTGCCTGGACATGAAAATGTGACTGCGATTCACTGGAATTGCATCTCTCATGCCCACCCTTACACGATAGTGGGGATGAGTACCGAGGGCAGTGAGATCGTTAAGGGTGAGACCACGCCCGCTACAACCGAAGTCCAGACTGAAGATCAGCCCCTTGCAGAACTGGCGACGTCGCACCCGTGAGGGCCAGGGTGCGCAAGTCTAGCTTGGCTCATAAATCGAGTTTGAGAAAGTGTGGCGCTCTCGAAAGAGTCTCCTGTTCGCTGTGGGCTCGGCTAAGTGTCCTCCGGCTATGATGCCCGACTCCCACATTCTACTTTTGCCCATGGCTTCCGCTTGCTTTGGCTAGGAGCCAAGCATCGGAGAAGGGTTGCTCCTCTGATGGCTTCACAAAAACGCTCAAAATGAGCGTATTTTAATGGCTTCCTCATCATCCTCTCATCTTGACCGCGTATTAGAAGAGCGCTGCAGCACCCAAGTCGGAGAGTCTGAATGCGTATTCTGATTGTTGAAGACGAACAGAAGCTGGCGGAGATCATTTTGCGCAGCCTTCAAGGGGAAGGCTTCGCCGGAGATATTGCGGGGACGATCGCGGACGGACTTCATCTAGCGACTTCGGGCCATTACGATCTGATCATTCTTGATCTCTTGCTGCCGGATGGATTGGGTACGAGCCTCCTGCAGCACCTGCGTGAGCTACGCAACCAGGTTCCCGTGCTGATCCTTACCGCACGCGGCGACATTGATGCGAAGGCCAAAAGCTTCGCTGCTGGCGCGGACGACTACCTGTCAAAGCCATTTGCTCTCCCTGAACTATTGATGCGCGTTAGGGCGCTCCTGCGGCGTAGTCCTGCAATGCGTGACAATCTCATAAAGGTGGCAGATTTGGAGGTTGATCGCGACAATCACCAAGTTCGACGAGCGGGGCGCCGAATCGAAGTCAGCCCTAAAGAGTATTCATTGCTCGAGTACTTGATCCTCAACCAGGGCCGAGTTCTCTCACGATCTATGATCATCGATCGCGTTTGGGATCAATCGTTCGATGGAGTTACGAATATTGTTGATGTTTACGTTCGGCAATTGCGCCTGAAGATCGACGAAAATTTCGAACCAAAGCTCATCCGTACGGTTAGGGGTCTAGGTTATTCGATTGATATTGAATATTTTTCATGAACAGCCGGTCGATTACGTTCCGTTTGCTGTCTTGGTATTGCGGGTTAATTTTCTTCCTCGGACTGGCATCCGGCGCTTACACCTACACAAATTTTGATAGATTTATCCAGGAGAGTACACGGACCACTCTCGCAAGCCGCACGACTGCGGTATGGGAATTCAGTCACGATCTATTGGACAATGCGCCAGCACTCGCAACGTTGATGGAACAACGGTTTGCTCCCGAGGCGCAAAACCGGTTTATCAGCATTGCCGTGAATGGTCACCTCGTCTATCGATCGGGGCAGCCAGTTGAGCATGGTTTTGATCAGTCGAATCTGCCGAACATATTGGTCATTCCATCGTCGCAAGTTGCGCATTTCGGCGATCTATTTGTTTATGGTCGACTATATACTTTAGCGGATGGGCGAACGGTGTCTATCCAAACGGGAAATTCTGCGGATACCGTTATGGTCGCCGAAGACAAGCTCGCGACGTCTCTTTTGGTCGCGATCCCTCTTCTCTTGGTAATCGCTGCGGCCGGCGGATACTGGTTGGTGAATCGGGCTCTGGCGCCCGTGAAAGCGATGATTGGTGCGGCGGAGGAGCTTACATTCAATAGTCCGCATAACCGGCTGCCTTCGGTCGGTACCGGCGATGACATCGACGCTCTGAGCCGAACGTTGAATCGGATGCTTGAACGGTTGGACCATGCATATCGGCATGCAAACCAATTTTCCGCTGACGCCGCCCACGAACTCAGAACACCCCTCAGCATCATGCGCGGCGAATTGGAGCTGTTGGCGTCTGCCCGAGGACTACCGTCAGACGTTCAGGATGCGCTTGGCAATATTCTTGATGAAACCTCGCGTTTAGCTCAGATCGTTAGCAATTTGACGGCGATTTCCCATCTCGACGGCATCGCTGGGAAACGCACTCACCGTGCCGTAGATCTCGGTGAACTGGCGTCGCAGACGATCGATCAGATGCGGCTATTAGCCGAAGAGAAGCAGATATCGCTTGTTTGCGAGCATTCTCCTGGAGTTTTTGCGGCCGGCGATCGAGGCCGCCTGAAACAGGTACTGGTCAACCTGCTGGACAATGCCATCAAGTACACGCCGTTAGGGGGAGCTATAAGCGTCGTGGTGCGTTTAGGGAACGGAAGCGCGGTCTTGGCTGTCGCCGACACCGGGATCGGGATCGTCTCAGAAAGTGTGCCACTGATTTTCGATCGCTTTTATCGGGTGGCGACCAACCGCGGCGAAGTGGGGGCGGGTCTCGGATTGGCGATCGTTAAGTCCATTTGCAATGCGCATGGTGGTACGGTGACGGTCGACAGCTCGCCGGGCGCAGGGAGCACATTCATTGTCACCTTACCTCAGGCATCAACGATGCTCATCGATCAGGATGCCAAATTGAGTGAGGCCAGCCCATGATTTGGATTGTACAGGTCGCGCTGAGGCGGCCCTATACCTTTATCGTCCTCGCTCTTCTGATCATGATTTTTGGTGTCCTATCGGCCATTCGCACGCCGACAGATATTTTTCCGAATATCAATATTCCAGTCATCAGTGTGGTCTGGACTTATACGGGTCTGCCGCCGGACGACATGTCCGGACGGGTCATCTATTACTACGAGCGGACGCTGAGTGCGCAGGTTAACGACATCGAGCATATCGAATCTCAGTCGTTGCCTGGCTATGGTGTCGTCAAAGTTTTCTTCCAGAAGAACGTGAATATCAATTCGGCGTTGGCGCAGGTGACGGCGGCGTCTCAAACGGTTCTGAAACTACTGCCTCCGGGCATAACGCCGCCTTATGTCCTCAGCTACAACGCATCCAGTGTGCCGATTTTGCAACTGGCACTGTCCAGCAAGACGATACCGGAGCAGCAGCTTTTCGATCTTGGGCAGAATTTCATCCGGCCGCAATTGGCGACGGTGGCAGGTGCCGCCATTCCGTCGCCCTATGGCGGCAAGGTGCGGCAGGTCCAAGTCGATCTTGATCAACATGCGCTCCAGGCAGCCAGTTTGTCCGCCGAAGATGTAGTCAGCGCGATCTCTGCGCAGAACTTGGTATTGCCTGCGGGGACCCAGAAGATCGGTAAGTTCGAATACAACGTCGAACTGAACTCTAGCCCAAAATTCATCGCACAACTGAACGACTTGCCGATCAAGAAGGTGAACGGCACGATTGTTTATGTCCGCGACGTTGCCTTTGTGCACGACGGAAACCCGCCTCAGACCAATGTAGTGCGGGTAAACGGCGCCCATGCCGTGCTGATGACGATCCTCAAGTCGGGGTCTGCCTCGACACTCGACATCATCGACGGCGTCAAAAACTTGCTACCAAAAATTTCCCAGACATTGCCGGAAGGCCTTGATCTGCATGCCGTCGGCGATCAGTCGATCTTCGTCAAAGCGGCGGTCTCCGGGGTCATCCGTGAGGGCGCGATCGCTGCGGCGCTGACCGGGCTGATGATCCTGCTGTTTCTCGGCAGCTGGCGATCGACCCTGATCATAACGATCTCAATCCCGCTGGCGGTCCTGTTTTCGGTCGCGGCTCTTTCAGTCATTGGACAAACGATCAATGTCATGACGCTGGGCGGTCTGGCTTTGGCGGTAGGCATTCTGGTCGACGATGCGACGGTAACGATCGAAAACATCAATTATCACCTCGAACTAGGGAAAGAGATTGAACCCGCGATCATGGACGGCGCACGCCAGATCGTCGTGCCCGCGTTCGTTTCGCTGCTGTGCATCTGCATAGTGTTCGTCCCGATGTTCCAGTTGGGCGGCGTCGCCGGCTATCTATTCGTGCCGATGGCCGAGGCGGTTGTCTTCGCCCTGATCGGGTCCTTCATCCTCTCACGCACCCTGGTGCCGACGCTGGCGAATTACCTCCTGAGGGAACATCACCGGCTCGATCACGACACGGTTTTGGAGCACGAAAACAAATCGGGCCTCTTCGGATACTTGGCTGTACGCACCGGGCCTCCACGCTTCTTGTCGGTTGAGCCGCTCAAGCGCTTCCAGCGCGGCTTCGAGCGGCGCTTCACGCAAGTGCGCAAGCATTACCGCTTCCTTCTGCGCCTGGCGCTTACCAACCGGCGGTTATTCCTCATCGGTTTCATGGCGGTGGTTCTTCTATCGTTCGGCTTGGCCCCGTTCCTCGGTCAGAATTTCTTTCCATCCGTCGATGGGGGGCAGATCAAATTGCATATCCGGGAGCAAACCGGCACGCGAATTGAGGAGACCGCGCGGTTATGCGATCAGGTGGAAGGCGCAGTGCGGCAGACGATTCCCGCTAACGAACTCGACAATATTGTCGATAATATCGGCCTGCCGATCAGTGGTATCAACATGGCTTATGGCAACTCGGGCACCATTGGGCCGGAAGACGCCGATATATTAATTTCGCTCGGGTCGGACCACCACCCAACTGATGACTATGTCGAGTCTCTGCGGGAAAAGCTTCCGCGTGAATTTCCGGGAGTCAAATTTGCCTTTCTCCCAGCTGACATCATTACCCAGATCCTGAATTTTGGCCTTCCCGCACCGATCGATCTTCAGGTCATTGGCAATAATCAAGTCGCGAACGATGCCTATGCCGAGGAACTGCTCAAGCGGGTTCGTGCCGTGCCCGGCATCGCTGATCTGCGTATCCAGCAGGAATTTGATCACCCGCAACTGCGTATCAATGTAGATCGGTCGCTGGCCGGAGAAGTCGGGCTGACTGAGCGTGATGTCGCCGACAGCTTGCTCGTGACCTTAGCGGGCAGTAGCCAAGTCGCGCCGACCTTCTGGCTGAACCCCCAAAACGGAGTGTCATATCCTATCGTCACTCAGATGCCGCAATACCGCATCGATACAATCTCCGACCTCGACAACGTGCCCGTAACCGCTGGCCAGTCGTCACAGATATTGGGCGCCTTGGCTCATATCTCGCGCGGCCCCAGCGACGGCGTGGTTTCGCACTATAACGTGCAGCCGGTCATTGATCTGTACGGTTCGGTGCAAAAGCGCGATTTAGGTGCGGTCGCCGCAGACATCCAGTCGATATTGCGCGATACGGCCAAGGATGTGCCAAAAGGATCGACCGTCGTCCTGCGCGGACAGGCACAGACGATGACAAGCGCTTTTGGCCAACTGTACTTCGGGTTAGCCGGCGCGATTGTGCTGATCTATCTCGTCATCGTCGTTAATTTCCAGTCGTGGCTCGACCCATTCGTCATCATCACCGGGCTGCCCGCGGCGCTGGCCGGGATAGTCTGGATGCTGTTCATCACAGGCACAACTCTGTCGGTACCGGCGCTGACCGGTGCGATCATGTGCATGGGTGTTGCGACCGCCAACTCCATTCTGGTCGTCAGCTTCGCGCGCGAGCGGTTGGCACAGGGTTATGACGCCTTTTCCGCCGCACTTGACGCTGGCTTCATGCGGTTTCGACCGGTCCTGATGACGGCGCTGGCGATGATTATCGGCATGGCGCCGATGGCGCTAGGCATGGGCGAAGGTGGCGAGCAGAACGCACCTTTGGGCCGGGCTGTGATTGGAGGGCTGATTTTTGCGACGATGGCAACGCTGCTGTTCGTTCCCACCATCTTCTGTGTTGTTCATGCACGCGATTCCGTCAAGGACAAGTCGACCACCCTGGCGCCGTCATCCGCACCACTCCCGACCGCCTAATTGCTGGAGAGATTATGACTGTTCCCGTTGGTAAGCAGCAATCGATCCGACGTCTCAAGAAGATCGGGATTATTGCCGGTGTCATCGCGCTCGTCGTTGCCGTCGTAGGCATTGGGTCGCGGATACTCAATGAGGCAAGCCTCGCCGACAAAACCGACGCCGAAGCTGTTCCGACCGTTTCTCTCGTGTCGCCCAAGAAGGGAACAACGGATCAGACCCTAACCTTGCCCGGCGATATCCAGGCCTATTTTGAGGCTCCGATCTACGCGCGGGTCAGTGGATACCTTAAGGGTTGGGAGCAGGATATCGGCGCTCATGTCAAAGCCGGCCAGTTGCTGGCCGAGATCGATGCACCCGACTTGGATCAGCAGCTCAATCAGGCAAAGGCCGATCTGGCTGCGGCGCAGTCCAACGAGGACTTGGCGGAGATGACCAGCAAACGCTGGCAAGTTCTGGTCAAGAAAGACGCGGTCTCACAGCAGGATGCGGATGAAAAATCGGGCGATGCGCAATCGAAGAAGGCGGCCGTGGTCGCCGCCCAGGCCAATGTCCAAAGGCTGATGGCGCTGGAGGCATTCAAGAGAATTGTTGCGCCATTCGATGGCGTCGTCACGGCCCGCGAGACCGACGTTGGAGCCTTGATCAACGCCGGCAGCGGGACCGGGCCCGAGCTGTTCCGCGTCGCTGACGTTCACGAAATGCGGATCTATGTTCGGGTTCCGCAGGCACTATCGGGAAATCTGGTCGCCGGGCAGACCGCCGAACTGCATCTGCCGCAACGGCCCGACCGGACCTTTCAGGCCACTGTGGCGACCACATCACATGCCATCAACCAGGCATCGCGAACATTACTGGTGGAATTGCATGCCGCCAATCCGGATGGCGACTTGCAGCCGGGAACCTATACCGAGGTCCATTTCAAATTGCCGGACAGTCCCGACACGCTGCGCCTGCCAACCAGTGCGCTCCTGTTTCGCGAGGACGGGTTGAAGGTCGCGACCGTCGGCCCTGACGATAAAGTCACATTGAAACCGGTCACGATCGGCCGCGATCTGGGAACGGAAGTTGAAATCGCCTCGGGACTGACCGCGACGGACCGGATTATCAACAGTCCATCGGATTCGATTTCCGAGGGCGATGTGGTGAAGCCGGCGGTTCCCACCAAATCCGCGGAAGTCGCCTCACGTCCTGCGACGGGAACGCAGCCGTGAACAAGTACCGGTACTTGCCGATCCTCAGTATTGTTTCGATAAGCGGTTGCTCGTTGGCGCCGGACTATAAGCCCCCGCTGATGCCAACGCCGGTTGCATACAAGGAAGCCGGACCCTGGCAGCCGGCAAAGCCGTCCGACGACCTTCCAAAAGGCGACTGGTGGCGCGACTACGGCGATTCGACGCTTGATCAGCTTGAAGGGCGAATAGACGCCGCCAATCCCGATCTCGCCGCGAGCGTCGCGCGCTATGACGAAGCCCGCGCTCTCACATCCGAGGCGAGTGCCTCGTTCCTTCCATTCGTCGATCTTGGGGGATCGGCTACGCAAAACCGCCAGTCGGCGAAACGACCGCTGAGATCGGCAAATCAACCAAATCAATACGGCGCGAATACTATCGACCTTCAGGCCAACTACGAGTTGGATTTCTGGGGCCGAATCCGCAACACCGTCGCGGCCGGTCAAGCGACCGCTCAGGCGCGCGCCGCCGATGTCGAGACCGTCCGGCTGGGTCTTCACGCCGAGCTTGCGAGCGATTACGCGGCATTGCGCGGCCTGGATGCGGAACTGAAGCTGCTGACCGATACAGAAACTGCCTATTTGCGAGCGCAGGCGCTGACCCAGGACCGGTACGAGGGCAAAATCGCGTCGGGAATCGACGTCTCCCGGTCGGCGAGTCAACTCGAATCCGCACGGGCGCTCGCGTCCGATGCCCGCGCGCAACGGGCCTTGTTTGAACATGCGATCGCGAGCCTGGTTGGCGAGCCCGCTTCAAGCTTCTCCATCCCGTCTGCGGTCGTGAATATCCCTTTGCCGGCGGTGCTGACCGGACTTCCTTCCGCTCTGCTGCAACGCCGTCCCGATATCGCCGCTGCAGAACGCCGCGTCGCATCCGCGAACGCCAGCATCGGTGTGGCCCGCGCCGCCTTTTATCCCACCATCACGCTCAACCTAATGGGCGGGTTTCAAGATACCGGTGGCGGAGCCGGGTTGCTGGCCGCGCCTTTCAGTTTCTGGTCGGTCGGACCGGGTCTGGTCCTGCCACTGTTCGAGGGAGGACTGCGGCAGGCGGCGGAAGCACAAGCCTATGCGGTGCTTGATGAGGCGGCCAGTCAATATCGCTCGACCGTGTTGGGCGCCTTCCAGGAGGTAGAGGATAATCTGGCGCTGCTGCATAATTTAGGGGTAGAGGCGCAGGACGAAAGCCAGGCAGTTGAGGCCGCCGAGCACACCGCGGACCTTTCGTTGACACTTTATCACGATGGCGCCGCCAGCTATCTCGACGTTGTAGTGGCCCAGACCGACGCCTTGCAGGCTGAGCGAACTCTACTGGATTTGAATACGCGCCGTCTGCAGGCCAACATAAGGCTGGTCCGGGCGGTTGGTGGGGGGTGGAGCACGGCCGATCTGCCCAGCAACGACGTTGTCGATACATTGCCCGAACGCGCCAAATCGAGCAGCTGATCTCGATTGGCGCGTTCGGTTGAACCCATCCTTAATATTTGTAACGGGCGCGAACGATGACGGTCGCCGGATCATCCGCATAAACGGCCACGGAGTTGCCGTCCTGCACGGCACTTGAGAACCAGTGGACATTCGTCAGGTTTCGGCCTTCCAGGCTGAGTGTCCAGTGATTATCCGGTAGATCGTAGTTTATCGAGGCATCGACCAGCGAACGGCTGTTTGTCGCCGCCAGTTGGACGCCGAGGATGCTGTTTTGGTATTTGTCGCTGTAATTGATCGACAGTCCGAATCTCAGTTGTCCTGGGATGGGCAGTTCGGGCGCATAGACCAGTCCAAGCAACGCGCGTAGCGGCGCCAACCCGACCAGCTTGTCCGTACTGCAATCGATCGTGACGCCGACGGTGTTTTGGCAAGCGAATTTGCCGTTTGTGTAATTACCGTGCTGGAGCGCGATCAGCGCATAAAGTTGAAGCTCATTGGTCACTTGCCAGCTTGGATCAAGTTCAAGTCCGGTCACCTGCGCGCCCGGGGCGGTCGTGAGATAGGAGGTCGAGGCACCGTATAGGAGAACGGGAATCTGCAAATTGGCATAGTCGTGGATATATGCCGAGAGGTTCACATGCACGCGATTGTCTAAAAAACTGGCCTTCGCGCCAACTTCAAATTCGTCTGCCGATTCTGGGAGGAACTGAAGGGGTTGAGTGACGATGACGCCTGTCGAATTGTAATTGGGCGGCAGGCGATTGTTCCAGCCGCCGCTCTTATATCCTCTCGTATAGCTGAAGTAACCGAGAAGGTCGGGCGTTATCTGTACGTTCAGACCAGCCTTGGGTGTAAAGCCGTACCAGGTGTCACTGGTCGATTGGGGGGAAAGCGCAGAAGCAGGGATCGCTTTCGTCTTACCGTTGAGGGTGGCTTTTTTGTTGCCGGCATAAAAGTCGCTGGAGAAATCTTTGTCTTCTATCGCGTAGTGAAACCCGCCCAGCAGATCGACACCCTCAACGATTGTCGCCGTCAGCTGGCCATAGCCGGCATAGGAGTAATCGTATTCGCGGGAGAAATTCGGCGAGCTGCCGGTGGGTGTCGTCTGCTTCGTGTCCTTCCTCATATAGTAGAGGCCCAGCGTCTCCTTGAGCGTGTCGCTTCCGCCGCTCTCGCTCAAATCCTCCGTCAGCTGGTTCTGATGGACGATTGCTTCGGTGCTGAGGACATTTGCCGGGGTTGCGTCGTAGGTCACATATGAGGTCGATTCGATATCGCGATAGGCAGTGATCGATTTGATGGTGAGATTGTCCAGCCTGTAATTCGTGACGATCGCAAGGCCCTGTTGATCGAGCCGATTGAGATCGGGGGTAACGGCTTCAGTCGTAAAGATATCGCGATTTGCGGTCGCTACCGGATCCTGACCGGGGGTAAATGGAGATAGCGCCGACGGGTATTTCGGCGACGACCGATCGCGTAAAGCATCAGCCGAAAGTGTCACATCCAAGGCATCGGTCGGGGTAAAAAGCAGTTTGGCCCGTCCGGCCTGGTAGTCGCGGCTATTGACGTCCGTGCCAAGCTTTGTTGCGTCTACCAAGCCTTCTCTACTGCGAAGCAGGGCGGAGAAGGACGCGGCAAGCTTGTCCTCGACAATGGGACCGCTCACCGCACCGCGGACATCGACCCAGTCTTTGGTGCCATAGGCGAGATCGCCTACCGCAGCCAATTGTTCTCCCGGCTGCTTCGTGGTGATCAGGACGGCGCCGTCAACCGAACTGCGCCCGAACAAGGTTCCCTGGGCAGATGGAATCACATCGATTTGGTCTATATCGATGAAATCAAACAGCCCGCCATAGGGACGTCCGTAATAGACGCCATCCACATAAGTGTTTGCACCTGTCTTGGTGAAAAAATTGGTTGAATCCGGAACTGGCTGCCTAAGGAAAAATCGCGCAGCGAGTGGGACGCCACTATTGGTCTTGGCGAGTAGAGCGGGAGCTTGCTTGGCAGTTTGCGAAACATTCAGGATGTCCTGATCCTCCGCCTGCGTGGGGTCGATGGTTATAAAATCTGTCGGCTGCGAGGAGGTGCTGCCGGGCCTTGCGGTTACTGTGATTGTTTCAGCAGGCGCTGTGTTCGATGAAATCTGTGACGAAACCAAGGGATCGGCATGTGACGGCATGGCAAATGCCGATGATATAACGGCGATTTTGAGCAACTTGTCTGACTTGAGGGCGCGACGAAACACTGGAGCGATCGGATGCATTTTATACCACAGATATGAGAGAGCTTTAGAACCATAGAATCACAACATCTGCTATATTAGATACACAGAATGAGCCAGTCAAATTATTTCTAAAAACATAAATATTATGTTATTTCAGATAAAAAAAACGGCCCATCCGACTATAGCTGGTGGGCCGCTTTACGTGACTAGGTTTAGAAGACGGGCGGCAGAGTGCCGCCCGTTTCACCGGATCAGAACGGATAGAACCGGAAGCTGGTCATCAGGATATTGTTGTCAGCGGTGCCGCCGCCGCCGACTCCGCCCCAGACATTGCGAGCGATATACTCATACTGCGTACCCCAGCGAGCGCTGCCGAAATCGCCCTGGTAGAACTTCCACCAAAAGCCGACGGTCGCTTCTGTAATGTCGCGGGTATTGGCGGTGCAGGCGAGCGCTGTGCCTTCGATATGACCGTTGCCCTGACATCCGGAGTTCACATAGGCCGGGTTGCCATAGCCATAATTGGTCTTGCCGATCGACTGATACCAGCGGTCGGCGTGTTCGATACCCGCATAGCTGTAGATATCCAGCGACGGGTCCGGATGGGCGATGAGACCAGCCAGCAAGCTGTAAGTCGTCAGCGGATGGATGCTGCCGTTGGCGCCGAAGGTGGCGTCGGGCAACTGACTGGTGGCATAGCGTCCGACACCCTGGCCGATCAAACCGCTCAACTGAAAATCGAGCAAATTGGGGATAACCGGAACGATGGCCCCGGCACCGACGCCGCCGGCAACATTGGTGCGGTTGTTGAAGTTGACGCGGTCACGTTCGAAGCTGCCGATGCCGTAAACCTCGTAATGGCCGAACCCAGGCTCCCATGCCGCCTTTACGATGACGTCTGGCGCGGCATCGATCGAATAGGCAGTGCTGGAGTCGAACAGATTGCCGCTCGTGTTGCTAACCAGAGTACCTGCGCCACTGGGTGCGGTGCCGGTCACTGTCGTTTGCGGGTTTTCAACTGACACTGCCAGCCACACGGTCTTATCCAGCAGATCCTTGGTCAGGCGGAACTGTGGGGTGCGGGTCCAATCGAAGCCGACAACATACTGTGCGTCGATGGTCAGCGGAACCTGTTCGTTGCGCGGCGTGATGCCCTTGGTGTTCATCGTCGCTAGGCTCCAGTTCTGGCCGCCCAGGAAATGCAGGCCCAGATCGTCCCAGTCTATGGTTGCGTAGATGTTGCGGATGCGCAGGTTATAGCTGTTGCTCTGGTTCGAATTTGCAGTGCCGGCGGCGCCCAAAAAGTCCATTTCATAATAAGCCGCGGCATGAGTTGAGCTGTCCACGTCGCTCGTTGCCAAGAGAGACAGGCGGCTTTGCCGTGCCGAGAAGCGGTTTTCATCGACATGGGCGTTTGAGGTATTGCCGAAGGGCACGGCGTTGAACTTCGTATCGACATCCGACGTCATATTCTTATCGCGATAAAGGCCTGCCGCTTCGATGAAGCCCCCGGGGGTGATGGTGACGGCGCCGACCTGGATGCCTTTTTTGCCCTTGGGCGGCGTAACTTTTGCAACCGCTGTAGCGACCTCGGTCGCTTCCTTCTGCGTTGCATCTGTGGTCGCCTGCATCTTTTTCAGGCTGTCCTGCATGATCTCGATCTGACTTTTCATATAGTCGATTTGCGCTTGCTGTGCGCGAATCTGAGCGGTTTGGCTCGCACTGTCCGCACTTGCGTGGCCGGTCATGCTAAGCGCCAAGCCAGCAATGCCACCAGCCATCAGTAATGGTTTTATGCGCATTTGTTCGTATCCCTTTTGATCCATTAACGACCGAAAGCCGAATGCCCCGGCCAGCGATAACGGCGCATCCCATACCCATAATCGAAGACAAAGGAAACCTAGAAATTCGTTTATAGATCGTAAAAGGTTCGAAGTTAGTAAGATTAAGAAATGAACTGTTGCAAAAATGCTTAAGAAGTACTGATATATAAGTACAGCACTGATGCAGGAGCGGATTCGCCGTTGACGGTATGGGGTCCGCTTGATATATGTTCAAGTTCGCCCATAGCTAGCAGGCTAATCAGGCCTGATATTGCGGTTTAAACGGCGGAAGCCTGCAAGTGGATTGCAGTGCGGTTTTTTTCAGAATGCATTGGTGGCCAAGTCGCTTTGGATTGGTGCCTTAATTCTAGCAACTGTGGCTTGCGACTCCCGCTGAACCACGTCACGCGCACATTATGGACGCTTACCTCGGCGCAGATATTATGTCGCCAAACGAACGATGCATTCAAATGGGTGATCATGCCCCTAATCTGAGTAATCGCGGCATTTACTAGGTACTACCTGCGCAAAAATAATCACCGAGAGCCAGACTGGTCGAGAAAATGAAGTTGTTGCGATATTGGGGTGTCAGTGGCTCGCGGGTTGTATTTTGGCTGAACGTGAGGTGATAGCCGAGCCCAGCGCTCAGCTTTGCGCGGACGGAGAGCGGGAATCGGTCCAACACGGCGCCGGTCGTCATGAATATCTAATGCTTCACCGCGCGTTCGCCGCCACGTGTCGTTGACCTCCGGTTCTGGCCCCAGCACGTACCCAAGGCGGGTGTTAAAACGTGGTGCAACACGCCTTAATATCGGCGAATCCCTGATATCGTCTGCGTGATCAGATGGGTGTTCTCAGTCTGAGTTTGTATGCCGGTTGGCGCGCTGCCTTTCAGGAAGGTCGTGAAGATATAGCTTCCGCTTTCCTATTTGGCAGTCATCAGGCGTTGCTTGGCGACGAGGAACTGGGCGTTGAGTGACCGCAGCTGGTTTTGGTGGTGTTTCCCTTGAATTGGTGGTGTTTCCCTTGAATAGGTACCATGTGCCCATGATTTATTCGTAGCGAAATTGAAAGGACGATGAGGCGCAGCAGGTCCCGCGAGCCGAAGCTCGCGGGACCTGCTTTCACGTCTGCAGGGTGCAGGTCGCTTGTCGCAAAAACGAATCAGAATGCGTAACGAGCACCAAGTGTCGGAGCGATGTTGTCGTCGTAGTAATAGGGGACGCCCGGACCGTGAGGGATAGCGATGGCCAGACCGCCGGAGACGTCGGAATAGGCAATCCCGGCATAGACGTCGAAGCGCCTGGTGAAGTGATAATCCACGTAGAACGAAACCTCGTTGAGCGTGCCCGCGCAGGAAGCGCGGAAACCGGCAGCTGGAGAGCAGGTCGACGGAATACGAAAGTCGTTCTGATCCTCATGATAGTAGGACAAGGTGAGGGCGGTTTTGCTGTCGTAGGCGTATTTCACACCTGTCCAAAAAACCTGCACGATCTTGGGCGAATCAAGATTATTGTCTTCGATGCCGCTCAAGACGTAACCGCCCTGGGCCGTGGCGCCGATGCCCAGTGGGTTCTTCGGGTTCGTCAGCCGGATATATTCGTAGCCGGCAAAGAACTTGAACTGGTCCCAGGTATATTTGGCAGCGACCATCACGGCGGTGTTGTCGGTCACGATACCATATTCGCTGTTGTTCGTTCCGATCAGATTGGTCCCGGTGATGGGGTTTGTATTGATGCTGTCGAGGGTCGACTGATAGGGCGCCGCTCGGCTCGTGGGACCCAGCAAGGGGTTGAGCACGCTGATCGCCTGATTGACATGCTGGACGACGACGTCGGCGGAGAGCTTGGCGTAGGTTCCGCCGAGGTCGAAGCCGTAAGCCGAGTTACGTGCCGCTTCCGGCGTACAGGTGGTGGCGGTAAAGCTGGAAGAGGCCGAGAAGCAACCGCCCTGGCCGTCTGCGAATTTATACATCGCGCCGAAATGGACCGGGCCATAGGTGACGCGATATTTCAGGGCGTCGTCCCATCGGGTGTCCTGGGTGTCGCCGCCGCCAGCCATCAGGCCGTTATAGCCGATGAAGGAAAAGGAATAGGCGCCGCCGGCCGGATCATACGTGAGCATCGCATCGGTACCGAGCGCGCGCTGACGACCGAAGGTCAGCGTGCCGAACTCCGCGGACGATACACCGCCATAAAGTTCGTCGTCGAAGGGTTGGCCCGCCCGCGCGCCATCGCCGGCAAAGGAATAGCTGCTCCTGGGGAGACCATTATCGCGGATGTTGGTGGCTGCCAGGTTGGCGAGCTGGGCGGACTGCGGATTGATGCCGGTCGAAGCGTTGAACACAACCGACCAGTCGGGCAGAAACTCCTCCCGGGCCTTGAGGCCCAGACCCGTCTGCGACAGGTTGTTGGGCGCAATCAGCAATCGTGAGTGGTTGCCGTTTCGGTTAACCAGTGATTCGCCTTCGTAGTTGTTGCCGTTCTCCGGTATGCCGTGGCTCACCCAGCCCACCCCGAGGTCATAGGTGCCGTACAGGGTGATACCTCGCCAAGTCAGCGGGCAATCGCTGAAGAAGACCTCCTGCGCACTCGCGCAGGGTGCGAAGGTGCCAGGGGCAGCCGGAGCCGGGACGGTAGGAAGTTCAGCGTGCGCGGCATGATTCAAAACGAATGTTGAAGCAAGCGCTCCAATGGCGCGCCACCTGACAGACCGCATCGTACTTGCCCTTGGGAGAAGCTGTTATAAAAACAAAAATACGTTATATCCAGTTAGATATTACGTATTTTACAGCTGAGCAAGCGTTGCGGCGGGCACTTTGTCCCGGCGAGCATTGTCAAAGGAACGAGGCGGCTAAGATAATAGACGATGCAACCGATATCGAAGGCCGCCATCAGTTTCCGCGTGACATCATTTGCCAGGCCATATGGCCCTATTGTCGACTTGCCCTGAATTATCGAGGAGTTGGGGGCGGAACGGGGCTCAGAGGCCATCACCGCTTGAAACGAAGTCACCGCTCCAGAGTGACGGCAAACCACACCCTGCACTTGTAGGGAAAACAGCGATCCCTTCGCAACAACTACCCGACGCTGTCGGCCGTCTTCTTGATGAACAGCAACCGTTATCCGTTCCTCTCATCTGGGTCATCCAGTTGGCTGATTGTAAGCGGCGTTTTCATTATCGGATTTCTGGTCAGGCATTCTTTCAAGCTGAAACACTCCGGTCGCGCGGCGCTGTTCGAGTTCAGAGCCATATTAACGCAGGCGTTATCCATTTTTCGGCTGCGTCGGGTGACTTGGCTGCTATATACGCCCAAGGCGAAGGTCGTGGCGAAGATACGACAGCTAATTTGAGAACATTAAGTCGCCGCTTGGAAAAAAGGGAAGGAACACCGTGATGCTCGATCTCTCTGTCGATGAGGTGCTGACAACGACCCGCACCGTGCGCAAACGCCTGGACCTCAGCCGTCCGGTCCCGCGCTCTCTGGTCGAGACCTGCTTCGATCTCGCACTCCAAGCGCCTAATGGTTCCAACAACCAGGCTTTCGAATTCGTGATTGTCGAAGATAGGGCGATGCGGGCCAAGGTTGCGGACATCTATCGTGCCGGGATGCAGCATTTCGTCGATATGATCACCAAGGATCCATCGATCTATGGAACCCACGATGTCGGCCGTTCGCACCGTCGAGAGCAAATGAGCGAATCGACTGCCTTTCTCAACGACCACATGCATGAAGTTCCACTGTTGGTCATTCCGACACTGCTCGGGCGGATGGAGGGCCAGAACAGTTTCTATCAGGCCAGCCTCTGGGGATCTGTCTGGCCTGTGACCTGGAACTTTATGCTGGCGGCTCGCTCGCGTGGGCTGGGCACGGCACTGACGACAGTCCATCTGTGGCGCGAACGCGAAATGGCGGATCTGTTGGGCATTCCTTTCGAGAGATATACCCAGGTCGGCCTTATACCGGTTGCCTATACTTTAGGGACCGATTTCAAGCGAGGTCAGCGCGTGCCGGCCAGTGAGGTTATGCATTGGGACCGCTGGTAGTCGAGCCCGGCACCGTCTAGAAAGTTTCAACGAATTCGACCCCATGGGAGCCTCAGAATGACGACAGCCCGCGACCTCGCCAAAGCTTCGCTCGAAGCGGTAAAGGCCCGTAATAAAGAGGCGTGGGTGGCGCTCTATGAGGAGGACGGAATGGTGCAGGACCCGGTGGGCGTCTCTCGCTTCGACGCGACCGGCAAAGGCCATCAAGGTCGAAACGCGATTGCCGCCTTCTGGGACGTATTTATGGCGAACCAGGAATCCTTCGATTACACGATTCACCATACAGCGATCGGCGGCGACGAAGTGGCGGCTTATGCCACACTGCATATCGCCCTGAAGGGTGGCGTCAAATTCGATGTGCCGGTGCTCAACGTCTACAAGATGTCGCCCAACGGCAAGTTGGCTTCCTTGCGTTCCTTTTGGGAAGGCGGCTGATCCGTCGCGGCCTAGCAACGCGAGTCGGCTGATCGCCTTTCGCTTTCCCGTTCAGCCCGATCTATTCCCGCATTTTCCGCCCGAGCGCCTGCCAGCGGGCTGATAGATCGTCTTCGGTCAGGGCATCGGTCGCCTTGCTGACCGCGTGCAGGATGGGCGTGCCGATATCGACATCCTTGGCCAATGTGCTGGCCAGCTTCAGGTCCTTGCGCAGGATGGCGAGCAGCCGTCGTGTGACATCCGGGTCATCGGAATTTGCCAATAACAGGTCGCGATAGGCGCCATAATTCCCCGAGGCGAAGTTTCGCCCGGAACTTACCTCCATTACGCCGGTCAGGAACGGCAGATCGATGCCTAGCCGGGCGGCGAGATGCGCCGCCTCGTTCATCAGCAGCATATTCGCCACGCCCAGAATGTTATTGACGATCTTAACGCCGGCAGCACTTCCGACCGGGCCGCAGCGAAAGACCGGCCGACCAAGTGCGTCCAAGACAGGTTGCAGTTTGGCAAAAACCTCATCTGAGCCCGACGCCATAATGCTCATCGTTGCATCGGCAGCCCGAACCGGGCCGCCGCTGACAGGGGCATCGACGACGACGGCATTCTTCGTTCCAAGCGCTGCAGCCGCTTCGCCGATCGTGCGGGGAAGAACTGAGCTCATGATGGCGACATAAGGCGCATGCTCAGGGTCGATCGATAACAATAAGCCGTCCGGCCCTACTGTCACGTCCGCAACCTCGGCATCGTTTCCGACCATGACAATGATCAGGTCGCTCTGGGCGAGATCGCCTGCCCGCGCACTGGCGGCGACACCCTTCGCGCGAAAGGGTTTGAGTGCTTCTTCCCGAATGTCGCAGACGCTGACGCAATAGCCCGCCTTCAGGAGATTCTCGGCCATGGGACGCCCCATGCTGCCCAGGCCGATAACGCCTATATTCCGCATTCAAACTCTCCCTCAATCATTTATGCATAATCCGGGTCCATGGGGCCGCGCTAAAGCGCTCCCCGTCCTTAACAGTCAAACTAGCGCCAACCTTGATCTAAAGCAGGCGCAAATCGCAACCTTGCTTCGCTAGGATGGCATTCTTGGACATTCGCGGTGCAGGACACTTGCATTTCGCCTCGGCCCCCATCAAACGAGAGCTCATCGATACGGATTGCATGTACGGCGGCTTACCGGGGCTGCCCGCAGGGGGAAATCACTATGACTTCTAAACTCCAGCCGCAGCTATCGCTGCATCTGCTCAATTTCGCACCCGAAGGTCACACGGCCGGCTGGTCGCACCTGCTCGCCTTCGCGCGGGCCTGCGATGCGGCAGGTATCGACCGTGTGAACGTGTCGGATCACGTCGTCTACGGCGAAGCGCTGGAGGAATATGCCAAGCCTGAGGTCGGCGGTCGCGAGGGTGGCAAGCAGCCGACAGGACCCGACGGCCAATGGCTGGACCCGCTGACAACGCTGGCGGTCATCGCCGGCCAGACCACGCGGGTGCGCCTGGGAACGCAGATATTGCTGGCGGCGCTCCGCCGGCCGGTGACGCTGGCCAAAAGCGCGGCGACCTTGGATGTGCTTTCGGGAGGGCGGCTGGACCTTGGCGTGGGCGTCGGCTGGCAGAAGGCCGAATACGATGCGGCGGGCCTGCCGTTCGAGCGGCGGGGCAAGCTTCTGGATCATACCCTGGAGGTCATTCAGACTCTGTGGCGCGACCGCCGGGCTTCTTTCACATCGCCTGAGTTGACGTTCGACGGCATCCATCAAATGCCCAAGCCGCTTCAGGACGGCGGCGTGCCGATCTGGATCAGCGGCACCATCCGCGACACCACCGTCCGTCGACTCGTCAGTTACGGCGAACGCTGGATTCCTTGGGGCAAAGACGACAGCGATATGACGGAATCCCTGCCGCGGATGAAAGAGGCGCTTGCCAAGGCCGGCGGCAATCCCGACCGGCTTCAGGCCAGCGGACCTCTGCCCGCCGTCTGGACAGCAGACCGCAAGTTGGACCTACCACGAACAATGGAGCGCGTGCCGGCTAGGGTCGTGGCCGGTCAAACCGACTTCATGCTCCCCTTCCTCCCATCGGCCGATTCTGCCGAAACCGAGGCCAAACTTCGCGAGATCGTGCAGGCCTTCCGAAGCGCAACTGGGCGCCCGCAATAGTCCCGATTTCGACTCTCAGCGCCCCTTACAGGCGCTGAGATGGTCAGGTTGGGCTTTAGCTACCGCGGTAGGTCGAATATCCGAACGGAGAAAGCAAGAGAGGGACGTGATAGTGGCTTGATGGATCGCTTATTTGGAAGCGGATCGGAATAAAGTCATAAAAGCCTGATCCGGAAACCTCCATTTGGTTCTCCTGATAGGCTCCCGCCGCGAACACAATCTCATAGGTACCGCTCGTTAGAGCAGCTCCTTCGAGCAAAGGTTGATTCGTCCGGCCTTCGTCGTTGGTTCGACCATGACCGATCTGGTGTCGATCGTCCCCGACGATGCGGAAGAGCGTAAATTCCAGCCTTCGCGCCGGTTGGCCCGACCGCACATCGAGGACGTGCGTCGTCAATCTTCCGGCTATTTTTTCGTTCATGATGATGCGCTCATGGCTGAATGAGATCGGCTAAGCGGAACCAGGCAATTTTGCCGACTTCGCCCAGCGCCGTTTCGATCTCTTGAACATAGACATTATTGGTCCGGGTCTCGAGTGCATGCAGGACAGCCTGCCGATCACGCTGGCCGCGCACCGCGATAATGAACGGAAATCCGAACCGATCGCGATATCGTTGGTTCAGCGATGCGAGATGCATTGCCTCGTCGCGTGCGAGGTGAGCCAGGCCAACGCTAGCCTGCTCAGCCGACGATTCGGCTGTCAGCGGCGCCGCTCTCGACGTTTTATCCGCCAGTTCTGGGTGAGCGTTGAGAAGGCCGAGCTTCTCTCCTTCGGTGGCTTTTGAGACAACTTCCAGCATCCGGCTGTGCAGCGCTTCGATGGAAGCGAACGGCCGCGTTTCGAAACAGGCTGCGGGAATCCAGGTCGAGTGTTCAAAAACGCCGGTGAGCGTATGGACGAACTCTTCTCTGTCCATCCGATTGAGTGCCGTCAGCGTGATCACAGCAGTAAAATGCCCAAAGCCGGCTCGCGTAGGGTTTGCATCCTCATCACGGCAGTTTTGCTCCCGACGATATCCAGATGGCCAGCTTGCGACGCTCATCGTCGGTTATTTCGGTCAGATTGTTCAGCGGCATAGCGTGGCTGGCAACGGCCTGAACATAGATTTGCGGGGCCAGCGTCGCGATCTCTGCCGGACTATCGAACATGACGCCCTTGGGGGGCTGCGACAGACCCTGGAAACGCGGCACAGCAGAATGGCAGACTTGGCATCGGGTCGACACTATTCGCTGCACCTCCGAGAAGTCCACCGGTGTCGCAGTTTCGCTCGCTGCGCCGGTGCCTCGCACGAAGCTGGTGGTCGAGATCATGAGCGCCAGAGTCACGAGGCTCGCCAGCGGAAGAAGCCACCATTGCGGCGCGCGACCTGAGTGTTTCAGGTTGAAGAAATGCCTGACCAGAAATCCGATGATGAAAACGCCGCTTACAATCAGCCAACTGGATGGCCCGGACGAGAGGAACGGGTAATGGTTGCTGATCATCAAGAAAACGACCGGCAGCGTAAGGTAATTGTTGTGGAGGGACCGCTGCTTTCCCTGCAAACCCAGAGTGGGGTTTGCCTTCTCGCCGAGCAAAAGCGCCGCGATGATTTTCTTCTGGTTGGGAATGATAACGAAAAATACATTCGCGACCATGATCGAGCCGACAAGAGCGCCGATTTGCATCATGGCGCCGCGTCCGCTGAATAGGTGGGTCAGCCCCCAGATGGCGACAACCAAAAGAACGAAACCGGCAATAGAAAGCCGCGCAGGATTTCTGCCCAACGCTGAGCGGCAGATGGAATCATATATCAACCAACTGATCGGCAATGACAGAAGGGCGATTATGACTGCGTTCGCGCTGCCGATATCAGCTACCGAGCGGTCGATCAAATAGAGGTCGGGATTGCTATAATAAACGACGACAAGCAGCGCGAAGCCGAAGATCCACGTCGAGTAGGCTTCCCACTTGAACCAGGTTAACTCGTTCGGGAGGAAGCTCGGCGCGACCATATATTTTTGAATTCGGTAGAACCCGCCACCGTGGACCTGCCAGGCTTCGCCACCGACGCCCGGGTCGAGCATATCATTTTTCTTCAATCCGGCATCAAGGGCTATAAAGTAAAAGGACGATCCAATCCAAGCAATTCCCGCAATGACGTGCACCCACCGCAATAAAA
>Ga0182030_10007021_pt1 | contig 23600 bp, 18 predicted proteins | sample 812S3MmetaG_FD_121299 | JGI IMG/M metagenome (GOLD analysis project Ga0182030, IMG submission 121299) | Permafrost microbial communities from Stordalen Mire, Sweden - 812S3M metaG (Illumina Assembly) | ecosystem: Environmental > Terrestrial > Soil > Wetlands > Permafrost | place: Sweden...
CCGAAATCGCGGCTCCACCCCTCTGTCCGTCCCGCGCCCCTCGCAGCTTGCGGCCGCAAGCTGCGAGGGGCGCGGGACACGGGAATAATCAGAAAGGCCCTCTAACGGCGGGGCTGAAGCCCCGCCCTTCCGCCAACCCGATCACAGCTTCGTGAGAAATGCGGGTTAGGGCCGAATCCCTTTCTCTCCTTCGGTTTCCGTAGGTTTCACCTACGGCTGCTCACGGTGTCCCGCTTCGCGGGAAAGAAGGCGGCGAATCATCGGGTGGCTTATTCTAGCGCCTATGGGGGGGCTAGCTTTCCTTCCCGCGGTGCGGACCCAGAGCCGTGCGAAATGGGGGCCGGCCGTGTGCGATTTTACCCCGGCCCTGCCTTTCAATCTGTAGCCTAGCACGTTGCGGACCATTCTCCCGGCCGTAATTTACAGATTTCCTGCGGGTGGGAAGAAAACGCAGGGTAGCACAGACCTGTCAGGGTTCCGTCAAAGTCGCGGGCGCCAGACAATTCCATAGCCATGAATGCATCACCTGCGAAGAAACCCCTCACCCCCCGCCTTGCGGTCCCCCCTCTCCCCAAGGGAGAGGGAGAGAAATCAGAATCAAAGCCCTCTCCCAGGGGAGAGGGTGCCCGACGGAGGAGGGCAGGTGAGGGGTTTCTTCGCGGGTGATGCATTCATGGCTATGCAGGTATGCGGCGCCCGCGACTTTGACGGAATCCTGAGACTGGAGCAGACCTGTTTTCAAGGGCTGAGGCTCAACCCAAGGACCGCGGCCTAGAAAGCAGGTCGCGCTACGCTTGCTTGTAGGCGACAGGCGAACCACAGCGTGCTGCCTACTGCTTACGTCCATCTGCTCACCGCCGCAGGCGCGGCAAATAAGGAAGGTCGGCGATTTGGCCTTCAAACTTTTCCGCCCAGCGGCCGGGAATAGCTATTCCGCACTGGGGGCAAGCGCCTTTTGAAGTCAGATGGTAATCCAAGATGTGATAGCCAAATCGTTCAATAAGCAGTTCGTGGCACTGGGGGCAGTGGGTGTTCTCAAGGTCGCCCACTTGGCCCGGCAGGTTCCCCGCGTAGATATACCGCAGTCCGACCGCCCTGCCGATTGCGGCCGCCCGCGCGAGGTCGCGGGGCTGGGTACTGGCGGGATCGGTCATCTTGTAATCCTTGTGGAACGCGGTGACGTGCCAGGGAATGTCGGGGGAAACGCTCGCCACAAATTCCGTAAGTTGCTTTAGCTCATCGTCGGAATCATTGAAGCCGGGAATCAACAGGGTGACGATTTCAACCCACAACCCCATCTCTTGCAGGCTGCGAATCGTATCGAGAATGGGTTGGATGCGTCCGCCGAGCTGGCGGTAGTGGCGGTCGTCGAAGCTCTTCAGGTCGACTTTGTAGAGGTCCACCCACGGGCGCAAGTACTCCAGAACTTGCGGCGTGCCATTGCCGTTTGAGACGTAGCCGGTTACGAGCCCCGCTGTTTTGGCTTCCTTGAAAACGGCGACAGCCCACTCACTGGTGATCAGAGGCTCGTTGTAGGTGCTGACCAAAACTTTCGCGCCTTGCCGCACGGCATCGCCCACAAGCTCCTGGGGTGTTGTGGGCATCGGCCGGGAGACCGCGCGCGGGTCGCGCAGGGCTTGCGAGGTGACCCAGTTCTGGCAGTAGGCGCAGTGCAGGTCGCACCCGAGCATGCCAAAACTGTAGGCAAGCGCGCCGGGGTAAGCGTGATGAAAGGGCTTCTTTTCGATCGGGTCGCACTGCACTCCCGCGGCGTAACCCCAGGGTACCTGGAGCTTGCCCCCTTCGTTGAAGCGAACTTTGCAAATGCCCAGTTGCCCCTCGGGAATGCGGCAGCAATGGCCACAGGCAAAACAGCGCACAAAACCCCGGTCGATCTTTTCGTAAAGCTCGCCTTCGCGAACGTTGGCGTTAAGAACATCCTGGAGCATAGCCATGGATCACAACCTTCAGAAAGACACGAAGCTCGAAACTCGAAAACCGCCGAGAGCGCGCTGCGATGTAGCGCTGACCTTTAGGTCGGCACCCCGGGCTGCGGATTTCCAGCCTCGCAGTTCTCCCCTAGTATTATACCCCGAGTGACCGCGTCTGTTCGGGCCACGCCTGGGTAGTGTCCTAATTTCAGATGTTGCACCGGCTTCCAGCCGGCATTAAGCCGCCAAGATGGCGGCGCTCCATTCAAAGTAGGACAGCACCCACGCCTGTGGCGGTTAAGAAAATGCTCCGCTCCTCAGTTGAAAAGGGGGTAAGGGGCGGCACTGATGGCGACTTTATGTTTTCGGCTGCAGGAGATAACCACCCCGGCGCTCGGAGCGCCACCCCTCCTGAATCAGGAGGGGAGCATTTTCATCTTTCGTGGTGAGCCGAAGGCTCATGCTCTCAGTGCGGAGAATGTTGGCAGGGAGGTGCGGAAATGCTGGGGGCGGTCATGCGAGCAGGAGATCAAAGCCCTCTCCCTGGGGGAGAGGGTGGCTGACGGAGGAGGCCGGGTGAGGGGTCTCTCCTCTCCATGATCTTTATACGCGGGTGGCGCATACGATGCCTTTGATGGATGCACCCGACCGTTTGACTCGACCCCACATTGCATAGACTACAGCGGGTCGCAGGTTGGGAGGAGCGCCTCCATGAAAGGCGATGTCTGCGCCACCCCCGAATTTCGGTTTTCGGCCTCAGGGGTGTTTCTGCCAATGTTGGCCGCCGTCTTCGCTGGCCCATTGCGTGCCGGAAGCAGTGGTGGCGGTAATGTGCTGCGAGTCGTGCAGTTGAATGTCGGTGATCGTTTCGGCGGCAGCGTTCCCCGCGAAGTTGACGCCGGCCCGGGTCCAGGTGGCGCCCCCATCGACGGAGTGAAACAGGGCGCCGCCCGTGCCGCCTGTCCAAACATCGTTGCCGAGGGCGGCTATCGTCCGGAATTTGATGCCGTGGGCAATGTGGATCTGCTCGAAGGATTTCCCTCCGTCCGTAGAGCGTTGCACTTTACCATTCGCTGCAACGCTCCAAAGGGCAGCAGGCAGACCAGCGCCCAGTTCGAGCTTCTTGTGGGTTGCCTGCGTTTCGACTATGGGCGCTTGGGCCGCCATTCGGACGGCTCCCACAGCGGATACATGAGGCGCGGCTTTCGCAGCGGGGGCGCTCACCGCCTCACCCCCCGCGATACCGCCGCCACTCCCTGCTGTGACCTCGACGCTTTGGGTGGTCGTGGGCAAAGGTTCCATGCTTGCCTGCGACTCAATCCTTAGTGTTGCCTGTTTGTCGGTTGGGGCCGTGGCCACAGCAGCAGGCGCTGGAGGGGTTGAAGGCTCGGTCGGAACCTCCGCGCTGAGGGCGTTTCCTGCCCTTCTTTCCGCCCGCTCGGCATTCATGCCTGGAACAATTTCAGCTCTAATTGTGGCGGGTGGCCGGGACGAAGCCATTAATGTTACTTGCGGTTTGGCTTGGGCGCGCGTGCGATCATTCAGGGCTGTATCTCGATGGGGTCCCGGCGCTTTTCCGGTTAGCGCCAGTTCGCCGGCGGATTCTTGCATCTCCATTTGCGCCTTAGCCTGGGCAGTCATAGTAGGCGGTAGGGCCGGCGGAAGTGGGGAGACGGTTTGGGGGGCGCTCGAAATATTCCCCACCGGAACCGGTGGATGCGCTTCTTTTGAAATATCCGAATGCCCGTTCCATGTGCCGGGGTGCAAGAGTACGATGACGGTCAAAGCTCCCAACACTGCTGCCATTGCGCCCCAACGGAGAACGGGCCAAGAGTTCCAACGACGCCCTGGCGCCACGCGAGAGGGTTCGGCCACCGCAACTTCGGCAGGAAGAGTGAAGGCCGCAACCTCGCGGCATTCCGCACATTGGCTGAGGTGGCCCAGCACCTGTGCTCGTTCCCTTTCGGTTAGGGTCTTCTCCACAAAAGCCGCGAGCAGGTTGGCGTCAGGATGGACTGCGCCCTGAAGAGCCTCCAGCCCCGGAGGAGGGCTGGCAGATTTCGGCGCGCCAGGGTTTGCCTTCAGCCATGCGAGCGCGATTTTTGGCAATCCGGCCATAATCTAGTTGCGGTCTCCTGCTATTAGGCAGCAGGCACCATCCAGTAGGCACTAAGCCGGACTTCTCGCCACGTTTGGACGATGCTGGAAGGGCGGGGCTTCAGCCCCGGCGAAATCACGGCTCCCGCCCTCTATTCGTCCCGCCCCCCGCGCAGCTCGCGGCTGCAAGCTGCGCGGGGGGCGGGACTTGGAAATAATCAGGACGGCCTTGCAACGGCGGGGCTAAAGCCCCGCCCTTCCAGAGTCGTGGTGAGAAATCCGGGCTAAGCCTACGCTGCTACGATCCGGCGGACCCCGCCCACTGCCTACAGCCTACTAATTAGTGCCTACTCCTATGGAACGGTTTGCCGGCCTTTTTCTTGCATGAGTCGGCGGCGAACATCCAAGGAAAGTTCTGTGACCTCGACCTCCATGGTTTGCTCCGCCTCTTTCCGGCTCATGCCGCGCTTCATCAGGCCGGAAAGAATGGCCTTGCGCGTCCAGGCCGTGATCTTCTCCAGCTTACGGCTGATGGTGGATTCGTGCACTCCCAGCAGGCGGGCGATTTCCGCCAGCCGGCGGCCATCGAGGTAATAATTGGCTAAAATGAATCGGTCTTCCGCCGCCAGGGAACCGAGCGCTTGATCCGTCGCCTCGCCCAAACGCGCGTCGATGGCGCGGGTGGGGTCAGGCGTTTCAGCCTCGAACTGGGCTCCCGCCTCGGCTTGTTCCTCCAGGCTTACCAACCGCTGCTCGCGGCGAAAGCGATTAACATATTCCTGCGCCAGGACGGCCCGCAGCCAGCCCTCCAGTGAGCCGCGGCCGGTATAGGAGTTCAGCTTGGAGATTCGCCGGCCATCCGTCGTACGCGTTCCGTAGAGATCGGCATAAAGAGAATCCGCCAGCTCGCGGGCATTCGCATCCCCCTGCACGATGGAGTGCGCCGCGTTATAAAGCTTCTCGCGGTACCGCGTCAAGAAAATCTCCCAGGCCGTCTCACTGCCTAAGGCGCAGCCGCGAGCCAATGCCAGCTCCTCAACGCGCAGGCGGGTGAGGAAATCCGAAACTTCCGCAGGGCTGGCCGTGGCAGGGAGGTATTTATTAGCGACCTCTTGCAGAACGCCGATGAATGCCTGCCGCGTCAAGCCGAATTTCTCCGCTCCGGCTTCGCGGTGAAGCTGGGCCGACAGCGATTCAGGAATGTTGATCATCGTTGGGCGGGTCGCGGTTTCGTGGCTGCCGCTCATGGGATTTGACCTTTGCGCCTCGCCGCTTACATCTGCGGCCGTGCCCTCTGGCGCCGATTTCTCACAGCAGGGCTGGAAGGGTGGGGCCTTAGAGGCTGCGGAAAAACGCTCCAATACTGGCATCCTGAGCCCGTTCGCTGTCATTCTGAGCGCAGCGAAGAATCTCGCTCTGGCGCTCAGGGTAAACTACGCGAAGGATCTCGCTCTGGTTATTTTCAACGCAATGCGAGATTCTTCGTCACCTGGGGCTCCTCAGAATGACAGTGCCTGCGAGGTTTCCCGCAGTCTGTTTAGCCCCGCCGTTAAAAGCCCTTTCAGATTTTTCTCCGGCCCTGCGCCCGGCGCAGTTCGCGGCCGCAAACTGCGCCGGGCGCGAGGCGAAGAGGGGGTGGAAGCCGCGATTTTGGCGGGGCTGAAGCCCCGCCCTTCCGCCAGTCCCCTAACGCTGTCCAAGTGGGGTGAGAAATACCGGCTACTCTCGCCCACAGAAGCCTTCGAATCCTCTTCCGCCTATCCCGGCCGGCCGTCCGGGACTTGGATGCAAGAATTATACCCTGAGTCGTTTCACCGCCTTCTCCCTGACCGCGCTGCTGCCGGGGACAGGGTTCGAATTTCATATTGCTAAAATGGTGGACTGACGGGGCAGGGAAGTACCATTTCAGGGAGGGTAGTGATAACTTGACCTTGCCGATCAGGTAGTAGGGACGGTTCGCGAAGCGCCCCTCCGCATATCCACACTTGTCGTCGGCCTCCCGGCCCCGCGCGCGCATCCTTCACGCTTTTGACTTTCCTCCCGCACACTTCCTGAATCACTGGTATTCTAGAAGATAGTCGCGGTCTGGATTCCGGGCTCCCGGCCTTGGACCGCGGACGAAATGGTTCCTCTATCGGGAAAACCGCAAAGCTTCCGGAATAAGAAGCTCCGCCTGGTACGCGCAACTGCCTTTACCGGGAATCTGACGGCTGGCGCCATCAACATTGACTTAGGCCCTGGCACCAAGGAGGATTGGGTTTGAACGCATTGATTCGCAACGTTGCCATTATCGCCCATGTGGACCATGGTAAGACCACGCTGGTGGACGCCATGCTCCGGCAGAGTGGCATTTTCCGCAAGGGTGAACCCGTGGTGGAGCGGGTCATGGACTCCAATGAACTTGAGCGCGAACGCGGCATCACGATCCTGGCCAAGAATACCGCCATTACCTATCACGGCACGCGCATCAACATTGTGGACACTCCCGGCCACAGCGATTTTGGCGGCGAGGTGGAGCGCGCCTTGAAGCTGGTGGACGGCGTGCTGCTGCTGGTCGATGCGAGCGAGGGCCCCCTGCCCCAGACTCGCTATGTCTTGCGCAAAGCGCTGGAGGCCAAGCTGCCTCCCATCGTGGTGATCAACAAAATCGACCGCAGTGATGCGCGGCCGCAGGAGGTGTTGAACGAAGTCTACGATCTGTTCATCGATCTCGACGCCACCGAGGAGCAACTCGATTTTCCCGTCCTTTACTGCATCTCCAAAAACGGCATCGCTCGCGAGACGCTGGATGGCGCTTCGGAAAACCTTCAGCCGCTGTTCGAAACCATACTGCGCGCCATTCCCGCTCCCACAGGCGACCCAGCCGCACCCCTTCAGCTTCTTGTTGCCAACCTGGATTATAGTGAGTACCACGGACGCCTGGCGCTGGGCCGCATTTTTTCCGGCACGCTGCGGCGCGGCGACGAAGTGGCCATCGCCAAACTGGACCATAGCCTTCAGAAGACCCGCATTACCAAGCTCTACGGCTTCGACGGACTGGACCGCATCGACCTCGAATCCGCCGAAGCCGGGGACATCGTGGCCATCGCCGGGGTCGAAGGCATCACTATCGGTGAGACCGTAACCAGTGCCGATTTCCCCGCGCCGCTGCCGCACATCCCTATTGATGAGCCCACCATCTCCATGGTTTTTACGATCAATACCTCGCCCTTTTCCGGGCGTGACGGCGCGTTCGTGACTTCGCGACACTTGCGTGAGCGGCTCGATAAGGAACTGCTTACCAATGTGTCCATCCGTGTGGAGGATCTGGGCGCGCACGACTCCTTCAAGGTGCTGGGCAGAGGCGAACTTCAGTTGGCCATCTTGATCGAGATGATGCGCCGTGAAGGTTACGAAGTGGCGGTGGGGAAGCCCGAAATCGTCACGCGTACGGTGGAGGGCAAGCTCCAGGAACCTTCCGAACAACTCATTATCGATGTTCCCCAGGATTTTGTGGGCGTGCTGATGCAGGAAATCGGAATGCGCAAGGGCGTCAATACCAAGATTGTGAGCCACGGCACCGGGCACGCCCAGAGCGGCCGCGTGCGCCTGGAATTCTCCATCCCTTCCCGCGGACTCATCGGGCTGCGCGGCGAAATCCTGAAAGCGACGCGCGGCACGGCGGTGATGAATACCCTGTTCGAGGGTTATGTCGACTGGCAGGGTGATCTGCCCACGCGCCTTACCGGCTCGCTGGTGGCCGATCGCGCCGGCCGCACCACCGCCTATGCGCTGTGGAATCTTCAGGAGCGCGGCGACCTGTTCGTGCAGCCGGGCTTGGAGGTTTATGAAGGCATGGTGGTCGGCCAGAATTCGCGCTGGGACGATATGGACGTGAACGTGGTCAAGGAGAAAAAACAGACCAACATGCGCGCCTCCGTGGCCGACGAAGCGATTCGCCTGATCCCCTTTCGCCCGCTGACCCTGGAAGAAGCTATCGAGTTCATCTCCGATGACGAACTGGTTGAAATCACGCCCAAATCCATCCGCCTGCGCAAGAAAATCCTGGAATACAACAAGCGGCCCAAAAAACATAAGCACCCCATGCAGGAGTAAGCCGGAAACGCGCACTGGGGAGAGAGTCGCTCTAGGTATGAGGGCGGAGTTCCTGAGCGCTCCGTTATGCCCGAAAGCGGTTACCATTTTCAGCCACCTGAGTATTCGCCTCCGGTCGCGGAAATGCCGCAGAGTAAGAATACTCTTGGGGCTCGGTAGGCGGGCAGATGACCCAATACCCCGGGAACAGGTGACACCTTCCGCCCGGTCCAACTGCCTCCACATTGGTGAGTAAAGTAATCGCACGACCCCGAAGCCTATGTGTCCAGCCAATTCCATTAGCGCCCCTTCGCTTCCTTCCTCGCCGTCCGCTTCGAGCAAGCGGCTCCTACCGTGGCTGGTGGCCGTCGCGTTTTTTATGGAGTCGCTCGATACGACGATTCTGAACACAGCGGTGCCCGCCATTTCGGAGGCCCTCAAGGTGGCTCCGCTGAGCATGAAGTCGGTGCTCGCCAGCTACACATTGAGCCTCGCGGTTTTCATTCCGATCAGCGGCTGGATGGCGGATCGGTTCGGAACGCGCCGCGTGTTTGCCTCCGCGATCGGCTTCTTCACCCTCGGGTCTTTTCTCTGCGGCATATCGACCAGTATCCATCTGCTGGTCGCTTGCCGCATCCTGCAAGGCTGCGGCGGAGCCATGATGGTGCCGGTGGGCCGCCTCACCCTGGTGCGCACGTTTGCCAAATCCGAACTCATCCGCACCATGAGCTTCGTCGCCATACCCGCTCTGATTGGCCCCATGCTCGGACCTGTCGCCGGGGGTTTTATCGTCGGATACTTTCATTGGCGACTCATCTTTTTTGTGAATATTCCCATCGGCCTGGTTGGCTTGTTGATGGTCTATCTGCATTTACCCGACTACCGCGAAGAGCACACCCATCTGCTCGATATTGTCGGCCTCATCCTCTTCGGTTCCGGTGTTGCGCTGCTGTCCTACGTGCTGGAGATATTCGGTGAACATACGTTGAGCACGCTCGAAATCTCGGGAATGTTGGCGATTTCTCTGGTGCTGATCGCAGGCTACGGACTTCATGCCAGAGGGATTCCATTTCCCTTGCTCCAGTTGAGCCTTTTTCGCATTCGCACCTTCAGCGCGGCGGTGAGCGGCAGCTTCTTCACCCGCCTGGGCATCGGCGGAGTGCCATTCCTCTTGCCGCTCCTGTATCAGGTTGGCCTCGGATTCACGCCCATTCAGTCGGGCCTGCTCATCATGCCCCAGGCGCTAGCGGCCATGAGCACGAAGTTCCTCCTGCCGCGAATCCTCAACCGCGTTGGCTACCGCGGCGTGCTGATTTCCAATACCGTAATCCTCGGTCTTCTTCTCATGCTCTTCGCGACCATTGGACTCCGCACCCCGGTTTGGGTCATCGCGCTTCAGGCGTTCATCTACGGGGCCTTCACATCGCTGCAATATACCAGTATGAACACGCTGGTCTATGCTGACATCACCGAAGAACAGACCAGTAACGCCAGCTCCATCGCCAGCACCATGCAGCAAATGTCCATCAGCTTTGGCGTTGCGTCGGCGGGGCTGGCCACCGCGTTTTTCATTCCCCAAAGCAGTCATTCCAGCCCCCGGGAACTGATTCACGGCATCCATGAGGCTTTGCTCGTTCTGGGCGGATTCACCATCTTGTCCACCATCATCTTCCGCAAATTGAAAAGCGGCGACGGCAACAATGTGAGCCAGCATAAAGTCCTTCACGTCGGGTGACAATGAACCTAACGAATTGGATTGCGCCTGGGGCGCCGGTACGCCGCGGAAGCCTGTGCTTCCGGCGGCCCCCAAAAGCGTTTCACCTTGTTGAGAAATCCGGCGCAAGAATACTCCGAGGTGCCGGGCGAGCGTCCGCAACCGCGCTCGCAAACCCGCCCGCGATCTTTTGTTGCCCGGCACGATCGATGCGATATACTTCCACGCACACTTTTGCAGGAGGTTCTTGATGCGTCGTTTGGTCCTGAGCATAATCGCGTGCCTTTCGGCCGTCGTGTTTATGGCCCCCGCGGTAGATCCGGTTCCGGTAGCGGCCCGCCCCGCGGGGGCCGCCGACTCCGCGCAGGGCGCGGCCGCCGTGGCGGACTCCCCCGCTCCCCTTGATGGTTTTTCCGCCGACTCTGCGCGCGCTGAACGCGATTGGGAGGGTAAATTCCGCGATCTTCCCAGCCCCGACAACATGCGCACCTACATGCAGCGTATTTCCGCGCATCCCCATCATGTGGGCACCGTATATGACCGGGCCAATGCCGAGTGGATTCTTTCGCTGTTCCAGCAGTGGGGTTGGGACGCGCACATCGAGAACTTTGATGTCCTCTTTCCCACACCCAAGGAGCGCCTGGTGGAACTGATTGCGCCCACGCATTTCCAGGCGACGCTGGAAGAACCTACCGTGGCCGTCGATCCCACCTCCGGCCAGCATGCCGAGCAGCTCCCCACTTACAATGCCTACTCGTCCGACGGCGACGTCACCGCGCCATTGGTTTACGTCAACTACGGCATGCCGGAGGATTACGAGCAATTAGAGCGCCTGGGCGTGTCCGTGAAGGGTGCGATGGTGATCGCGCGCTACGGCATGTCGTGGCGCGGAATCAAACCGAAAGTGGCGGCGGAGCACGGCGCCGTGGGCTGCATCATCTATTCCGACCCGCACGAGGACGGCTTTTTCCGCGGCGACGTTTTCCCCGGCGGCGCCTGGCGCCCGCTCCAGGGCGTGCAGCGCGGCAGCGTGATGGACATGGTGCTTTACCCTGGCGATCCCCTCACGCCCGGCGTGGGCTCCACCCCCGGCGCCCGGCGCCTGCCCCTGGCGGAAGCCAAGACCATCACCAAGATTCCCGTTCTGCCCATTTCCTACGGCGACGCGCAGCCGCTGCTGGCGGCCTTGCGTGGACCCGTGGCCCCGGAAGCCTGGCGCGGGTCGCTGGCCATTACCTACCACGTCGGTCCCGGCCCCGCCCGGGTGCATTTGAAAGTCAAGGCCAACTGGGACACCAAAACCCTCAATGTTGTCGTCGCCCGGATTCCCGGCTCGACGTCCCCCGACGAGTGGATTGTGCGCGGCAATCACGAGGATGCCTGGGTTAATGGCGCGGAAGATCCCGTCTCCGCCCTGGTGGATGAGATGGAAGAAGCGCGATCGCTGGGCGAAATCCGGAAGCAGGGCTGGAAGCCGCGCCGCACCATCATCTATTGCGTGTGGGACGGCGAGGAGGAAGGCCTGCTCGGTTCCACGGAGTGGGGTGAGACCCACGCCGACGAGCTTCGCCGGCACGCCGCGGTGTACCTGAACACCGACGGCACCGGCCGCGGCTACCTGGGGGTCGCCGGCTCGCACACGCTGGAAAAGTTCATGAACGGCGTGGCGCGCGACATCAAGGATCCGGAAACGAACCTCTCCGTTTGGAAGCGCCACCAGCTTCACCTGATTGCCCACGGCGCCCCCGAGGAGCGCCGGGAAGGCCGCACCCGTCCTGACTGGCGGCTGGGCGCGCTGGGTTCGGGGTCGGACTACACCGTGTTCCTCGACCATCTGGGCATCGCCTCGCTCGATCTCGGCTACGCCGGGGAAGACGGCGGCGGTATTTACCACTCAGTTTACGATGACTTTTATTGGTATACACATTTCAGCGATACCGACTTTGGTTATGGCCGGGCGCTGGCGCAGACCGTGGGCACGGCGGTGCTGCGCCTTGCCGGCGCTGACCTGCTCCCCTTCGAATTTACCGATTTCGCCGATACCATCCACACCTATTCCGACCAGTTGAAGAAGTTGCTGAAGGACAAGCAGGAGGCTGTTAGCGAGCGCAACCAGGAACTGGAGGAGGGCGTTTTCACCGCCACCGCCGACCCCAAGGAACCGCTGGTGCCCCCCGCCAGGGAAGACCCGCCGCCCTACCTGAACTTTGCCCCGCTGGATAACGCCGCAGACGCGCTTACCCGCAGCGCCGCGCGTTACCAGAAGGCGCTGGAAAAGGCGCAAGCCCATGAGGCGGCCGCGCTGGCCCACGCGCCGCTCCAGCAGGTAAACCAGACCCTTATTGAAAGTGAACGCCGGCTCACCAGTCCCGAGGGCCTCCCTGGCCGCCCCTGGTTCACTCACCAAATCTATGCGCCGGGGTTCTATACCGGCTACGGCGTCAAAACCCTTCCCGCTGCTCGCGAGGCGATAGAACAGAAGAAGTGGAAGGAAGCCGACGCCGCGCTGGTGGATATCGGCAAAATCCTCGACTCCGAATCGGCATTGATTCTGCGAGCCACCGAAGAACTGGAGAATGCCGCCAAGTGATGGGCACGCGCGGCTGACACGGAAGGCAAGACCGCCGTCGCTGCCCCGCCATGCCCTTGCCGTTTCGAGTCTGAGTTCTGGGGTGTGGAACCTGCCATCGGCGGCGATTCCAGTGTCCGCCTTGTCGCATCGATCCGAAATCCGGAATGCGAAGACTGCCCTCAGCCGCGACGCCGGCAATCGCTGCGACAGTAGAATTTGCATGAAATCAAGCCCCCTCGGTCGCGAACAGGGCAATAACTGCCTTTCTTTTCAATAACTCAACAACATTTTGCGATAACTTATTTGTTTTCATCAACTCATCCAGAGCACTTTTTTTACCCCTTTGTTTTCAAGCAACCATCCAGACCTATCTTCATTTTTAACATCTTTTTGTCAGGTCCCCGCCCCCCCGCACCGGATCTTATTAACCTCCCTATTTTCAAAAACTTGCCTTTTCGTTCCGATCATCGAAATTCCCCCAATTATTCGCTAACACCTTTGTATTCATAAACTCATCCGGGTCGCGAGGGGCACTCGCCCATTTTCATCCCTCGTGCCTTGCCGGAAGACGCTTTCCTTGCCTCCGCGGATCGACACAATTTCACCGTTCAGCGAGGTTCGTACTGATTTCGATTCCTCCGCGCCACCCCCCCTCATACGCAGGCGCGTTCAAATTGGCACTGACACGGATTTCTCGCCACGACTCTGGAAGGGGTAGTGGTGCCATTTGCTGTGGCACGGCCATCTTGGCCGTGACCCTTCACCGGCGGGACGCCCATGGCACTTCCAAATGATACCACTACCCTGGAAGGGCGGGGCTTTAAAGGCTGCGGAAAAACTGTCCTCGGCGTACAACCACCCCGGCGCCCAAGGCGCCACCCCTCCTGAATCAGGAGGGCAGTTGTTGAAAACGCTCCCCTCCTCAGATGAGGAGGGGTGGCGCGCCGAGCGCCGGGGTGGTGCTGACAGTGCCAGCGCCAAGCTCCACAGCGTTTTTCCGCAGCCTGAAAAGCCCCGCCCTTCCAGCAGATCCTGTAAGCGCCAAAAATTGGGGAGAAATCCGGGCCAAAGCCTTTACCCCTGAGGGCACTATGATTCCTCGCAGTCTCCGTGCGGAGGCGAAATCCTCGGGTACGGCAAAGAGGCCGGCGGTAAACGGAACAAACACCTCGCCTACAGTGCTTTCCGGCGAAACATTCCGGTTGCCGGGGAGCGGAGGGGAGGAGGTCAGAGCGGTCATATCGTTTATAGCCTACTAAAGTTCGCGGTCAGAATCAAGAGGAACGATGATTCATGGGGTAGCGGGGACATTCCGTATCTGCGCCCGGTACCTGCCGCGGCGCCTGAGAGGGTGGCGTTTCGTCGTGGGGATACTCCGCACCCGACCCGCGTTTGGCTGCTCCTTACGCGTGCCCTTGCGACACCGAAAGCCCGAAGAAATGCCCGTACAATCCCTGCTGCGGCGCGAAGCGCCGGTTAAACTCGCCGAGTTGCTGGCCGAAAGCTTCGCGTAGATTTTGCTCGCCTCCCACCGTCTCAGCTTTCCAGGTATAGGGAGTCGCCCAACTGCAAAGCTTATTGGCGCGCGGTACCACCTAATAGTCACGGATTTAGCGCCTTTCGATTATTGACCCCAATCAATCTCTAATCCTATAAATGTAGCTGCAATCAGAGCGGAAGCATCGGCAGCAACGGTACCTATAACACCTTCGGCGCAGCGCCATCGGGGATCGACACGATTCCTTGGCTGGTGGCGCCTGCGGGCGTGTGTGCCTACTAACTGAAATTCAGTCCGGCGGGCTCGGCGATGGGCGCAGCCGCATGGGTACTGGTGTGTATGCTCGTGGACAGTCCCGCACTGTGAGCAAACTTTCGGCATCTGGGAGAACGAATGTTGAATCGATTTATCGCCTTAGGGGTGGGAAGTATTAAGTTGATTGCTCTTCTGCTGCTTGCACTTGCAGGCGCGAGGGCGCAAGAAGTAACGGGCAGCATCCGCGGAATCGTAACTGACCCCAGCGGCGCCATCGTCGCGCAAGCTCAAGTCTCCGTCGTCCAGACGGAAACAGGATTAAACCGCAAGGCAGTCAGCGAGCCCGACGGGAGCTATCTGTTGGTTCTCCTGCCGGTGGGCCACTATCGCCTGGAAGCGACAGCATCCGGTTTTCAAAAGTACGTTCAGGAAGGCATCACGCTGAGCGTGAATCAGGTTGCCAGCGTACCGGTGCAGCTCGTGGTGGGCTCGGCGCAGCAGGTGGTGCAAGTGACGGCTGACGCGGTGCAACTGGAAACCACCAACGATCTGGGTGAGACAGTGTATGAACACGACATCCTCGACCTGCCTCTTAATGGCCGCAATTTCACCCAGCTGGGATTGCTGCAACCCGGGGTGGCGCCGGTCACGCAGGGCCTCGAGAATGCCGGGGGGCCCTTGCGAGCCATGCAAGCCTATTCGGTGAATGGCTTGCGGCCGGAGTCCAATCAATTTCTGATTGACGGCGTCGAGAACTACGACAGCGTCTACGGGGGTTACGTTCTCGAGCCGCCCATAGACGCCCTCAGCGAATTTCGTATTCTCACCAACACGGCCTCCGCCGAATTCGGGCACAGCGCGGGTTCGACGACCAACATTGTTACCCGTTCGGGTTCGAATCAGTTGCATGGCGCGGCTTACGATTTCTTGCGGAACGACTCACTGGACGCGCGCAATTTCTTCTCTCAGAACGTCGAGCCCCTCAAACAAAATCAGTTTGGGGGAACGTTCGGGGGACCCATCCAGCACGACAAGACCTTCTTCTTTGGCTATTACGAAGGCTTCCGCAACATCCAGGGTGAGACATTCACTTCGACCGTGCCATCGGCGCTGGAGCGGGAAGGTAATTTTTCGCAAACCGTGGACCCCACCACCGGCGAAGTGCTGCCCCTCATCAATGAAAATACCGGGGCGCAATATCCTGGCAACATCCTGCCCACGATCAATTCCATTTCCCAGAATTTGCTCAGCTTTTACCCCTTGGCGAACTCAGGAACAAACCTTTTTACTACCACCCAGAATCTGAACAGCGATCGGGACCAGTTTGGCGCGCGCATTGACCACTACTTTTCGTCCCGCGATTCCCTTTTCGTACGTTATAACTATACCAATGGGTCGCAGCTCAACCCTATCGCCGTCTCGGGAGCCACCGTGCCGGGCTTTCCCGTGCAAGAGAATGACCGCGCCCAGAATGTGGTGGTGGAGGAGACGCGCTCTTTCTCGCCATCGCTGGTCAACATCGCCAGAGTATCCTTCCTCCGGCACAAGTTCCTGGACGTTCAAGGCTTGAACCACACGTCGCCTTCGTCCCAGGGTTTCGATTTCCCCACGACGCTCCCTTCTCAGAACGGCCTTCCGTACATTGATATACCGGGCTACGGTAACATAGGCGACCCGCTGACGGGCCCGCGCAATACCTACCAGAACACTTTGGCCGCTGTCGATTCTCTCACCTGGATCCACGGCAAGCACGAATTCCAATTTGGCGGGGAATTCCGCCATGACCAGATTAATGCCGTCCAGGGTATTGCCTCGAATGGGTATTTTGTTTTTGGTACCGATCCGGTCAGCAACTCATTTGCCAGCTTCCTGGATGGGGCGCCGGAAGTCTTTCTGCAAGGCGGCGGGTATTTGCCGCGCGGACTAAGAGGAAACAGCGAGAACGCCTACGTGCAGGACACCTACAAGGTCACCCGGCGGTTGACCATCAATGTGGGATTACGCTACGACCTGGAGTCGCCCTTCACCGAGATCCATAACCAGCAAATGCTCTGGATCCCGGGTGTCCAATCGAAGGTGATGCCCGATGCCCCGGCAGGATTACTCTATCCGGGTGATCCCGGCGTCCCCGGTGGCTTGATTCCGACGGACTACCATCCCTTTGCACCGCGCTTGGGCTTTGCCTGGGACCCCACCGGAAGTGGCAAGTGGATTGTGCGCAGCGCCTACGGCGTTTTCTATGAGCCGCTCTACAACGGTCAGGGCGGTCCGTTGCAGGACATCATCTCGTCGCCACCGTATTTCAAAATCATCGAGGTGGGTGGGCCCAGCTTTGCTGATCCCACCGCCGGCATCAATGCCAACGCCCCCGGCTTCAATTATCCTGAGACCTTCGACGCTCTCGATCCGCACCTGCGTCTGCCCTACGCACAGGATTGGAACTTCACGGTCGAGCGTTCATTCGGCAACGGCTGGGTGGCGGAGCTTGCCTATGTGGGCACCAAGGGGAGCAAACTTCCGCGTTTCATTGAAGCCGATCCGGCGGTCTATATCCCGGGAACATGCGGTACCGGGCCCTGTTCCACGGAAGCGAACGTGGACCAGCGGCGGCCGTATTCGGGCTGTAATTTGAGCCAAACGGAAGCCAACTGCTTGTACACTTCGGAGGCCTACCTGTCGGGAATCGTTAACTCCTCTTACAACGGACTTCAAGCCAGCCTGCGCAAGAGCCTGGGCAATGGGGTGTCTTTCCTGGCTTCCTATGTCTACTCCAAGACCCTTGATGACAACTCCTCGTTTAACATCACCGGCGGGTCTTCGCAGGATGAAGCAGGTGAGAACGATCTTGCCCAGAATCCATTCGACCTGGAAGCTGAGTATGGGCGATCGCTCTTCGATCAGCGCCAGCGCTTTGTGTTTAGTTCCGAATGGCAACTTCCAACCCCACGGAATGGGTCAGCCTGGGCGCGGCAGGCTTTCGGCGATTGGCAATTGAACGGCATTCTGACTCTTTCTACGGGGACTCCCTTTACAGTGTATGATTCCACCGATGTTTCGCTCGAGGGAAGCGCGGAAGAGATAACGGGCTTTTCATCCAATCGGCCGGACTTGATTGCGAACCCCAACGATGGCCCGAGGACCGCGCAAGAATGGTTTGATATCCATGCTTTCCAGCAGCTCAATCCGACCATGCAAGCGGGGCAGTTCGGAAGCGCCGGCCGCAACGTGGCTCAGTTGGCGGGGATCGGACAGCTTGATTTTTCCGTGTTCAAGGATTTTCGCGTTACCGAGTCCAAAACACTCCAGTTCCGGGCGGAGTTTTTCAACCTGTTCAACCGGGTGAGCTTTGGGCTGCCCGAAAATGACATCAGTTCGCCGACGTTTGGGCAAGTCGAGAGCGCCCTGGCGCCGCGGCAGATTCAGTTCGCCCTGAAATTCCTGTTCTGAGCCCTGGAGAAATCTGGGGGCCGTCCATGCAGACGGTTTCAGGGCGCCGCGGAATGCCGTCGAGTACGACGCCGGGGTTACGTCGAAGGGTTGATAAGCCTGTTTCCAGAGAGAGAGCATCCTACTTGCAAACTGTTCAAGCTCCCCCGGCAGGGAACGAAACCAATGAAAAAAATCCGCGCTATTACGGCTGGCGAGTAGTGCTGGCTGCCAACCTGGGCATCATGGTTGGGTTTTCGGTGTACGCCTACACCTTCGGGTTCTTCGTCAAGCCCCTCTCGCATCAGTTTGGATGGAACCGTGAGGCGATCTCCCAAGGCTTCGCAATCAGCGCTCTGGCGGCGGCCGTCTGCTCGCCCTTGGCGGGTCGTTGGCTCGACCGTCACGGTCTGCGGCGGCTGCTTCTCGGTTGCATGGCCGCCTTTGGCTGCGCGATTGCGGCCCTAGCTTTACTGAGGCCGACCATTTGGCAGTTTTATGTCACCTGCTTTGTGATCGGGGCGGTTGGCAATATCAGCCAGATCGGTTTCGCCCAGGCCATCTCCACTTGGTTTTATGTCTATCGCGGCCGGGCGTTGGGCTTGGTGTTAGCGGGTGATGGTCTCGGTCTCATGATCTTTCCGGTTATCGCCCAAAGCGTGATCGGGCATTCGGGCTGGCGCGTTGGGTATGGGGTACTTGGCTTGCTAACTCTCCTGATCGGCCTGCCCCCGGCGATTTTGTATGGCCGCTCTCGGGGGGAAAGCGTGGTGACGGCCCGTGTTTCTGAACGTGCGGGTTCGACGTGGCAAGCGGGCCTGCTTTCCTATAGTTTCTGGATCATTGTCGCCGTTCTGTTTTTGTCCTCGATGAGCATCAACGGCGCGATGACTCACCAAGTCCCTTTGCTGACGGACCGTGGTGTGCCTGTCAGGAGCGCGGCATTAACAATCTCCGTGCTGGGCGGCGCCAACGTAGCGGGGCGTCTGGCAACGGGATGGCTACTCGACCGTTTCCCCGGCCCCAGGGTGGCGTTTGTGCTTCTCCTGCTAGCATCCGGAGGCATCATGTTGCTGGCCCAGGTAGCGTCCTTTCCCTTAGGCTGCATTGCCGCGGCTCTGTTGGGGCTAGGCGCAGGAGGAATTTCCAATACCACTCCCTACCTGCTCACGCGTTACTTCGGCCTTCGGTCGTTTTCCACCCTGTACGGTTTGACCTGGACTTTTTACGCAATCGCCGGGGCCATTGGCCCCGTGCTGATGGGTCATGTGTTCGACCGGACGGGCTCGTACACCGCAACCCTCACTCTGTTCGGATTCCTGACTGTTCTGGGCGCCGGACTGATGCTGTTTTTGCCCAGGTATTCGAAGCCGCAATGTGGTGAAGGGTAGCGCGGACCTGTTCTTTAGGTCCGCGGCTCTTCCTCGCCCCTTGGATACGAGCCGCGGACCTAAGGAACAGGTCCGCGCTTCGCTGGCTCTTTTCGGGCCTGCCCGAAGGGGGACAAGGATGGTGGAGGAAGCTGATGGAATCTAAAATGGAGCCCCTGTTCCTGCCCGAGGTCGAGAAGAATCCCCAGCCGAGCTTCCAGGCTGATACCATCAAGACACTCCAGGCGAAGGGAGAAGAGTACCCGCAGATTCTTCACTTGTTTGCCTATCGCCCTGCGGCCACCGCCCACTTGACCCGCTTTACTCGGGAAGTGATGCGTGGCGATTCACCCCTGAGCGAGGGCTTTCGCGAGCTGATTGCGGCTTACACCTCATCCGGCAACCAGTGTTTGTTTTGAATGAAATACCACGCCGCAGTTGCGGCGGAACTTCTAGGAAATGAGGAATTGGTTGGGAGCGCCTTGCGTGACCTGGAGAATTGCGCGCTCTCCGCAAAGGAAAAAGCTATGCTGCGATTCGTGGGCAAAGTCAATCACCAAGCGCCTTCGATTACGGCGGAAGATATGCAGCCGCTTTACCAGGTCGGCTGGACGGATGAGGCCATCTACTCCGCCATTTCGGTTTGCGCGCTGTTTAATTTCTACAACCGCTGGATTGACGCCACCGGCGTCCACCCGATGTCCGACGAAGCCCACTGCCATTTTGGCAAGGGTACCGCCAACAATGGTTATATTCAAAGATGAAACGGACGCCCAGGGTCCTTGCGCCTGGGAGCATAGAAGTGATTCAATTAATGAGCCCGATGAAGGAGGATGGAAATGACCTGGATCCGTACAGTCCCGTTGGCGGAAGCCGACGAAAGTCTTCGCCAAGCATTGAACGCGCAAATGGGTTTGTATCCCAAGGAATACGCCCAGCCGACCGATCCTAATCGAGACCAGGACGCCGGCATTGTCGCCTCGCACAGCCTGATTCCCGAAGCTCTGAAGCACGCGTTTTCCACCTTCGGCGCGCTGATGTCGCCTGATCTCCCGCTGAGCCGTCGTCATCACGAGATGATCGCGACCATGGTCTCCGTGACCAACCGGTGTGTCTATTGAATCGAATCGCACGCAGAGTTTCTGCGTCGAGTCACCCTTGATGAAGAAATGGTACGGGCGCTGGAAACAGATTACACCCAGGCGCCGCTTACGCCGCAGGAGCGGGTCATGGTGGACTACGTGGTAAAGCTCACCAAAGACGCCACCAAAGTCAGCCCGGCTGATCACGAACGCCTGCGCCAAACCGGCTTTGACGATAAGGCGATTCTGCAAATCACCCTCATCGCGTCGTGGTTCAACTATATCAACCGGGTTGCCGACGCGCTCGGGGTGGGAAGGGAAGGATGACGGCGGCGATTCCACGGCAGCCCTCCGCCGCGGAGACTTCTTTATTGTGTTTTAGTCTTTGGGCCGCACAGCGCTCAGACGCTGTGGCGTTAGCAACGGAAGTTCGATGATCGGGTCCGATGGGTGTCCATACGCGGCAGTGATGGGGGCTGGATTCTCATTGCAGAGGTGTTCGTAATTAACCGTATGGTTGAGCCGGCGGCCCTCCGTCACACAATCCTCGATACTCGCCTTTTGCCACATCGCCTGATGGTGTTTGAGCCACCGTGTGACCCGCACCCCCACGGCTGGCGCCAATGATCTTTCGCCCGCTCCGAAGGCGGGCGAGTGGTTATTTTCAACCCCGTTGGTTTCTGACGGAGCCCTGGCGGGCAAGGGAGTTTTCCTATTCAGCGGATACCCGGCTGACGCCCGGTGAAAAACTCCGGGAAGATCTTGCGGTAGATGGACATTCCCAATGCGGCGTGCATGCCCAGCTCCTCCAGCGCGGCGATTTCTTCGTCCGTGGTGATTCCCCCCGCCGCGGTGATGGGAAGCTGGGTAACGGCGCGCAAACTGCGAAACCAATCGATATTCGTTCCTTGCAATCTTCCTTCCCCATCAATATAAGTGCAGAGAAAACCTGAACAATACGGTTCGAGCTGCGGCAGCGCCTGCGCACAGGTGAGCGGCAGGGTCTCCCGCCAACCATGAACGGCCACGCGATTGCCGAATGAATCCACGGCGATCAGGATTTTTTCGCGCGGCACGGCTGCCGTTAGCTCGCGCAGGAATTCATGATGGATGCCCTGTGAGGTGAACGCGCTGCTGCCCACAATGGCTTTCAACGCGCCGTCGTCCACTACCGCTTGCGCGCGTGCCGTGCTCCTGATGCCTCCGCCCACGCGGCAGGGCTTGCGGAGGCACAACTCGCGCACGACCTCCGCGTTGTTTTGCGCTTTGCCCATCGCCGCGTCCAAATCGATCACTTGGATTTCCGGATAGGTGGCGAATTTTTCAAGGACGGCAAGCGGTTCAGGGAGTTCGAGGAATTTCTCTTTGCCCTGAACAAGCTGAACAACCTTGCGATCCATCAAGTCGATGCAGGGAATAACCATGGTGATCACTTGCGCTAGGTGCTGGAATGGACAAATTACGAATTCTGAATTATGAAATATGAATGAAGGAGCACCGTGCCTGGCTAAGCCGCCCCCCAGGTTAGGACTTTTCAGAATTCATAATTCAGAATTCATAATTCAGAATTTCTCCTCAAATTCTAACTGGCACGCCATGCGCACGCAGGTACTCTTTCAAGCTGCGGATGGTGTGCGTCTCGTAATGGAAGATTGACGCGGCCAATGCGGCGTCAGCGCAGCCTCGTTGGAAAACTTCCGCAATGTGTTCCGGGCTCCCGGCGCCGCCCGAGGCGATGACCGGGATATGCAAGGCGCGCGCCACCAGGGCGGTCAGTTCGCAATCGAAACCCGCTTGCGTGCCGTCAGCGTCCATCGAAGTCAGCAGAATTTCACCCGCGCCCAACTCCTCTACGCGCCGCGCCCATTCAAGCGCGTCGAGGCCCGTGGGTTTGGTACCAGCGTGGGTCACAACTTCCCACCGGGGCGGTTCGTCGCCTTGTGAGCGAAGCGATGAATTTCGAATCCGGCGCGCATCAATGGCCACCACGATGGCCTGTCGCCCGTAATTCTCCGCAATGGTCCTGACCACTTGCGGAGTTTCGACAGCGGCCGTGTTGATGCCCACTTTATCGGCCCCGGCGGAAAGTAATCGGTGCGCGTCATCGAGCACACGTACACCACCGCCCACGGTGAGTGGTATAAACAGGCGGCGGGCCACCCGCCGGACGGTTTCCATCAGTGTGGTACGACCTTCGCGAGTGGCGGAAATATCGAGCATTACCAGTTCGTCGGCCCCTTCGCGGTTGTACATCTCTGCCAGGTCGCCCGGGTCGCCGGCATCGCGCAGATTGACAAAGTGGATGCCTTTCACCACGCGGCCGTCTTTGCAGTCCAGACACGGAATGATACGTTTGGCGAACATAAATGACTAGTTTGTCCCTTGTCCGTGGTCCATTGTCCGTTACCATCAAACCCATCAACAATTTGCATTGCAACGGACAACGGACTACGGAAGACTTACAGGTTTAAGAAATTGCTCAAAACCTTCAACCCAACCTCCCCTGACTTTTCAGGGTGAAACTGGACAGCCCAGAGTTTGTTCATTTCGATTCCTGCGGCGAAAGTCTGGCCATATTCGGTGAGGGCGCAAGCTTCGGCCGTGACCGGGCCGTAAAAAGAATGACAGTAGTAGACAAAGCTGCCGTCGGCGACTCCACGGAATAATCGTGTCTCGGGGCGGAGCACAAGCTGGCTCCAACCAACATGGGGAACCTTAAAAACTCCCTGAAAGCGCGCTACGCAGCCCGGCAGGATGCCCAGGCCGGGGACGCCGGGGGCCTCTTCGCTCGATTCGTAGAGCGCCTGCAAGCCCAGGCAGATGCCGAGGAAAGGCTTTCCCTCGGCAAAGGCTTCCCGCAGCGGCGTCAGCATGTCGCGTTCCGCGAGCCCCTTCATCATGGCGCCGAAGTGGCCTTGCCCGGGGAATATGATTTTGTCAGCGGCCCGCACCGCGGCAGGTTGATCGACTCTTTCGGCCGACAGGCCCAGGTACTCAATCGCCTTGAGGACGGAGCCCACATTCCCACCGCCATAGTCCAGGACGGCAATCATAGAAGCCCTTTCGTGCTGGGAAGCTGCGCCCGCAGGCGGCGGTCGCGCGAGCAGGCAAAGCGTAGCGCCCGCGCAAAGGCTTTAAACACGGCTTCGACGGCGTGGTGGCTGGACCTTCCGTACAAAACTTTTAGGTGTACATTGGCTGCTGCGGTCGTGGTGAAGCCGTGAAAGAAATCTTCCAGCAGTTCGGCTTGCAAATCGCCCACGTATCGCACCTTCAGGGGAACCTTCAGCGCCAGGTACGGCCTGCCGCTTAGATCGATGGCAGCGACCGCCAGGGTTTCATCCATCGGCATCAGGAAATAACCGGCGCGATTAATACCCTTCTTTGCGCCCAGCGCCTCGCGCAGGAGTTGGCCGAGGACAATGCCTACGTCCTCCACCGTGTGATGCTGATCGACGTCCAGGTCGCCGTGCGCATTGAGAACCAGGTCGAACCCGCCATGCCGGGTGAAGAGTTCCAGCATGTGGTCAAGGAAGCGAATTCCCGTCGAGATTTTGTAGGTGCCGCGGCCGTCCAGGTTC
>Ga0182030_10007022_pt1 | contig 23597 bp, 19 predicted proteins | sample 812S3MmetaG_FD_121299 | JGI IMG/M metagenome (GOLD analysis project Ga0182030, IMG submission 121299) | Permafrost microbial communities from Stordalen Mire, Sweden - 812S3M metaG (Illumina Assembly) | ecosystem: Environmental > Terrestrial > Soil > Wetlands > Permafrost | place: Sweden...
CAGATCAATTGGACGACGATCGCTTCGCCGACCGTGGTGAACAACTTCATCGGATCGGTGCTATGGTACAGCGCGCTGTTCTCCAGCCCGAATATCAAATCCCTCGAGCAGACGAATCCCTTTGATCTCTATGATCTGGTGGGAGGCATCAACGCCACCGGCGGCGCCGGCCTTTACCAGCTCGGGTTCGGCTACGGCGGCATCGGCTATGACGTGTTTCCGCAGGGACGCAACTCCGGGCAGCTCGGCCTGGTGGACGATCTGTCGATTGTCAAAGGCAAGCACACCATCAAGCTGGGCGCCAACTTCCGCAAGAACGACGTCTCCGACGACTCTCTGCAGATCAACGCCGCGGGCAGCTACTTCTTCACCACGTTCACGGATTTCGTCCAGGGCGTTACCAATCCCAACACGGGCAGCGAATACACCCAGTCTTATGCACCCATCTCGGTAGCCCACATCCGTCTGTACAACATCGGCCTGTACCTGCAGGACGAGTGGAACATCAAGAGCAACCTCAAGCTCACCTACGGCCTCCGCATGGAGCGCACCGGCAACCCGACTTGCGTGGAAGACTGCTTCTCGCGCCTGGTTGCTCCGTTCAACACCGGTGGTTATACCAATGGCATCGATACTCCGTATAACCAGACCATTGAGACCGGCTTGCAGCACGCCTATGGAAGCACCGAGCTCGCGAACTTCGACCCCCGCATCGGGATCGTGTGGAGTCCGTTCAAGAGCACGAACAGCACCGTGATTCGCGCGGGCGGCGGTTTATTCTCCGATCTCCCTCCGGGCGGCATCGTGGCCAGCGTCTTCGAGAACCAGCCGTTCCTTTATACGGCCAACGTGTTCAACGGCTCTGAAGTCGGCCTCGCCAGCGACCCCAACAGCGCCACGGCGGGCGGCCTCGCTCAATACAGCGCGTTCAAGTCCGGTTTCGCCTCGGGCCAAACTCTGGCTCAGTTGAATAATTCGGTTCCGGGCGGATTCGGCCCCATCAACTTCTTCTCCACCCCCGGCGAACTGAAAACACCGGAGTATCTGGAGTGGAGCTTCGAGATTCAGCAGCCCATCGGGAACAAGAACGTGTTTGTGGCTACCTACGCGGGAAACCATGGATACAATCTCTTCCTCATCAATCCCTTTGTCAATACTTCGGTGAATACCGCGGTCTACTCGAGTTTCGGGGACCTGCCGCTCTCGGCGCCGGACCCGCGCTTTGCCGCCGTCAGCCAGTTGGCCAATGTCGGCGTCTCCAACTATGACGGTTTGTCGCTCCAGTTCCGCCGATCCTTCTCCTACGGATTCCAGGGACAAATCGGCTACACCTGGAGCCACGCTCTGGATGACATTTCGAGTTTGCCGGGCGAGCCTTTCAACTTCAATAACTCGCTGACCACGCAAACCACCCCCATCGCCGCTCTCAACTACAGCAACTCCGATACGGACATCCGGCACAGCCTGGTGGCAGACTTTACCTGGGATAGCCCCTGGAAGCCCTCCAGCCGCGCCATGGGTTACTTACTCGGCGGTTGGACGCTGGCTGGGAAATTCTATGCCCGGTCCGGCTCCCCTTTCAGTGTTGTTGCGGGTAACGGAATCAGCGGCCCCATGGCCTCCACCATCGGGGCCGGCGGCACCATCCTCGCCGACGTCCTGAACCCCAACGTTTCCCGGAACTGCGGCGCGAGCGCCGTAAGCTCTCCGTGCTTCCAATCCACCGACTTCGCCTGCCCGATCGGCTCAACCGGCTGCACGGCGCAAACCGACTTCGGCAACCTTCCCCGCAATTCCTTCTACGGTCCGGGTTACTTCGACATCGATACCACCCTGGCCAAGAGCTTCAGCGTCACCGAGCATGCCAAATTCAAACTGATTGTGCAGGCTTACAACTTGTTGAATCACCCGAATTTCGCAAATCCGTTCGCAAATGTCAGCGACGGCGCGTTTGGGACCATCTTCAGCACGGTTTCGGCGCCCACCAGTCCCTACGGCTCTTTCCAGGGTTCGGCGGTCTCCGGCCGTGTTCTCACGGTCGGCGGACGTTTCGAGTTCTAATCGGTTTCAACCGAACCGCAGGAGTGTAAAACAAAGGGGAGCCGCAAGCCTCCCCTTTTTCTTGGGTCCTGTCCCAATCCTCATTCCACTTCCCTAGTTCGTAGCCTCGCCAGTCCTTTCTCCCGTTTTTCATAGAAACTTTCCGGACCCGTTATGTATCTCACAGAAAACAATCGAGTTCCTTTTGGGATTCCGCTTGCTAAACTAACTGTACGAAAAAAGCCGCAGAGGGTTGCGGCCGGGAATTGTAAATAGTTTTTTTGGAGGAGAACTTAAAGAAATATGACGAAAACCATGATGGCGGGACTCTTGGCCTCGCTGTTGCTGGCGCTTACACCTGCTGGCGCGCAGTCCTTAACGTCCGGTGACATTACCGGAACCATTACGGACCCGAGCGGCGCGGTGATCGCGGGCGCAACGGTTACTTTGACCAGCGTCGACGAAGGCAGCGTTCAAACAACCACGACAAGCCAGGCGGGCGTCTATCGCTTTAGCTTGTTGAAACCGGGACGATATGCAGTCGTAGCCAGTCAAGCCGGATTTGAAAAGGCTGAGCGGAAGATGGAACTGGTGGTAGGCCAACTGCTCAACGCGGATCTGAAGCTGGCGGTTGGAGCTGCCACGCAGACGATTGAAGTATCGGCGGACGCAGGAACAGTAAGTGTGGACCCCGCGCAGGTAACTTCTTTCACAGCCGCTGAAGTGGCTTTGCTTCCGAGCGCCGGTGGTGACATCACCAACATTGCGGACACCGCTCCGGGCGTGATTGTCAATACGACCGGTGGATACGGTAACTTTACCGCCAACGGTTTGCCGGCAACTTCGAACCTGTTCACGGTCAATGGCGAGAACGACATGGACCCCTACTTCAACATCAACAACTCCGGCGCGTCGAACCTGACCCTGGGGTCGAACGAAATTGAAGAAGCGACCGTCACCACCAACGCCTATAGCGGCCAGTACGGCCAGCTTTCGGGCGCGCAGGTCAGCTACATCACAAAGTCCGGAACCAACCAGTTTCACGGGAATGGAACCTACTCCTGGAACGGCCGGGATTTGAACGCCAACGACTGGTTCAGCAATGCGACGGACACGCCGCGGCCATTCGCCAACGCGAATCAATGGGCGGCCGGTATAGCTGGTCCCATCATCAAGAACAAGACATTTTTCTTCGTGGACTACGAAGCGTTGAATTTTGTGCTCCCCAATGTGGACACGGTAGAGTCTCCCACTCCGGCGTTCGCAAGCGCGGTTCTGGCCAACGTGCAGGCTCTGGAGCCGGTGGAATACCCGACTTATCAGAAGATCATGGGGCTCTATGCCAACGCGTCCGGCGCGAGTGGCGCAACGCCGCTGGCGAATAACGCCCAGTGCAATGCCCTCCAACTGCCGGGATTCAATCCGGGTACCTCCGCTTGCTCGCAGATCTTCGAGACGACGCCGACTGCTCATGCGACCGAGTGGATTCTTGCTTTCAAAATCGATCATCAGCTCACCGATAACGATCACATGTTCTTCCGGTTCCGCAACGATGAGGGAACCCAGCCGACCACAATCGATCCGATTAGCCCCAACTTCGACGCGCTTTCGCAGCAGCCTTCCTGGGACGCGCAGTTCGGCGAAACGCACATCTTCGGACCCCACGCGACGAATGAGTTCGTCGCCAGTTTGAGCCATTACCAGGCGCAATTCCTGCAGAACGACCAGACGGTTCTTTCGACGCTTCCTTACGGGATCGCCATGTCGGGCCTGAATCTTTCCTCCATTGACAGCGAGATCGCGGATTTTCCGCAGGGCCGCAACATCACGCAATGGCAGTTGATCGACAACTACACCGTGAACAAAGGCAGGCACACTCTGAAGTTTGGCGAGAACTTCCGTCGTTACGACGTGAGCGATCACAACTTCTTCTATAACTACCCGGAAGTATACTTTGGCTACAACGCGCAGGTCGGCCTACAGCAGTTTGTGGACGGCGTGGCGTATCAGTACCGCCAGTCGCTGAACACGCAAAGCGATGTTCCGGTGTCCATTTGGGGCCTCGGACTGTACGCCATGGACGAATGGGCCGTGCGGCCGAATCTGAAGTTGACTCTGGCTCTGCGCGCGGAGAGAACCTCCAATCCGGTTTGTCACACGGATTGCTTCTCGAACTTCAACGCGCCGTTCACCAGTCTGGCGAGCGCGACTGCGCCCGACCCGACCGTGGTGCCGTATAGCGCCGATATCTCCTCCGGCCAGAAATACGCGTTTCCCGGCGTAGATGCCGTCGATTGGTCTCCGCGCTTCGGATTCTCGTATTCTCCGGGCGGCAGCCAGAAGACGGTTGTCAGCGGTGGCTTCGGAATCTTCTACGACGGCCCTCCGGCTGGTCTGCTTGACGATCTTCTGGCCAATCCGCCGAATTCGGTAGCGATTCGCGTCCGGCCTACGGGCGGAACGTTGCCCTTCGATCCGGCAGGTGGAGCGGCCACCTGGGCTGCTTCAGCCGGCGCTTACAACATCAACCAGTCCTACAGCCAGATTTCCGCTTCGCTGTCGGCGCTTGGATCGGTGTTCGCGGTGCCCGCCTTCACGCAGATCGCAGGGACCATCCACTCGCCTGAGGTTCAGGAGTGGAATCTCCAAGTGCAGCGTTCGCTCACTGAATCGCTGGTGATGACGCTGTCCTATAACGGCAACCACTCGATCAAGATCCCATACACCAACAGTTGGCCCAACGCCTATGATCCGTATGGTATTTTCCCGACGGTTCCCGGCGTCTCTGAAACTGGCCCGCTTGTCCCCAACTACGGTGAAGTCTCGGTGGTGCAGAGCGGCGCGGTTTCCAACTACAACGGCGGAACGGTGAGCCTCCGGAAGCGCTTCTCGCATGGCTTCTCGGCTCATTTCAATTACACTTACGCGCACGGCCTGGATGAAGTCTCCAACGGCGGCATCTTCACCTACGGTGATTCGTTGCTGGGGCAGATCAATCCCACCAGCTTGCGCGCCAGCAACTACGGCAATTCGGATTACGATATCCGGCACAGCTTCAACGGCGACTGGGTCTACAATCCCAGCTATAAGTTCAGCAACAAGTTCATGCAGGCTCTGCTGGGCGGCTGGCAGTACTCCGGCAAGATCTTCTGGCGCAGTGGTCTTCCATTCTCCGTCACCGACGGCTACTGGAACGGAGCTTTCGGCAACGGCGGCGGCACGATTCTCGCGACTCCCGTTTCGGGCGGTGGCGCGGTGCAGCCCAACAGTTGCGGGTCTGGCGCGGCATACACCGGTACGGGCACCTGCCTGAACGCGAATGCGTTCTTGAACAGTGGCTCGGCGAGCTTTGAAGGTTACACTTCCTGGCCGGGACAGAACCGCAATCAGTATCGCGGACCGCATTACTTCGATACGGATATGGCGCTCAACAAGAATTTCAACGTCACGGAACGGCTGAAGTTTGGTGTTGGTCTCCAGGCGTTCAACGCCTTCAACCACCCGAATTTTGGTCTACCCGATGGCAATCTGGGTGATGGAACGTTCGGTCAGATCACCGGGATGGCAAGCACCACGACCACTCCGTACGGTAGCTTCCTTGGATTCGATGCTTCGCCCCGTATTCTGCAGATCACGGGCAAGTTCGTTTTCTAGGGTTACCTTGAACTGCAACAACAAAGGGGAGCCGAAGGGCTCCCCTTTTTCTTGTGCGGTGCCCCAGGAAATTCAGCTTTTTTCCCAACACCGTCAATCACTTAACCTAAAATCCCAATGAGCACCCAAATCCAGATGGGAAACTGAATCGAGGAGCGAAGAACCGCCTCCCTGCAGGGGAACTGGCTTCGTTCCCCACATTTCGATTTCCGTGGACTGGCAGCGCCTTTCACACTCGGCCAAAGTCACCGGTTGGATCCTCAGTATCCCGCCCAAAGAAAACAGAATCAATCAGATAGAGAGAAAATTTGGTTTGCATTCCTGGCCCACAATCAAAGGACAGGTATCTGATAAGGCACTGGGCAGCGCGGCTGATGGCGCATCTCCGTCGGTGGGATTCGAACAGAAAAGGGAGCCTCGCGGCTCCCCTTGCGGTTACGGAACGTCTCGCTCGCCATTCTTTATCGGCCTTCTCAAAGTGGCTGAGTTGCAGATTATCGATTCATCCAGCTATCTTGACAAAATATCACATTAGATATAGTCTAAGTTCTCATGGACGCCGAGGCGATTAAGCGGTCCTTGGAGGACACCGGGTTGCGGTGTACTCCCCAGCGCTATGCGGTGATGGCATTCCTGATGGAAACCGACCAGCATCCCACGTCGGCGGAAATTTTCGAGGCCGTGAATCGCGTGGATCCGCGCTCCTCCAGGGCCACGACTTATAACAATCTCCGCGACCTGGTGCAGGCGGGTTTGGTGCGCGAAGTGGCCATTGAGGGCCGTGCCGCGCGATTCGATGCAAAAGGCATGCGGCATCATCATTTCATCTGCGACCGTTGCGGGAATGTTGAGGACATCGATTGGTATGACCTGCCCAGTCCTGCCCCGGGCTCTCTCGACAAGCGGATTCTTCGCGAATCCGAAGTGATTTTCAGGGGGCTCTGCGCGAAGTGCGCCCCGGGCGGGGCCTCCCGTCAAGCTTGATAGCCGCGTCATCCGTTTTTTGACTACGTTTTTTGACTACTGAGAAAGAAGATGAACCACATGGAAAAAGAACCGATCACCGTAGCGGGCGAACTGGCCCACGAAACCGAGGAGCAAAACCCATCCGCCGGCGCCAAGTGCCCGTTCCTGGGCGCGGCGTTCAAGCGCACAGTGGGAGCCAAGTCAAACCCGGACTGGTGGCCGAATCAGCTGAATCTGAAGATTCTCCACCAGAATACGCATGCAGCGGATCCGATGGGGGAGGAGTTTGACTACGCAGAGGAGTTCAAGAGCCTCGACCTGGATGCGGTGATGAAGGATCTTCACGCCCTGATGACGACCTCGCAGGATTGGTGGCCGGCGGATTTTGGCCACTACGGGCCGCTCTTTATCCGCATGGCGTGGCATAGCGCGGGCACCTACCGCATCGCCGACGGCCGCGGCGGCGCAGGCTCGGGCGCGCAACGCTTTGCGCCCCTGAATAGCTGGCCCGATAATGTGAGCCTCGACAAGGCACGCCGGCTGCTGTGGCCGGTCAAGCAAAAGTACGGCAAGAAAATCTCCTGGGCGGACCTGATGGTGCTGGCCGGTAACATTGCTCTGGAGTCTATGGACTTCAAGACGTTCGGATTCGGCGGCGGCCGCAGGGATGTGTGGGAACCCGAGGAAGACATCTACTGGGGTCCTGAGGATACTTGGCTTGGAGACAAGCGCTATACCGGCGACCGGGAACTGGAGAGCCCCCTGGCCGCTGTTCAAATGGGCCTGATCTACGTGAATCCGGAAGGGCCCAATGGGAAGCCGGATCCAGTGGCCGCGGCGCGGGACATTCGGGAAACGTTCGGCCGCATGGCCATGAATGACGAGGAGACTGTGGCGCTGATCGCCGGAGGACATACCTTCGGAAAAGCCCACGGCGCCGCCGATCCGGGCAAATACGTCGGCCCCGATCCCGAGGCTGCCGACGTGGAAGAGCAGGGCTTAGGCTGGAGGAACGCCTTTGGCAGCGGGAATGGCGACGCGACAATCACCAGCGGGCTGGAGGGAGCCTGGACCACCAATCCGATCAAGTGGGACAACAATTACTTCGACAACCTGTTCGGGTATGAATGGGAACTGACGAAGAGTCCCGCCGGAGCCAACCAATGGACACCGAAGGACGCATCCGCGGCGGGTACTGTGCCGGATGCCCACGATCCGTCGAAGAGGCACGCCCCTATGATGTTCACGACCGACATCGCTCTCAAGGTGGATCAGAGCTACGCGAGAATTTCGAAGCGCTTTCACGACAACCCGGCGGTGTTCGCGGATACCTTCGCCAAGGCTTGGTTTAAGCTGACACACCGCGACATGGGGCCGATCCAGCGTTATCTTGGCCCGCTGGTTCCTGGTGAGCCGCAGTTGTGGCAGGACCCGATTCCCGCCGTGGATCATGCATTGATCGGCGAGCAGGACATTGCCGCGCTGAAGGCCAAGATCGTCGCGTCCGGACTTTCCATTTCCGAACTGGTCACGACCGCATGGGCTTCAGCGGCAACATTCCGTGGAACCGACAAGCGCGGCGGGGCCAATGGAGCGCGCATTCGGCTGGCGCCGCAGAAGTATTGGGACGTCAATCAGCCGGTCGAACTGTCTAAAATCCTGAATACGCTGGAGAGGATTCAGAAGGATTTCAATGCCGGGCAGACAGGCGGAAAGACTGGCGGAAAGACAGGTGGGAAGAAGGTATCGCTTGCCGACCTGATCGTTCTGGGCGGATGCGCGGCTGTCGAGGAAGCTGCAAAGAAAGCCGGACACGCTGTAACGGTTCCCTTTACGCCGGGGCGCACGGATGCGTCGCAGGAACAAACCGATATGGACTCTTTCGCGGTTCTTGAGCCGACCGCCGACGGGTTCCGCAACTACCTCAAGAAGGGACACCAGAGAGCGGCGGAGGAGCTGCTGGTGGATCGGGCACGGCTGCTGACGCTGACTGCCCCCGAGATGACGGTTCTCACCGGCGGCCTGCGCGCCCTGAAGGCGAACGTTGGGCGGTCCAATCACGGCGTCCTCACCAGCCGGCCCGAAACGCTGACGAATGATTTCTTCGTCAACCTGCTCGACATGAATACGGTGTGGCAGAAGGCCGCCACATCCGAAGGCGTGTTTGAGGGACGTGATCGGGGGACGGGCGAGGTGAAGTGGACGGGCACTCGGGTCGATCTTGTCTTCGGTTCGAACTCACAACTCCGAGCCATCGCGGAGGTTTATGCATGTGACGACTCGAAGGAGGCTTTTGTGAAGGACTTCGTAGCTGCGTGGAATAAGGTGATGAACCTTGACCGCTTCGACCTTGGGTGAGTCAACGGCTCAGTCCTCAATCCTCATGACGGCCGTCCCGGAGGGCGGCCGTCTGGTCGAGATCCACTAGGCTGATTTGAACGTAATCTTGTAGATATCGCCTTTGCTGTCGGATGCGACGCCAAACAGATGCACGCGGTTTTCCGCCGCCTCGATCTGATAGAACTCCACGTTGAGAAGGGTTCCTTTGTCTCCCGTAATTGCCGCCTTGGCATAGTGCTTGTCACCCACAACATGGGAGACATAGTAACCCGATCCGTAGACCGCGTCCCACATTGATGACGTAGGCGCAACATCGGAGGGGAGAACACGGTTCCAACGGCCGTTGAAAGTCTCGCCGTCGACAGCCAGGGAAACCGTTCCTACATCGAAGTTGAGGCCTCCGGAGATTTTCCCGGAAAAGACAGGTAGAGGATTCTGCGCGCTTAACGGGCCCTGAACCGGGTAAAGCCGAACCCCGACTGTGCAGCCCGTCAGCAGAAGAAGCGGCAACAGGATGGTGAGTCGTCCAGTTTTCATTCTGCTACGTTTCATTCTGTTGATCCGACGCAGCGGAGACTGAGAGGGTTACAACTTCAGCGCACGCAACTCCCGCCCTACCAGCTATACGTGTAGCCGACGCTCGACGTCGTGTACCAGGGGACCGTGACCACCTTGTTGTAGCTCTCCTGTATCCAGATTGAACTGTTCCGGCTGAAGTGGATCACAGCCCCCAGCGAAAGGCCGCTATAGAATCGGTTCGCCACCTGAACGCCGCCTGTATAGCTGGTGATTCCGCCCTGTATCCACGTGTAGCCCGTGATCACCTTGGTTTTGGGGATGGAGAAGTTTTTCATCAGCCCCAGGGATTCGGTGTGTTCGCCAAAGTCGGTGTGGAAGAAGCCGTGGCTTCCGCTGTTCTCGTAGGTGTAGGCGAAAGTCAATTCGTCACCGATTGGATCGCCTTTCAGGAAGGCGAAGGTATGACCGATGCCGATGTTGTCGTTGGCTCGCGGGAGTAGCCCGGGCCGGTCAAAGTCGGACCCCAGCATGATGAACAGGTCGGTGCTGGTGTCCATGCTTGCTTCGGGGCTCGCTTCTGGGCTTGTTTCGGGGGGCGGCGCGGCTGCCGTTTGGGCTCTTGCGAGCGCGGTTGCGAAGGCCAGAAAAACCACGAATGTGCGCGGGAAGTGGGAAAGGATCACAGTTGAGTGTGTATCCGGTTGAGAGGGAACTGCTGGCAACTTTCGGACATAATGGCGGCCTGGGTTCACATCTTTATGCCTTCCTTGTGACCATCTCTCTACCATTCAGGAATGGGGTTTCAGACTTCCGGCGGTGAGCGTTTTCTGGACCGTACCGTCTGCCTGCAGGCCATTTACAGCCGCGACGTTCGTTTTGACGGGCGCTTCTTCGCTGGGGCCACCACCACCGGCCTGTATTGCCGCAATATCTGTCCGGTCCCGTTCGCCAAGCCGGGCCACCTCGTGTTGTTTGCGTGCGCGGGGACGGCGGAGTCAGCCGGCTTCCGCCCGTGCAAGCGGTGCCGGCCCGAGGCAGCTCCCGGAACGCCGGCGTGGCTGGGCACGTCGGCGGTCGTCTCGCGCGCCTATCGGTTGATTTTAGAAGGCGCGCTGAACCAAGGAAATATTGAGGACCTCGCGGGAAGAATGGGGCTCGGTTCGCGCCATCTGAGGCGTCTTTTCGTTCAGCACCTGGGAACTTCCCCGCTGAAGATCGCCACCACTCACCGGGTGCACCTGGCGCGAAAGTTGATTGAGGAATCGCCGTTTTCCATGACGCGGATTGCTTTCTATTCCGGATTCCGAAGCATCCGGGAGTTCAATCACGCCGTTGTCTCATCAAGCGGGCAGTCGCCCAGCGAGTTGCGCCGCGCGTCACGCGGCTCCTGCATGCCTCCGCGGGCCGGCTGCCTGGAACTTCGCCTGCCTTATCGAACGCCCTTTGATTGGAGAAGTTTGATTGCGTTCCTGAAGCAGAGGGCCGTCGAGGGCGTGGAAGTTGTGACCGAGACTTCGTACCAGCGAACCATCAAGATCGGCGGAGTGCCCGGCTTTTTCTCGGCATTCCACGAAGAGGCCGAGTCGCGGCTGCACATTCGCCTCCAGGTCGACAATTATCAGGGCCTCGCCCAAACCGTGGAACGGATTCGGCGCCTGTTCGATCTCCATGCCGACCCTGTGCAGATTGCCAGCCATCTTTCGCGCGACCCGGACTTGCGGCCGCTTCTCAACCTGCGCCCTGGGCTTCGAGTACCCGGAGTCTGGGATGGATTTCAGACGGCCGTGCTTGCTGTGCTCGGCCAGCGGCTCACGCGGCGCGCTCCCGCGAAAGTGGTCCGGCGCTTCGTCCGGCTGTTTGGAACTCCGGTGGCGACTCCCGTCGCGGGACTCAATATGCTGTTTCCCAGCCCGGAGACGATTGCCGCCGCCGACCTGTCCCAGGCCGGCATCGGCGAGGCGCGCGCCGCAACGCTGCGCCGGCTGGCTGACGCGATTGTGCGCCGGCAGTTTGAATTCTCGGCTCCCACTCTGGATCGGGCGGTTTCCCAATTACGATCGGTTTGCGGAGTGGACGAGAGCACGGCGAACTATATCGCCATGCGGGCGTTCGGAGAACCGGATGCGTTTCCGGCAAGCGCGCCGCGGTCGATACCGGAAACATGGCGGCCCTGGCGAGCCTATGCCGCCATGCATCTGACTGCCTGAGGAGTAAACTATTACAGGTGCAGTCCGGCCTCATCTCAGTTCTGGTCCCCCTCTATAACGAGGAAGCCACCATCGCGGAAATTCTTTCCCGTGTGATGTCGGCGCCTCTCCCCGCCGCTTTCCGGCTGGAAATCGTAATTGTGGACGACGGTTCGACGGACCGGTCCGCGGAGATCGCCGACGGCGTTTGCGCGCGTGTTCCGGATTTCGTCCGGCTGATTCGCCTGCGCAGGAACCGGGGAAAGGGCGCGGCCGTTCGCGCGGCCATTCATGCGGCGCGAGGCGAGTTCTGCGTGATTCAGGATGCGGATTTGGAGTATCATCCGCGCGATTTTCTGAAGCTGTTGGGGCCTTTGGTCGATGGCTCTGCCGACGTGGTTTATGGGTCGCGTTTCCTGGGCTCCGGAAGGGCTGTGCTTTACATCTGGCACTCCGTCGCGAACCATCTGCTCACCCGGCTGTGCAATTTATTTTCGGGGCTGCGGTTGACTGACGCGCTCACCGGCTATAAGGCTTTTCGGACTTCATTGGTGAAGTCGATCCCCTTGCGATGCGACGGGTTCGCGATTGAGCCGGAGCTGACCATGAAGCTTGCCAACCGCGCGGCCAGGTTTGCCGAGGTGCCGATTAGTTACCTGGCACGCAGTTATCGGGAAGGCAAGAAAGTTGGCTTGAACGACGCCTTTGAAGCCGTCGCCGCGATTGTTTACTACTGGATGTTTGATGATCGATCCGCGCCTGCTGAAGTCCGTGCCGCCAAGCGTCCGTCAGTCGGAGACTGAGTTCGCGAGTGCGATCAGCCGATCTTCAAAGTCTTCTTTGATCGTCTGCGGTTTGTGATTTTTCAGATACCAGCGATAGGTTTCGGCAAGGCCTTCATCGAGCGCCGTCAGCGGCACCTTCAACACGCGCTTGACCTTGCCGACGGCTTCGGTAATGGGCGGCAAGTCCAGATAAATTCCGAAGTAGGCCGGTTCCCGCATCGCGTTGCCGCCGGATTCGATGATCCTCTCGCGCATGACGCGAGCGATGCGGGCGTTCTTATTGGCCGCCTTGGCCAGCGCGTGAACGAATTCGAGTTGGGTTACCGGGCGCTCATTCGCCACGTTGAAACTCTGGCCCACGGCGGCTGAGTCGGACATGGCCCGCATCATCGCCGCCACCAGATCCTTTACGTAGACGAACTGCATGAGCCGGCCGCCATCACCGGGCACAATGATGGGCCGGTTCACGCGCATTCTGTCCCAGAAGAATTGCTCGCGGTAGAAGGGATTTTCAGGTCCGTAAATGAACGGTGGACGGAAAGTCACCGCGGGAAAACCGGTGCGCTGGTGCATGCGAAACAGTGCGCGCTCAGACATGGCCTTGTTACGCGTATAGGGGTTGGCGTGGTCGTCCGGCGCCAGAGCGTCGTCTTCGTAATGATTCAGGCCGTCGCCATAAGCGGCCACGCTCGACATGAAGATGTAGCGGACCAGGCGATCCCCGCAGGCGCGAGCCGTGCCTTCCACCTGCGCGGCCGTAGTGCCGCGCTCCCAATCGTAAACATTGTCGAAGACCACGTCAAAGCGGCGGCCATCGATGGCTTTGCGAACCTGCTCCGCGTCGTTTCGATCGCCCATCAGGCTTTCGACGCGCTTGCCGAGATCGTGCTTCGGCGTTCTGTGAAGGACGGTGACGGCGTGTCCCTCCTTCAGCAGTTCGGCGACAAGCCGCTTGCCGATGAAAAGCGTCCCGCCAATGACCAACACGCGGAGAGGCGTGACCGCGGGTGACGGCTTAGTCGTAGTATTCGAGGCCGAGGTGCGTGATGAGTTGTTCACCTTTCATCCAGCGGAGCGTATTCTTTAACTTCATCAGCTGAATGAAAATATCATGCTCCGGGTACAGACCGGGAGCGGTCATTGGCGCTTTGAAGTAAAAGGAGAGCCACTCCTGGACGCCGCGCATGCCGGAGCGCTGCGCCAGATCCATGAAGAGTACCAGATCGAGAACCAGCGGAGCGGCCAGAATGGAGTCGCGGCACAGAAAATCGATCTTGATCTGCATGGGATAGCCCATCCAGCCGAAGATGTCGATGTTGTCCCAGCCTTCCTTCGCGTCGCCGCGAGGGGGGTAGTAGTTGATCCGGACCTTGTGGTAGACGTCTTTGTACAGTTCGGGGTAGAGTTCCGGCTGCAGGATCTGCTCCAGGGCGCTGAGCTTCGATTCCTCCTTGCTCTTGAATGAACCGGGGTCGTCGAGAACTTCGCCGTCCCGATTCCCCAGAATGTTGGTGGAGAACCAACCGTGCATCCCCAGCATGCGCGCCTTTAGGCCCGGGGCCACCAGCGTCTTCATGAAGGTCTGCCCGGTTTTGAAATCCTTGCCGCAAACGGGCACTTCGCGATCTCGCGCAAACTCCAGCAGGGCCGGGGTGTCCGTGGTCAGATGCGGGGCGCCGTTCGCGTAGGGCACGCCGGATTTAATGGCGGCGTAAGCGTAGATCTGGCTGGGCGAGATCTCCGGATCGCTCTTCACCAGGCCACACTCGAAATCCTTGAGCGTGCCGTGAACCGCGGCAGGCCGGTTGAAGACTTCGGTAGATCCGCACCAGATCATGGCGAGGCGCTCACAATCGTTCTTCTCTTTGAACGTGCGGATGTCGTCCAGCAACATCTCGGCATGGTCCATTTTCGATCCCGCGGGTTTCTTATTTGGCCCGTCGATACGCTTGACGTACTCGTGATCGAAGACGGCGGGCATGGGCTGGATGCGCTCAAGCGGCTCTTTCAATTGATCGAGCATGGACTTCTCGAGCACCCCCGCGTGGACCGCCGCTTCATAGGCGTTATCGGGGAAAATATCCCAACAGCCGAAACTCAGGTCGTCGAGTGACGCGAGCGGCACGAAATCCTTGATCTTCGGACTGTTATTGTCCGTGCGCTTCCCGAGCCGGATCGTGTTCAACTGGGTGAGCGAGCCGACGGGAGCAGCCAGACCGCGGCGGACGGCCTCCACGCCGGCGATAAATGTGGTGGTGACCGCTCCCATGCCCGGTATGAGGACGCCGAGCTTTCCGTTGGCCGGGCGGATTGCCGGGGCCGGTTTCTCTGAACTGCTACTTGCCAATTTTCAATGTCTCCTGGCCCGGAAGGCCTTCAAAATGAATCAATTTGATATACTAGCAGTCTCGCATGCGCGACCGCGCGACCGCTCCCCTCACTGCCGTTTTAGTGGACGATGAAGCACTGGCCCGCGAAGAGCTGAAGTGGCTTCTGAACGATCTTCCAGACGTTGAGGTGCTGGCTACCGCCGAGAACGGGATAGACGCTATCGACTTAATTGAGGCCGAGGAACCGGACATGGTTTTCCTGGACGTGCAGATGCCGGGCCTCGACGGTATGAGCGTGGTCAAGAAGCTTCGCGAAATGGATATCCCCCTGCCGTACATCGTATTCTCGACGGCGTTTGAGCAGTACGCCGTGGAAGCGTTCCGCCTGGAAGCCATGGATTATCTGTTAAAGCCTGTGGATAAGTTGCGGCTGGCGGAAACCGTGGAGAGGGCCAAACGCAACCGGACCAGGCGCGACCTGGAGCCCCATACTGAGATGGTTCCGGAACCGCAGCAGCCCAAGGCCGTTACCCAGCACGCCAAGATTGTGGTCCGGAATGGCAGCCGGCAGATCGTGGTGGACGCGCAGGAGATTATTTACGCCACCATTAACGATGGCGTGATTACCATCGCTTCAAACCAGGTGGAGGGGATTTCGAGTTATCGCACTCTGGAGGAGCTACAGGCAAATCTGGACCCCGATCAGTTCTGGCGCGCGCACCGTTCGTATCTGGTGAATATTCATCGCATTCGCGAGGTGGTGCCGTGGTTCAAATCGAGTTATAAAGTGCGCGTAGACGACAAGAAGGGGACCGAAGTTCCCGTTAGCCGCGTGCAGACGCGCCGGCTGCGGGAGTTGTTGAAGCTGTAAAATCGGACAATCTTATGGCGATGAGTGCGGAACTTCTGGAGATCCTGGTTTGTCCGGCCTGCAAGTCGAAGCTGGAATTGAAGCCGGATGAAAGCGGGCTACGGTGCGTGAGCTGCCACCGGCTCTATCCCGTGCGGGACGGAATTCCGGTGATGCTGATTGACGAAGCCAAAGTGGATGAGTGAATTGGCTCAGAATACTCAAACTGCACCTCCACTCTTTGGTGAGGCAGGCGCTTTCGCCTGCCTTTCTACCGAGATGCCAGAATACCGACGAAGATTGCCGCATTTCCAACCGGACGGGACCTATCTCTTCGTGACGTGGCGTCTCTGGGGATCGGTGGCAGCCGCGCAACCCGCGATTCTATATTCCTTCCCAGGCGACGCGTTCGTGGCTCATGATCGCGAGCTGGACCGGTGCGCCGAAGAGCCGCAGTGGCTGGCCATCCCTTCCGTCGCAGATCTGGTTTCACGCGCCATCGTGTACGGAGAGAGTGGAAGGAATTTCTACTCCTTGTGTGCCTGGGCAGTGGTGCCGAATCACGTGCATTTGCTAATCCGCCCGCTGGTGCCTCTCCCCGTTCTGATGCGATGGTTAAAGGGCTCGACCGCAAGACGGGCAAATCTCATATTGGGCCGGACGGGGCAACCATTTTGGCGTGACGAGTCGTACGATCATTATTTGCGAGATTCGAGTCAATTGACACGGACGGCTGATTATATTGAAAAAAATTCCGTGTCTGCAGGGTTAGTAGACTCTCCTGAGGAGTGGCCGTGGTCTAGCGCGGGATGGGTAGGCGAAACCGCCTGCCCCACCTTATGACTATCCTCGAGCAGATTCCGAAGGGTGCAGGGGTTGCCGTTGTGCGGTTGCGCTCCCTGGGGGATTCCGTGCTTGCCACGCCTGCGATTCATTTACTGAAGCGCGCGCGCCCGGATGTGCGCATCGCAGTGGTTTCTGAACCTCGGTTTAGCGCAGTGTACGAAGGCAATCCAGACATAGAGGAAGTCTTGAAACCAGGCGTGCGAATATTGCGGGCGTTTGGCCCCGAACTGTGCCTGAATCTGCATGGCGGTAGCACCAGCGCGAAACTCACGCTCCTCTCTGGCGCGCGATTCCGGGCGGGGTTCGAGCACTTCCGGTTTTCCGACGTTTATAACATTCGAATTCCACGCGCACAGGAGGTACTCGGCGTGGAACGAACCGTCCATACCGCTGAGCACGCGGCGTCTGCCGTTTTTCATTTGGGCGTACCTCTGCAAGAGATTCCACGGGCGCGGCTGTTTGCTCCGGTGACGACGCGAGGGCCTTACGCCGTCTTTCATCCGGTAGCATCGCATCCACATAAAACCTGGCCTGCGGCTTTTTTCACAACTGTTGCTCAGTATGTGGACCGCGAACTGGGATTGCAGCCCATTTTCATCGCAGGCCCCGGCGAAGATATCTCGCAGTTTCAGGTGTGGCCGGCTCTCGCGGGCGCGTCGCTGCCTGAAGTGAAAGCGCTGCTGAGAAGCGCGGCGCTATTTGTGGGGAACGATTCGGGCCCCGCGCATATGGCCGCGGCTTTCGGATTGCCCGTGGTGGTTTTGTTTGGGCCATCGGATGAGGTGGTCTGGGCGCCCTGGAAGACGGAGTCCGTCACGCTGAAGGCCGATGGCCCCATTCATACGATCGAAGCGCAGCAGGTGATGCGGGCGCTTGATCGCCTGCGGGTGCACGCTTGAGCGATTTGAAGAGGCTGCTGCACTATTCCCGGCGCTACATTCCGGAACTGACCGCTAGTGTCGTACTGATGGCGCTGGTGGGCGCGGCGCACGCCTCCATGGCGCTGCTGATCCAGCCGGTGATCGATCGCGTGCTTTCGCCGCCCAGCGCCGCGTTCAAACCTGTCTTTCTCTTTACGAACTTCTTCACAAGGAAGCCGGTTTATTTGGATAGTTTCCTTCCGGGCAGTCTGCACGACGTTTGGGCGCCGGTGGCCGTCGCGATCCTGGCCGTCTTCCTCGCCAAGGGGATTTTTGATTACATTGCCAATTACCTGGTGAGCTATGCGGGTTTCTCGGCAGTGACGGATTTGCGGAATGAAGCGTTCGAGAAGATTCTGCGCCAAAGCGCCCGGTTTTATGAAACGCACTCGACAGGTCATCTGATGAGCTCGATTCTGAACGACATCGACAAAATTCAGACGGCAATTTCCAGCATGCTGGCGGATTCCATGCGGCAGGTCTTCGTTGTGATCGGCCTGCTGTTCGTGCTGATGCATTGGGATTGGAGACTGGCGCTGGTCAGTTTGACCGTGTTGCCGTTTGTGCTGATTCCCACGGCGCGCATCGGGAAGCGCATTCGCCGCACCAGCCGGAACACGCAGGACGCCATGGGCGAAGTGAACCAGATCTTGCAGGAGACCATCACCGGGCAGGAAGTGGTGAAGGCCTTCAGCGCCGAGAGTTACGAGGCGGAGCGCTTCCGCGTGGCTAGCCGCAAACTCCTGAAAGGGAATCTGCGGTACGTGCTGCAGCAGGCGCTGGCTTCTCCACTGATCGAGTTCTTCGCGGCGCTCACCATCGTCGGCTTGTTGACGTATGCGCGAACGCAGGTGAAAGGCGGGACGCTCACGGCGGGGCAATTCACAAGTTTCGTGATTGCGCTGCTGATGCTTTATGAGCCCGTGAAGCGGCTGACCAATATCCACAACATTTTTGAACAGGCGATTGGCGCGGCGCAGAAGGTGTTCGAGTATCTGGACGAGCCGGAGGATGTCGCAAGTCTGCCGGCCGCCCGGACGATGAGCGGCTTTCGCGATCGCATCGCGTTCGAAGGAGTCAGTTTCCGCTATCCCGCCGCGACGGACAAGGTGGCGCTGCGGGGCGTGGATCTGGAAGTGAAGTGCGGACAGGTTGTGGCGCTGGTGGGCCCCAGCGGCGCGGGAAAATCGACGCTGGTGCGGCTCGTTCCGCGTTTCCACGATGTGACCGGCGGCGTGCTGCGGATCGATGGCGCGGACGTGAGGAATCTATCGGTCGAATCTCTGCGGGCGCATATCGGGCTGGTTTCGCAGGATACGTTTTTGTTTAACGACACGGTGGCAAACAACATTGCCTATGGACGTAAAGGTGTCCGAAAGGAAGCCATTGAAGCCGCCGCCAAGGCTGCTCTGGCGGATGGTTTTATCGAAAGCCTGCCTCTGGGATACGACACGCCAATTGGAGAGCGCGGACTGACGCTGAGTGGAGGCCAGAGGCAACGCTTGGCCATCGCCCGGGCCCTCTTGAAAGATGCGCCCATTCTGATTCTGGATGAAGCCACTTCGCATTTAGACACCGAGTCCGAAATGCTCGTGCAGAAGGCATTGGCAAATCTGATGGCGGCGCGGACCGTGATTGTGATTGCCCACCGCATTTCGACCATACGGCGCGCGGATAAGATCGTGGTTCTGGAGCAGGGGCGGATTGTCGAACAAGGTCGCCACGAGGAGTTGATGGAGCGCAACGGGATGTATCAGCGGCTGCACGAATTGCAGTTTCTGGAGCCGGCGGGAGTCAACTTGTGAGCGCCAGGAGCATGACGGGTTTCGCGCGCGCGCGGCGCTCGCTGGGGATGGCGGAAGTGGTGCTGAGCGTGAAAAGCGTGAACCACCGGGGCCTGGATCTGCACTTCCACATGCCCGCCGTGTTCGACCCGTTTGAGCAGGTCGCGCGGGCGGCGGTGAAGAAGCAGGTGGAGCGCGGGCATCTTCAAGTTCATTTGGCTCTGGATAAACAGAATGGTTCTGCCGAAGGATCTCTGAACACGGCATTATTGGAGCGGTGGGTCGCGGCTTTCCGGGAAACAGCACGTCAATTAGGCTCTCCGGAACAACCGGCGGTGGCCGACGCGTTGCGGGTTCCAGGGATACTCCAGACGGATTCCAGTGTGGAATGGTCGCCGGAGGTGGAGAGTCTTCTTGTTGGGTGCCTCGACGAGGCGCTCAATGGATTGAACGCATTCCGCGACCGGGAAGGGGCTGCCATTGCCGAGGAGATGGCCGAAAGGGCCCGGAGCGTCGGGCAATTAGCCGCCAGGATGGAAAAGTTGCGGTCGAACGCCACCGAAGCGTTTCACCAGCGCTTGAAGGAAAAGCTGGCTGATCTGTTGCACGGAGCCACCGTGGAGCCGCACCGGTTGGCCCAGGAAGCGGCCATTTTGGCCGATCGCAGCGATATCAGCGAAGAGATTATGCGTCTGAAAACGCATGCTCTGCAGGTGCTGGAACTGATCCGCGCACCGGGAGAGAAGGGCAAGAAACTCGATTTTCTCTTGCAGGAGATGAACCGGGAGAGCAACACAATTTTGTCGAAGACGAGCGGTTTGGGCGATCATGGATTAACCCTCACCGCGCTGGCGCTGGAAGCCAAGGCGGAAATTGATAAGATGCGCGAACAGTCGTTGAACCTCGAATAGCAAGATCCGATGAGTTTTGTTCCTATCGTTTTCATCATTTCGGCGCCTTCCGGATCGGGCAAGTCGACGCTGGTCGGGCGTCTCATGACCGAAGTGAACGGGTTGACGTTCTCCGTGTCTTACACAACTCGCGCACCGCGAGGGAAGGAACAGAACGGCGAGAGTTATTTCTTTACGACCAGGGTGGAGTTTGAGAAGTTGATCGCGAAGGACGATTTGCTGGAATTCGCAAGTGTTTTCGGCAATTATTACGGGACACGCAGGAGCGCCCTCGATGAAGCCGCCCAGAAAGAGTGCGATTTAGTACTCGACATCGACGTGCAGGGTGCGGGACAATTGAAAAGGAAAGTCCCGAGCGCCGTCAGCATCTTCATTCTTCCTCCTTCCCGGGTGACGCTTGAACGACGGTTGCGATCGAGGAGCGAAGATCCGGATAGCGTGATTGATCGGCGGTTAAACGACGCCGCCAGGGAGATCGGCAATTACGAGTCTTACGACTACGTGCTGATTAACGACAATCTGGAGGAGTCTTCGAAGACGCTGGTGGGAATTGTCCGGGCGGAACGTGCGCGGCGGTCCAGGGTGGAAGAGAAGATTCAGCCGATTCTGGAGACGTTCCGGGATGCCACGTTCCGGGAAGCAGTAACGAAAGAGTGAAAAATCATGAGCGAACGCCGAAGTAATGCCCATTGCACGCTGCCCGATGACCTGGAGCAGAGCACGTACCGATTCATCATCGTTGCCGCCAAGCGGGCCAGGCAACTGCAGGGTGGTGCGCGGCCTTTCCTGCCGACGACCGCCAAGAAGGCGACCATGATTGCGACGGAAGAGGCGCGCCGTGGCCTGGTGAAATATTACATTCCGGGAGCAGCCGACGCAGAGATTGCGGCGGATCTGGAACTGCCCGCGGAAGAAGTTCTCTAAGAGGACGCTTGCGAATCGCGCTAGGAGTAGGCGGGGGGATCGCGGCATACAAGGCGGCCGAACTGGCACGGTTGCTGATCCAGCGAGGCCATCAGGTTCAGGTCATCATGACGAGCGGGGCGCAGGAATTCATCACGCCGCTCACTTTCGCCACGCTGACCGGGCGGAAGACGATTACCGGCTTATTTTCAAACGTGAGTCCGGAGGCAACACTGGCGAGCGCCGTGGAGCACATTGCGGTGGCTCAGGAAAACGATATCCTGCTGGTGGCGCCCGCCACGGCCAACATCATGAGCCATTTTGCGCACGGGCTAGCGGACGATTTTCTGAGTACGCTTTATCTGGCGTTCACAGGTCCCGTGGTACTGGCCCCGGCCATGAACGTGAATATGTGGGCGCACCCCGCGACGCAAGCGAATTTTGAGACGCTGACCAAACGCGGACATGTGCTGGTGGCGCCGCCCGAAGGATTTCTCGCGTGCGGCATGACGGGTCCGGGGCGTTTGGCTGAACCCGCGGACATTGCGGACGCGGTGGAGCGCGAACTGAATCCGGTTTCCGACTACGCGGACGAAACCGTTCTGATCACCGCCGGACCCACAGAAGAGCCGGTGGATCCGGTTCGTTTCCTCTCCAACCGATCGAGCGGCAAGATGGGTTATGCGCTGGCGCAGGAAGCGCTAAACAGGGGCGCGCGCGTCATTCTGATCTCAGGTCCGGTTGCTTTGACTGCGCCGCGCGGTGTGGATCTCATCCAGGTGCGGACAGCTCAGGAGATGCACGACGCTGTTTTTGCAAGTCTCGACGGAGTCACCATGGTGATCAAGTGCGCCGCCGTGTCGGATTTCCAAGCGGCCAGCGTGCCGGCTGAGAAGATGAAGAAGACGACGGCGAACTTCTCCATGGAACTGGAGCCGACGGTGGACATTCTGGCGGAACTGGGGCGTGCGAAAGGCGATTGGGTGTTGGTCGGATTTGCGGCCGAGACCGGAAACCTGGAGCAGGAGGCAAAGCGCAAACTGGCCGAGAAGAACTGCGACATGATTGTGGGCAATCTGGTAGGCACGTCCACCACGGGCTTCGGAAGCGACGAAAACGAAGTTGTGCTGGTGACCAAGTCGGGCACGACCGAAGTTCCACGGGCGACCAAACGGGAAGTGGCGGAGCGCATTTTGACCGAAGCACTCACGTTGCGGCATGCAAGCTGACGAAGTTCGCAAGTATTTGCAGTTTTATAGCGATCTGGGGGTTAAGGAGATCTTGCGGCAGGTTTCTGAACCCGCGGAGCCAGCGGAGTACGCGCCGGTGATCGAAATTCCCTCCCTGGCTCCTGACGGCGATACACTTCTTAAGATCATTGACGACATCGGCGATTGTAAGCGCTGCCGCCTGCACATCGCGCGGAAGAAGATCGTGTTTGGCTCGGGAAATCCGGAAGCGAAGCTGGTCTTCGTGGGTGAAGGTCCGGGCGCGGATGAGGACGAATCCGGATTGCCGTTCGTGGGGCGCGCGGGGCAGTTACTCACACAGATGATCGAGGGCACGGCGTCGAAGGAAGGCATTCCCCTCAAGCGCGCGGATGTGTATATCTGCAATGTCGTGAAGTGCCGCCCGCCGGAGAACCGCACGCCCGAGCCGGATGAAATGGAGATTTGCGGACAGTTTCTCTACCGGCAATTGCGGACCATCCAGCCCAAGGCGATTTGTGCGTTAGGGTCGGTTGCGGCGAAGGCGCTGGTGGGCGGTAGAGACGGCGTCACCAAGCTGCGCGGTAAGTGGCATAAGTGGAATGATATTCCGTTGATGGTGACCTACCATCCGAGTTACTTACTACGGCAGTATAATCAGAATGCGAAGCGCGAGGCTTGGGAAGATTTGAAGACCACGTTGCATTTTGTCTATGATTAGTGGGGAGCTTTAAGTCACATGCGATTTGAGAGGGTCACTATCAATTCCGCTGTTGCGACTGGCAAGCCTTGCATTCGAGGCCTGCGCTTCCCTGTGTCGCGGCTGCTCGGGCAGTTAGCCTCGGGAGAGTCTCTGGAAATCCATTCTTCGACAGTATCCCCTATTTTGGAGCCAGCGGATATAGCCGAGGCTCTTCGGTATGCGGCGTGCCTCGCTGAAGACGAGACAGTCGAACTTGCGAGATGAAATTCCTCGTCGATAGGCAATTGTCACGACGCAGTGCACGCGGATGAATCAGCGTTGAGTCTGCACCTGACGAAGAGATCCTCGCCCGTTGCGGTAGACGAGGAGCGGTCATCATAACCGCTGACCTTGATTTTCCGGGACTCTTCGCGAAAATTATCACGAGCGGTCCGGCGCTCATGCCTCGTCGGGGCGGCAACTACATTGATGCCGAAAGTGTCGACTGTGTCCGTCGCGTACTCTCTGCCATTGGACACGACGATCTGCCGAAATCGGTGGTAGTTGTTGACCGCGAGCGGATCAGGCGCCGCTGGCTGCCGATCTAATCTTGCGCAACCCGCGGAACATTTTGTCGGCGGTTTCGAGGGTCAGATTTCGCGCAGTGGACATG
>Ga0182030_10007024_pt1 | contig 23593 bp, 18 predicted proteins | sample 812S3MmetaG_FD_121299 | JGI IMG/M metagenome (GOLD analysis project Ga0182030, IMG submission 121299) | Permafrost microbial communities from Stordalen Mire, Sweden - 812S3M metaG (Illumina Assembly) | ecosystem: Environmental > Terrestrial > Soil > Wetlands > Permafrost | place: Sweden...
CCACGGGCGAGATCTTGGGCGGCGGAGGATTCCTGGTATCCACCAACGCCGGCAGCACTTGGGCGAGGGTTTCCACGCCGGCAAAATTTGTGGGAGATAACGATGCCGCACCGCTGGTGACCCAGGGTCATCCGCGCTCGGTGGGTAATATGATTGCCCTGGACCCAACGTCCGGAAACAGCGAATACATTTATGTGGGAACTTACAGCAACGGGGTGATCCGTTCATCCACTGGCGGCAAAAGCTGGACGACCATTACCATTCCCGGATTGACGCCGCCTTATACCCGTGGTTTGGCCATGGATGACCTTGATCCCACCATCGTGTACGTGGCCTGTTATGACGCAGCCAATGGAAACGATTCGGTTTACGTGATCAGCAATGCGCCCAGCGCCGGCAGCGCCACCTTGATCGCTCAAAATCCATTTCCCAAAGCGGAGGAACTGATGGTGGTGAATGGCGTCCTGTACGTGGCGGCCAACACCAACGGCATTTACCAATATAACCCAACCAACCAGCTATGGACCCAGCTTTATCATGACGCCACGCCCAGCCAATTCTATTCGATTGATGGCTTTTGGAACACGAATACTGGACAAGCGGTGATTTTCGCCGGCACCACCACCGCCGCCTTGGCGGCGGCAAACGGGCTCCGATTCAGCCTCATCCGGTCAACGAACTCCGGCGCCGATTGGGTCTGCCTGACCACCAATTCCGCTGAAATTCATACCAATATGGTCATGGGCGACCCGGGCGGCGATATCTGGTGGCTTACGGTGGCAAGCGCCGGCGGCGTGACTGATTGTCTCGGCGGTTCGCAATTTGTGGCCTGCCAAACCGCGCTGGACCCCACCGATCCCACGCACAACCGGATTTACGTGTGCGGCCATGGCGGTCTGTGGCGCAGCGATAACGCGCTCTGCACTAATAGTCCGACCTGGTATCCCTGCATGCGCCATTTACAGGCGTCGGGTTCCACGGCGGTCGTGGCCGACCCCAATGTCGCCACATTGGCGGAATGCTCGGACGTGGACTGGACCTTTCAATACTCCACGGACAACTTTTCGCATGTCACCCAAAGGGCCACCACCATCGGCGGCACGGAGAATGGCTATTGTCTGGCACTGGATTCGACGACCACGCCCGGCCCCGGCAACACCAGCCCCGTTTATTTCGGGCGCGATACGGACCTGGCTTATTTGGCTGATCCTACGACGAGCAATTGGATCAGCTCGGGATTAGGCGACCAGGGAAGCGTGTACGGCTGCTCGGTCAAATATCTTTCCGGGATAGGCACGGTGGTGCTCGCGGCGGTTGACGGCAGCGGCATTTGGAGAAAGATCGGCGGCGGTAATGCGGGGAGCTGGGGAGGTGCGCCGATCTACACCGGCAACAATATTATGCAGAACGTGAGTTCGGCGCAAAGGGGGGTCTTTTCCTGGAGCGGAGGTGCCTCGCAAATGGTGTATTTTACCGACCGCGTCAATGGCGTGTTTCGCTCATCGGATGCCGGCGCCACTTGGTCGCTAATAATTCCCCCCGGCAGCCCGGGTGGAGCCGGTTCGGGTGGTTCCTTGCTAAGAAGCGGCTCAGTGACGGTGGACCCGACCAGTGACAGCATTTGTTACGTCACCCAAACCACCGGCCTCTACTCTTCGACCAATGCCAATGCCGCCTCGCCTGTTTTCGACTCGGTCATTCTTCCGGGCACCACCGGCTCGGTCACGCCAGGTTGGGTGGTCTGCGACGACGTTGGCAACGTGTATGTCAATACGCTGATCAACGCCAACAACCAGCCGAAACTGTTCTTTAAGGCCAAGGGCGACACCGTCTGGTATCAACTGAGTCAGGGCGATCCCACTTTTGAATCCCTGTGCGGACAGACTTTGCAGATGGCAGTCGGACCGGGGCCCGCCCACGTCATTTATTTATCCAGTTTGGGCATGTGCGTTGCCACCCAGAACTACCAGATTCCAACCGTTCAAGTTTCGTTGACTGGCGCCAATTTGATCCTCAGCGGCACCGGCAATGCCAGCACCCCATACAGCATCCTGTCCTCCACCAGCCTGGACCTGCCCACCTCCAACTGGGGCGTCGTGGCGACGCAGGCGTTCAATCTTGACGGCGACTTTTCCTGGACCAATAACCTGGAGCCGAATACGCCAGTGCAATTCTATCGGATAATGGTGCCGTGAATCGAGCCCGGGCCGGGCAGAGCAGCCAGGCTACTGACATGGGATGCCGTGAAAGGACCTGACAGACACGCCGACCCTTGACGTTGTTAGTTTTCCGCGTTCGGTAATTTTCCATCGCGATAACTGGCGAGCGTTTTCTCCAAAGCTCCTTTTTCGCCCGGGTTTTGCTCCACGCTCCTGGCCTTTTCTTCCGTGGCAATCGCCTCCGCGTTTTCACTGAGCATGAATTGCACCCGCGCCAAAGTATCCAGCGGGGCGGAATTGGTTCCCTGGGTCAAATCCACGGCGCGCTGGGCCAGCGTTTCGGCGAGGGTAAGACAGCGCTGATCCGGAGGTTCGCTGGTGGCGATGGTCCAAGCCAGTTCGTTTTGCCACCAGTCATCGGCCGGGTGTGCGTTGCCGAGGGAATCGGCGAATTGGATTGCCTCGTCGATATTCTTCCGGCCCAAAAGAATCTTTAAGCGCTGGACGCTAAAGCCGTTGGTCATTCTGGGGATCAGCACTTGGATTTTGTCGAGTGCCGCTTGTGCGTCGTTCCATTTCTTCTGCTTGATGGAAGAATTCAACGTCCCTTGGAGCTCTTGAAATTGCGCGTCTGTTGCCAGATTCTTCTGGTAATCCGCCTTGGCCTTGGCCAGGTCTTGCTGGCCAGACACGATCTCATCCAGAACCGCATCCTCCAAACCCATCGGATGGCCGATCCAAGCGATGACGCCGTCGCGATTGATGATGAATGCGGTAGGAATTCCACAGCTCGTTGAGATGCGGTATGGACTGGACACACGGCCCGCACCAAGTCGCCCAAAATTCCACGACATAAACGTGATTACTATCGAAGCCCGCCACCGATTGGCCCTGAATCCATTTCCCGGTTTGAAGTTTGGGGGCCTGGTCACCCACCATCAATTCGGCCCGCGACACGCCGGCCACACCCATCAAAACGGCGATGGCAACCATGACCCGGGATGGGAATGAAAATTTCATAGGCGTATCGTAGTTTGCCCTCACTCGATTTGGTTTCTGGGGCTTTTCGTGATTCTCCTCCCGCTCGCCGGGTTTGCAAGCTATTTGTCCCCTCATATTGGGTCCCCATTCACTGAAATCTCGCGATTGGGAGAGACGTTGGCTCGTCCCATGCCAGAATTGCCCCCGAACCCTGTGGCGCTGCGAAAATGACGAAGCGAAAGCTAGCTCAGATACTGCGGCTCCTTTGCCGTTGAATCATACTTATCGCTCGTCTTGAACATCTCGTATTCCCCGTCCTTCGCCGCGTCCGCCGTCTTCGCCAGCAATGCCGCCACCTCCGGATCGCTCATCGGCTTGAAAGTCGCCGCCGCCTCAAACGCCTGGTCCAGAATCTTCAGGCTGTCCACGCCCGTGATCACCACCGACGTCGGCAGATTCAGCGCATAGTGCAGGCACTCCACGGGCGTCACCACTTTGCTCTTCAAAATGTCGCCCGAACCCATGGACTTCATCCCCAGCACCCCGATCTTGTTCTGCACCAGCACCGGCAACACTTCGTGCTGAAAGCTCCGAAAGTGCGCATCCATCACGTTCAGCGGCATCTGCACCGTGTCGAACTTGAATTGGTTCTTCTCCGCTAGTTCCAGCATGTGCAGATGAATCGCCGGATCCTTGTGCCCCGTAAACCCGATGAACCGCACCTTCCCCGCCTGCTTGGCCGCCACCACCGCCTCCAGCGCCCCGCCTGGCGCAAAAATCCGGTCGGGGTCGTTCATCCGGATGATTTCGTGAAATTGCAGCAAGTCCAAGTGATCCGTCTGCAGCCGTTTCAGGCTTTCGTTGAGCTGCTTCTCGGCGCCCTGCTTGCTCCGCCCGTCAATCTTGGTCATCAAAAACACCTTGTCCCGATACCCATCCTGCAATGCCTTGCCCATCCGAATCTCGCTCTTGCCCTCGTGATAATCCCAACAATTGTCCATGAACGTGATCCCCCGATCCACCGCCGTCCGCACAATCCGCGTGCTCTCGGTCTCAAACAGCGGAATGCCGATGTGATAGCCGCCCAGCCCGATGGCGGATACGCGCGCGCCCGTGCTCCCCAGCGTCCGGTAAATCATCTCCCCGGAATGCGTCTGGTCGCCCCAGGCCCGGGCGCCTCCCAAGCCCGTCGCCAGCGTTGTCGTCGCCGTCAGTTTCATGAAGGTTCGCCGATCCAGTTTTTTGGTTTTCGATGCAGCATTCATAACCGGCGGGAGCACGGCCGATGCCAGTAGAACCGTCCTGATTTCCAACCCAACCGCTCCCTGGAACCTTGCAAAAAAACAATGTCACCGGTCGATTCCATGCAAAACGCAGTGCCCGCCGCCGGGGTTGGTGGCGCAGACTTCCAAGTCCGCTGTAGCGCGGGTTTCCCAACCCGCAGACGCCACGCCATGGCCACACCCTGCCGATTTGGAAATCGGCGATACCGCAGGTTTGGAAACCTGCGCTACGCCGGTGTCGCCCTCGTCCGCCGATACGACTATAACCTTCTCTGTCAATTTCTTCGCTTCTCGCGAAGATTTCTTGTGTCCTTGGTTGCCTCTCGATTCACACCCAAAGGGAAGTCGACCACCCCGTCGTCGTGCCCGCCGATCACCCCGTCGTTGTCACACCCTCAGATCGCCCCGTAGTCGTAACACCCCCGCCGTGACCCGCGTCCGCAAGCCGATTGCCAAGGGAGAATTCAATGAAAATCTGGATGTGAGCGAGCAGCTTCGCATAATGCCGGCGCGCGGGCTTCAGCCCGCTTCAGCGTCCGCATCGACGCAGGCGTTGAACGATCTTTACCCGCTCTCGTGGCCGTGAGTCGAAGCGGCGTGAACGCCGCGCGCCAGTTCGGCCGGGAGGCGCCGCCATCCAATCCCGTACGGCGCCGCGCTCTAATTGACCAGCCGATACCAATTGTCCCGCTGGTGCGGCTCATAGCCCAGTTCCTTGATCAGCCGGTGCATGTCTTCCACGGTCAGCTTAAACGTCGTGCCGGCCTGCGACACGACATTCTCCTCGATCATGATGCTTCCCAAATCGTTCGCCCCGAATTTCAGCGCCACCTGCCCGATCTGCGGGCCCTGCGTGACCCACGAGCTCTGCACGTTCTCAAAATTATCCAGGTAAATCCGGCTCAGCGCCTGCGTCCGCAGATATTCGTGCGCGCCCACCGTCGGCGCCTTCAGTTTCGTGTGCTCGGCCTGGAACGTCCAGCCGATGAACGCCGTGAAATTCCCCATCGCCGAATTTCCGTTTTCCGCCTTCCGTTGCAGAGACTTCTCCTGTTGCACGCGCAGCCGCTCGAGGTGCTCGATGCGGTCCTCCACCGTCTCCACGTGGCCGAACATCATCGTCGCCGAGGAATACAGCCCCAGCCGGTGCGCCACGTCCATCACCTCCAGCCAGTCGCTGCTCATCGCCTTCAGCGGCGAAATCCGCTGCCGCACGCGGTCCACCAGAATCTCCCCGCCCCCGCCCGGAATCGACCCCAGCCCCGCCGCCTTGAAATCCCCGATGATCTTCTCCAGCGGCTCCTGGAACACCTCGCGAAAATGCACCAACTCGCTCGGGCTGAAGCCGTGGATGTTGATCTGCGGCCACTTCTGCTTGATGTGCGACAGCAGGTCCAAGTACCACTGTTTCGTCAGCTTGGGATGATGTCCGCCCTGCATCAGGATCTGCGTGCCGCCCAGCGCCAGCGTCTCCGCGATCTTCTGGTCCATCTCCGCCAGCGAAATCACGTACGCGTCGTCGTCTTTTTCCACCCGGTAAAACGCGCAGAACTTGCAATAGACATTGCAGACGTTGGTGTAATTGACGTTGCGGTCCACGTTGAACGTCACGATCTCATTGCCGCGGCCGCCGTAGGCCTTGGCTTTGGCCAATTGCCGGCGGCGGTCCGCCAGCGCGCCAAGTTCCTCCAGCGGCAGCCCGTACAACCGCCGCGCCCCGGCCGCGTCGATGCGCTGGCCGTCCCAGACCGCCTGCAGCAGTTCATCCAGTGATGCGTCGTAAATCACGCCCGTAAATTAACCAATTTAGCGTATCGAATCAATCCCGCTGCCATCCCGGCCCAGCTGTCCATTGCGTCATCCCAGCTCTGAAGCCCATTCCGCTTCAAAAAACCCAGGTCCGCCCATTGGGCGGGGACTGAAATTTTTTCTGTGCCGGGTGTCGGGGGGAGGCTAAACTGGTGGCATGGCTGCTGAACAAGACCCCAATAATGAACGGAAGACGCTGGATGACCGGGCGAAAATGACGGAGCTGGAGCGCATTCGCCACTCGTGCGCGCATGTGCTGGCGACCGCCATCCTGCGGCTGTGGCCGGAGGCGCAATTTGCGGCGGGGCCGCCGGTGGAGAACGGCTTTTATTACGACGTGGAGCTGCCGCACCGGATTTCGCCGGAGGATTTCGCGCAGATCGAGGCGGAGATGAAGAAGGAGATCAAGGCGAACCATCCGTTTGAGAAAATTGTGGTGACCCGGGAGCAGGCCCTGAAAGATTCAGAGAGCGGGCGGCTGGGGGGCTTGGCGGAGCGGCCGGGAAACCCGAGCCGGTTCAAGCTGGGTAACTTGGCGGCGATTCCGGAGGGAGAGCCGATTTCGTATTTCAAGAACGGGGATTTTGTGGATTTGTGCGCCGGGCCGCATGTGATGCGGACAGGGAACATCGGGGCGTTCAAATTGACGACCGTGGCCGCGGCGTATTACAAGGGGGACGAGAAGGGGCCGCAGTTGCAGCGGATTTACGGGACGGCGTTCAAGAACAAGACGGCGCTGGACGAGTATTTCCACATGCTGGAGGAGGCCAAGCGGCGGGACCATCGGAAGATCGGCACGGAGATGGGGCTGTTTGCGATTGACACGGAATACGTCGGGCCGGGCATGCCGCTCTGGCTGCCCAAGGGCACGGCGATGGTGGAGGAATTGGAGAAGCTGGCCAAGGAAACGGAGTTTGCGGCGGGGTACGTGCGGGTGAAAACGCCGCACCTGGCGCGGGAGAAGATGTACAAGACGTCGGGGCATCTGCCGTATTACGCGGACTCGATGTTCCCGCCCATGGAATTGGCGGGCGAGGGCCGGCAGGATCCGGACTTGGAAGGCAAGATCGCGGCGGCGGAGGCGAAGCTGCGCGAGTCCGAAGGCCAGGTGGGCGCGATCGAATCCAAGGAACAGACGGTGGGGGGGACCGAGGAGGATGACGAGGCGCTGGGCGAGGATTTATTGGTGAAGCAGCAGTTGCAGGATGAACTCGCGAAGCTGGTCGCGCAGCGGAGTCCGTCGGAGCGGTATTATTTGAAGGCGATGAACTGCCCGCATCACCACCGCATTTTTGCGGCGCAGCCGCGGAGCTATCGCGATTTGCCGTTGCGGCTGGCGGAATACGGGACGTGCTACCGGTACGAGCAGTCGGGCGAGCTGTTTGGGCTCATGCGGGTGCGTGCGCTGAACATGAACGACGCGCACATTTATTTGACGGAGGACCAGTTTGCCAGCGAGTTCCAGGCGGTGAACGACATGTACCTGAAGTATTTCAAGATTTTCGGGCTGCAGAAATACCAGATGCGCTTCAGCACGCATTCGCCGGCGGGGCTGGGCAAGAAATACGTGGACGAGCCGGCGCTGTGGATCAAGACGGAGGAGATGGTGCGGCACGTGCTAAAGACCTCGGGGATCGACTACGTGGAAGTGGCGAACGAAGCCGCGTTTTACGGCCCGAAGATTGACGTGCAGGTGTGGAGCGCGATCGGCCGGGAGTTCACGATTGCGACGAACCAGGTGGATTTTGCGGTGCCGGCCAAGTTCGGGCTCACTTATCGCGACAAGGACAATTCCCAGAAGACGCCGCTCTGCATCCACCGCGCCCCGCTGGGGACGCACGAGCGGTTCATCGGCTTTTTGATCGAGCATTACGCGGGGAATTTTCCGCTGTGGCTGGCGCCCGACCAGGTGCGCGTCATCACGCTCAACGACGACGCGGCGCTGGTGGCGTACGCGCAGCCGATCGTCGCGGAGCTGCGGGCGGCGCAAGTGCGGGTGGACGCGGATTTCAGCGCGACGCCGTTCAAGGCGAAGATCGCGGACGCCGAAGAGACGCGCGTGCACACGATGCTGGTGATCGGTGGGCGCGACCTGGAAGCCGGCGCGATCAGCGTGCGGCTGCATACCGGCGGCCCGCAGGGGGCCAAGCCCAAGGCCGAAGTGGTGGCGGACATTTTAGCCTCGATCAAAGAACGCCGGGCGTAAGAGACGCCCGGGGCGGGCGGGTGAAATGCAAAGACGCCGCCGGCTTTTTGGGCGCGGCGGCGCGGGTTGGAGTCCATCTTGATGACAGAAAAAATGGTAAAAATTGCACCTCCCCCCGGACTTGGCTATTAATGGGTCTATATAAATGTCTTTCCATACTGTGAGTAAACAAGACAGGCCCATTAAAACATGCCACGCGCCTTCGGTTGTGTTCGATTCTCCGCGCCCCGAGCAAGCCAAAGGCAATTTCTCGCGGTCCCCGTGGACTGCCATCGCGCAACAATTCAGCATTTCTTGCCAGCCGATGAATTTCGTCGTAAACGCCGGAAAACTCAATGACGTGAGTGGGTCACGGGCAGGAACATATGAAAAATGACGCATTTTTGCCCGTCAGCATTATGCTGGGTTTCCCCGTGCGAGCCGCTTTGGGGCATCAGCGTGGAAGAATGAATCTTGGGTTTTCCATGAAGTCTTAATTCTTCGGATTTTCTTTTAATCTGGGCTTCGATGGATCGTTTCGCCGTCGCGATATTCCCATTCATCACAAAGGCAAGCATACCGCTGTAGTCGGGAACAGTGTCGTAGCCGCCGGCGAGCAGACATCCCATTCCCTCATCGCCTACGTATTCGTGAGCATTTGAATTTGTCACGCCAACATAGGTAATGTTCAGCCGTTTGGACTCGAAATCAAAGTAAGGCTTTTGTCCCTTGATGTAGTGATGGCGCAGGTGGATTTCCACATCGGTGCGCTCTTTTTCCTTGCCGGTTTTCGGATCGCGTTTCTTGACGTCTTCTGAAATGTAAAACGGCGGATCGGTTTCGTAGCGGGATTCCTGTTCAGCAATCATCGCGTGTTGCAGCAGACCGGTGATTCTCGGCTCAAGCCACGCATTGTGTGGACTGGGAACTTTTGGCCATGCGGTTTCGACCAGACTGAAAATCTCGGCACGAAAATCCGACGGCAGGACATCGGCGAGGAATTGGTGAGTCGTGCCGGCGAATCTCATGCTCGTCCTGCTGCGGTTTCAAGCATGGCGGCGAACATTGCGTCCGCATCGTTCAGCGCGGCGGTGCGTGTCCAGTGGCGACGCGCGAGCGGTTTGAGCACATACGCCCGGTCGCGCTCAAACAACGTAAACCCTCTCGCATAGGCAAGTTTGTGACGTTCGACTTTGATGGCTTTCTCTATTCCGGCGATAGCCTTGGCGACTTCGTCCGGTGCGGCGGCTTCCGTATAATCCGCCTTCGTCTTGCCTTTGGTCAGCACCAGCAGGCTCAAGCCGAGTCTTTCCGCGATGCAGCCGCGTGCGCTCAAGAGCTGTCCTTTGCCGCGTCCCCAAGTGTTGATAGTCTGGCAAAGTTGCCGTGCATATTCGGCGCGCTCCTGTTCGCTAGAATCATCCAATGTGGGGATCTCACCATCGAGTGTACTGGGCGTGGAACTGGGAATGAACAGTTTTACCGTGTCTTCGATGAGGATGCGCTCCGTGGCCGTCACGCCGAAATACTCGAATACCAACGGTTCGATTTCGCGCTTGGCGGCGGCGATTTCGTGTTCGCGTTCAGGCAAATCAAGCGGCGCTTTGGCCATGCGCTCATGTGCTTCTCGGACTCGTTTGGCAACGTCCCCAGTAATGCGATCGGCGTTGGCTGGGTCGCAGCAGTTTTCCGGTAGCGGGAACGGGAGGCGGAGCAATTCGTTTTGATAGAACACGTCTCGTTCCGTTCCCCAGTTCGAACTCGTATGGAACAGGAAATACGCTGTAAGCGGGTGCATGACTATCGCTACAAAAAAGCGCAGGAGAGCCTCGTCCGCCGTCTGCTTTGCCTTTATCGACTGTAGAGTATGCTCGAAGATCACCGGGAAATCGCAATAGGCCGCTTTGCCAAACACCCGCGATACGATTGCCATCGGAGGTGCAAATAATCCGGCGTCCGGGCTTCGGTGCAACAACGCAGGATTCGAGCCAATCGGCGATGCATCTTCCTGTGTGATTACGAGCTTGATTTCTTTGCACCTTGAATTGAGGTAAAGTTGCTCGTTTTTCCACCATCGAGGAATTGGTTTACCCTTTCCGTGATACGGTTTGAAGCCCTGTCCTATCACCCAGCGTTTCGTTTCGTCGTCAGCTTCGCCGGCAATGTCGCCCAACGTCGGTAGTTTTGAAAGGCGATTTAGAAACGCCACATCGCGGCCAGTGCCCCAAAGAGCTTGTTTCCAGACAACGGAGGCACATTTGTTCTGCGCGGCGGCGAGCAGGGCGTCCAATCGCAATCCCTTTTGATCTTCCGCCAGGACGGTAATCAAGGCTTGGCGCGGATCGGAGCGGTCCACTTTAGGCGTGTCGTAGCGCACCACCGCCTGCTCCGTCGGCTTGCTCGCACAGAATCGCACGATGACCGCTGGACATTTTGCTTCTTCAAAAATCAATTTTCTGTAGTCCGACAATTGAACCACATGATCCACCGCAAATCTGCTCAGCCAACCCGCTTGGAATTCGTTGGTGTTGTCATTCATAAACACCTTCGTCGGCAGCACCAAACACGCCCGACCGTCGGCGCGCAAATGTTGCGGCACTTTCCACATGAAGCCGTTGGCGCTTTGCCGGTCGGGAGTGAAAAAGTTTCGGTGACTCGACTTGGCCTTGGGCGCAACGGCCAAGGAAGCATTTGCTTCCGAAGCCAGCCATTGCTCCATCGTCTCGTCGCGCCGCTGCCCACGCCCAATCCAGGGCGGGTTGCCGATGACCAGATTGAAGTCGTTTGGCAACCGTAGATTCTTGGAAAAGAAATTATCGGCGAACACACGCGGTGTCGCCGTGTTCTTGAATTCCCCCGCCGGCAGCGCCAACAGCGGCGGCAACACTCGCGTGTCATCGGTCTCCAGTTTCTTTTTGAGCGCCCAGATGTCCGCCGGTTCGAGTTGGTCGAACAGCGCGAGATACAAACTGAAACAAGTAATGCGGCAGGCGGTGGGATTCAAGTCCACGCCCCAAAAATTTTCGCAAAGCAGTTCACGCAACTTGATGGCGCGTTCAAGATTCGATTTGCCCGGATTCTTCGCGCGCCACTCCTCGGCCATGCGGTTGAATAGGATGACCAAGAAGATGCCCGACCCAACGGATGGATCGCAGAATTTTTTGTCCAGCAACGTGTCCCAGCCTTCGGTGGCGACGTCCACGGTCATTTCCGCCAGATGCCGGGGCGTATATAACGAGCCGGTCTGATCCTGGCGCGCCTGGCTTTCATTGCGGAGGAAACTTTCGTAAATGGCACTGATGGTTTCAACAGGGATGAGGCTAAAGTCGTAGGCGGGAAACCCCAGCGAACCCTGGCGGTTCTCGACGCCGTTGAGCAAGTCACGCAGCACATTGATATGCACGGCGCGAATGTCACGGCGTTCGCCTTCCAACTCTTCGCCAAAGAGGCTGCCGTTGAAGTCGTGCTTCACCGCGGCAAAAATCTTGAAGAGTGTATCTTTTGCCTCAGTGGGGGAACCTTCATCAAGGATCTGTTGCATGCTGACAGGTTCGTCGCCTTTGACATATGCAAGCGTGACGCCCGCTTCATGTTTCAAATAGTTGTTTCTCAACACACCCCGCGCGCATAAATGGCAAGTAAACAGCAGCGGCCCAGCAGCGCGTTCGCCACGGATGGCTTGAGGGCGTCGTCGCCACCGCACAGCAGGTTGCTGGACGTTTTCAGGTTTCGCAGCAGGGTGCGGTCAACACCCGCCTCCGCCTTGAAATGTTCCCGATGCTGCTGGTAAATGCGCCCTGTTTCCACGCGCCGGATGAAATCAGTGAGTTCGAGCGCGGATTGAATGAGATTTAGAGTTTCCACCAACCGCATATCGTCTTCCGTTCCAGCGATGGGTTTCTTGTCCGGTGCAGCCAGCGCGGAATAGACACGGACTTCAGCGGCATCCCGAACGGCCAACAGCGTGGCCGTGCCTTGATTCCAAAGGAGACGATGGAGTTCCGCTTCTTCGGCAGGACTTTTCTTGACGACACATTTGAAATAAACGGTCGGTTTATTTTCGATGGTCAGAATGGCTTCCAGACCGAGACTTTTCCAAGCGCGACGCATGAAGTGCGCGCTATTGTTTGCCTGCGGGTCGGCAGCCCATTCGCGTTCCGAGCGGTAAAATGCCACCGCTGTGTCGGTCCGCAACCAACCATCGGGGAAAAATTTGTTGGTGCTTCCGCTCATCAGATTGTCCATGTCAAGTTTACAGACCCACAGCAGCATGAAAAGCACTTAATCATGCGACGAGGATAAATCGGTGCGTTGGACATCCGCAGGGCAACCCCGCTGAAGAAGTTGTCACGTTCAAACTTCAAACGTGCGGTCGCCGGGCTGGTCTTGGTCCCTGGGTTCAAGGCGTGAAATGGTTCAGGAAAATCTCTCCCGCTCGGCTCCGCAGCTTTTCTTCAAGCGCCCTACTTTTCCCCGGACTGCGAGCGTTTGCGTTTTTCGACGGCTTGGCGAAGCACGTATTCGATCTGGCCGTTGACGCTGCGCAACTCGTCGCCGGCCCATTTTTCCAGTTCCTTCCAGAGATCCGGCGGTATCCGGAGCAGGAACGATTTGCGATCCTCGGGGGGCATGGGGCTTACTGGTACAGCGTGCCGGTGTTGATGACGGGCGAGGCCTCGGATTCGCTGCAGAGCACGACGAGCAGATTGCTGACCATGGCGGCCTTGCGCTCCTCGTCGAGCTTGACGACGTTTTTCTCCGACAATTCGCGCAGGGCCATATCCACCATGCTGACGGCGCCCTGGACGATGCGCTGGCGGGCGGAGATGACGGCTTCGGCTTGCTGGCGGCGCAGCATGGCTTGGGCGATTTCGGGCGCATACGCCAGGTGCGTGAGGCGGGCCTCTTCGATCACCACGCCGGCCTTGTCGAGCCGCTCCTGCAATTCTTTCTTGAGGGCGCCGGCGACTTCATCGGCACTTTCACGGAGGGAGAGTTCCTGTTCCTCCCCGCGGTCGTAGGGGTACAGGTTGGCAATGTGCCGGATGGCCGACTCGCTTTGGATGTGGACGTAGCTGACGTAATCGTCCACATCGAAGGCGGCTTTGGCGGTGTCCTGGACCGTCCAGACGACGACGGCGGCGATTTCGACGGGATTGCCGCGTTTGTCATTCACCTTCAGTTTCTCGCTGTTAAAGTTGCGCGCGCGCAGGGAGATTTTGGCGCTGCCATCGGTGGCGGCGATCTTGGGGTTGATGGCGGCCACGCCGCCCAAGTTGCGCGTGCGGGCGTACAAGGGGTTGGCCCACCAGAAACCGCTCGCGCGCACGGTGCCTTTATAGGCGCCGAAGAGAATCAGCACGCGGGCCTCGTTTGGTTGCAACGTAAAATGGCCATAGAGGAAGACGATGGCCAGGAGTTCGAGCAAAACTGCGGGGACGACGAGCCAATGTTGGTCGGTCGGCTGCCGGAGGAGAACAATGAGCCAAACCAAGCTGCCGATGAGCAGGACGAGGTTGAAGAGGAGCATGGCCCAGCCGTTGAAGACATCGGTTTCACGCTCTTGACTGACGGATTTGATGGGATTTGAGTTCATATAGTTTTGCCGTTCATGTTATCGTTATGATATCACTATGAAATCATCCGTCAAGGAGTTTTTTGGAGCGATGTTGGCGAGATAAGCCCGCCCTTCCCCCGCGGAATTTCGATCCGACCGTTAGCCGCGTACGAAAAATCGTCAAAAAAGTGCGTTTTGCGTTAGCGGCTAACTAACACCCCCTTTAAAACCGTGTCATGCTGATCACGTGAAGCTGCCAGCCAAAAACCGCGGGATGAGGTGGCCGCGTTCATTCGAGTACGACCGTCGTTCCTGCGTGCCTTCGCACAGCCACAAACGCCGCTTAGGAGCCGGTAATAAATTAAGGGAGCAAGATGACGCAGGAATTTTGGCGGCTCACAAGGCGCGAGCGACGAGCATATCCGCAGGGATCTGTAAGGAGCGAGCAACGCCGTCAGCCGCCAAAAGGACCAGTCAGGTTGCTACCTTTATTTATTACCGGCTCCTTAGCGCCATCGCCATCGCGCCCGCTGCGCTCCGAACTTGAGTCAACCTTGGTCAACCTTGGTCAACCTTGGTCAACCCTAAAAGCTTCCTTTTCCCTAGCCCCCCTTCGCCGCCACCATTCCGCTCGCCGCAAGCATGGCAGCGGAAAGCCCATGCTTGGGGCTGGGGGGGGGCGGGCGTTGGGCCAAGCGGAAGAGGGAAGTTGAAAAAATGGCAGACGGCGGTAAGTTGCGGCCCGATTATGGACATAAAAATCACCTATTATCTCGATGTGATTTCCTCGTGGTGCTATTGGGCGCAGCCGGCGTGGGCGGAATTGAAACGCCGCTACGGCGGCGGCCCGGTGGAATTTCAATGGCAGATTGCACTGCTCGACAGCTCGGGGATCTCGAAATCGCAAGCACAGTCGGATTGGTTTTACCGGCGGAGCGGGACAGTGGTGCAATCGCCGTTCAAACTGGATTCCAGCTGGATGGAGCCGCTGCTGCCAGAGTATCTGGCGCCGAACTGCGTGGCCGAGGCGGCGAAGGATTTTGGTGTGAAAGACGACGCGGTGCGCCTGGCGCTAATGGAGGCGGCGCTGCGCCAGGGGCAGGCGGTGGCGGACTGGAACCGGTGCGCGGCGATTGCGGCGCGAGCGGCGACCCTGGACGCGGACCCGCTCCTGGCGAAGGCGCGGTCTGGAGAAATCGAAATGCGGGTGCGGGCTACGACGGCGTCGTTTCACGCCTTGCAGGTGACGCAGCGGCCCACGTTCGTGCTGGACAGCAGCATTGGCGACCGGGTGGTGTTTTCCGGCGTCTGGCGGCTGGAGCCGCTGGTGGCTGCAGTGGAGTCCATGCTCGCGGACGCAAAAGCGTACGACTCTTGGAAAGCCCACTTTGGCGATCCGCCCCGGGCGTGAGGTTTGTGGACCGCGAGACAGAATCTGGAAACCCTTGCGAAACCTGAAATTGACGGAAGTCTCTAAGAACCAAGCTAAAACAGCGAGAATATCATCATGCTGGCTTAACGAATTCGCCGGATTCTTTCCAGAATTCGATTGAGACGGGCGATTTTCGTGATAGATTCTCCGTCTCGAAATATTTTTACAAATGGATGCCATGGAAAGTTTAATGCCGGAGGACGAGAGTCCCACGCCGGCGCTGGAACCCATCGCGATGGTCGCGTTGGATGCCGGCCGAATGCTGATGGAATCAGGGGCGAGCGCGCGGAGCATTGACGCCATCGTGATGACGTTTGCGCGCGGGTTGGGGGCGGAGCGGGTGGACCTGCGGGTCGGGTACGCGTCGCTGGCGGTCACGATTGGGATCGGGTCGAACGGGATCACGCGGATGCGTGAGGTGGGGCATCTGGGGGTGAACCAGCGGCTGGACCAGGAACTGTGGCACCTGGCGGAGCGGGTGGGACGGTACGAACTCACCCCGGAGCAGGCACAGACGGAGCTGACGCGGGTGGCGACGAAGACGCCGCGGCACTCGGCGTGGGTGATGGGGGTGGCGGTGGGGCTGGCGTGCGCGGCGTTCGGCCGGCTGCTGAAGGTGGACTGGGCGGGGACGGGGCCGGTGTTTGTGGCGGCGGCCATCGGGCAGGTGGTGCGACGCGATTTGCTGGGGCGGCACATGAATGTTTTCGTCTGCGCGACGGCGGTGGCGTTTTTAAGCTCCGCGCTGGGGGGGTTGGGGGCGCACTGGGCGCAGAGCCACACGGTGACGATGGCGATGATTGCCTCGATCCTGCTGCTAGTGCCGGGCATACCCTGCGTGAACGCGCAAAGCGACATCATTGATGGGCATCCGACGCTGGGCAGCGCGCGGGCGGTAACCGTGGCTGTGATCTTGATTTTTGTGGTGCTCGGCTTGTGGCTGGCACAAACCCTGTTGTCACACCTCCGGATACCAACATGAACATCCACTTTCTCCTCTTTTTATTGCATCAAACGATTTGCGGCGCGCTGGCGGCGGCCGGGTTCGGCGTGTTGTTCAACATTGGATTCCGCTCGCTGCCGTGGTGCATGGTGAGCGGGGCCCTGGCGCTGGCGACGCGGACGTGCTGTCTGGAGGCATTGGGCTGGAACCTGGAGGCGTCGTCGTTTGCGGCGGCGCTGATCGTGGCGACGGCGGTGCTGGCGGTGCGGAAACAGGCGAACATTTCGCAAAATGCGCTGGACGTGGTGGGGTGCATTCCGATGGTGCCGGGGTTCTTCGCGGCGAAGGCGATTCTGGGCCTGTTTGCGCTGACGTCGACCGACACCGCTGAGGCCGCGCAAACGCTCACGACGGCGGTGCAATATACCGTGCGCGTGATGTTCACCGTGGGCGCCATTGGAACGGGACTGGCCATTCCGGCGCTGCTGTTGCGGGTGCGGATGTCGCGGTGACGGACGGCTCCGCGGCGGGCTAATGAATCCGCAGGTAGGCGGTCTCGCCGTTGACCTCGACGGTGGCCCAGGTTTCACTCATACTTAGTAAGCGCATGCGGCGCGCGCCATCAGCGGTGCGGACTTCGATGGATTCATCGGTGGCCAGCGTATACATCTTCTGATTGGCGCTGATCAGGAGAAATGACTTTTTGCCGTTTTCCGTGGCGCCTTTGACAGTGACGTCCCGAAGCCAGTCATCGGACGAGGTAGGCGGGTGCGGGCTGGGACGGTTGGTGGCGGATGGGTCGGGGCCAAAGTCTGGCACCGGGTCGGTAAAGACCACGCGCGGCCCGTGCGCGGCGCGCCCGGGGAAATCTGTGGCAATATGCAGCGGGGTACCGAAGGTGATTAGCAGCATCCGGACGGCGAACATCAGGGCGAAGCCCACGCCCACGGTGAACGCCAAGTCGGGCATGAGGCAGGCCTTGGTGTTTTTGTAGAGGCAGGCGTAAAGCGACAGCACGGCGAAGAGGTGCCCGACGAGCGGAATGAAATCCAACGCGCAGTAAAGGGCGCCCGCACCGAACAAACCGGGGACGTTATAATTAAATTTCTGCAACTCGGCCAGCAGCCAGAGAATCAAGCCGAGGAGAACCGTGCGGATCAGTAAATAGATGATCAGGCCGGTCATGAGCATAAGTTAACATTAACCGAAGCCACCGGTTGCAGTAAAGGAAAAGCGCGATCCGGCTCTCAGAATTTCTCTGAAAATTCAATAAGGCCATAATCCATTGCCGTAGAACACCTTTCACTTTTCAGACAGGCTTTCAGGCCAGGGGCAGGCGCACCGTGACGGTGGTGAGCTCGTCGGGCCGGGAGGCAAAGTGAATGGAGCCCTGGTGGGCGGTGACAATCCATTGGGCGATGCTCAAGCCCAAGCCGCAGCCTTCGATGGCGGCGCTGTGACTGGCGTCGCCGCGGAAAAAACGCTCAAAGACGCGCGCCTGCAATTCGGGCGCCAGACCCGTGCCGGTATTGGAGATGGTCAGCACGGCGGAGCCGTTTTCACGCTGGAGCGAGAGACCCACCGCGCCGGCGGGGCGGTTGTATTTGACGGCATTGTCCGCAAGGTTCAGGAGCAATTGGCGCAAGCGGTGGCGGTCGCCGGCGACCGTGAGTTCGTCGCACCGGTCCAGCCGGACGGCGATGCGGGTGGGTTGGGCGAGGATCTTGGCGTCGGCGGCGCATTCGCGCACGAGTTCATCCAGGCGGACGGGTTCCTGGGCAAGCGTGATTTGACCGGCGTCGGCCTTGGTGAGCAAGGTGAGGCCGTCCACGATTTTGGCCAGGCGGTCTATCTCGTCAATCTGGCCGGCGAGCCGCTCGATTTGGGCGGGGCTGGCGGCGGGGTCATGGAGGGCGGTTTCCAGCTCGCCGCGCAGGATGGTCAGGGGCGTTTTCAGCTCGTGCGAGGCGTGCAGCGTGAATTCTCGGATGTGCTGGAAAGAGCCGTCCAAGCGGGCGGTCATGGCGTTGAAGACGTCGGTGAGGCGGTCCAGTTCGTCGCCGCTGCCGGCGAGCAGGAGACGCGCGGACAGGTTGCGTTCGTGGATTTGTTCGACGGCGCGGGTCAAGTTTGCGACCGGGGCGAGGGCGCGGCGGATGAGCCACCAACCGGCGAGCAGGCCGAGGAGAACGGCGGGGAGGCCGGCTTCGACGATCATCTCGGCGGTTTCCTTGATGGCCCGCCCGGCCGGCGAATCGCGGTGGTTGCGGTGCATCTGTTCGAAAATCTCGATAAAGGTGCCCACGCCCATGACGAGGAGCGACACGATGAGCAGGGCGGCGTACCAAAGCGTGAGGCGCCGGCGGATGGTCATGCGGGTCCCTTCAGCACATAGCCCACGCCGCGGACGGTGTGCAGCAATTTCGGTTCGAAGCCCTCGTCAATTTTTTCGCGGAGGCGTTTCACATAAACGTCCACGAGGTTGGTGCCGGGGTCGAAATCGTAATCCCAGACTTTTTCAATGATGCTCATGCGGCCGCAGATGTGGCCGGCGGAGCGCATGAAGAATTCGAGCAGGCGGAATTCGCGGGCGGTGAGTTCGAAGACCTTGCCGTCCCGCTCGGCGCGGTGCGAAATGGTGTCGAGGGTGAGGTTGGCCAGGTGCAGGGTGGTGGTTTTGGCATCGCTGCCGCGGCGGCCGAGGGCGCGGACGCGGGCGACGAGTTCGGCGGTGACAAAGGGTTTTGGGAGATAGTCATCGGCGCCGGCGTTGAGGCCCTCGACGCGCTCGCCGACCTCGCCCCGGGCGGACAGGAGCAGGACCGGCGTGCGGTTGCCCTGGGACCGCAAGCGGCGCAGGAGGCTCAAGCCATCGAGGCCCGGCAACATGATATCGAGGACGATGCCGTCGAAGGCGCTGGCGGTGGCGGCAGCGAGGGCCTGGTCGCCGCGGCCGCAGACTTGCACGGCAAAGCCTTCCGTTTCGAGCGCAGCGCGCACAAAGGCGGCGGTCTTCGGTTCATCTTCGACGAGGAGTACGCGCATGGGGCCGTTCACTTCGGCATTTCCGGGGCTTTAAAGGGAGAACTTCCCGAAAACGGTTCGCGCATTGATCCCCTGAACCACTCGCAAATCCAGCGTCGCGCCATCGCCAAAACGCGGAAACCGTTTCTCCCTCGCCTCGGGGGAGAGGGCTGGGGTGAGGGCGAGCTTCCCACAACTAACATTGCCTTCGTTCCCGGGTTCATGGGCCTTGGCTATTCAGGGGTATCGGTGGCGACGGAGATGACGTAGCCGGTAAGGGCGTCCACGGCGACTTCGGTGATGGCCGAGGAGCCGCGGGTGGTGAGGTCGAAGTACCAGATGAGAGCGCCGTTTTCACGGTCCAGTTCGCTTTCCTTGATGGTGCCGCCGGGGACCTTGGCCAAGGCGGCCTGCTCGGCCTGTTCCTTGCTGATGCGGGCTTGGGCGCGCAAGGCGGCGGGTTCGCGCTGTTGCAAAGCGCAGCCGCTGGCGGCCATCGTGCCGATGACCGCGGACAGCAACCCGGCGATGATGAGCCTGCTGTTTGTCACGATGATTACAGTAATTCTGCGGCTGACGGCATGCCAGCGGCAATATCAAATTAGATGAAATCCACGGCCGTCGGAACCCCAAAATGAAATTTTTGTCATTTACCGGTTTCTGCTGGCAATCGGGGGGCCGGAGGGTGATAAGACGGGACGAAAGTGTTTTATTTCCGGCGGGCGGGCATGAATTCGAAGTTGAAAGTCTGGCTGCTGTGCGGCGGGGCGGCGGTGCTGGGTTGCGCCCATTTTCAACCGCAGCCGCTGGCGCCGGAGCACAGCGCGGCAGCATTCGACTCGCGCCGGCTGGACGATCCGGGGCTGCAAAAGTATCTGGCCGGGAACGACAGAGCGGCGGGACCGCAGGGGCCGCGGACGACGTGGAACCTGAATTCGCTGACGCTGGCGGCGTTTTATTTTCATCCGTCCCTGGCGGTGGCGCGAGCGCAGTGGGCGGTGGCCCAAGCGGGCGTGGCGACGGCCGGCGCGCGGCCCAACCCGTCGGTGTCGGTGTCGCCGGGTTACGACACGCAGATTCCCAACAATCCAAGCCCGTGGATCATTCCCGTGACGTTTGATGTGCCGCTGGAGACGGCGGGCAAGCGGGGCAAACGGCTGGCGGAGGCGGAACAGGCGGCGGAATCGGCGCGCTGGGGATTTGTCTCCACGGCGTGGCAGATCCGGGGCGAAGTGCGGGCGAGCCTGCTGGAATTGAGCCTGGCGCAGCGGCGCGCGGCGCTGCTGGAAAAGCAGGCGGGGATCCAGGGGAAAATCGTCCAGAGCCTGCGCGGCCGGTTGGAGGCGGGGGCCATTGCCCGGCCGGAACTGGCGCTGGAGGAAATCGCGCTGCAAAAGACACGGCTGGATTTGAACGACGCGCGCGCGCGGGAGACGGATGCCCGTTCCCGGCTGGCGGCGGCAGTGGGTGTGAGCTTGGCGGCGCTCGACGGGCTGAATCTGGAGTTCGATTACGCGGCCGGCGGGCCGGAGCTGCTGACGGTAACATCGGCGCGAGGCGTGGCCTTGCGGGAGCGGGCGGACATCCGGGGGGCGCTGGCGGACTATGCGGCGGCGGAAGCGGACTTGCGGCTGCAGGTTGCCAAGCAATATCCCGACCTCCACGTGGGGCCGGGGTATGCCTGGAACAACGGCAACGCGGGGGACAACGAGTGGGTTTTGGGCGTCACGCTGGAGCTGCCCATCCTGGACCAAAACCAAGGGCCGATTGCGGAGGCGGAAGCGCGCCGGAAGCTGGCTGCAGCCAAATTCCTGGCGTTGCAGGCGCAGGTTTGCGCAGAGATTGACCGGACGGTGGCGGGCGTGCGGCTGGCGCGGGCGCAGCGGGAGGCGGCGGGCAAGTTGCTGGCCGCGGAACGGGAGCAGGAGAAATCGGCCGGGGCGCAGCTTGAGGCCGGCGCGGGCGAACGCCTGGACTGGCTGAATGCGCAGATGGAGACAGGCAACGCGGCGCTCACGCAACTCGACACCGAAGAGCGGCTGCAATCGGCCATCGGCGCGCTGGAGGATGCCCTGCAACAACCGGCTGATACGCTGGCCGTGGCCATCAAGAACCTGTCATCGAATTTGTGAAAGGAAACGAAGCTGAATGAAACGGGCGAATGTGTTGGCGGCGGTGCTGGCGCTCGCCGGCGTGGCCGCGATGTTGTCGGGCTGTTCGCGACCCGACGGCGACGACAAAACGGCGGAAGCCCCGAAGGCCGGGGAGCCGGAAAAAGCCGGAGTGACGCTGGATGCGGCCACCCAGGAACGGATCGGAATGAGCCTGGAGACGCCGGCGCCGGCGCAATGGCAGCCGGTGCTGCGGGTGACCGGCCGGGCGGCGAATCCGCTGACCTTCATCGCAGCGGCGACGGATTACGAAACCGCGCAGACGGCGGCAGTCGCTTCGCAGTCGGAACTGGCGCGGACGGAGAAGTTGGTGGCGCAGGACAACGCGTCGTCCCGCGCGCTGGAGGCAGCACGGGCGGCGGCGGCGCGGGACGCCTTGGCGCTGGAGGCGGCGCGGGCGAAATTCACCGCCGACTGGGGCGCGCGGCTGGCGGCGCAGACCAATGCGGCGGCATTTGCCGCGCAGTGGCAGAGCGGCGAGCTGGCGCTGGCCCGGCTGTTCCTGCCGCCGGGATATTTTCCGAAACCGACCCCGACGGCGGCGACGCTCTACATCTTCAGCCAGGAGAGCAACGGCATTCCAGCGGAGCTGGCGGACGACCTGAGCATTGATCCAGCGACGCAGGCGGAAACCCTGCTGTTCTCGGTGAAGCAGCCGCTGCCGGCGGACGCGGCGCTGGTGGCGGATTTGCAGACCGGTGGCGAGACCCAAAGCGGAGTGGTGGTGCCGGCTGCATCGGTTTTGCGTTACGAAGGCCGGGGCTGGGTGTATGTGCAGTCGGAGAGCAACCAGTTCGTGCGGGTGGAGATCCCGCTCGACCGGCTGACCGCCGGCGGTTGGTTCGTGGCAGGAAATTTGTCCGCCACCAACCGGATCGTGGTCACCGGCGCGCAGACCGTGTTGTCGGCGGAGCTGAGCGGCAGCGGATTCAACACCGGCCAGCGAGATTAAGTTGGCCATGCTAAAACGACTTGTTGAATTGTCCCTCGGGGCGCGCGGCCTGGTCATCACGCTGGCGGCGGGCTTCATTTGCTACGGCCTCTACGTGGTGGCGCTCGCGAAGCTGGACGTGTTTCCGGAGTTTGTGCAGCCGCAGGCCACGGTGCAGACGGAAGCGCCGGGGCTGGCGCCCGAACAGGTGGAGGCGCTGGTCACTCGCCCGGTGGAAAATGCGCTGAATGGCGTCGGGGGGCTCGACTCCATCCGCTCGGAATCCATCCAGGGGCTGTCGGTCGTGGACGCCGTTTTCAAGGAGGGCACGGACATTCATCTCGCGCGGCAGATGCTGTCCGAGCGGCTGGCGCAACTCTCGGGGGAACTGCCGGGGGGCGTGGCCGCGCCGATGATGGAGCCGCTGACGTCCTCGACGATGGACTTGCTCAAATTTGGGCTGACGTCGGACCAGATTTCGCCGATGGCCCTGCGGACGTTCGCGGATTGGACGGTGCGGCCGCGGCTGCTATCGGTGCCGGGGGTGGCGGCGACGAAGGTTTTTGGCGGCGAACTGCGGCAGTTGCAAGTGCAAGTGCGGCCGGATCGGCTCCTGGCGTTTGACGTGTCGGTCCAGGAAGTGGCGGCGGCGGCCGGGGCGGCCACCGGGGTGCGAGGCGCGGGCTTCGTGGAAACGGCGGCCCAACGGCTGGTGTTGCAGACCGAGGGACAGTTGCTGACCGCGGACGAGCTGGGGGCGGTGGTGGTAACCCAACGCGACGGACGGAACATCCGGCTGCGTGACGTGGCGAACGTGGTGGAAGCGGGCGCGCCGAAGTTTGGGGACGCGCTGATCAACGGCCGGCCGGGGATCCTGATCACGATCGCGAGCCAATACGGGGCCAACACGATGGAGGTGACGCGGGGAACCGAGGCGGCGCTGGAGGAATTGAAACCGGTGTTTGCGGCGGAAGGCATCCAATACACGCCGGCGCTGCATCGGCCGGCGACGTTCATTGAGATCGCGATTCGCAACATGCGGAATTCGCTGCTCCTGGGCGCGGTGCTGGTGGCGGGGGTGCTGTTCCTGTTCTTGCTGGATTTGCGGACGGCGCTGA
>Ga0182030_10007025_pt1 | contig 23593 bp, 19 predicted proteins | sample 812S3MmetaG_FD_121299 | JGI IMG/M metagenome (GOLD analysis project Ga0182030, IMG submission 121299) | Permafrost microbial communities from Stordalen Mire, Sweden - 812S3M metaG (Illumina Assembly) | ecosystem: Environmental > Terrestrial > Soil > Wetlands > Permafrost | place: Sweden...
AGCTCACTGGAAAGACCACAAAGATATTTGCAAAACCATGAAGAAGTAGATAGAACTCTAAATAAAACGAAGAGTGCCGCCTACAGTGCTTTTAAAATAATGCTTTGTTGCTGTTTGTCAGGATAGGCGCGGGTAAAATCAAAAAAATCAAAAATTCGAAATTACAAATAAAACTACGTGAGCTAGCAGATGATGAAAGGTGAGATATATCAACGAGAATTCACCTCGGACGATCCAGTTGCTAATGGTAAAACATGTGGTGTCTGTGGCGCCAATTTCAATAATGTTTATATTAGTGTTGTGAAATACGAAATTGGAAAATTAACGATGTTCTGTCATCAAGAATGCTTAGATAGATTCGATGACAGAACCATGAGAGTCACTGACTTTATTCGCGTTTCGTCAGGTTCTAAGGGAATTTATTTTTCAGCCTATATGAAATTCGGTAATCACGCATGCGAAAAGTGCAAATATGTTATTATCGATAATAAAGAAGATATACGAGTTATGTTACCTCCTAAAGATGATTACGTATCTGTCCATAGGAAATGTATTCCAAATAAATGTAGAACGTGCAATAAAGGGGAAGGCTTAAGGGGAGTAGAATATTTTGTGTTAGAAGGAGAAACTGTAAGACATCAAAGTTGTGTTCTTAAACCCTGTGGTATTTGCAATAAAATGGATTCAAATTTTATAATCCAGGTAGACCTTGTTGGTGCGAATGAGAAACTCTTCCTGCATACTACATGTCGCGATGAAGCTATCAGTAAATTCGGATGTATTAAATGTAAACTCAAATATGGGGATATGGTTTTTAACATAGTATCTCAATCCAGAGATACCACTTCTATTTCTATGCAGCATAAGAGTTGCGTTACTGACATATGTTCTCTTTGTTCTAAGATTGTAGGTCCAGATATGTGGATAGATATTGGTGATGTTAATGTTTGTCATGATTCATGTTTGAAATTGTTAAAGTGTGCTAATTGTGGAGTTCAAGGTGGGGATATGATTCGCACTAAAGACGGAATCAGACATGTTAGAAAGACTTGTACTGCCGAATTATGTCCTGTTTGTGCCGATCCAATTGGAGCCGAATCGTTTTATAAATTAGGTGAAGAAACTTATCATGAATTTTGTTTGAATGAAATTAAGTGTTATGCTTGTGGGGAAACAGGCAACGGTAAGAAAATAATAGATCCGAATCGCAACCAATTCGAGAACAGATTCATTCATGACAAATGCAATTCAGCTAAATGCTCCGATTGCAATAATTATATTGGTAACTCTCCTATTAGAACTGTCAACGGAAAATTATATCATGGTGGATTTAAGTGGCATGGTCCTACATGCGATATTTGTAAAGAAGCCACTTCTGATGATTTCGCTAATTTGTTACCTACAGATGATGGAATTTATAGACATACGACTTGCGATTTAGGTGAATGTATAATATGTCTAGAGGTTTTGGGAAAGAAATCACATCAAATTTCAGTAGATGAAAATGGTCAAGTGATAACGGAAGAAAATCCAGGAGTACTTGTCCCCACTCTTACAGAATTTACCAGAGAAAAAGAGAAAAAGAAGATCCGAGCTCATAATCGTTGCGTCGGCAAATGTAAATTCTGTACTATATATCATGTAGATTGTGCTCCGCTTTTTGATTCTCGCTTAAATAACAGAAATAACTGCATAAAACTAATAGAAGAAAATTGGAATCCAAAATTTCTATCCAAAGATCTATTTGATATAGTTATGGCGACATATATGTCAATACGCAGAACGGCTCCTGCCGTCGTCAAACAAATTGTACGAAAAATAACAATACTAGTACTAAGCGATATACAAGACATCGATGCGATGTTACCTATAAGAAGAGGTATTTTCAATATGACGAATATGTGTAATCATAATCGATGCTCTTTGAATAAGAATTGTTTTTGTGGTGAAATTTTGGCATGGGATCCTGATGATAAGTCTAGATGTCAACCCAATAATAAGAGATGTATTACTCTGACAAAAGCATTGAGAGATATTATGGAAGCATCTTATAGGAAACCAGTTTATTTTACTTGGCCAAACACTGAAGCAGAGGGAATTAAAGAAGCAACTATAGCAACGATGAAAGCTTCTCCTTCAGCTACAGTATTTTGTGACGCCAAAATGCGTTCAGTAGAAAAATATATGGCCATGCGCCCAAAATAACCCGCTCGACATACATTCCAAATCAAAAAACATACAGAATTAGAATAGTGCTTTGTAATGCGTTCAGTAGAAAAATATATGGCCATGCGTCCAAAATAACCCGCTCGACATCCATTCCAAATCAAAAAACATAAAGCATTAGAATAGTGCTTTACTTCCATATTATTTTTATCAAAAAACGACATTTTGAAATCGACAAATAAATAAGAAAAAGCCAGACTCCCGAAGCCAGACTCCAAAACTAGAAAAATGGACGTTCCGACACAGAAGACTACTGATGAAACTGAATACAATCTACTGAATGAAAGTTACAAAGCATATGTTTCACCTACTACTGTAGAAAAAGAACTCAAAACAGCCAAAGAAGCTCCATTTAGAACTAAGGTTAAGCTGTCTGGTATGGCTAAAGACAGAGTTCATGAACAATTCTTGGAGGTTTTGGAACAGAATCCAGAATATATAGATTCTATTTTGGAACTCGGCAAATTTCAAGCAGTTAGCCATTGGTGTTCTGAATGTCCTAATCCAGATCATGGATTCAATCAATGTGATAATTGTCATAGCGGCGATACCGACTGTGAAATGAAAGCAGAAGCGACTGAAGTTCTTGCCAAACTCTGGAAGGAAACATTTGAATTTATGGGTGACGATGATGAGGCTGACGAAGACGAGGATGAAGATAGCAATGATGAGGATAACGAAAAACTCGATAATGAAGAGGCATCGGATGTAGTGATACCAAAGAACTCCACAAGAGACATTAAGGTTGGTAGACAAGAAGGCCTTTGCGGTGTAGAATTTAAGAAGGGATCTAAGATTAATTTGTATTGTACAGCTATGGCAACAAAGGATGGAGCGTGTGGATTTAGAACTTGTTCTATCCACGTTAACAGGCGAACAAGAGATATCTAAACCATGACACTTAAAAAATCAATATGTCAACCTAGGAGATCTAAAATCCGGATGATCTAAAAATCAATATTCCCCTATGGAATATTGAAGATGGCCAAATCAAAAAACGAATTTATTATTTGTTAATTTTAAGACAAAAATTCCACCAACGTCAAAATATCATTAGATAATATAACATGCAAACCCTATATAAGAAGACAAGCCTGACATTTCCTAGTGACCACAGCGTCTTTGAAGTATCTAGATGCGTTCATAAACAATCACATAGAGAATATGGATATGATTTTTGTCTCGAATGCACAACATGTTTAGTATGTGGTAAATCTCTTGTTCATAGTAATATATACAATTATGCTGATGCTGTTAGACAAGTTCATTGTCATTGGGCATGCGGAAAACTCTTATTGCATAAAGATATGAGCAGTGTAGAGTTTTCCATACCTATAGGAAATCCGAACGAAGTCGAAGTTTCCTTTTCTATCAAGGACGATGCCAGACAATGCGAAACCTGTAAGTTCGTGTTAAAAGAAGATGAAAGTATTCTACAGGTATATAATAAAAATAATGAAATGGTCACAATACATCCTCGGTGCGTAGATTCTCTCTCCTGTTATGTTTGTAATACATTTTCCTTTAACATGTCAAATTTTATGCTTGAAGGTAATATTATTCGTCACGCTACGTGTATTCCTCTACCTTGTGTATTTTGCAAAAATAATGAAAATGTTAGAGCTCTTCCTGTCGGTGATACTCAATGGAGATTTTTCTTTCACGATGATTGTTTATCAGCTCAAACATGCGAATATTGTGGAATACACGGAGGTAACTTCAGACACGATGGAGTAATTCTTAGACACGCAGAAAATTGCACTTCAAATAAATGTTTGATATGTGACATAATAGTTGGTCCCACTCAATTCATTGATTTTGGCGATGACAAGGTTGCTCATTTAGAATGTATGACTACTGTTACATGTTCGAAATGTAATTCGAAGCCAGTTTTCGAAGGCAACGGCTTAGGTTTTGAGAAAATAGCAAAAGAATCAAACCCAGAAGGAGAACTCACTTATGTTAATGGATATTTTAGACATATTAAAGAGTGTAGTTCTGAGATATGTCCTATATGTATAAAAGTAATAAGTCTTGCCGAGAAACTTATTTTGGATGACGACAAGACTTATCATCGCGCGTGTTTAGATACTATTGTTTGTTCAATCTGCCAAGATGTTGGACATGGTAAGAAAATTAGACATGGAGAATTATTCCGACATAAAAATTGCAATCCCACTTACTGTAAAGGATGTAGTATACAAATAGGCAAATGGGCTATCCGTAAAATAAACGGTGAAAGTTATCACGGAGAAATCGATCGTAATTGTTGCGGACCAATATGTAAAAGTTGCAATTTATATACTATAAACGATCCAAAAACATTAATAATTTCGCCTGATGGAAATTATCGTCACAAAAATTGTATTGACGATGATTGTATAGTATGTTCAAAACCTCTAGGGAATCCCGATCTTATAAGCGATGTTTTTACGTCAGGCAAGACACTTACGATTCATAATAAATGCAGATTCGATTGCAAATGCGGTAGCATCAATGCGGATTGGGTAAAAATAGAAAAAGATCAAATAATATCTGAAGCCAATAAGAAATCTCTATCTCGGCGACTTAAAGATTCAGCTACCGTACTATATGGAATATTAAAACAGATAAAAACTTCTATTGTAAGTGATAATGGAAAAGTCTTAAAATTTTCTATGCCAAAGAAGATCCAACAAAATATAGTGAATATATGGTTGCATAAAGAATTATCTGGAGGTATGCATTGGTTACCCATAAGAAAAGATATATTTGATGTCCGAACTATATGTATACACGATAGATGTATCGGTGAGAAATGTGTATGTGGTGATACTTTATCTTGGACTCAGCCGCTTCCTACATACGGATGTCTTAAAACAAGATGCGTTAATGTCATCAACGCATTGCGAGATATTATGGTTTATGTTCTAAAAGCTGATATTAAAAGGGACTGGCCTTTCTCGGAAAAAGAAGGGTATGAAGAAATAAAATCAAAAATGTTAAGAATACCTGCGTTCAAATTAACTACATATACGTTATCTATTTATTTTGCAAAAATGCCTATAATAGAACAGATAATGAAAAAGCGACGAGTCGACGACCGAGGGTTTTAATATAGATCATTTATTCTGCTTGATATGATTTGCAAAAATGTCTATAATAGAACAGATAATGAAAAGACGGCGACCGAGGGTTTTAATACCAACCAACATAAAAAACACATACGTTGTGTTTTTATACCCGATGACCATTAGAAAAAATCAAATTTTTTTATTTAACAATTTCATAACTTAAAATCTAACTCAATTTTTATTCCCGATTGTTTAGAGTCTGGTTCGTCATGGATATAGTATCAATATACGAGCATTCTTTTCCTCTGGGTGATAGTATTTTTGGATTGACACAATGCAAACATACGCCAAAAGGTCTCAGGATCCATGATTTTTGTTTAGAATGTACTCCATGTGTTATATGTGGCTTTTTTATTACATGGAGTAATTACAAAAGATTTACATCTGTAGGAGTCGAAAATGTATATGCACATAGAGATTGTTGCAAGTTGGGAATTGAAGAAAATGCGGCATTAACAATTGATGGAACCATAGCTAAATTTTCATTTCCTTTGCTTAATGCTAAATATTTGTGTCACATCTGTAAGTTTATTACCGTTGATGATGTCTATATAAACACTAAGGATGACAGAATCGTTTCTATTCATTCTAGATGCTTATTATCTCCGGCTTGTTATGTTTGCGGACAATTTACGAATAGTAACGATTTAGCAGGTTTTATTACGGGAGAGATAATACCCGATACTAACGATAGGGAAAATTTTATATTGGAAGATAAATATGTTCGACATAAGACATGTGTTCCTCCACCATGCGTGTTCTGCAAAAATGGTGAAAATGTTAAGTTTATGCAGGTGGGCGATTCTTCTTGGAGATTCTTCTATCATGATGATTGCTTGAAGATACAAACATGCGAATTCTGTAAAATCAAAGGCGGTAATTTCAGACATGATGGATTAATGCTTAGACATGTAGGTGGTTGTAGCCCATTAGAATGTATATTATGCAAAATAGTTATTGGTACATCTAAACATAAATTATTTGGTGATAAAGTATCATGTCATTTGGATTGTCTGAAAGATATAAAATGCTCGAATTGCGGCACGTTAGCAGGGGCAAATAAATTAATATATGAAATGAGCCTTAGGCATGTAAGTTGTAGTCCGGACGAATGTATAGCGTGTAATAAAGTCATTGGTCCTGATATGTTTCGCAATTTTGGGGATAACAAATTATGTCACACAAAATGTCTAGGGGATCTCATATGCCAATATTGTGGAACCCGAGGCGGACATTTCGTATATGATGGAACTACAATTAAACATATAAGTAAATGTACGAGAGAAAAATGTATAGTATGTGATGTAGTTATTGGCCAAACTATATATGAGAAGTTCACTGAAGATAAAATATGCCATATGAGTTGTTTGAAACCACTTAAATGTTCAAACTGTAAAACTGCAGGTTCCGGCAAACTCGTATACGATAATAATTCTATTCGGCATGTAGATAATTGCAGTCCGGCGATATGCCCTATATGTACGACCGTAATAAGTCTAGCTAAGAAACATGAATTAAGCGATGGTAAAGAGTATCATCGTGACTGTTTGGATAATGAAATATGTTATGTCTGTAATATAATGGGATTAGGTAAGAAAATAAAAGATTTCACATACGGGTTTAGACATAAGAAATGTAATCCTGAAATATGCGTAGGGTGTGGTAATTATATTGGTAAACGAACAGTACGTAATATCGACGGCAAAATATATCATGGAATAGATAGAGAAACTAAATCCTGTTGTGGGCCCATGTGCAAAAGTTGCGACAAATATAACGTAGACGATACCAACACTCTGAAAATTTGCGAGGATGGAAAGTATCGTCATGTTACATGTATTAACGATGAATGTATAGTATGTTTAAGACCATTAGGAAATCCTAGAGGTTTTCGAGATATTTCTACGATACAGATAAAACTAATATCCGTCCACGCTAAATGTACTTTTGATTGTGAGAAGTGCCATACCATAAATATTGATATTTCTCAAGTTAAACTAAGACCGATCATTACTGAAGCAAACAAAAAGACTTTGCCTTATCGGATAAAGAAAACGGCAGTGATCATACTCGGAATATTCAAACAGAAAAGAACGGAAAATATCGTGGATGGCGTTAAAACTAAAATTCCAACTCTGCCGAGAGAAATCCGCAAATTAATTATAGAGCTTTGGCTAAGCGGCACCGTTAGTAATAATTTGGATTGTTTTCCATTAGTTTGTGATTCGCAAGACAATATTATTTTAGATGCCAGATCAATATGTACGAAACACAGATGTATTCGTGAGAAATGTGTATGTGGTGATATTTTATCTTGGACTTTAGTTCCTATGTATGGATGCCAAAAGGGAATATGTACCAACGCCGTTAATGCATTACGAGACATCATGATTAATATATTGAAAAAGGATCGTCGCCCGACATGGCCTATATCGGAAATATCAGGTCAAGACGAAGTACAATTAGAAATGCTCAAGACACCATCAGATAATTTATCTGAAAGACAATTATTACTATACAATATCAAAATAGAATTAATAGGTAACGTAATCGAAAAGAGAAAATATCTCCAGGCGAGAGGGGAGGATGAAGGATATTAAACCTAATTCCAAAAAATTAATAGATAACGTTATCAAAATGGAATTAATAGGTAACATAATCGAAAAGAGAAAATATCTCCAGACGAGAGGCGAGGATGAAGGATATTAGAAAGTCAAATATGGAATCAAAAAAACACAAACCATGTGTTTTTTGTTATAAGCGATCTATGGAAGATATTGAAAGTCAAATATAGAAAAATATGTGTTTTTTGTTATAAGAGGCCATGTCCGTTATTGAAAATCGAAATTTTTACTTAATATTTCCGAGAAACAAAAATCCTTTGTGATTTTTTGATTTAGCCTCTCCCAACAGAAAATGAGTCAGCCGCCTGCTAAATTACGTGCGTACGATATCAGAGATCCCAGAGACAGAAAAGCGATTATTAATCTATGGACTGGTTCCATAATAGCTGTCGGTATCAAGACTCGTTTCTGTGGAATTTCTAATTGTTCAACTATTGATTGTAACTATTCTCATATACGAGTGAAGAACTATGCCATTGTGAGATGCAAATATTGTTCAACACATGACTGTGGTGATGATGTTATGAACTATCGAACGGTTTTGGCCCTCGGAAAAGAATTAGAAGTTTACAGTGTTTGTAGACGAATGGCATGGGAATTGGAAGACGCCGAAAAACCAAAAAGATATGAGCCAGTATATAAGAAATCTAGGCTTGAAGAACTACGAACAAAACACGTAGAGAAAGCAATACCTCCTCCCCCATGGCTTGAAGAACTGCGAACAAAACACATAGAGAAAGCAATACCTCCTCCCCCATATAAGCAAATACCTCCGCCATCTAATACACCTTTCATACAACACTTGTCTCCGTCTAATCTTCAGCCGGCAAAATCAAATAGTAGCTATACTATGGCTGTTATAGCAAAAGCTGCTGATCCTAATTCTTATAACACATCTGGAAATGAAGGAAGAGAAGCTTTGAAGGCATCTATGCCGACAAAAGAACCAGGTAAGTCTATGGTAAGAAGAAAGTCTAAGGAAGACGACGGACTAGTTGTTTATTATTTCTGGTCCACTCCATCTACGAAAAAGGCATTAGTAAATCTTGTTAGTGATGATAATTTTAGAGGTCAAATCAAAATAAGTGAGCCTCTTCTTCAAAAGGCGATCTTGAAACTATCAGATGAAGATGTAGTATCCATGAAGACAGAATTGGCAGATGTGCCTGGTGCCAGGATTGTAATAGAAAGAGCCGAACTACGGCTACAAAATGCCGGATTACAAGAACAACTTAGAGCCTTAAAGAAAAAATAACCCGGCATAGATAAATAATATCCAAAAAAAAAAGGAAGTGAAGTCAATCGATGCTATAAATTAAGTCAGTTGGCTTAATTTAACATATAAATATATTACAGGCTCTTATACTTTAACGACTAACTTATGACATAGGCTTAAATGATGTTTTGGCGAAATCGAAAAAGAGAAGAGAAATTAACTAGTATCATAAATTAAGTCAGTTGGCTTAATTTAACATATGAAACTTATAGATTATGTTATTCGCTACAAACTCTCTTATGACATAGACCTATACTAGGTTTTGGCGAAATTGAAATTTTAAAAATTAGAAAATCAAAACAAAAGGCCGATCGTCGCGAGCGATTATTTCCAGGTAAGTTATCATGGACGCTTTCTCTTTTTCTATGCTCAACACTACTATTGCTTTTGATAGCAAGACCGGCGAGGTCATCTCGATCACGGGTATGACCGGCAATCTCAACAAAGTTGTTCTTGCTGATACGGCGTCTACCATTTTGACGATGGAACAGAGCTTCGAGCTGACAAGTCTACTGTCGAGGTTTTGCCGTGACAACACCACGCAAATTCCGAAGGCCATGGAGATCTACTCGCCCGGAGAAAAGATGCAGGATGGAGGCATGGCCGATGACTTCTCACAACTCTCTTTCTGTCTCAACCAAGAGTTTATTTTGGCTGGTGACGATGAACTCGACGGGCACTTGCTTATGGAAGATGATACGCCCGTGAAGCCCAAGTCTCTTCCGAAGCCCATCAAGCGAGCCCTTTTCTCTAGATCTGAGAAGGCCAGTCCGTTCAGCATGACACCCAAGAAGATCAAGAAGGAGCGAGAACCCATGCAGTGTTCCTACATTACTGGGACTGTGCCATGCACTCGCATTACCAAAGGCAAGTATGACTATTGCTCGCATCATGTCCGCGTTATCACAAGAAAATATCGAGGAAGAAAGGAGAAAAAGATGTTGACTCGATCTCTCGGAGGCTCATCAAGCAGCCACGACTCCACTGATCCCATGGACGAAGTCTTGGACTACTCTGCTCTTCTTGCCGACAACAGTCCCAAGAAGGTCAAGGTCGAGAATATCGGCGCCGAGTGAGACACTCCAACAAAAAAAAAAAGACGGGTAAAAAAGCATATAAAAGCCGAGAAAAAAAGCAGAGAAATATTAAGCCGGTGACGGCCTAATATCATAATATGAAGTAAATCTGCGCCTAATTCAAAAATGAAACTTAATTTTATTGATGCCCGAAATAAAATCAAAAAGTAGCAACTAAAGATGGATGCCAAGAAAGCTCAGCTAGGAAACTTAAATCCCAAAACATTCGTTAAGCTCTACAAACTCGCATGTAGAATGACCAACGATAAACTCAGAGAATATCTTCCGATATATCGGGATCTTGATAATCTGATGACGTTTATTAAGGAACATCCAGAATCAGAAGTGCTGAAACATTCTATTTCTCGGTCGAGAATTAGTATAGTTATTCCATATGAAATATTTACCGATAAGCGAAGACCCCCAGATGGTACTATAGATGGAAAAGAAGTTATTTATGCATCCCCAGGATCTGATAGTTATATATCTCTTATTATCGATCATATGGATAATAGTTATATGTCACCGATACATAAGAATGATTTAAAACAACAAACACAATGGAAACTTGAGAAATTAAGTCTAGCTTTAGCTGACTGGAATGCTTACGTGGAGAGATATTTGAAGCCTCTTCGATCTGCCAAGTCTTACGATGACTACGTCAAATCGTTCATCAGCAAACCCAACAAATAACAAAAAAGAACAAAAAATATTAAACCTCAGAGGCTTAATATCAAAATAAAAAGTAATAAAAGGGAAAACCTCGAACACAGAAAAAAATTGCTATAAATATGAATCTCGTTTTTTCGAATAGTCCTTGGTACGCTCCTCAGCAAGCTTCATTCCAGCCTTTTCCCGCACCTCCAGCTCAATTCCCGTATTCTGACCAATCACCTGTTCCTTTTTCTCGATCTCCAATACAATATTATGCTCAGACTCAAACATCTGGATCTCTAGGTATTGTTAAGACTCCGGCTGGAGATATAGAATTGCTTACTGAGCAACATGATTTTATTCTTCCTACTGCAGATTTAGAAGAAGGAGATAGAAAATATTGTAGATGCTTGGAAGAAGTCGAGGCTAAAGGTGGAGCATATAGTCCTTATGGAGTATGTCGTAGTCATGTCGCAGGATATGTTCATTCTTGCAGCAAGTACTATAATTGGTCAGTCATGTCGTTAGATATGTTGGTTGCTTATGCTGATCTTCATAAAATCGATAGTTCTCAAATGACCACTAGAGAAAATGCTATTCAACAAATTGGTCAGTGGAAAGCCAGCAGAAAGGAAAAATTCGGCGAATAAAAATAAAAACCGCAAAACAGTTTAATAGAATTGCATCTATTGGAAAATCGAATCAGGCTGAAAAGAAAATAGGCTAAAAATCGAATCAGGCTGAAAATCAAATCAGGCTGAAAAGAAAACAGGCTAAAAATCAAGTCTGGCTAAAAAATAAAAACCACAAAACAATTTAATAGAAAAACCTCTATTAAAAACCCGATATCTACAAAATAAACTGGATAGAAATAAGATAAATATGAGTCATTGGCATGGAATAGAACCATTAGATAGTGGATGTGTTTGCTCTAAAATAAATCCAGCTAACAGAATTTATGACTGGCAAAACACCAGAGCTTTCATAATATGTTTGGCAACAAGACCCGATAGACTTGAACATATCACAAAAGAGATGCATCGCGTTCAACTATGTTGTCAAGCAGAATTTTACAGACCAGTGAAACCACCTAAAGAATTGTATGAAAAGTATGGATTCAAAAATCCAACAAATTATGGATGTTGGGATTCTCATAGGACAGTAGCGGAAAGAGGTTCATCTTATAACAAAGATGTTTATTGTCCAATATTGATATTCGAGGATGATGCATATTTTCAACCTAATTTTACTCCAGAAAAACTAAAGCAAATTATGAGCTTCGTCAATAACCCAAATCCTAAAGTATCCAAACATCAAGTAAAAAACAGCTCAAACAAAACAAAAAAGGATTGGGATATGTTATATTTAGGCCAATTGCCAGTATTTGGTGCTTACGGTAAAGTAAAAGGAACAGACTTCAGACGGGTTAAATCTGTCTTGGCTCATTCCTACTTTATTTCAGACAAAGGTAGAAATAAATTACTGGCTGCACCTATAATACCAATGATGACTTATCCTTATGCCATAATGGGCCAAGGTATAGATTCTTGGTATTGTAAAAATATGGAGGCTTATGGCCCAGTACCAAGTTATGTTACACAATTTCCTATTAAAAGTGATCATCATGCAGGAACTAATATTGCTACAGGTATAGTTCCGTTAGTGTTAGATCTCCATCATAAAAGTCCGCTTTTAATGGAAGGATCAATACTTGCTGGTTGGATATTATTGATTTTGATTGTTATTCTTGTGGTTATTATTGTTTATAAGCTGCTGCGCAAGGTAGGAAGAAAAATAAAGAGTAATGTGGGCAAATAATTCTAGAGAACCATAATTTCATATCCAGTCAGGTATGAAATTCTTTTGATATTACGGATGCTAACGCCATTGAGATCGACTTTAAGATTCCTCTTTAAAAATATTTACGTTTTGCCATTACGGCGATGAATTATTATCTTGGGAGTGTGATCGACTTTAAGATTCCTCGCTGAAGATAATAATTTTTACAACCATAAAGTCAATCACGATCTATTTATTATAGTTTTATAATCTAACGAGTATAGTAAATAATTATATTTTCTGATGCTTTGTATTTCCCATTTGAAAATAACACGTTTTGCAGACATAACATAATAAATAATATTTTGCAAAGGAGGATACATATTAGACATCTCAAAAACCCAGGGAATCTTAGAGACCTCGACAGAATTTTTTTGGGATGGGCTCTCACCCAAACTTTTTATCCAAGTCTGGACCTAAATTTTTCATGTATGACTTTAAGATTCCTCGATACATACATGCACAAAATCTACGTCTCAGGTTATAAATCGTAAATTGTAACTTCTGGGAATATTAATATCTATCACACAATACAAACATTTACAATATAGACTATTACAAACCATAAGTTATGTAGTTTTGAAAACAATAAGGTCATGTAAAAACCGGAACAATTTAACTAGCACTTAATATTAAATTTCTATAAAACGACTATAAAAACCAAGAATATTAGAAAAGAACAAAAATGGAACCCACGAGAAAATTCATATTAAAGGCAGGATCTAAATTATCTTGTATATCCTATAGAAATAGCATCAATAACCCTATACAACATTTCTATTTCACATCATCAGCCGAAGCTCTTCTATCTCTTTTTAGGTCTGAGGATGCTCCTTTTCCCGAATTAAGTTTAGATCAAGTAGGTCATGATATTGGAGATATTTATCTTAATGTCTTTATGTTGAATGAAGATCTCATTATTTATTTTAGAGAATATAGTCAATTGCAGGGCATAATAAATCAAGCTACTAATCTAGAAGATGTCTCGTCAGCTATAAGAGGCGATTGCCAACAAAATACCTCTGATCAAAATGGATATGTCATTCAATATATTCCTACTGTTTTTGAAATAAAAGGAAGACTTAGTGCATATGTCATATGTAAACCAGATGTACTTATCCATGTGTCGTCGTACAGAATACGAGCCACAGATCTTAAATATATAATATCAAACCAAATACGGATATGGAATGAAGAAGTAAACACTTCTAATAGGAAACCAATAACTTTTGCTGTTATATTTACTCAGCTATTAGAAATAATCAAAGGAGGAAATACCCCATTCTTAGATCAAGTTTTTATACAACCTACCGTACCTGGATATGCGACATCTCCTATCAAAACTCCAAATCAAACCTTATCTCCAACATCGTCATCTCTAACTTCTTCATATGTTTCACCATCGTCTACATTTTCATCTTCATTTTCGTCTCCACAAAGACTTTCACCACAACAAATATCTCCAATGTATATACCAGCACCTATATTATCTCCTGGAGGAACAACAGGAGTAGATGCTTTTGAAAACGTACCGTCAGATATCGTAAGAGTGATGGCATTAAATATGACATTATCTGATATTGGAAAATTGTGCGGCACTTCCCGAAAATTCTACAATGAGATTTGTGACAGTAATGAGTTTTGGTATAGAAAATGTCTAAAGGAGTTCCCGACTAAAGTAAAACCAGAGGGGACTCAATGGAAAGTTTTTTATGCGGATCTTATAGGTGAAGTAGAAAATCAATTGGGAAGTGATCTTCTCGATCTGAAATACGAACAAATAGTAGAGTTAGTAAATTTGGCTCCAGAATTAAGAGGACCTAGAGTAAGAGAAATGAGAAGAATAGCAGGACTAGGCCCAAGACGAGGGTTGAATTTTGGAGGAGCAGAAGCACAGCCTCAACAAAATCCAAATGCTTTTTTTCAGATGCAGCCTATAAATCCCATAAATAACAATAACAACGCAATAGCGCAGAATGGACAACTACCGGTTATACACGGAGAAAATTTCATTTATCTAGGTGGAAATATAATCCAAGGATTGGCACAAGGACAACCAATGTTAGGTATGCCTCCTCAAGAAAATCCTAATGTAGTTGAAGATAATGAAAGATTAGATGCCGGAAATATATGGAGAGATTTTAATTATTTATTGGATGAAGCTCAAATGGCTCAGCGGTATAGATTAGAAAATGCAGAAAATGAAGTCTTCGGAAATATTGTTAGACTAACAAATCAAACTGGGGATACCCCAGAAAATGAATTGGAAGCTTGGATAAATCTTCTTAATGCCAATCCGGCTGTTGGTATACTAAGAGATGGAGAAGAACAATGGATAAGAGGCCGATTAAATGCTTATTTAAACAGACAGCCCCAACCTCTCAATGTCAACAACAATAACAATCAATAATTCTCGATCTCACATGAATATATCAAAAACATATTTGATATAAAAACGGAATATCTATTTTCACCGTGCAAATTGGAATAAATGTGTTGGAATGAGCAAGTGTCACTTTTGACTTTCTCAAATTATCTCACGTGAATATATCAAAAACATATTTGATATAAAAACATACAAACATTGGTATAGATCAAATTGGAATAAATGTGTTGGAATGAGCAAGTGTCATTTCTGACTTTCATTATTGTTGTCATTATAGTTATTAGGATATTACAAACTAACCCTTCAAATACGGTAAGATGGCAATGTTATTTTGTTTTGGCTTTCATTTCTATACAATTTTTAGAAGGAATATTATGGGTGTCTATTAAACGCAGAAATAATAGATTAAATGCCATTATTACTGCTCTCGTTCTTATTGCTTTGTGGTGCCAACCACTCATTAACTGTTATTTTGGGGCAATGTTAGGTTCCATGACCCCCATTCAAAAGAAGATTTTACTTATTCTTTCTGTATTCTTTGGAGTAATTGTTATTTATATGATATATAGAGTCTTAAGGGGCAAGGAATCATTTCAAACTGAGACTACTAACGCATGTCATCTAAGATGGACAAGCAAAGCTGTTGGTTCTAAATCTTCATATCCATCTACTTTAAATCCTACAAAACCTTCATTCATGTCTGACATAAAATTAGTACCGATATTATATCTCATCGGTATGGGATTGCCATTGTTGTTTATGAAAAACAAGACAAAAGAAAATAGAAGAAATAAGATGTTATTGTTGGCGGTAGGTATAATAACTCTAATGGTAGCAATTTATTTTAATAAGAAAGATGGATCTATGGGATCTATGTGGTGTATTTTGGCCGCATTTTATGTTTTAGCTGTCCTTTATATTCATTATCGCGACAAAAAAGAGGTGAAAGCAAGTGAAACCATTGGAGAAACTGAGAAAAATCATTGCATGCTAACTACCGATTCTTGATTTTTGCGACAAGGCGTTTTGTGGATTAAATTTAGGAAGAAATTAATACAGAAAGAAAAAAGAATCCTCGAATTAAAAAGAGTTCGACTCAAAATCGCATCGGAAAATGGCTTCATCCCTGCTCGATAGACGTTTGGTGATTCTTGTTGTCGCCATCATTGTGATTATTATTCTGGGCATCATTATCTACAGGAGTAGATGCCCAGATAAGGAGGATCGCGAGAAGCACCGAAATAAGCTAATTTGTGGAATTGTAGTGACTATCATTGTCGTTGCTGTTCTCATTTATTGGCTGGTACCCACTCAACAAACTGTTGATTCTGGCAGAGATGAATATTCAGGATCTAGCCAAGAGCGTCCTGAAGGAAAATTAGGGTTTATCGACAAATTGAAGCAAACCAACGCAGATAATGCTGTTCGTAGTAAGGCCGGAGATAAGGCTGAACGTGATTATTTGGCCGCCTATCCTGGAGATAAGGGCGGAGCCAAACAAGCTAGAACTCTAGCAGAAACTCAAGTTAAGAGACTCCAAGGCGATGCAAAACTTGCAGGCAGAAAGACTGAAGCATCTGAGCGAGCCAAAGCCGCTGCCGATATCGCCAAGTTGACTGGAGCCAAAGGAGGCGCTGCGCCTAAACATTAAATAATCAAAACATGAATCGAAATATATAAACGGTAAATAAATCACATGGTAGATGGGGAATATTACTAATAAAGTAATATTTAATAAAAAGATACAGTCGGCTGGAATCAAAGAAAACGGAACAAAAACACAGGATGGACTCGGACACTGAGCTTTTGGAATTTGTTAGGCAACATAAAAATATAAAGTTGATGACTGAAATATTACTAATAAAGTAATATTTAATAAAAAGATACAGTCGGGAAAATACGAACTAGAAAATATCCAATTGAAAACTTTCAGGATGGACTCGGATAATGAGCTTTTGGAATTTGCTGAACAATTGATCGAGGATGCTATGGAAAACAAAGGATTTGGCTTCAATCCTAATGTTGATTATGTCTCATTAGGAGTTAACACTACTGTTATCATGGCATTTGTTGGTCCTATAGAGAAAATATCAGAAGCTAATACTAACTATAGAACTGTATTGTTTACATCTAAGAATCAGCAATTGGTTGTCATGTCTGTAAATCCTAATGAGGATTTGGGAGAAGAAGTACATGAAAAAGTTGATCAATTCTTTAGGGTAGAAAAAGGTAGCGGCCAAGTCATTCTTAACAGAATGGCAGCCGATATTTATGAAGGAGATTCTATTACAATTCCCCAAGGCACATTGCATAACGTTATTGCTGGACCTAGCGGATTGAAATTGTATACTATTTATTCTCGTCCTAACCATAAGTATGATGTCATTGATGTTACTAGACAAGATGCCGAAAATAGAGAAAAGGCTGAAGATGCAGAGAAAGCAAAACTGAAGACGCCAGCAGAAAGGGAGAAAAAGAACAAGGAGACAAAGGAAAGAATGAAGGCTAGTGTTATATCTGAAATCTCCCAGTTAATCGGTGGATTGATCAAATAAATGGAAAAACGGCATATCATACGCGTTCTGATTAAAATTTATATTTATTAGTCTAAGACTAATAAAAAGTGACGTGATGAGTTCCGACGCGAAAAATATTAGCGAGAGTCAGTCAGAATCTGGAGAGAAGACAGAACAGCAGAAAAATCATGATGCTATAAGAATAGTTATCGGAATAATACTTAGTATTATTGTTTGGATCGGATTGTGGCAGCTCTCTGAAATACATATAAATACTAGGAGTAAGAATACTCAAACTGCAATTTATTTATCCGTCTTGGTCGTTACCTTTCTTCTGTTGTTTTGGCTCGCAAAGAAATATCCCTCTTGTATAGGTATGGGCCAGTAATAAAAATAATGTATTAAGTATGTTTAACATGGCTTATAATATGAATAGTAAGATAAAATCTTACTATTTTAAGAAATCGGTTTTTTGACTTTTGTCGTGCCATCTGCAAAAATCACAATAGGATTACTCAGAAATGGAAATGAATCTCCATGAAATTACTAAATTCAAATGTAAAGCCGAGCATAAATTCAAGAGCACAAAATTTATAATGGAGAAAGGTATTGATATATGTTTTGAGTGTTACGGTAAAGATATTACTCTAGATAATATTATGAAAATAGTTGGAGGAAATGCAATGCCGGCTAGCATCAATCCTTTGTATGATTTGATGTTTCAAATGTATCCAGAAACAAGAGATGTCAAAAATCTCAAGTTAGCTTTTGAATGCTCTAGGAGACATAAATGGGAAGATACTTTCGGATGCCTTCTTATGGGACATTGGTGTTCCGACTGTTTATTAACTAATTGTAGTATAAAAACTCTAGATGACATATCTAGAGGAAAAGCTGGTAGATGTCTCGAATCTGAATTTGTAACGTTTAATCCAAATAGAAAGTGTCAATTTATATGTTGCAATAAACATATTTTCTGGGATATACCTATAAACATTATTAGAGGGGCATGGTGCGTCGATACTAATTGCATTCTAAATAGAAAAAGACCACATACACAAATTTTAGATCCAACAGTTGTTCCTTTACCGACCGTTTTTAATCTACAATTTAAACCAGTCACGATATTTGACATACTACCGATCAATAGTTCATCTCTTTTAGATTTAGATCTCTTGAATGAATACTTTGAGGAAACGAATAGTGACAAAGCAAAATCACATATACTTAAGATTTTAGATAAGAAAACAGATATGGTTTTAGAACTCCTCTATGCTTATATAGATAATGTATATCAACAGCGTAAATTTAAATGTGATAATAATCATATATTTCGTAGCGCTCCGTTTTTGCTTTATCCTGATAAATGGTGTCCTGTATGTGATGGGACAGATGAATGCGTAAAAATAATAATGTCAAATATCAGCGGATTTACGCATATACTTGATGGTGATATAAATTCTCATATATATAGACATGATAATATGTTTAAACAATATCTGAAGTGTAAATTTACTTGTGTTAATGATCACGAATGGTTTGGTCAAATCTGCGATGTTCTCGAAGGAAAATGGTGTAATTGGTGTTTAGAAATTGGATATGAAAGTGATGGAGCAAAACAACTTTTGGCTAAACAAAAAGGAGGAAGATATAATATTAATAGTGGAGAATGGACTTGCAAAGGAAGACATAAATTTGGTAGAACGCGTACATCGGATGTCATCAGAGGAAAATGGTGTGATTACGAACGTTGTTATACTGAGTCTATATCTATGGCCGAATTAAAGGCAATTAAAGAAGCCGCCGTTAATAAAATATCACGCGATCAACAGATAGAAAAGATTAAATCTTTTGACGTAGATCTATCACTAGGCATATCTCAAATAGAAGCTGCTTTAGATAAATATCCTAGAACGAAAGTAGAATTGGTATATTTGAGACTAAAATACAACACTATAGAAAAGATCAAAAATCTAGCAATATGTAGAGGAGGAAAATGTGTCACTGACGAATTCGTATCTGTTTCGCGTAAATTGGAATGGGAATGTGATAGGGAACATATCGCAGGACAGAAATATAGATGGAAAGAACATTTAGATTCTATTGCTAATGGATCATGGTGCAAATTGTGCAAATATGTTGGAAAACAAATCTTCAAAGAAAATAGTTTGAGAACAAATGCGAGAGCACTTCGTATTTCGTTGGGAAATGCTGCCGTTCGGAGATATTTTGATAATTTAGAAATATCATATATACCAGAAATGAGTTTTGACGATTGTAGATATATCAATAAGTTGAGATTTGATTTTTACATTCCTAGTTTGAATATGTTAATAGAGTTCGATGGAAAACAACATTTCGAATCTGTCGATTTCTTTGGAGGTGTTGAAGAATTCAAATTGAGACTTATAAGAGATAATATTAAAGCTGATTATTGTATAAACAAGAAAATTAAATTAATTAGAATATGTGATCTAAAGACTGTTGATTTAGATCTTAATGCTTTGGTGTATGATCAACTCAATTATGTCATGTTTATTTTAGTAAAATCTGAATTTCATACTGAAATAGGAGGTTATTTGAAAGAGGATGATAATAAATACAAGAAAATACCATTTTAGAAAGGCACGTAAACACATTAAATATATAGATATATTTAATTAAAAATATGTATTTAGAATATAATTTTTGTATATTATTTATATAAGAGTGAAATTAGAATATAAATTTATTTATTCTATATCAAAAACTACCATGGAAAAGTGGGAATCTTAACATTATTTATATTCTCGGATAAATCAAATTTGAATCTTTTCATAAGTAAATATTAGTGTAAGTTTATGTATTCAACAAATACTACGTATTTGTATGTGAAATCGGTATTTTTGCATGTTATGATATAGTATCATAATTTTCATAAATATAGCCAATCTGTATATACAGAAAATTAGATTAAATTTTCTTTTATGTGATGTTTTTATGAGAGATATATAGTATTATGGAAATAAATTTTACGCGCTACTAATGTTTCTGGCTTTACACTTGTAAAAATCTAAAAATGATCGACTACAACTTTGCGAATTTTTACCAATACGATTTTATCGGTGACAATAGAACGGGAACACCCGGTCGGTTCACCTAGCTAAAATATTATCAAAATTGAAAAATAATCAACTTTCACAGATGTAAACCATTAAAATATAGAATCTTTGTATCAAAAGTAAACTATATCTCTTGTTATGATTTCGTAAATTAGATCATTTTGTCGTTATTTATATACATATTTTCATATTTTTCGATAAATTTTCGTGTTTACAAAATATTAGTTTTAAAGAAAGGTTCAAAAGAATCAAAAACATGATGAGACCTGGAGCGCCGGTAAGAAATTGTTATGGATATGTTCGAGTTTCCAAAAATATCCAAGCTGAAAAAGGATTTTCTTTACTTGAACAGCAGGAACGTATTATTAAGTATTGCGAAGCAAATGGTTTCAATCATGTTAAAACTTATGTAGAATCGGGCAAATCTGGAACAGAAAAGAAAAGGGACAAGAGATTAGAATTGGCTGCTCTTTTAAGGGATATACCAGCAGGTGATACTCTTGTTGTTGTTAGTCTTTCGAGACTAACACGATCTCTAAGTGATTTTTTGAAAATAGCAAAAGAATTATCAGATAGGAAATGTCCCCTGATTGTTATAGTTGAACAAATAAATACAGGACATGCTATGGGAAAATTCGGCGCAGTGGTTTTTGCTGCTGTTGGTGAATTAGAATCGGATTTAATTAGACAAAGAGGTGAAGATATTAAGAAATCCAAACAAGAAAAGGGTGAATTCATAGGTAAAATTCCTTACGGGTGGAAAAGACTTGGGGATTCGAAATCTCCAGTAGTGGAAATCGAAGAAGAACAAAAAGTTATTGCTTATATTTATGATATGGCATCGAAATATGATGTACATTCAAAAAGGGTTCATACCAATTATGCCATAGCGAAAAAATTAAACGAAATTCACGTAAGACCTCCTGGAAAATCAAAAGAATGGGATGGTACCTACATAACTAGAATTTTAAATCGTAAAAGTGGTCCAGCGGTGACAAAAGCTATAGAACTTAAGGACAATTTAACAAAAATATATTCATTATATCAATTAATAGATGATAATATTCATATAAGAGATATATTATCGACGTTATCCGATGGACAAATAGAACTCTTGAGGCAAAAACGTATAGAATTGAATCCAAATATAGTTAAGGGAATCTTTCCTCCAGCTATTGAACGATTATTAATAACTAACTGCGATGAGTCGAATCAATTAAAGCAGACAAAGACTGAACTTAATTCAGATATTATGAATCAATTTGTATCAACAACACATATAGATTTGCCTATAATGTCTCAAGAGGAAATAGAACACTTGAGACGAAAGAAACTCGAACTAGTTACCCATATGGAAAGCACTTTATCAACAAAACCTATATATCAATTTGGGTTGAATTTCATGCTAGCATCCGAAGAAAAAAATAATACCCAATAAAAAATCAATACACATCTACTCTCGTAATATAATCCCACAACACCCCTTTCGAAAACATTTTTTAAATTTTTCGGAAAAGGAAACGAAACGTTTCTTCCCGTTTTTCATCAACAAATCATGTCCGACAACAACCTTCCAGCCAGTCAGTTCAGCGGCAATCCTTTTGCTCCTTCATCACAACAGCAGTTCGCAGCCGTTATGAATGCAAACGGCCCACACCTAGGATTCGGACAAGCACAAGCAGTTCTCGAGGCCAACGCTGCTCCAGTGTCAAGCGCTGCTGTTGACCAGATGACATCAGCCAGGACTCATCTCGTCGCAAAAAGAGGAAGTATACACCGACCTGAACCTCAGAAGAAGCCCGCTCATGGATCAAACTGCATGTGTTGCATTGAGAGCGACTCCAAGAAACTCAGACAAGCGCATACTCGGGGCTCTCTGTCTTCTCTCATTGTGGATTTCGCGGATTACCAAACCAGCCTGGAGTTTGGCCGGAGAATGATACACTCTCGCAAGGAGGTGGATTCTGAGCTCGAGAAAACGACACAAGAGCTGGCTCTCAAGCAATGGGCCTACGAGTTGGCTTACAGTGAAATCACAACTCTCAAGGCTGAGGTTTCAGAACTGACCAACGCGGGGCGCATTTTGCTTGGGGAACACAAGAAACTGGCCCTCGATCTCAAAGTCCTTCGGGGCAAGAGGGATCGAGCCATGCTGGAGTCCGTAGCCATGATGCAGCATCACGTAACTGCGACTCGACAGTTAATGATCGAGATGCAGGACGACCAGCCAGGTGAGAAGCGCTCTCGCAACGACGACAATGGAGAAGCCTAGTCGTCCAGCCACAGCCGACCCACAAAAAAAGCGGTGGGATCAAAAAAAAAAAACTAGCCTAGTGCTAGCACCTAAATGGGTGCTAACATAAAACGCAGATAAATATAAAAAATAAAATAAGGCTCACAAAAATCAAAACTCCAAAAATCGAGACCCAAAACTAAAAACCAAGATCGAAAATCTCAGACTGAAATGCACAAAGACATGCTTGTTGTTACAATAGTTATTGTAATCGCCATAATATTAGTTCTCATTTGGTACAAACAGGCGATAGATAAGCTGAGCAAATGTCATTGTTGTTTGCATGATGCTCTTATCAGTGATGCTCCTACTCCTTACCATGGTATTCCATACAATATTAGGTAAATATTCATTACGCAAACCAAACACAAAACCTTCAAAATCCAAACACTGAAATTTATATTAAATCAAATATAAATTAAAAGCCATTCTCAATAAAAATTGTGTGACTCCTTTTCATTACGCAAACCAAACACAAAACATTCCAAA
>Ga0182030_10007026_pt1 | contig 23592 bp, 24 predicted proteins | sample 812S3MmetaG_FD_121299 | JGI IMG/M metagenome (GOLD analysis project Ga0182030, IMG submission 121299) | Permafrost microbial communities from Stordalen Mire, Sweden - 812S3M metaG (Illumina Assembly) | ecosystem: Environmental > Terrestrial > Soil > Wetlands > Permafrost | place: Sweden...
TACACACTGCTATCCAATCATCCTCCCCGCGCAGACCCTCACAGATTGAGCAACGTGGCACCGAGAGAGCAATGCAGCTAATCACAGCGTCGCAGGTAAAGAAGATCGCCGATAGACCTAGCAATCTTGTCCATCTGCAAACGCTTCTCTTGATGGCGATCGAAGCCGACAATTCTGGTCCAGCTGGCACAACTCCCAATGGTACCCCATCAGCAGTATGGTTAGGAAATGCCGTTGGTTTAGCATATTCAATGAAGCTCCACAAACATGAGGCAGTCGCGGATAAGAATCCAGAGAACGATCAAGACTCCGATGGAAAACTTGCGAGAAGAATTTGGTGGAGTTTGGTCATCATGGACCGCTTCCATGCCGCAAGCACTTCGAGCCCAGTTTTGATCCCAGATTCAAGTGTAGTCGTCTATCCAGAAGACCAGGCTCTATTGGGAGATGGTACCTACCATTTAGCTCGTAAGTTATCGGAAGCCCTGTTCGTAATGTCATTCTAATATTTAGGTCTTTCCATCGTACTTGGCCACTTTTCTGCAGTCACCATCATACCCAGTGATCTTCCTGAAATGACCGTCAAGCCTGTTTCGTCAACACTGGGCATGCTCCTAAGGGGTGAACTGGAGAGAGTCCGGGAGTCGTTTCCTACGACATTTGTCTCTCCTTTTGGGGTGCCACTCGTTCACCTGAGTTACTGGTATCTCCGAATCCATATGGAACTTGCACTCCCAGAAGCCGAACCCAGCCATCTCCTCATTCCCGCAAAGAAGATCGTCACTCTCGTATTGGAAGCCTCCAATTTCGTGAGCCCATTGACTCATCACGCCTTGGCTCTCGCCGTTTTAACGTTGATCGAGTTGAAGCACTATGCCGAATCGCGAGAAGAGGCTGACGACACCTTGAAGACTCTGTTGGAAGGCCCCAATGCAGTTTCTAGGTGGGATGTAGCGATTAGGGGTGCGATCCTCAAAGAGCGACACCATGATTCTACGAGTGGATCTTCCATCTCGTCTCGTGTTGCTGGAAGCCAGCAAGCATTAGTTGCGAGTCAAGGCCTACAACGTCTTGCTGACCTTGCGACTGCAGATGCTGCAACTGAGGAAGGCTTTACGGATTTGACAGGAACCAAATTTCAACACTTCCACAAACTCCGAAGCTTGATCAGCGATGGTTATTTGAGCGTCTTTGGTGGATAATCGGATGTGACAAACACGATGGATCGTTTCTTTTATTGTACAATATACCCAGGATATGTATGAGTCATCAAAAGCGTTGATTTTTCCACGAGCGATAGTTTTCGAGAGATTTCAGGGAAGGAACAAATGGCGTAGATAGCATGGTCTTAGGCGTTTTTGAATGTGTGCTAAGGCATGGAGCATTGAGCGTTGAGCATCAGGCAAGGATCATTTATCATGGACATATAGTCCCGTGTACAATAGAAGTCAAGTGCGTTGACATCAGAAAATATTGGTTATAATTGTTTGACAAAATCTGATATATTCAAATTCTAGTGAAGCCATTCAAGCCTCATTATCCCATAATTGTTGACACAATCGGAGGGTAGCCATGTGCGCAGCAGGAACGTCCTTGAATTTGTATATTCTCAATGCCTCGCACAAATTAAAACAATCAGAAGACATTTTACGTACAAAGTATTGTATTATCTCTCATGTTCTGAGACAATCAGAAGGAATCTGGAAAGTATAAATTTTCATTCTCCCACAAAATCCAACACAACCAGAAAATCCTCAAGCCCCTCAAACCCCTCAAATCCTACTCCTCCCCTCCCTTGTCAACGTATACTCATAATGCCACCCCTCCCTCCCCATATCCGCCCTAACCTTATAATTCCCCTCCGCCTCCTCCAAAATCTGCATATCAACCTCCACAACACTCATTCCCTCCTCCGGCCCCAACTTCCCCAACGCCTCCTTAAACGGCACCGCCACCTGACTCAACCCCGCATACGCTCCTTTCGTCTCCTTCCCTACCGGTCCCCCAGCATTAGCGAAAACCACCATACAAGTATTCTCGAAGCACCGAGATACAATCGTACTCTCGAGAAACAACGCTTCGCTTCGCGGATTGTGGCGTAGTCCTTCGGGGGTACAGTCATTCAATGTCCAGAATGTGGGGATAATGATTATTTTTGCGCCGGCGGCGATGAGTTCGCGGAAGGCTTCGGGGAAGGCTAGATCCCAGCAGATTAACATGCCTACTTTTCCAAGGGGAGTATCGAAGGCGACGTGTGGATCGTGGTTGGAGGATGTGAGGTGGGGCCGTTCGGGGTGCCAGAGGTTTTTCTTTTGGTATTGACCTAGGATGGAACCGTCGGAGGCGATGAATGTTGCCACGTTGGTGAGGGTGGAGCCGTGTTTTTCGACGATGGTACCGGGGACAATGCAAACTGGCTGAGATTAGCATTTGCTTGTTGGACATTGGGATTAGAGGAGAATTGGGATTGGTTCAGGGCGAAACAAGGTGTGAATAGCGGGAAATCACAAAGAAGAAGTCCTGCTCACTATTGAGCTCCTTGGCCAAAGCACAGTAGGCATCGAGGTATTTCTGGTAGTCGGCGCAGGCAGGGATAAATTTCGGGTCATCGGGGACCCAGTTTGTTAAGTGATACTCGGGAAGAACAGCGAGATGAGAGCCCTGCGAAGCTGCTTCGCGGATGAATTGTATTGCCTTGGCATGGTTTGCTTCGACTGCCAGAGGCTGTAGAAAGATCAGGTTTCTTGCAACACAGTCTTGAGAGTTTGGAAATGGGGAAGGAAAGAGAAAGGATATATCTCTCCATTCTAAAATTGCTTGAAGAGGTAGGTAAGGTAGGTATTGATTCAAGAATACAGCACGTGATACGTCAATGGAGTATAAGGGAAAACCCGCTCAATCTCGCCCTTTTTTAGCCGAGGGAGACAGATTATTGAAGATCTATGAGATCAACTGTGCGAACCTTTGGGTAAAGCTGTATTACAGCAATTTTGAAATTAGGTGGCATATCTGTGGATAACTCTTTATCAGTGATCAGCATTATGTCATACTAGATCATCGAGAAAGGAGCTGTCTCACCAGTACAAATGACTTGAGAGAAAAGTGAGTGTAACTTGTACTGTATGGAAGAAAGATGGTATCATAGGGTGTTCTCGTGCTGAAATGTTGTGCTTGAACTCAAGACAGAGTGGTGGAGAAGTGGGGTCAATGATAGAGGCACCCTGCCATTGAAGAGCCGCACCTTCGCCTAACTCCCCCCTTTTTTTTTTGCTGGTGACATTCGTGATTTTCAAGATCGGAAATAGCTGCGAGAATCCTGAGTTGTAAGAAAAACCAAAAATAAATATTCCTCAGCAAAGGGGGCTTAAGGGAGTCAAAGTCGATGATGGCGCTCGGAAATACCTTGATTAGTTAGTTCAGGCTGTCCCTTTCGCCTCCCTCTTAGATACAACACACTATTCGTGCATTGCTTTCGAGACTACCCTCATTCGCAGGAAATGGATCGAACGCAGTCAAGCAAGGATGTGTTTTCATGTCAAGCATCCAGGTGGAAACTTTGGTGGTGAATGCGCATTTTTTATTTCATCGCTATATCTCATTACAGTATTCTACACTGACGCAAGCTATGCAATCGCTGTCTAAAAGCAAAGTGTTCATGAACGTCGGCTCGGCCAACTCTGGGTATGTGTTATAACAATTGTGTATCCCATTCATAAATGTTCCATGATTCATTACGCCATTGAAACTCCCGCTCTAATCGTGACATCAAAGCGCCTCTTCCCCAAGGTTTGCGCCTCAATCCTCACGTCTACCAGCCGATGTCATTAGTTGATAACTCCGTCTTCCTCCATTGCATGAATCACAGGCAACTCAAGCATTCACCTGATCGCTGGCACCAATCACCTGGCTGTCTTCCTTCGACCCGTCGCTCTCGATTTCAACCTCTTTCGGGGGCTCGAGTCTATCGTCGAAGATGAACTTTTTCTTCGCTTCAGTGCCAGTAGGAGTAATTGACCCCGATTCACTGCTGTGCAGGCTATCCATATCGGGTTGTTGAGGGTCCATCCCAGGCTTTGGCGGATTTTGCACAGGTGACTTTCCCGATGGAGATGTTTTCGCATGCAGTACTGGCGGTTGTATTCGCTGGAACCAGCCCCCATGTTCCCACTCCCCGGGCTGATAAAGGCAGGCATTGCGCGTGTCTTCCTCGACAATCCCTGACAACAGCGTATTCAGACGTTTAAAATCGATTGGTTTCAGTATCCATCCGTCAAAACCAGCATTGATGTAATTCTGCCGTTCACGCTCAACGAGAGATGCAGAAACGGCAAAAATAGGGACTCGGTCATTTCCCGCAGCTCGAGGTGACAAATTGCTGTCGGCATGTGTCTTTTCAAAAGACCGTATCATCTTCGTAGATGAAAGTCCGTCCACAATAGGCATCTATCAATTATTAGTAAAACTTAAACATTGGAGCCTTAGAAGTACTCGACTTACTTGCATATCCATCAGTATCACGTCGAAGAATGCAGGTTTCTCTCCGTAGGCACTTGCACATTCTTCGCCATTGACGGTATGGTAAACTTTATGGCCACTCTTTTCTAACCTTTTCTTGATAATTTTGCTGTTGACGGGGTCATCCTCAGCTACAAGGACTTGAAGGTTCTCTGCATTCAGTGGTTTGAGCTCCGCTGTCTTCTGTTCCTTGGCCCTTTCAGGAAGATCAAATAGAACTTTTGATGCAACATGTTCCTCTGGCATCTCCGAAAACTCGTCAGGCATCCTAACGGCTTTGAGCATGGTTTTGTTATCCGTCACATACTCAGACCCAGAGACACCCTCCACAGATGATCGCAGATGCTCTGGGGCACCATATGACTTTGAGCGTCTTAGCATTACCGGCCGGTCGTGTATTGATGATACCGATGCACTCCCTCTACTATTCGACCTGTGCATTGACCTCTCTTCATCCTCTGGCTCACCTACGGACAACGGAGTAGAAATCGCATCGATTAAGCGGTCAACGTCACTTTTCGCGCTCCTGCCGCTCTTATTGCTCGACCCACTTTTGAAGCTGCGAAGACTCGAAACCTCCTCAATACTTTTCTTGCGAATAACGCCGTCGCTTTTCATAGAACTGACTTTGTCAACTAATGTGACTTCGCCTTCTGATAGCGGTGGTGGGGTTACAACTGCTGGAGAATTGGCAACGATTTTTAAAGAGGCAGGTGATAGCTCGCGGTCCTGGGATTGAGGATCATCTGGGAGGATGAATGGTAATTGTATGACAAAACGTGAACCTTTCCCTTCTTCCGACTTTAGACGTAGTTGGCCGTCCATGTTACGTACGATTCTAGCAACCATAGCAAGCCCTAGGCCCAACGTTCGGGTCTCTTTACCATCTGTCAACTGACGACTCGATTCATCTGGTTCGTCAAAGTTATCGTCGGCTGTGGTTACCTGCTCGAGGTCCCTGAAGAGCGCATCTAATTTCTCGTCAGACATCCCTGAGCCAGAATCTTGCACCACGATTTCAACGGTAGCCTTGTTATCAGTGATGTCCTGGAGCCATAATTCAATGTGGATCCATCCGCTCGTGGTATGTTGCATGGCGTTGGCTGTGATATTCGAGACTGCCTGTCTGACCCGTCGTTGGTCACCATGTACGAGTTGTGGAAGTCCAGGGTGTTCTATGACTTCATACTTAAGACCTTTTCGCTTTGCATCTCCTTTGAAGGAGTCTGTCGCCTCTCTTACAGTGGCCGGAAGGTCAAAAACTTCGTCTTTGATCAGCTCTCGTCCTTCTTCAGTCTTTGTCAGATCGAGAAGATCATTGATCACGTAGATTAAAGACTTGGAGGCGGAATGAGATTTTGCGAGGTTTTCCCTCGTTTCTTGGTCAAGGGCACCTTCCAATGCGATTTCCAGGTAATTGATAATCGCATTGAGTGGGGTTCGAACCTCGTGCGCCGAGTTTGCTAGGAGGAGTCTCGTAAGTTGGCTACTTTGGAGAGCAGCTTCTTTCTGTCGCCAAACCTTAAAAACCCTATTAGCAAAGTTACAAATGGTCAATCCGAGATAATACCTCTATGAATTTACCATAAACGAGGCACAATACGGCCGCGGTCTCCACCTGCTCCTCAGTCCATTCTCGGCATTTCCCAACGACGGTCTCACTCCAAGTCTTGAAACTTTTCCTTGGCTCAAGATAGCCCTCTGTGCCTTCCTTCACGAATTTTTCGTATGGATTTCCTGCCCATTTGACCTCCCTGGTCACCCCTCTACGGAAGAAGGTAATGAAATCACTTCCACCAACACTCAACGGCACCAAGAGAAGACCCGCAATAACAACAAATCCAGGGGAATATCTCAAATCAGGGAAGTCTTCCTTGATGTCTTGTGAAGTAATAACCGAAGTAATCTTTCGCAATCGTAAATATTCGAGCATGGCCAATGGTTCTTGCGACTGCTCTAATTTACCCAAAATCTTGGTCTCTCCGCGAATGGATAGAAGTCCAAAATCAGCATCGAAAAGCTTCAATAGATCGTCAGATGAAGCAATGATATAGCCAGAAGGATTTTCCTCTGTTGGTACGGTGTTAATGAGCTTTCGAGCTTGCAGTCTTGAAGCGTAAGACAACCTCTCAATATTCCTAGATGCCGTATCACCAACTAGACGGCACATTTTCCTGATAGGAAAGGAAACTCGCATGCCCTTAGCGCCATAAGAATGGCAGGCAATTAAACCCCAGAGTTCATTGAAAGCGTTGATTGAGATACTCATAGAACTTCTAACTGCCATATTCGCGAGGTACTTTATGTGAATAGGCGACATAGCCCGCAGATAACTGAATGAGAGATCGAGCGGCGATTCGAGATCCTCAACACTCCTACAAACAAGCCTAGCTGTTTCAAGATCACGGTCATACAGCAATCTAACCTTGTTGATCTTGTACAAGTCTCTAGCTTGCTTCGGTATATCTGAAGCTGGAAAGTTCAACCCTTTGTAGAGATCCTTGGTCGCGCGAGGATCCACTAGCTCCGTCACAACTCGCCCATTGAAAGTGGAGTCAAATTGGTAAATCATGACACGGTGGAACCCCGTCAACTCTTTCACGACCCCCACCAGAATTTTCAAGAATTTTTCCAGATTCGGCGCAGAGGCTAATTGCTCTTGCACCTGAGACATGATATTGAATACTTCCATAGCAGCTGCCTCTCCCTTTCGCTTTCGAGCGCTTCTCAAAACACGGAGTGGTTTGCTCATAACACTCGTGCTTTCAACGTATTCTTCCTCAGTGGGATTGCTATGTAACGTGTCTTCCGGAGGCTCTGGGGTTTCTTCGCTGGGTGGAACAAGAGGATAATGCTGATCATCATCTAATTCGAACTCGCAGATAATGAGATCTGGATTAGAAGGATTAATGTGCATTGCACACCACAATTTCTGGCTCCGTCTAGATGATCCAGGTGCTTTGATTGATATTGTGAATACCTCCGGCCCATTTGAAGCAGGGTCCGCCTCTTCATCTCGTATGAAATCAACATGATCCAGAAGATTATCTTGTTGCTCCTCCGAAAGAATATCTGTGAAGCTATTGAGCCGGAAAAGTTCTTGTGGCTTGTAACCTATCATTCGCTGCGCATTCTCACTAACCACTCGTACGATGAGTTCCCCTTCGTCCTTCTCTTCCAAAGCAATTAGAAGGCCAAACCCTTGTACGGCGCCTGGAATATGGATTGGTTCGTCTTCGCACCGCTGTAACGTCTCGCCGTCTCGCTCCGTAATGACTGCGTGGCCTTCTGCAGTAACAATATGCTTGAATCTGGCGGTTAACAAACCCGAAATACCATCTTCTTCACCAATACCACGACTGCCTGTGTAGTTCGCCTTCCCAGTGCTTTTGATACTGGCAGGTGCCGATTCACCCCTCTCGTTCGATTTCTCAGACCCGGCATCAGTAAACAGTTGCATTCGACTGCCACCACCGTACTTGTCGTCGCTGAAAGCTGTTGAAGTGGACGATTTGCGGTCGTATCTCCTCCTGTCGTTGCTTTGCTGTGGCTCCTGTTTACGCATTCGCGGAGTCGGTTTACCGTCCACGTCGGAGACAGTGTAACCTTGGTACGGCCGGGATATGTTACTATTTGTAGCATCCGTGCCTGTCCCACTGCTAGGCGAAAAATAGTCTTGATGTTCGCCAGAGTTCCGTCCATGGAAAGTGTAAGGAGTTTGAGACGCATCAACACTGACCACGCTTCGTATTGGGAATACTCGGTCATTCGTAGGTCCAGGACTACCCAATTGCTTGTCCGAAGCAGCACTCCAAGATGATGTACCATCCTGTGCATGACCTGGCGTATATTGGTCCGGTATGTCCGAGGGCCATGGTCGTGGCTTATTATTTGACGCTGCAGGTGATGTAGGAGACCCAAGCGGGCTTGACGTTATTTGAGTAGGTGTTTGATTTGTCGCAGTGGGTGTCCATTGGTTGGCGGGAATCTCGACGGTGAAGGGGGAAATGGGACTTTTGGTAGAATTATCCTCCCCTTTCTGATCTGGTCCCGGCACCATCTTGAGACCTTGAAATCCAACTTGAGATATGCCCACCCCCCAATTCAGCGAGCACCCTCAAGACTGTGGTCTTCAAGAACGTAGATAGTCTCGCGACTGAGAGTACATTCAGGCTATGCAATGGCAGGCGCGAGTTGATGGCTGACAGTGTGAGGGGTGCTCCTTTGCTGACAGAAAGGAGTATCGGGTCTGCAACAACGTTTGGCTTGTATCAGAGTCTGTGGTAGCTGGTAAGGAGCGTTGAAGAGCTGGAATGAGAGGAGCAGCTAGGAAACTGGGCACTGCGACAAAGGAAAGGCTTGATGGGACTTGATTGCACTCGAAGCTGAACAATTCCACACGCGATGGAGAGTTTCGGTCGTGTGGCAAATTTGGTTCAGAGTAGACTTCGACGCCCCCGGTAGTCGGGACGGAGGCCACTTCCGCTAGTGCAATTGTAGCAAAGATCGATTGAAGGTCCTGGTCTGATGCAGATGCGAGATGCATATTGCTAATTGGGATATCTCTATCCTGGTCTAGTCGGAATGCCATGCCGATTCGAATCGCATTGAATTCTCTGGTGCCCTCCTCTTGCTTACAGTTCTCCCATGTTGAAGGCAGCTGAAAGCATCGCAAGTTGTAGGAGATGGCTATCTCAAGCTCCTAGGTATTTCGATCATTATAGGTATTATCAACAGGAAGTGATCTTTCAACGTCCTTACATGATTATGTTTATAGCATGGGATCATAATTTTCAATGCCTCTTACGTTAGGCACCATCCCTGCAATGGCGATTGTGGCTTGCCGCAACCCCCACTTCATCGCGAACGAGCACAGCTTTTTATGCAACTATATATACTATATATACTATATATACAAGTATCATAGTAGCTTCATCTCGGATAGAAGACTTTATCTTCTCTGACTCGCTGTAGAAACGTAGGAATGGCCGCTGACTCGGGACAAGTTCGTCCATCTTGACCTAGGAACAATTAAGGGCTTTCTATTATGAGTTGCTACTACCCTTTCGCCCCTTTGTTTACCCAAAATCTGGGGGATTTTCTGAGAATTGAACATTATTGCCTTTGCATGTCCGCTGGGATAACCTTAGTCCCCTGAAAAGACCCTGGATTTTCAGGGTTTCTCCAATGCAAATATTCCAAGGACAATGTTGGCCATTGAAGTTGATGACCTCACAATGCATATTGTTTTGATGGGACACACACAAAAGAATGATTCTGTGGCTGAAAGATCCTTGATGCTGATCTTTACGGGGGAAACGGCGTCTCAGATCTGGTGCACGCTCACGTGATAGAGCATAAAACTTATCGATGCATAACATCTTGCACAAAACAAAACATAAAGAAAGTAAGCGCGGAAAGCAAAAGTCAAACACTGTACGCCTGATGCACTTAGAATTACAAGCACCATGAGATCCCTTACGCGAAGGTACTCTTATTCGGTACGTTGCCCAAGAGCTATTCCAGAAATCCGTGAGACTTCAAAAGTGGGGAGTCTCACCCAATCTTGCTCCTTGTAATACTTTCATGTTTTATAGATGGCAAATAGCTACCTTAGCACCATCTTCAAGAAACCCCTTCCTACTGATCTCTTACACTCTCCTTCGGTATGTAAAATTGTTTTCGCTAGCTGCCATGTCATTTCTAGCGCTTGAAGGATATCATGTTTTCATCACAGGAGCAGCTGGTGGCATCGGATCTCAAGCTATGAAAGAGTTCCTTGGTGAGTGAGAAGTCTGCTTTGCTTAAGGTTATATATTGCAGGCGGTAGTCCGATTTGCCTCAACAGATATATCAAGTTCATAGCAACTGGTGGTCCGGCCACTGACTATGCTTAGCGCAGGGGTGTCCACGATATCCGACCCATTACAAACATCCCCACTCCCTCAAATCTCTTCATAGTCACTGGAGATATCTCCTCGGAAGACTCTGTCAAATCATGCATCTCACAAGCCAAATCCCATTTCGGACCCACCAACGTCCTAATTGCCAACGCCGGCATCAACGATGAATCCAACTCCTACCCAATGTGGAAAATCCCTCGAGCTGTGGGAGAATATCTACAACACCAATATTCGCGGTTCTTTCCTTACAATCAAGCATTCTCTCCTTAGTGCCGAAGAAGCACAAGCTTCCAGTGGAGAAGAACTTGAGAATTTGTCTATCGTAGTGACAGGTTCCGAGTGTGGCAAGTTCGGACAAGGTGGGCATACAGAGTATGCTAGCTGTAAAGCGGGACTTTAGTATGGTCTTGTTCCTGGAGTGAAGAATGAGATTGTACGACTTAATAGTAAAGCGAGAATTAATGCTATTGCGCCCGGATGGGGAGGTACCCCGTTAATCGAAGGAAGACATTAACCAGCCTACTTCAACCACATCCACGACCCCGGCAATCGAGAGCATAACCCAGAAGAACATTATTTTCATCCCTCCTTCAATCATCCACCACTCGCTCTCCCCACGGCCAATCCGCAAAATCCAAATTCTCCTTTCTATCGACTTGACGCAGTATCCACCAACAACATGGCCGACTATTCCTCTGGTTTCTTCGCCGGCCACGTCGGGGTCCCTCGCTTCCTGAAACTCTTCCGAAAATACAATATCTCATCAAACGTAACATAGTCCATCTCAGGTCACTCCATGGAAACATTTCGCACACAGACAAAATCAATCTTAGAAAGTGGTGCTGAGATTGCCTGCCATGGATATGCGCATGAAGGCGGGGCAAGGAGATTTCAGTTCCCCGCTTGTGTTACATCCGGATACGTCGGGGATGGCACATATTACTGGCATGATTGACCGGATGGTTGGGTGGTTGAAGGGGAGGGGAGGTGGTGGTGTTTTGTAGGTATGAAGACGTGACGAGAAAGCGGAAGGCTGAGCATCATTCGTAAGGAGAATTAGATAAATCGGGATTTGGAGCGAGGTGAGGTTATGTGAAATGTCCTATCCGAGAACCTACATAGGACCATAGGCTTTGATGAGGGGCAAATTCAAGCAAAGTTTATGCTGTAAGCTATATATTCTCACATGCAGGACTGGTCTGTAAATTTTTATTTCATTATCCTTGAATATGATTGTGATTCCGATGATGAAATAAAGCTTCGTCTGTGCAAGGAGCTAATTCCTTAATTTCTTATCATGGTAGTGAAAGAGCAACTTTTGGGTATCTAGGAAATGCAAAAAAGTGGCACAAAAAATACCAAAACAAACAATACGAAGCCCTAACTATTCTTGATAATCAGAATTTCTTCCTTCTTCCTTTTCCATCCATATGTCGTAGGTCCATTCGTCGCATGGTTGATTCATTCTACCATTCTCATGCTCAATATCCATAGCCTCCTGAAGGTCTTTTGCAGTCTCGAATATCTCTTCAATGCTGCGTTCAAGCTGCTCGGCAGCTATCTGATATCGGTCCTCCCCTGAGTAGTGTTAGTTTGCGTAATTTCAACCAATCAGATACTTCGTACCTTGTTCATTTCTCATGATCTCGATGAAATTAACTTTCTCCCTATCCGACCACGGACGTCGGATGCCTCGAGTGTTGTTCTTCCCAAACAAAGCGACACGTTCAACTGGCTGATCTAGTTCTTCATCGGCAAAGGGATCGTCCTCTGCATTGACATCTTCAAAACGATCATATCCCTGTGAGCTCAAATTTCCTACCGCTCTTGACATCTGTGACCTCATCCTGCTTGCCGCGCGTTTCTTTACCTCAAACTCTTCTCGTTGAGTAGCTTCCCTGGAGACCTCCTTCTCCATCTGTGCCCTGATAAGTCGAGCCAATAGAGGATCTGCAAACTTCTCAGCGAGATCCTGTTTTTGAGAACGATGAATATCTCTTATTCTTTGGCGTCTCGCCAGTTCCAACTTCTTGTCTTCCTCCTGTCGAAGCTTCTCATAAGCGATAAATGCACCTTTAGCTTCTGCCATGCGTTCTCTGCGTTTTCTTGTATCGACCTCTTCCAAGAGCATTGTCAGGAAGTTCCGAAGCAAAGGCAACAGCCTCCGAGTCGGTTGTCGGATCTGATAAGACCCAGTCTCTGGTCTGGGTTGGAGATCCTTCGGTTGATTCATAGCCTTTTCTGCCAGCTTTATCAACCCCTCGACAAGGCCGACTATTTCCCGAAGAGCAGAAGATGACATATCCCCCTGAGATCCGTAAGCATCGACAGCTTTCTCAATCGTATCCACGAACAATGGAAATGAAATGAAATATAAGTCAACCAAAATCTGCGCTCTCTCTTCTCTGATGGCCTTAGTTACTTCTTCGAGATCTCCAAGATGCTCGCTTATGATGCGCAGGGATTCATCCTTCACTTCATCGACCATCTTCGCTATTTTCCCTTGAGCCAATTCAGCTCCATCAAGATCTCCATCTGAACAATAAAGCCTTAAGCAATCGTACTCTTTGGTTAGTTCTTTTAGTCGTTGGTCTAGCATTTTTCCTTTTCCAGTACTGGGAGTTGTCCATTTTTCCACCTGGGACCATGTTCCCCCATTGTTCTTGTATTTATAACCAACACGTTTCACCTGGTCAAGCATTTCCCTTATGATCTTTGGCTCGATGCAAAACAGTCGAGATTGTGACGAACTTGCACGCTTGTGACGGCTTGATAATGGATCAGTTGCGGATTCCTCTCCTCTCTGCCCGTCTTCGAAATCAGAACTATCATTTACCTCGTAAGATCCATTAGTCTGCGCTGCTTCTGTACTGCCCACTTTCGTTGGGTTGGTCTTTGGCTTTGTTGGTGCTTGTTTCTTCTGGAAAGGTGTGGGTTTGACAGGGCTCGGATTCAGTAATATGGGATCGAGACCTTCATCTGCACCTGGATCTCGCTCATTGACTGCATTACTTTGAGCTCGGGCATTGGACTTTCTTAATGCAGCATCACTTGATGATTGACCAACCTTGTCAACTAATTCCGGTTCTGCTGGTTTGTTCTTTGATTTCGGCGGCCGTCCTCTTTTCCTTGATACCGTTCGATGTTGGTCCACAGGATGCTCGACTCCGTTTGGTTCTTTTTCACTTGTTCCTTGAATAGTTGTCGACTTTTGCGCCTCTGAACTCATCACTAATCGCTCCTTAACTTGGGGGTGCCCTCGATCGCTGCCTTGGCTTGTCTTCGCAATTACTAAAGGATTCTTGGCTAGCCTTCTACTCTGTGCTGGTTTCCTGGTTCGCTTATTGACCCCACTTTCCGCCTCATTGTTGTCAACTCTAGATTCCTCCGGAGATGGCTGTGGCTCGTCCACATGGGGTTTCGGCAGAGGTCGCTTTCTTTTGGAGAGATTTGCGGGCTGTTTTACTGGTTGTGATAGCTTAGGTATGGCTGGTTGAATAGGTCCTCTATGAATTGCTTCCGATGTTGCGGGTGGGAGAGGTGCAGTAGTGAAGCGATCTTTATTAGATAGCGGCGTCTTTGAGACATCATCATCTGCCAGTTTATTCTTTAGAGTAGTCTGTAGAGCTCTCGCTCGTGTATTTGTCCTATCGCCATGCGGGGAAGTAGATGAAGCCGGAACTTCATTATTGGTTGCAGAACGTTCTGCACTATTGCTGATATTTGAACGCGTTCGAGGCATTTCTTCTGTATCTTGATCGAGCTTCGAGCGTGGGGTCCCTCCAACGAATCTGTTAAATTTGTTGATGAGAACTGTGAGGTTTCCGAATGTAGTTGTTTCCTTGGTGTCCTTAGGTGGTTGCTCCTTATCAGCTGGGAACGCTGAGGAATTCAACAGGTGGACCGATTCCTGAAGCTCCTCTAGAATTCAAATATTAGCAGTAGCTTCGAATGAAATCTAATGACATTTACCAGCAGACTCAGCTTCATCTTCATCTTGATCGTCCACAACATCTTTTATCTGTTCAAGGTCTGGCTTCAATGGTTTCGCGGGTGAAAGCTCCACAGCGAGGTTTTCTCGCGCCATCCTTCACTGCTAATGTGATGCTTCGCAATATCAGACAGCTGCCTGCAATCTGGCAATCTTCATGAGTTCATCGCCGTTCCTGTTTGTTTTGTTATCAATAAGCCAATTTGAAGATCGTCAGGGCAATCACAAGCGAACCTCGAAACACGGCAGCAGCTGACCAGGCGCTCGCTCCGCTAGCAATAGACGACCCAAGCCTCGTACAAACCAAATTTGATAACAGTCATGGCTTCACAATCGCCAATTTCTGAAAATGACAAAGGCCAGTCTAGATGCCTGTCTATTTTGGATCCAGCCCAGCCTCATACTTTCATCAAACCAGTAAAGAAGATTCACGAGGGTCACGATGTGCCCCAATTCTTGACATCTAGAGCTTATGGAGATATTGGGGTCTTCGTTATGCAGCTGAACATTGCAATGTGCCCTAGAAAAGTTTCTGACTCAGAGCCAGTTCAGACATGGACGCTCGACACTCCAATCAGTCTTCCTGAGCCTGTACGCAAGCTGCAAGAAATGTTGCAGAGCATAAATGCCATTATCGAGGAAGTTCCTCCAGACACGGGACCCCGAAGATTTGGCAATATAAGTTTTAGGAAATGGTATGAGATTCTCGAATTACGGGTACAGGATCTTCTTCAATCGCATCTTCCGCACGAAGTCCTTACATTTGGTGGAGCGTCTTCAGACAGGGTTACCCCTTTGGATGAGCTGACCCCATATCTCCTGGGTGGATTTGGCAGTGCTCAGAGGCTGGATTACGGCACTGGCCATGAGCTCAGTTTTCTTGCTTTTCTTGGTGGTATTTGGAAGCTTGGGGGCTTTGGCAAAACATATTCACAGGATGGATCGCTGGAAAGAAGCATTGTATTGGGCATTATTGAACCGTATGTACTGTCCTGCTTACAGGCCGCCTTGATCTTGAAAGCTCTACTGATTTGGGGAAGCTACTTACGTGTTGTTCGTCGTTTGATTCTCACATATACCCTTGAGCCCGCAGGATCACATGGCGTGTGGGGTTTGGATGATCACTCATTCCTGCCCTACATTTTTGGATCGTCTCAGTACTCTCCCTCGATAAAGAATCAAGATCTTATGCCGGTTGAGGGATCCCTGCAAGGTTCGCCGAATCCAACAGATGTCGCGAAAAAGAACATTGTCGATCTGGAGAGAAAACGTAACATGTATTTCTCTGCTGTCGGGTTCATCAACGACGTGAAGACTGGCCCATTTTGGGAACATAGTCCCATTCTATTCGATATTTCGGGAGTACGCTCAGGATGGGGCAAAATCAATAAGGTTCGTGTGATTACACTTCGATTAATCTTTGCCATATCCTAACGGTCATTTAGGGCATGATTAAGATGTATAATGCGGAGGTTCTATCAAAGTTTCCCGTCGTTCAGCATTTTCCCTTTGGGTCACTATTTAGTTGGGACCAAGATCCAGATGCAACTCCTACTAGCCTCTCAGTGCACACTGTAAGCCAACCTGCCAGTAGTCATGTAAATACCGGTGCTCCGACTGCCCGACCTCTACCACAAGAGGGTACAAAAGCGCCCTGGGCAAAGGCAGCTCCTGCAGCAGCTATGGATGTAACAGTAGCACCTTGGGCGCAATCACAAGCAAGACCTGCTACTGGAATGCCTCCGACAAGAGCACCTCGGGCTAATCAATCCACTTCATCAACCCCATCTGGATCAGCTATGGGAGTTTTTGATGGACCTACCAAGGTGCCTTGGGCCAAGAAAGATAATCCAAGATAACTCCCATTGTGTGAAAAGGTCGCCTTCTTCGACGAAATACTTTAATAACATTGGCTTGAGGAGGACGGGGAGCGTGTGGGATGATACGCATCGGCCCGCATTTAGGTTGGACTTCTTTTCATGGATTGCATTAGTGGTGTCAACGGGGGTCTAGCTTTATGAAGACATATTTCGAGGCGTCTCGAATATCCTCTCGAGGAGATTGTGGAACGAAGAGTTAAACGAGGTGCGGTGCTATCATACTTACATAACGTTATAGAACTAGGCGTAGCTCTTGTAGGATAAAGGGACTCTTTGAATTTTCGAGTAATCGTAAATTGTATGAAGGCATAAACCTTACTTATGACACTTCCGAATCAACGGGTTTAGATGAAGTGGGTCCTGGAGCTCAACAATAGAAACCGAAACGGGTTTAGTTCCCCCGAACTGTCAGATGCGGGAATTGTCATTTCGTTTCCTCCTCAATCCCATCCTAATCTAACACAATCATCAAACCATCAACCCAACGCACCTTCCCACTTCACTTACTGAACTATCTCATCTTATAATTCCAATACCGCAAATATGCCTGGAGTCCGTTAGTATACCCAAATCTCCTTCTCTCAACCCTTCGCATGCGTTGCTCGTTATCTATAGAGCCCATCAATCGCTTCGATACGATGGGGACTTATCTCCAACAGCAGGAGCTCCATGCGCCCTCCAATTGATTGATCTACTCATGATGATATTATTGACTGACTTGATCTGACAGCACCAAATGCACTTTCCGACTTGAAGGCCAAGCTCAAGAGCTTATTCAAAGGGAAAAAGAGCAAGAAGACGGAAGATAAGCCTGCCGAAGCTGCCGCGAAGCCAGCTGAGCCCACTCCTACAAACGGTGCTGCCGCTACGGAGACAACCACGGCAGAAACCCCTGCTCCCGCTGGTAAGTGGCATAATACGACTCCTTGATGCTTATCTCAAGCTGATGACAAATGTTGAATAGCCGAGACAAAGCCAACAGAACCAGTTGCTGCTCCTGCTGCCGAACCTGCTAATACTGAAGAATGTAAGCTATCCTTGATATGGATGAGATCCAGCAAGTTCTGACGAGCTACAGCAACTCCGGCTGCTCCCGAAGTTGCCAAAGTGGAGGAACCTGTCAAGACCGACGAATCCGCAAAGGTCGAGGAGCCCGCGGCCCCTGCTCCCATTGCGGCATAATCGCACCTCCCACCGTCGACCACAGGTGGATATCATTCACATATATGATTGCGTTGCTAAGGAAGTGGTAATAATAGAAGATGAAGTGGGGATAGGATACCATGTTGAGTTTTTTGTTTTGAGGGTGACAATGGTGGCCATTTTACTTCTCCAATACCCCATTTTGATGCATGGATCAAGTCGAATGGCTTATTTACGCAGTCAGACGACAAACGATACCCAGATACCCTTGCGTTGAATTAGTTACGATCAATCGTTTGTTTTTACCTTCAATGGCTCTATTGCGTATTATGATCTCGGCACCTAGTGAACCATCTTGACCTGTCCCCTAAGCCCTGTACTTCAATTATACACTTTCTTCACAAAATCCCAGAGCCTTGGTGTAGGAACGGATGGCAATTGGGTGAGTGGGATCTCGTTGCAGGGGTAAGTCTTTAATATGATTTACTACAAACGCTTTTTGACTTCGGGATGGCATTGTAACTTAGGCTCGTCATAGTCTTTTCCGGGGAAAGTCCAGGTATTCGACTGTGAAGTGTATAGAAAGCTGGATGCAAAGGGTTTCTGTTTTGATCGCGGATTCAGTAAAGTAATCTCTTCTTTAGGATGTATTTGCGAGTGGAGACATTGTCTCAAGAGTCGACAGACAGTTATGTAAGCACCCCTGTATCTCGGAAGCAAGCGTGTTTCTCCATGTCTGCTCATTGATATAGTCAGAAATAGAGATCTTGCTACCCGTTTCCTTGGGATGATTATCTGCATTGATCTAGATCTGTGTGGACAGGACAGAGTTACTGCGGACCCATCGTAGAATGGAGAGAATGTGGAACGACCCGTAGGCATGAGATTCATATACACTAAGACATATAGCTATATTTGTCTCAGTGGTTTATTTGAAAGGAGAGCATTCCTGTCGTTGCTCAGTGCCCATACTAGTGACTGCCGACCTGTAAGTAGGTAGAGGCAGTGCAATGTTGACTATCAATGCTGATTGACAATTTGACAAAGTCTTCGAATATCAATGTGTGATTCTTTGCAATAGTTTGGAGAGTAATATGAGGTTGTTTATAGAAAAAGCAAAAATGACCTATAGTCATCCCAAAACAATACGCTCTCCGCTTGGAAAGAACTGACATGATAAGCTTCTCTAAATACTTCATCAATCTACAATTTCGAGTTTTGGCTAAATTCCAGTCAAGATTTCATAAGACAATGGAGACAGGTTGACATGATTTCAACACTTGAGGAACTTTGTTCTAGCTCTAGCTCTGGCTTTTCCTGAGCAGACTGTGGACGTATAAGAAATAGCAATCCACCTTCTTATCCAATTCATGTTAAATGTGTGATTGGTAGATTTCAAGCGCCCACGACAGGCAGTATTCTTTCAAATCATAATTGCCGTTGACATATTTGACGTTCAGCACGCGATTCTTTCAACGCCCTTTCAGTGGAGACTTCTTCTGCAGACCCTGCAGCTCAGAGCGGAAAGGTGCTGGTCCTGGCGCTTCGCCTGTCAGGGGTGCAATGGATGGACAATTGGGCACGCTCAATGAGGATCCCCCTCTTGAATTTCTGCTCATGCAAAGCTCTTAATGCTTAATATTCTGTCCATTTAATTGTATTGATCCATCTGCTATTGTCGGACCCATTGCTCAGTATCCAGAGCTAGAATCATCCACAGGAACCAGTCACCATCTTCCTCTGAATCCGACACGACCGGTCATCCAAAGCTATCGCGAGTCGCGTATTCGCGCAATTAAAGAGAGCGGTGTACTTATACAGCTGCACCAAATACACAGTAAGTCTCAGCTCCCTCCAAGTGATATGCATCTACCTGTCCATTTGGGAGGATTGTCTCTGCGCCATCTTGAAGCTTGGACAAATCCATAGATCAAATGCGACGTGTCGCAGCTAATTGACCAGGCTGATCTGCTTCTGGGAACCCCTGCTGTATCATCTTCTGTTGATGGCGGAAGCTCAGGTCAAAGAACAATTAGCTAATTAGTATATAGTATCTCTGGTTCGTTAGGGTTTTACGTTAATACACCTTTCCAACTACCAAAATGGCCGAAGTAGACACCCCTGAAGTCGGACATACAGAAGAAGCTCCAGCCGACATATTATCTGGCGATGAGACTACTGGGCTGGCATCTGAAGTCGAAACCGAGAATGAGAAGGAGCCGCAGGCTAAGGAGGCCACAAATGGAGTGAAGAAGGAAAATGTGCCTCCCAAGCGACCAGGAGTTGCGCCTGCAAAGCGTCTTGGAACGTCTACCTCGTCCGCTACGAAGCCCACCTCATCCTCGGCCGCTCAGTCTACGAGAGCAACTGGGGGGTTAAGCAAGCCTCCTACACGTCCGGCTGCTGGTTCTGCGGTCCGGAAGCCAGCCAGCAGTGCCACGGCTCCTACCTCGTCTAGTGCCGGACACAGATCACAAGCATCAATTGGAGGGTCAGGAGATGACAAGAAGAAACCTCTCTCTGTGGCTGCGAGGAGGACCTCTCTAGCCCCTACTGGGGCTTCTCACAGTCCTGTCAAAACGGAGACCACCGCTGAGAAGAGAGGAATTTCATCGGCATCCGCTACAACAGCAAGAAAGCCGGCAGGGCCCATCACCTCGTCAAGCCCCAAGCCTGCTGCCAAGCCAGCTACCTCGAGTTCAACCACAAGGGCAAGTGGAGTTGGCGGTACACCCGCGACAACGAGTCGTTCTGCCCCAAGCTCCAAGCCTTCAAGTAGCGGACCTGTGGCAGATGCGAAGAAGAGACTCTCAACGATATCTGGTTCGCCGGGAGCTTCCCGAACGGCAACAAAGCCAACAGGTCATGCAACAGCCCCGGCAGCATCATCGAAGGAAGTTGATGAGCTGAAAGCAAAGCTTGAGGATAGCGAGACTAGGGTGGAAGAGCTCCAGAAGGAGATAACTTCCTCTCAGGAGAAGCTTCTTGAGCTTGGTAAACAAGTTGAGCTGGAGGCCAAAAGGGTAGAGGAAGCAGAAGAGAACATTCGGGGTCAACATAACGAAATCGTCGAGAAATTGCACGCGACTCACAAAGCTGATATCGAGGGGTTGCAAGCTCATTTAGCAGATGCCGAAGTAGCCGCAAAAGCTGCGCAAGAGGCGTCTTTGAAGGCCATTGAGGAAGCTCGACAAGTAGCGACTGAAAAAGGAGCTTCTGACACGGCGGAGGCTCTTGAAAAGCTCAAAACTGACCATGCTGCCGCATTAGCGACCCTTCAGGCGGAATTGGCTTCTGCGAAAGAAATCAATGCTGCTACCACTGCTGCGATTGAAGAGAAGGAAGCAGATATATCTGCTTTAAAAGTACAGGTCGATCAGGAGATTAGCAATACCGTCACTTTGAAGGCTGGGTATGAAGCAAAGCTTGCTGCGCAAGCCGAAGAAACCCGGACTGCTCACCAAACCGCTGTTGAGACTTTACAGAAAAAGCTTACCGAACAATACGAGTCAGAGATTGCTGCTTTGAAGCTCGCTCATTCTACCGATCTGGCAAAGGGAAGCGCCGAATCCTCTTCAGCCTTCGAGAAACAGTTAGCAGACCTTACCGCTAAGCACGGAACAGCAACCAGTGAACTGCAGAAGCAGCTCGAATCAGCCTTTGCCAGCACAGCAACCCTAGAAGCTTCCCACAAACAGAAGATCGAAGTTCTTCAGGCAGAATCGACTGCATCAATTTACAAGTTGACCAATGAGATTTCAGACCTGCAAGTCAAATATGATGCTGCCCAAAAGAAGTTGGGTGCTGCACAGGAAGAGATTGCTACCATATCGAAGGAGCATCAAGCGCTCAAATCAAAGATCACTGCCGACGAAAAAGCATTGTCTATCGCTGAGGATGAATTGACCAAGACTAAGCAGGAGATCGCTTCACTCCAGAAGATGATGGATACTTTTGATGCGGATGGAAAGAGCAAGGATGAGCAGCACAGCAAAGTGAAGGCCGAGCTCGCCACTACATTAAAGGATCTCGAGGACAAAACCAAGGAAATATCTATTCTTCAGGAAAAATACCAAAAGGACGTCGAGAAACACAAGAAAGAGCTTCGAACTGTGTCAGATGACTACCAGAAAGAGATTGACGCTTTAGAAGGGAATTCTGGTATCAGGGAAGAGTATGAGGAATTGAAAGCCAAGCATGAGCAACTATCTGCTTCTCATGCCGAGGCTACTGCTTCACACTCAAAAGAGCTGGAAAAATTAAAGCAGGGTCATGCCGCCGCCATTGTCGCACTCGACAACAAAGAAAGCGCACACCAGAAAGCACTTGAGGAGCTGAAGACGACCCATGCAAAGAATCTTGACGAGGCTCATGACAGAGCGATCACAGCCGGACACAGTGCCCACGTAGCTGAGTTGGAGCAGCTACAGTCCTCTCACGCCGATGCAATCGCCGCCTTACAGAAAGAACACGCAACGAGCCAGGCAAATGCGACTTCTGATGCCAAGAAATTCAAGGTAATATTGATGCACTACTTATAAATCATAGCGAGCTGATTGATAACAGGCTGCCGAATTGGCGTTGCAGACTGAAATTGCCAAAACCAAGGAATCCCTACTCAAAGCAGAGAGTGAGCTAGATGCTCTTAAGCAAGATCTTGCCCACGAGAAGATGGAACGTGCTTCTGCTCAAGCTGATCTAGATGCTGCAAAGAACAAAAAGCCTGATACGTCGGAAGTTGACGCAGTCAGAAAAGAGCTGCAAGCGCTGAAAGACCAACATCAATCAGCTCTCATGACTGCACAGCAGGAATCAAAGAAAGCCACCGAAGAACACCTAGCCACCAAATCGTCTCTCGAAAAGACGCTTGCTGAGCTAGAAAAGCAAAAGGTCGATGCGGAGACCGGATCGAAGACGGCGGCGGCAGATTACAAGGACCTCCATGATTCGATGACTCAACTTGTTGAAGAAGCAAATAAGAAGGCTGCTGATGCTGAGGCTCGTCTGAAGGAAGCGGAAGCTAATATTAAAGTCAAGGATGCCGAACTTGCGGAGGCAAAGGTATGACTGCTTCAAGCAAGTTAACTCAAGTACTGACTTCTTCAGACCAGAAGCATTGCTCTCCCGTCGCCAAAGGCACCAACGAAGCAAACTACCCCAGGCCTGAGCGCCAGCAAGTTTGCCGCAGAAGTTGACTCGCCCAAAGAAGCCCAACCAGAAGCGGCGGAAGGTGAGCACGATAGTTCATCAGCCGCTCTAGCATCGGTCCGAGAACCTTCTCTTAATGATTTATTGCCTTCTCTTTATCTAGAACTATTTCCTTCGTCCTCCTCCCAAACCACAGAATCGAAAACGAATAGAAAAATATCAGCACTAACGAATGACTTTACGATTTTGTAGTTGGCGAGAGCTAGTGTTACTGCACAGCAATTAACGAAGATAAATGAAGAGGCGAAGCAGGACAACTTAAGGTCAGCTTCTCCATCTATCAGCAATATTCGCAATGCTCACATAATCTATAGATCCTTAAAGTCCATTACAGACGTCTCTCCATCAATAAGCACCTAGACTCGCATTCCTCCCCCTCAATCTCACTTGCACATTCACGTCTGACGAGAACACACGAATACATCGTCAGACGAGCGGAACCATAATACATTCACATCCAAAGGACATCGACTTTAATCAGAGGCCCACAGCCTCACTTGTCTCATTCGTCCTTGTTACGTTACTGCTCTTCTTCATTGCTCCAAATTGGCATACGATACCCCAAAACCCTATACCCACTCTTGTCTTTTTCTTGAACATTAGTTAGTCGTTGTGCTACTGCTTTTCCCGATGGTTTCTTGGCTGCTGCAGCAGCATGTGTTGGCGGAAACGGATCTGGCATCGTCGTTCCGGGCCTCTCGTTGCTGGATATACTTGTACTCGAAGATATGATATGTCAGACCATCCTCTCCATTAGTATTATTGCTTCCAGTGACACATTATTACACTCATGACTACTAAAGGCCAGAAGATATTGATGATGAAGTGAAACTATTCTCCATTGCTATTATTCATTGTTCTCCAGTTATGCCTGCGTTGCCCACCGAAAAAGCAAACCAAATGCCTATGCAAATGCAAAGTAAAAAACCAGCACCCAGCCCATATGCCCATA
>Ga0182030_10007030_pt1 | contig 23586 bp, 26 predicted proteins | sample 812S3MmetaG_FD_121299 | JGI IMG/M metagenome (GOLD analysis project Ga0182030, IMG submission 121299) | Permafrost microbial communities from Stordalen Mire, Sweden - 812S3M metaG (Illumina Assembly) | ecosystem: Environmental > Terrestrial > Soil > Wetlands > Permafrost | place: Sweden...
GATGGATGATGGATGATGGATGATGGATGATGGATGATGGATGATGGATGATGGATGATGGATGATGGATGATGGATGATGGGGGGAGGGGAGGGGAGGGGAGGCAAGGCTAAAGGCTGAAGTGGGGGCGGGGCAAAGGGAGGCATTTGAAGGAAAGGAGGGTGTGCTTGGGCTTGAAAGTGGCGGGGGATCATTGAAAGTGGGAGGTTTGAGATGATTGCCAGGCAGATATTTTATGAGGGACGGGTCCAGGGGGTTGGATTCCGGTATAGCGTGCGCCAGATCGCCACGGGTTTTGATGTGGCGGGATGGGTGCGGAATTTGCCGGATGGACGGGTGGAGATGCTGGCGGCGGGGGAACCGGAGGAGGTGAACGCATTTCTCCAGGGGATCAAGGATAGTGACCTTGGGAGTTTTGTTCGCAATGTGACGATTGAGGAGGCGCCGGCGACGGTGGGGTTGAGGGGGTTTGAGATTCAATAGGTTCGCCTAAACTATGAGCGCGATATCGATTCATAAGCTGACGAAGGTGTTTCCGATTCCGTTCCGGAGGGAGCGGATTACGGCGGTGCGCAATCTGTCGCTGGATGTGGAGCCGGGGCAGGTGTATGGGCTGCTGGGGCCGAATGGGTCGGGGAAGAGCACGACGATGAAGATTGTGCTGGGGCTGGTGTCGCCGACGGCGGGGACGACGCAGATATTTGGCCGGGATAGCCGGGAGGTGGAGAGCCGGGAGGAGGTGGGGTTTTTACCGGAGAATCCGTATTTTTACAAGTTCCTGACGGGGCAGGAGGCGCTGCATTTTTATGGGAAGATATGCGGGCTGCGGGGGGCGAAGCTGCGGGAGCGGACGGGGGAGCTGTTGAATCTGGTGGGGCTGGAGCATGCGCGGGACCGGCGGCTGGCGGGGTACTCGAAGGGGATGCTGCAACGGATAGGGCTGGCGCAGGCGCTGATCCAGCAGCCGCGGCTGCTGGTGCTGGATGAGCCGACGGCGGGGGTGGACCCGGCGGGGTCACGGGAGATTCGGGATCTGATCCTGGATTTTAAGAAGCGAGGGATAACGGTGTTGCTGTGCTCGCACTTGCTGAGCCAGGTGCAGGAGATTTGCGACCGGATCGGGATTCTGCACAAGGGGGTGCTGGTGAGGGAGGGACGGCTGGATGAGCTGATCTCGATCGAGAACCAGACGGAGATCATCCTGGAGGGGGCGAGCCCGGAGGTGCTGGAGGAGGTGCGGGGGTTGCTGGCGAAAAGTGGGGCGCGGGTGCTGGCGGAGCGGAAGCCGCAGACGACGCTGGAACGGTTTTTTCTTGAAGTCACCTCGGCGGCGAAAAACTGAGGAAATGCCGATCGATATGGGAAATTCGAAACTCGAAAATCGAAATTCGAAGGTTTTGGCGCTGGACGCGCGTTCTGTCTGGATTTCCGGCTCCTCGCTATTTCCAGTGGGTAGCTATCAGGAAAACAGACTCGCGCGGAGGCGCAGAGACGCAGAGAAGACTGCTGCAAGGAGAATCTTCCGCCCTGGCGCAGGCACGACGAGGGACTATGGAATACAAAACCTTCGCGCCTCAGCGCCTCTGCGGGAGAAACACCCACTGAAAACAGCGAAGAACCGGATTTCCTCTGTTCCACGGGTTGCGCTTCACAACCGTTTCCATATTTAATTAGCAGATTGCCCTCTTTCGTCCCCTCCATGGAAATAACGCCTGTTAAACATGTTTTTTTCTCGCCGGCGCGCATCTGGGCGATTGCGACCAATACGCTGCTGGAGCTGGTGCGGCTGAAGGTATTTTACTTTCTGCTGATCTTTGCGCTGCTGCTGATCGGGAGCTCGGCATTCATGATCGAGTTTAATTTCCAGGAGCAATTCCAGTTGCTCAAGGATGTGTCGCTGGGGGCGATGTCGATCTTTACGTGGCTGCTGGCGGTGCTGGCAACGGCGATACTGTTGCCGAAGGATATCGAGGACCGGACGCTGTACACGATCCTGGCGAAGCCGGTGCCACGGTTTGAGTATTTGATCGGGAAGCTGCTGGGGGTGCTGCTGCTGCTGCTGATATCGACGCTGGTGATGTCTGCGCTGTTTGTGGTGGCGCTGTATGGGCGGCAGCAGATGGTGATCTCCGAGACGATCCGGACGTCGGCGGGGACGCCGCCGGAGCAGGTGCAGGAGATGCTGAGGGGGATAAAGGCATCGACGTTTACCTTCAGCCTGATCCCGGGGATCGCGATGATCTATGTGAAGGCGGCACTGTTTGCGTCGCTGACGCTGTTTATCTCGACGTTCGCGTCGTCGACGATTTTTACGATCATGGTGTCGGTGGCGTGCTACTTCATCGGGCACTTGCAGGGGATCGCGCGGGATTATTGGCTGGGGTCGGCGACCACGGGGCCGCTGCCGCGGATATTCCTGGCGCTGGTGGCGCTGGTGTTTCCGGATTTGCAGTTATTCAACCTGGTGGACGATATCGTGGCGGGGAATTCGATCCCGATGGTGCTGTTTGCGAAGACGGCGGCGCTAGGGGGGCTGTATACGTGCGTCTACCTGCTGGTGGCGTATTTTGTGTTTGCGTCGAAGGAGCTGTAGAAAACCGCTTAAAACTTTGAAGAATTTGAACCACGGATGGACGCTGATGGATACGGATTTTCAGAGAGAGGCTGAGGACCGGGGATGAAGGACGACGCGCAGGCGGATATCGAGGAAGCTGTGAGGCCGTTGCGGGAGCGGACGTGGTATCGGTTTACCGTGGTGGTGGCGGCGCTGCTGGTGTTCGGGGGGGTGAAGCTGCCGATCGAGAGGGGGCTGAATGAGGAGTACAGGGAGGCGTTTTTCCACGGGGCGAAGCTGAACCTGGGGCTGAGGCAGCAGATCGGGCAACTGGGATTCCTGGCGGCGCTGGGGGGATTCCGGGCGGTGGTGGCGGATGGGCTGTGGATCGAGGCGCACGCGGAGTGGACGCGGACGGAGTGGGGGAAGATGCTGTTTATCTTCAATAACGTGACGGCGTTGCAGCCGCGGAATGTGATGTTCTGGGACATGAGCGCGTGGCACATGGCGTATAATGCGAGCGCCGCGGCGGCGCAGGATATGAAGGTGCCGCGGATGGCGTTGAGGCTGAAGCACCAGCATGAGTACTTCCTGATAGGCAAGGACTTGCTGGAGCGGGGGATTGCGAATAATCCGGACCGGTACAAGCTGTATGAGAGCCTGGGGAATGTGGACCGGGACAAGCTGGCGGACCATTGCTCGGCGGCCGTGGCGTATGGGAGTGCGGCGAAGTTTGCGGACGCGCCGACGTACGAGAAGCGGTTCGCGGCATATGAGCTGTCGTATTGCCCTGGGCACGAGAGGGAAGCGTACAAGGAGCTGCTGAGGCTGTACCGGCTGGGGGAAAAAGAATGGCTGCCGACGCTCATGTCGCGATTGAAGTATTTGCAGGAAACCTTGAATATCCCCGCGACCGAGCGAATAAAAATCTCCGACAAAGAGCTGGCTCCCCATCACTAGTCACAATGCGTTTTGCTATATTTGGAGACATCCATGCGAACCTGGAAGCGCTGCAAGCGGTGCTTGCGGACGCGGCGGCGCATGAGTGCACGAACTACATCTGCCTGGGGGACGTGGTGGGGTATAACGCGGACCCGCATGCGTGCGTGGAGATAATCCGGAACCTGGAATGCCCGGTGGTGAAGGGGAACCACGATGAGCAGGCGTCGGCGGACATCGTGATGGAGAATTTTAACCCGCTGGCGGAGGAGGCGATCAACTGGACGCGGGAGCATTTGGAGGAGGAGGACAAGCAGTGGCTGAGGGAGTTGCGGCTGGTGAGGCAGGTGAGGGATTTCACGATCGTACACGCGACGCTGGATACGCCGGGGAAGTGGGGGTACGTGTTCAACCAACTGGATGCATCGGCGAGTTTCAGTTACCAGCATACGAATCTGTGCTTTTACGGGCACACGCATGCGCCACGGGCGTATGTGAAGGACTCGACGGCGGTGAAGGGGGTGCCGCTTCAGCGGTTGCTGATCGAGGCGAACAAGAAGTATTTCATCAATGTGGGGAGCGTGGGGCAGCCGCGGGACGGGGACTGGCACGCGTCGTATTGCATTTTTTCGCCGGCGGAGCGGATCGTGGAGTTGCGGAGGATCGAGTACGACATCAATACGGCGCAGGATAAGATCGTGGAAGCAGGGCTGCCGCAACGGCTGGCGGATCGGCTGGCGATGGGGAAGTGAGGGGAAATGCGGAATGCGGATTTCGGAATGCGGAATGAGGGGAGAGGGAGTGGACGGCGTGTGGGTTAGTCGGGGGTTGGACTTTATTCGGACCTTGGCTCGGGGGCGGGGGTGGGCGATGGTAGGGGATGGCTGGAGATGCCCAATTTATTGAAAAGAAACCAGTCCGGGCGCTGTTTGCAGCGGAGATCGAGGGGGTGTTTGCGGAGATGGGGGAGCCGGCTTACCGGGCCAGGCAGGTGCTGAGGTGGCTGTATGAGAAGCGGGCGGGGTCGTTTGAGGAGATGACGGACCTGCCGGCGGCGCTGCGGGAGCGGCTGGCGGGGGCGTTCGGGTTTGATGAGCTGGAGGTGATCCGGAAGACGGGGTCGGAGGATACGACTCAGAAGTTCCTGTTCCGGCTGGGGGATGGGAATTTGATCGAGTCGGTGCTGATCCCGGCGTCGCCGGCGCTGTATGGGGAGGACTCGGACCGGAGGACGCTGTGTGTGTCCACGCAGGTGGGATGCGCTTATGGGTGCAAGTTTTGCGCGAGCGGGCTGGAGGGATGGACGCGGAACCTGCACGCGGGGGAGATGGTGGAGCAGGTGGTGAAGGCGGAGGAGCTGGCGGGGGAACGGGTGAATAATATCGTGTTCATGGGGATGGGGGAGCCGCTGGCGAATTTTGAGAATTTGATGAGGGCGATCGGGATTATCAATGCGCCGTGGGGGATCCATCTGGGGGCGCGGCACATCACGGTGTCGACGAGCGGGCTTGCGCCGCGCATCCGGGAGCTGGCGGATCAGCCGTTGCAGATAAGGCTGGCGATCTCGCTGCACGGGGCGACGGATGCGGTGAGGGAGCAGATCATGCCGGTGAACCGGAAGTACCCGCTGGCGGTGCTGCTGGAGGCGTGCGCGTATTATGTGGAACGGAAGAAGCAGCACTTGAGCTTTGAGTACATCCTGATCGACGGGGTGAATGACTCGCCGGAGCAGGCGCGGGCGCTGGCGGTGCATGCGCGGGCGCTGCGGGCGAAGGTGAATTTGATCCCGTATAACACCGTCGAAGGGCTGCCCTGGAAGAGGCCGGAGGCGGTGAGGCAGAATGCGTTTCTAAGCATACTGAAGCGGCTGGAGGTGGCGGCGACGATCCGGACGGAGAAGGGGGGGGATATTGATGCGGCGTGCGGACAACTGAGACTAAAAACGGAGCGAGCACTTGCGTCGGATAAAACTTTTGCACAAATTCAAGAGGCGGGTTAACTCTCCGCTGTTTATGGGAAATCACGACGATCAACCGGAACGCGTGTGGGACGAGTACCAATGGGAGCGATTCCTCCAGCAGCAGGATCGGAAGACCGAGCGCTACATGGAGCTGCTGGAGAAGTACATGGACCACCCGGACCGGGACCAGATCATCGCCCGGGAGATGGGCTGGAGCCACCTGCTGGACGGGGCGGAGGACGATTGGCTGGAGGAGGCGGATGCGCAACTGGCGAGCGAGCTGGGGCTTGACGGGCCGGAGGAAGAGGAGGGGGACGAGGAGGAAAGCCTGGGGGATTTCGAGATGCACCCGCTGTACCAGGCGTCGTTTGCGCTGACGGTGTGGATTGATCAGTTGTTCGATGAGCTGGGGGACCTCCAGAACCATCCGGCGGCGGTGAAGCTGGCGACGCAATCGGCGATTGCGAGCGCGAAGCTGGCGGCGGCGCTGAGCGATGACGATATCGACGAGATCGGGATGACGATTGCGTACCTGAAGCGGGCGCTCAAGGCGATCACCAACGCGATGGACGCGGCAGTGGCGCTGCGGAGCGAGATTACCCTTACCAAGGACCGGTTCGCAGTGCTCAATAACCGGCTGTTCCAGATCCGGGACGGCATAATCACCCTGATGGGTGAGTACCGCACGGAATGGCGGCGGAGGCATGGGGCGTGAAAAAATTCGAATGAAGCGCCCGGGGCTTCGTCTAACTTCATGCCGTTAGAAGGCGAGCCGATAGCCGCGCCGGCAACCGACCCCGCGGTCCCGGAAGACGGAGACCTGGTGGGACGTTGTCAGCGTGGGGATACGGCGGCCTTTAATGAACTGGTGACCCGATACCGCGGCAAAGCCTACGCTATGATTTACAACATGGTACACAACGAGCAGGACGCCTGGGACCTGGCCCAGGACGGCTTTCTCAAGGCGTGGAAGTCGATCGGGCGGTTTCGCGGGCAATCGTCGTTTTACACGTGGCTGTACCGGATCATGATGAACGTGACCATCGACTCGCTGCGGCGCAAGCAGGTGGGGGGAGAGACGGAGTTTGACGACTCGATAGGGCTGCGGAATATCGATCCGAACTCGATGACGACGCCGAAGACGGGGGTGCTGCCGCATGAGAAGGTGGCGGGGGACGAGATACGGGCGCGGATCGATGCGGCGATCAGCCGGCTGACGCCGGAGCACCGGGCGGTGATCCTGATGCGGGAGATCGATGGGATGGAGTACCAGGAGATCGCGGACGCGCTGGAGTGCTCGATAGGGACCGTGATGTCGCGGCTGTTCTACGCGCGCAAGAAAATGCAATCGATGCTGAAGGATGTGTATGAAGCCCTTTGAAGAAAAATTCGCCGCCTGGGTCGATGGACGCCTTACTGGGGCGGAGCTTGCGGCGTTTGAGCGGGAGCTGGAGGCGCATCCGGATGCGCTGGCGGAGAAGGAGGCGGAATTCGAGGAGCTGGGCAACCTGCTGCGGGCGCATGTCGCAGCCCCGGCGTTGCGGAACGCGGATTTTTTCAATGACCAGATTATGCGGCAGATCGCGCCAAAGGGGCGCCGGCTGGGCGAAGGTCATTCTGGAGTCTGCCTCGGATGGCATTCTCTGGGGCGTTCCTGCTGATCCTCGCGGTGGCGCTTTACTTTGCGGCGGTGCCGAATACGCGGCGGGCGGTGCGGCATAACGAGCAGTATGTGCAGAATATCCTCAATGCGCGCTCGGACGATCCGGCGATCACGGCGACGTCCTTTCACTCGAAGGAGAACAACGTGAATGTCGTCTGGCTGGACGGGTTGAATTACATGCCGCGAGACCACAAGCTCAAATAGACGGCATGCCCGCCCTGCTCTCCCTCCTTGCCATCTGTCTGCTGTGCGTCGCGACCGCGAGGGGTGGGGAGGCGTCGCCGACGCCGCCGGCCCGGGCGATCTGGAGCGGGCTGGTGCTGGCAACCAACGATGCACGACCGGCCCAGGCGCCCACTGGGCTGAGGCAATTTGCGGACAAGCTGAGGAACATTTTCGGGTACAACCAATTCGAACTGGTCGGGGAGTCGGCGGAGAAGGTGGATGGGCCTTACGAGCGGTGGCTGACACCGAGCAAGGACTTTTGCCTGAGCGTGAAGACGCACAACGAGCCGGAAGAGCATTACGCGATGAAAATCGTGCTCTTCCAGAATCGGCGGCGGCTGGCTGAGTTCGAGACGCACCTCAATTCGGGGAGTCCGCTGTTCATTCGCGGACCGCTGTACGCGGGGGGGCAGTTGGTGATTGTCCTCCACGTCATGAACGGGGCGGAAATTTCCGCTTACGCGGCGAGGGCGCCGATAGTGACGGCGAAGACGCCGGTGGTGGCGACGAAGCCGAGCCCAATCGCCAATGCGGCCGTCCTTAGGGAGAAGACGAACGCTACGCCTGGGGCGAATTTGACCGGGCCCGTGGAGCGCCTGGCTCCCACGCCGGCGGAGCGAGGCGGCCCGATCCCCGCGGATCGGACGGGGCCTCTTCCCGGGCAGCGGCCGGGGGATTTGGATGGGAAGTTTGTGAGGCCGTGAGGCAAAAAATAGGAAACGGATGACATCAGCATTCATCGAGAATCGCGCCGGAGAGTTGAAGGTGCGGGGAGAGCGGCTGGAATGGCGGATGGACGGGATTGCAAAGAGTCGCTGCCTACGGTAACGAATAAGGTATGAGTATGACTGAGATCATCGACGAACTTCCGAAGCTGACGCACCATCAGCGGCGGGAGTTGTGTCAGAGGATCATCGGCCTGGAGGCCTATGGCGATGACATCGCCTTCGCTGACGAGACGGCCCGCGAAGGTTTTGCCATGCTTGACCAAATGGAAGCCCAGGACGCATCCCGTGCCGAGTGACCGAGGACGAATGGCATCAGGTTAAGTATAAACTCCGCGCACGGTATTCTCTGTAGATGTCAACTTTCGAATTTCTGATTTCGAATCAGAAATCAGGGTTTTGCCGACATTGACTATTGCATGCTACCAGTTCCTATAAAACGCCGTACAAAGATTCACGTTTGGGCCGGATTGGCTGCTTTTGGCCCTGCTTTTGATGTGAGGGATACAATCAGCGGATACCACGGGGGCGCAAGCCGATGGCCAACAGAGTAAACCGGGCTGAATTACTACTTTGTCCCTGTTTTTCGGAGTCGAATGGGTTCCACAATCGCCTCAGCATTCTCCTCAAGGCGGAAACCATCATCAAGACCGTAGGACGTCTCAAGCGCGGTGCGGTCCGCGGAGTACGCTCGAGCGTGTGTCGGCCCGGTAAAAACCTCTTCGACCTCTGGAGCCTGATTTCCCCACACAGTCCAGCCCTTCCTCTTCTCCCGGGCAAACAATTCGAGGAACGGCCCAGGCGAACACCCTTCGACGACCGGAAAAATCTCGTCCGGCTTGCGGGAATGCTCCCGCTTTTGAGTCCTCAAAATATTTACCTGCCGCCTGCCAGGACCAAGGGTGCGGGCATTCTTGCCACGCGTTCCAAACAGAATCAATTCAGTCGTATTTCTAAAATAGAACCCCACCCCGCGACCGTCCGGACCACCGTCTTTCCTTATCTTGTGCCATACAATATTCGCTTTGTAGTGAAAACCCCAAGCTGCCATCACGGCCAGTCCATCGGGAAGTAAAGCATTGGGCACCCACAAATAAAGGTGGGCCGTATCCCGCGCAAAGAGCGCAACCGGAAGCTCTTTGATCTCCTGGAGTGTCATCGTGGAGTACCTCGCAAGCCGCTTGTGTTCCGGTGCCACTTTGCCAGTAGAATTCAGGAATCGCCACGGAGGATCGGCGAGGATCGTGCCGAACTTCCCACGTATCGTGGAAAGGAGCGAATCAGCCGAGGTCATCATTGATTCGGATCGTATAGCACAGACCGAATGCCAAAGACAAGGACAGGACACCCGCCACCGGCACCGCCCTCCAGCCGAGGCAAGAGTTTGCTCATGTGCGTCGTGGAATTTCCGTAGCTAGAACCCCTGCCGAGACTCGCAAAAATCTTCTGCAACTCATCGCACCGCGTGAGGATGATCCCCACGCTCAAGGCCCGCAATTCAAATAACAGGCGGAAGTTGTTCAAATCGCGATCAAAAAACGGGTCCTTATTGTTCCACTCGACCTCCAAACCGACTTTGTTTTTGAAGCAGTCCACCTTGTGGGTGGGCGAATCCGTCTGGTGGTCATCCACCAAAATGGCCGTCTTAAACTTTCTCTCAGCCCATCCCTTGGCCCTCAGTTCCGCTCCCATGAATTTGCTTACTTTGGATTCATTTCCGCCTCCCACCTCAATCCATGATTTTCGGATACTGAGCCGCCCAACCACGTCAGTGATGTCCGCCCACTCATCCGGGAAATCCTTCATCAAAACGGCGCTGGCATGCCTCCATTCGTGGATTTCAAATTTCTCGTGGAGTTCAGGGGCGATGTCGTCGATCACTGGGACAGTTCTTATCTAAAGCCCTGAGGCGGATCCACTAAAAGAATTTCGTAGCTTGCTTCCCCAATCTGCTCCTCCGAGAATCCGACCCCGGTATGTTTTACCCCTTTGTATTGGCCTTTTTGGGCATGAGGTATACATATAGGGGATACAAGCGGCTTTCTTTAAGATCTTCGATTTCAAGCGTAAACCACTGGTGATGAGCGAGGAAAAACAACGACGCTCAGATCCTTCGAATTTCGGATTTTGCCCTTTAATCCGTGGTTCCCGAAATGAACGCTGAGTTTTCCGATCATCCGCACCGCCGGCGCAATCCGCTTACCGGGGATTGGGTGCTGGTGTCGCCTCACCGGACGAAGCGGCCGTGGCTGGGGCGGCAGGAGGGCCGGGCGGTGGAAACGAGGCCGAGCCATGACCCGAAATGCCTGCTGTGCGCGGGGAATGAGCGGATGAATGGGACGCGGAACGCGCTCTATACGGGGACTTATGTGTTCGATAATGACTTTCCGGCGCTGCTGGAGGAAAGGCACGCGTCGCCGGAGGGGAATGAGCTGCTGATGAGTGAAGGGGCGTCGGGAACGTGCCGGGTGATCTGTTTTTCGCCGAGGCATGACTGGACGCTGCCGGAGATGCCGATCGCAGCGATCCGGGAGGTGGTGGATGTGTGGGCGGAGCAGGCGGAGGAACTGGGGGCGCGCTATCAATGGGTGCAGATTTTTGAGAACAAGGGGGATGTGATGGGGTGCTCGAATCCGCATCCGCACGGGCAGATATGGGCGGGGGATTTTCTGCCGAATGAAGCGGCGAAGGAGGAGCGGGAGCAGCTCGGGTATTGGGGACGGCACGGGTCGCCGCTGCTGGTGGATTATTTGAAGCTGGAGATGGAATCGCGGGAGCGGGTGATCGTGGAGAATGACCACTGGGTGGTGGTGGCGCCGTACTGGGCGGTGTGGCCGTATGAGACGCTGCTCTTGCCGCGCCGGCATGTGTTGCGGATTCAGGATTTGAGCGGGGAGGAGCGGGGGGCGCTGGCGGACATCCTGAAGCGGTTTCTTACGCGGTATGACAATTTGTTTGAGGTGTCATTTCCTTACTCGATGGGGTGGCATGGGGCGCCGGGGATATCGGGAATAGGGGGGGGCGAACATTGGCAGTTGCACGCGCATTTTTATCCGCCGCTGCTGCGGTCGGCGACGGTGAAGAAGTTCATGGTGGGATATGAGATGCTGGCGGAGGCGCAACGGGACCTTACGCCGGAGCAATCGGCAGCGAAGTTGCAGGGGCTGTCGGAGGTGCACTTTGGGGAAATGCGGAATGCGGATTAACTCGGCCCTCCGGCCTCGCCCTTCGGGTCCGCCTGAGGCGGATTGTCTCGCTCCGCTCGGCTGCGGAATGACCAGAAATAACGTGGCAGACGCGTAGGCTGGCGGTTGGGTAATGGGGTGGCGGCAGGGCGGAAAATCAGGGGGAGCCGTGGGGCGTGAGAATGCTTCCGGTTTAAACTGTCGCGCACCTACAGGATGACACGCTGAAAGCGCGGCAAAATACGCGAAGAAGCGTACAATTTAAGGTTGATGTTAAAAGGGTGATCCCTTATACGGCATCTTGATTACGTCACTCGATGTTTCATCGGATATTCGGCCGGACTGATATGGTGTTCGGAGGCTGGACTTTCTTTGGGACACCGCTTTACGCGATTTCCAGAACCAACTGGAACCCCGAAGTCCGCCGCGCCATGGCCCTGCGTTATTCCGCAGGGCCGATTGAGGAGGGTTTATGGGTTTCCAAGCGGACTCCGGAATCACCGACTCCAGCAACCAGAACCGCCTCCACAGGGGACACAATCGATCATGAAGCCGAACTCATCCGTCCGCATTCTCACCGTCGCCGCGGCAGCGGCCCTGCTCGCGTTGGCCAGCGACTCGGCCCGGGCGCTCACCGTGCCCGTGGCGCAGGATACCTCCTCCACCAAGGGAGAACTCACGCTCAAGGCCGGCAAGACGGCTACGTTGACGGTTTCTGACGATCAGGTCGCGCTGCTGGAGTTTGATATTCAGAACCTGGATGTGGTTCCCGAAACCATCACTCCCGGCGAAATCAAGAGCGCGATCCTGGAGCTTTACGTCGTCAAGACCAACATGGCCGCCACGCTCAAGGTGCTGGCTGTAACCGGGGCATGGAACGAGACTTTCGCGGCGAAGACCGAACCGCTGCCCAGCATCGCATCCACCGTCTCGGGAACGATCCCGGTGCCGGACGTGCCGTACAAACAATTTGTGAGCGTGGATATCACGGCCGCGGTGGTGGGGGCGTTGGAGTCGGGATCGAACCTGAGCCTTGCCGTCGAGACCTCGACCCCTGGCGCAAAAATCACACTCGGGAGCAAGGATGGCCCGTCTGCCGGGTATAGCGCCGTGCTCGACATCGAGGCGGGGCTGGGAGGAGCGACCGGACCGATGGGACCGACGGGGCTCACCGGAGCTACAGGCGCAACGGGCCCGACAGGCAGCATAGGGAATGAAATCAGCCTTCCGGCAACGACAACGGCGGGCAATGCCGGCGTACTATCAATCGGGGGCAACCCGTTCCTCTCTTCCCCTGGCGTCGCAAATACATTTGTCGGCGGAGCGGGGAATTTCACGATGAGCGGCGATTTTAACACAGTGAGCGGCAATTCGGCCTTTGGAAACAACACGTCCGGCGGGAGCAACACGGGCAGCGGCTACGGGGCGTTAAACTTGAACACGACCGGCGCGGAGAACACGGCCAACGGGTATGCGGCGCTGGATTATAACCGGACCGGGGTCAATAATATAGCAGAGGGCTATTTCGCCGGCGCCAATCTAACCACCGGCAGCAACAATATCGAAATCGGCGATTACAATCCCGTCACCGGCATGTCTGATGATGTGGCAGGAGAAGGCAACACCATCCGCATTGGGGCGGCTTCCATACAGACTGCGACTTATATCGCCGGCATTTACGGCGCTTCGAGCACGGACCCCGCTGCCATGGTGGTCTATGCCGACCACACAGGCCGCCTCGTCACGTCGAGCACCGCGCCTATGAATTTGCCAGCCGGGTCAGTGACCGGCGCGGCTATTGCCAACGGCGCGATCGGAAGTGCGCAGCTCGCAGCCAACCTTACCTTGGGCGGCACGACCACGGGCATCTTCAGCGGCGATGGCTCGGCATTGACCAATCTACCAGGCGTTGCCGCGAGCGGAACCGTCCCGGCAATCAAGACTCGCCTGCTCTTCTCGTATGTGACCAACGGGCCTGGTTTTGAAACCGGTATATCTGTGGCGAACACAGGCATGGACGACACTGGCACCGTGGGAACCTCGGGCACTCTCACTCTCTACTTCTTCGGCGGCTCTGGCGCGCCAATTACGGTCGATGGAGGAACCCTTGCTCCCGGCCAGTCGTACGTTAGTAACCTAACCGCGATGGTGGGGGCGAATTTTACAGGGTATATTGTGGCTGTGTGTAACTTCCCGTACGCACACGGATTTGCTTATGTAGTAAATGGCTTCGGCACAAGCACTGCGACCTCAACCATGTCTCCCGCGCTTGTTCTTCCGGTCACGAGGAGTACTTCCACTCCGGAAGGTCTTGGTCAGTAGGTCAACCCCGGACGCGGACCTTCCGCTCGTCGGTATCCGCAGAAAAATCGTTCCCGCCGTGCGGGTTTCCAACGATGCCGGCCAGATCGCCTTTTTGAAGAATTCATGCCGGGATGATTTCGAAATTCGGCAGCGGAATCCAGGTGTGGGGCGTCAGGCGGATACCTTTCAGAGCCGATTAAGAAAGTGCGACTAATGAACCAACTGCTCCAGTGGCTGTTTAAGAAATAATGTGGCCGCAAATGCGGGGGGCGGCGAAGAGGTTCATGTTCAAGTTAAAGTGTAAGTGCAAGTGGGGGCTTCGCTCCGCTCAGCCCGCCCGAGACACGCTGGAGCGCTGGCGACGCTTAACGGCCATGGTTGAATGGCATCTAAGATAAGCGCGGTTTTGGACGATTTTGCGGGGTCTACGGAGGAGTTGTTGCGCCCCTTCAGGGCTTGGCCCGTTCGGGCCGATTACCCAGGGCTGCGCTCGTTCCTCGCTCCACCCTGGGCTGGCTTGGGACGGGCCTTTGGCCCTTAACCTCAGGGCGCTTAACTTAGTGGCATTTCGGCCATGGTTCTATTTAAAATGCTCCAGGGGCTGAATCCTAGGTAGTAACCGTATCGCGGGTTACAGAGTGGCATGTACGGGAAATCGCATAGGGCCTGCTGTTTTTGCAGAGACGATTTTTCGTCTTTGCCGCAAACACCACGCACGCTCAACCAGCATTTTTCCACCCAGGATGATTCAACGACTCGTCATGCCCAGGCTCTCGAAGGCGGCCAATGACCCGGCGGCCCGGGCGCATCCGCGTACGGTCGGATGGTTCGGAACTACGGCGGTGGCGATGGGGGGGATCAATCAAAGCCTGTTCCTGATCGGAGCGCTCTTCGTGGGACAGGGGGCGATTCCGGGGCAGGGGAGCGCGGCGGTGCCGCTGCTGGCGATCGGGTTGTTGCTGAGCTGGGCGGCGACGCCTGGATGGACGGAGCTGATCCTGATGTATCCGAACCGGGTGGGCGGGATCGCGGCGACGTGCGCGGAGGCGTTCCGGCCGTACAGCCCGGTGCTGGCGAACCTGACGGGGGTTTGCTATTGGTGGGGCTGGGTGCCGACGTGCGGGCTGACGGCGCTGCTCTCGGCATCGGCGATCAACCAATGGTATCTGCCGCGGGTCCCGGTGCCGCTGATGGCGAGCTGCATCGTGGCGGGGTGTACCGTGGTAAGTCTGTGCGGGGTGAAATGGGTGATGCGGCTGGCGATGCCGATCGCGGTGGCCTCGGCGCTGCTGGCGTTTCTCTCGGCACTGATCCCGATCTTTAGCGGGCACGTGGATTGGCAGCAGGCGTGCACGTTTCACCTTGTGGTTCCGTTCCCTGGAATGTTCGGGAAGGTGACGAGCATCATGGCGGGGCTGTACCTCATCGGGTTCGCGGCGCCAGCGTTCGAGCAGGCGGCCTGCCATGTGGGGGAGACGATCGATCCGGAGAAGAATGTGCCGCGGGCGATGTTCGCGAGCGCGGGGATGGCGTCGCTGTACTTCATCGTGCTGCCGGTGGTGTGGCTGGGGGTGCTGGGGCCGGAGCCGCTGGGGCGGGATCTGGCGCAGGAGCTGGGGCCGACGTTTGCGCCGTTGCTGGGGGGTCTGGCGAAGGCGGCGGCGATCTGGTTCATGATGTTGAATATGTTTCACGGGACGATCGCGCCGCTGGCGGGGGCGGCGCGGACGATGTCGCAACTGGCGGAGGATGGGCTGTTGCCGGAGTTCATGGCCAGGCGGTCGCGCACGGATGCGCCGTGGGTGACGACGTTGATGACGGCGGGGATGGCAATCGCGTTTCTTTTGATCGGCGATCCGGTATGGCTGATCGCGGCGGCGAACCTGACTTATCTCATAGGGATCGGGATGCCGAATATCGCGGTATGGTTACTGCGCAAGAACCAACCGGAGATGCACCGGCCCTATCGCGCTCCGCGAGGGACGATCGTGCTGGGGGTGCTGGCGGCCTGCACGTGGGGGGTTACGACGATACTGGGGTTCCAGCAATTCGGGCTGCCGACGGTGCTGGCGGGGATCGGGTTTGCTTACTCTGGCTCGGCGCTTTATGCGTGGCGCAAGGTGACGGACCGGCGGAAGGCGGGGCTGCCGGCAATCGGGCGGACGTTGCACCTAAAACTTACCGGGGCGATGCTGCTGGTGCTGCTGCTGGATGGAGCGGGTTACCTGATCGCGGTCGACCATGTGCCTACAACCAATGCGGGGTTGATAGCGATCCTGGCGGATATCTTTGTGGCGGTGGCGCTGCTTACGATCAGTGTCGGCTTGATCCTGCCGGGGATGATCGCGCATTCGGCGGTCGAGGTATCAAAAGCGGCGGACCGGCTGGTAAGAGGGACGCTGGCGGATTTTACGAGGGCGATGGAGGCGCTGGCGGCCGGGGACTTCGATGCGGCGAAGGCGAAGTTTGATGTTACCCCGGTGATCATCCATTCGCGCGACGAGGTGGGAGACATGGCGGAGAGATTCAACCGGCTGCAAGAGGAGATCGGCCGCGCGGCAGCCGGCCTGGAGGGGGCGAGGGAAGGACTATCGCGGACACACAACGAACTTACCGAAACCAATGAGCGCCTGCGCCTGGCGGAGCGAAAATACGCGGAAGAGCAATTGGAACGGCTGCGGAATGAACACGCGGTGGTGCTGAACTCCGTGAGCGAGGGGGTGCATTGGATCAATCTCCAGGGGAACGTCCATTACGAGAATCCGGCCGGGACGAAGATGCTGGGCTATAGGTCGGCGGAACTGCTGGGGCAGCCGGCGCATGCCACCATGCACCACACCCGGGCGGATGGGACGCCGCATCCGCAATGCGAATGCCCCATTTACGCGACATTGGCCGACGGGGTGGTGCGGCGCGTGGAGGACGATCTGTTCTGGCGCAAGGATGGGAGCAGTTTCCCCGTTGAATATACGGTGAGCCCGATCTTTGACCAAGGCGGGAAGCGGATCGGAGCGGTCGTAGTATTTACCGATATCACCGAGCGAAAGAAGGCGGAGCTGGAACTGCGGGAGATGAACAAACAACTAATGGAGGTATCGCGGCAGGCGGGGATGGCGGAGGTGGCGACGAACGTGCTGCACAACGTGGGCAACGTGCTCAACAGCGTGAATATCTCGTGCACCGTGATCTCGGACCGGGTGCGCACATCGCATATCGCCACGCTTGCGAAGCTGGCGGAATTGGTGCGCGAGAACGCGGGCGATCTGGCCGGTTTCTTTACGAATGATCCGCGGGGGCGCAAGGTGCCGGAGTTCCTGGGGGAACTGGCGGAGCGTCTCTCGGCGGAGCGGTCGATGGTGCTGAGCGAGCTGCAATTGCTCAACCAAAACATCGATCACATCAAGGAGGTGGTCGTGGTGCAGCAGGATTACGCGAATGTGTGCGGGGTGCGCGAGATGGTGTCCGTGACGGCGGTGGTGGAGGACGCGCTGCGGATGCATGCGGAGGCGCTCAAGCGGCACCGGATAGACGTGGTGCGGGAGTTCGACGAAGTGCCGGGGGTATGGATGGAAAAGCACAAGGTGCTGCAAATCCTCGTGAACCTGGTCTACAACGCGAAGGACGCGCTGGTGGAAGCCAACCGGGATGACCGGAGGATGAGAGTGAGTGTGGGGCGCAATAACGGGGGTATCAGCGTGCGGGTGAGTGACAACGGGATTGGGATAGCGCGGGAGAATTTGACCCGCATCTTCGCGCATGGATTCACGACCAAGAAAGGGGGGCACGGCTTCGGGCTTCACGGGAGCGTGCTGGCGGCGCAGGAGATGGGGGGCCAGCTAAACGCCCAGAGCGCGGGGCCGGGAACGGGCGCGACCTTTACCCTTGAACTGCCAGTAACCAAAAACGGCGCGTCCGCCGATGAGAAGATCCTATGCAACCAATTATGAGACAACTTGCCATGACTTACCGCCAGAAGGGTATCGCGCTGGAAAAGAACCGCAGGATCCTATTAGTCGACGATAGCGAAGCGATCCATGAGGATTTCAAGAAGATCCTGAACTCCGACAGGGAGGAGGCGGAGTTCGACACGAGGGCGGCGGAGTTGCTGGGCGACCGAGAGGGGGTGAAGGTGCGGAATGACTTTGAGATAGACTATGCCTTGCAGGGCCAGGAGGCGCTGGAGCTGGTGCGAGCGGCGGCGAACGCGAGGCGGCCCTACGCAATGGCATTCATGGACGTGCGGATGCCGCCGGGATGGGACGGACTGGAGACGACGCTGAAGCTGTGGGAGGTGGACCCGGATATCCAGATCGTCGTGTGCACGGCGTACTCGGATTATTCGTGGGATGAGATAGGGGATATGATCGCGTGTCCGGAGCGGCTGCTGATTCTTAAGAAGCCGTTCGACTCGATCGAGGTATTGCAATTCGCGCATGCGCTGACGGAGAAATGGACGCTGCTCCAGGCGGCCCGGCGGAATACCGATGAGCTGGAGAGGACAGTGAACGAGCGGACGTGGGAGCTAAAGACCACCATCGCGCTGCTGGAATCGGAGATGGCGGGCCACAAGGCGGCGGTGGAGCGTGTGCGGGAGCAGGCACTTTTGCTGGACAAGGGACGCGATGCGATCATTGTGCGCGGGCTCGACGGGGTGATTGTTTCGTGGAATCAGGGAGCGGAGCGGCTCTATGGCTGGAGCGCGAGCGAAGCGGCGGGGCAGAACGGGACGAGGCCGATGTATGAGGCGGGGGCAACGGAGAAGGCAACCGAGGGAAGAAGCGCGGTCCTCAAGGATGGAAGCTGGCAGGGGAGGCTTTCGCAGCAGGCGAAGGATGGGCGCACGGTGCAGGTGGAATGCCATTGGACCCTCGTATGCGACGATGAAGGAACGCCGAAGTCGATCGTCGAGATCAATACGGACATTACGGAGAAGAAAGAACTGGAGGCGCAATTTTTGCGGGCGCAACGTGTGGAGGGGATCGGGTCGCTGGCTACGGGGATTGCCCACGATTTGAATAACCTGCTGGCGCCGATCCTGATCAGCACGCATCTGCTGAAGATGAATTGCGCGGATGAGGCGACGAAGAAATATATCGAATCCATCGAAGTAAGCACGGAGCGCGCGGTGGATGTCGTGAAGCAGGTGGTGTATTTCGCGAAAGGGGTGGAAAGCAAACAGGTGGAGATGAGGCCGGCGGATTTCATCAGGGGGTTTGAATCGATGTGCCGGACGGCATTTCCGAAATCGATTGAGATAAACACGCGGGTTGCCGCGGACACCTGGCCGGTGAACGCGGACCCGACCCAGATGCATCAGATGCTGCTGAATCTGGCCGTGAATGCGCGGGACGCAATGCCGGAGGGAGGGGTGCTTGAAATCGCGGCGGAGAATATGCAGATCGATCCTACTTATGCGGCATCGGTCTGGGGATTGAAGCCGGGGCCGTATGTGCGGATCAAGGTATCGGATACGGGGATCGGGATTCCGCCGGGGAGGTGGTGGATAAGATATTCGAACCATTCTTTACGACCAAGGAGTTCGAAAAAGGGTCGGGGCTCGGGCTTTCAACCGTGTTCGGGATTATGAAGAACCATGGAGGGGCGATTACCGTGCGGAGTAAATGGGGGGTGGGGACGATGTTCCATGCCTATCTGCCGGCGGCGGTGGCGGGGAGGTAATGCTTTGGGAGAAGAATTGAAGCGCGGATGGACGCGCTCGCCCACCCACCAACCCCCACGACCCCTTCCGCTGCCTCAGCGGAGTTAAGATTCGGCGACCATTGAGGAGCGGAGGCCGGCTTCGAGGCCGCGTAACTCGGCCAGCGATTGGTTGCTTGAACGCCCCGTCCGCTCAGGCGCCGCTCATCTCGAGCCCCAGGGCAAAGCACCAGAGCTTCGCGTCCAGGTGCACGCCCGCTTCGGCTTCCTGAAGCAACCGAGTCTTGAGCCCGCGCAGGGGGAGGAGCAGGACCTCGATTTCCTCGCCGCCATCGGGGGCGGCCGGCCCCGGGCCCGAGGCCTCCACCAGGACGAGAGCCGTCTTTTCACTGGTCAATCCGGGAGAGTTGTAGACGAACGGCCCCGCCGATGCGCTGCCGGCCACGTAACCTGTTTCCTCCGCCAGTTCTCTGCGCGCGGCGGTTTCCGGGGTCTCCCCGGCATCGAGCAAACCGGCCGGCAGTTCGAGCACATAGCCTCCCACTGGCGGGCGAAATTGTTTAACCACCAAGAGCCATTCCTTCCCGTATTCCTCTACCCTGGCGATGATGGAAGCCGCGCCGTGCCCGGCCACTCGTGTGACGCTCTCCCAGGTGCGGAGTTGCCCCTGGCGATCCCGGTATTCGATCTCGCAAAGTGCGAGCCAACGGTTTTTAAAGAGAACGCGAGTGTTCATGCGAGGGGTATCCATTTCGGAAGGAGAGGGAAGAGACAAGCGAAACGGCACCGTATGTTGCGAGAGGCGCAACTTTTGCTCAACCAAAACATTGAATGATTCGGGCGTAGGAAAACGAAATTAGAAAAATATGCAAAAGCGCGCACTTGGAAGCAGCAATCTGGAGGTGTCGGCCATGGGGCTGGGCTGCATGGGCATGAGCTTCTCTTACGGGCCGCCGAAGGAGACGCAGGAGATGATTTCTCTGCTCCGGGCGGCGGTGGAACGCGGCGTCACATTCTTTGACACCGCCGAGGTATACGGCCCGTTCTTGAACGAAGAACTGTTGGGCGAGGCCCTCGGACCCGTCCGCGATCACGTGGTGATTGCGACTAAATTCGGGTTTGACCTCGCCCCCGATTTCGACCCGCGCGGGATGAAGGGTTTGCCGGGCCTGAACAGCCACCCGAAGCATATCAAGCAGGCTGTCGAGGGCTCGCTCAAGCGGCTTAAGGTTGAGATAATCGACTTGGTCTATCAGCACCGGGTTGATCCGGAGGTGCCGATCGAAGATGTCGCCGGCGCGGTGAAGGACCTGATCCAGGAGGGCAAGGTCAAGCACTTCGGGCTTTCTGAAGCAGGCGTGCAGACAATCCGTCGCGCGCATGCAGTGCAGCCGCTGACCGCGCTCCAGAGCGAATATTCGCTGTGGACGAGAGGCCCGGAGAAGGAAGTGATTCCAACACTCGAAGAACTTGGAATTGGCTTTGTGCCGTACAGCCCGCTGGGCAAGGGCTATCTCACGGGCAAGATGGACGAGAACACCACGTTCGCGAGCACCGATTTCCGCAGTATTCTGCCTCGTTTCACGCCGGAGGCGCTCAAGGCGAATCAAGCCCTGATCGATCTGCTGGGCGGCATCGCGAAACGGAAGAAGGCGACGCCTGCTCAGATCGCGCTTGCCTGGCTGCTTGCTCAGAAGCCGTGGATTGTTCCGATCCCGGGCACGACCAAGCTGCATCGCCTGGAGGAGAACATGGGAGCAGCCACAGTCGAACTGACGCCGGACGATCTCCGTGACATTGATGCCGCAGCCTCAAAGATTACGGTGCAAGGGGCCAGGTATCCGGAGAAGTTGGAGCAAATGACGGGGCGCTGAGCGAGGACCGGAGTCGCCGCCGCATGGATAATCCGGCGGCGACTGATCAGAAACGCTCTCTTCCCTGCGGCGTTAATTCCACGACCACAAACGTAATGTCTTTGACGCCCCACTCGCTTAACCTGAATTCCAATTCTTTGACTTTGGAGTATTTGGCAGTGCTGGGACACCGAAGTTCAATTTTGATCCCTGGATTGGCCGACAGGAATTTCTTCAAATCCTCGTCGCTCATTCGCTTACCTCCCATAAAGACGGAATTGTCGTCGGCAAAATCGAGAACCGCCCCCGCGAATCGGTCCGACTCGCGTCTATGAACAGATGAAGCGTCCGGCAACGTAATCCGCGGGTTGGCCTGATAGGCCATGATTCGGTGCATTGCCCAAATGAAACGAAAGTCTATCAGCAACGTGTAAATGATGATGACTGCCGAAATGAATAGCGCCACGTGCGTTTTCATCCGTACCTACCGATTAATTTCCCGCTGGTTAGTCAGTCTTCTCAATCGTGGCGTGCACATGATTCCCGGCCTTGGAAGGGTTGTGATGAAATTTAGGTCCTCATTTGTTCGATGGCCGAGGTGCAGGGCGAGTGCCGTGCCGCCGATCAGAACAAAGTCATTCAGCGAAGGGATCGTCTCCAGGAACCTGAACATCATCGCCGTTTCCCGGGGCATCACTTCGAATGGATCCCTCATTGGATCGCCTGCTCCATGTGTTTGAGACAGCGCTCGACGATTGGAGTCGCATGCCGAAGCTCCTGTTGTCCCTCCGGTAACGCTGTTCTTTCCACCCCATCTCGCAGGACCGCCCACTCATCTTTCAGCCGGGAAAGGCCAAACCTGGCAGCGATATCCAGAAGCAGGTGAAAGTCTGGCTGCAGCAGCGCATGCATAATCATGACCGAATCACTCGCATTCGGATTCGACCAAACGAGGCCGACGCCGCCGTGCGCCAGCCAGAAGGCGCGAGCCCGGCTCCCATCGACTTTCTGTGTGGGTGGCTGCTCCATATTGAACCGCAAGAAGATATGGTCGCATCCAATCGCCGTCCAGACAGAGGTTCCCGGGTTTCCGGCTAAGCTGTTTCGACAATGGTGCACCCGTGAGGGGTCGAACCTCAAACCTTCTGATCCGTAGTCAGATGCTCTATCCAATTGAGCTACGGGTGCGAGAGAGGGAGCGAGTCCGAACTCACTTTTTTGCAGCATAAATCGTTAGCCAATCGTTAGCCAGATCATTTTCCCCTGGGTGGCTAACGATTCGCGTCACGAATCAGAAGGTGGATTCTTCGCCAGACGCTGATCTGGCCTTGCCGGGCGGCGGATTTGGAGGGGTCTGAGGTGGCTAATTGTTTTTGCCTGCGGATTTTGCTTCGGAAAACAGGATTCGATGAATATTGCGTTAGCCAGGCGACGAAATCGCTTCGAAACGGCTCGATTGGACTTCATGGAAGCCCAGTTCGTCTACATTTTGGGCTCTGTGGAAGACCAAATGGCCCAGGTGATCCGGGACAAGATTTTCGCGGTTGTTCAAACCGTGCTTATCGGGTTTACGCCCACAGGTTGTGGTTCCAAAAGCCGGGCGATTGGCCCCCCGGATTCGTACTTGTTTGAAGGGGAACAGGCCACGGACACAGGTGGTCCTCTCATCATTCGGAAATACCGCAGGCACCAAGTTAGAGAACGCAGAAGACCGCTTGACGGCGCATCATTTTTGATGCACCCTGACTTCATTGAAACGTCCTCAACCTCTAACCGTGATCTTTTACAAAACGGCCACGGGACGGGAGCCGGTTCGAGAATGGCTTATGACCTTGCCCAAGGAACAACGCACAACCATCGGAGTCGACATCTGGAAGGCCCAATCGGAATGGCCCTTGGGCATGCCGCATGTCCGGGCGCTGGGCGACGGCTTGCACGAAGTGCGGAGCAACTTCCCGGAAGGCATCGCTCGCACCCTGTGCTACGTGGATCACGACGTGATGGTCCTTTTGCACGGATTCATTAAAAAGACCGAAAAAATGCCGCCAGCCGATCTTTCGCTTGGCAGAAAACGCAAGAAAGACCATGAGCAAAACAAAAAATCGTAATCCCCGGGATGGAAGCCGCTTGGATGACTTTCTCAAAGAGGATGGCATTTACGAGGAGGTTGTCTCGCGTGCGGAAAAGGAAATCCTAGCTTTGAAAATTGAGCGGGCGATGGCCGAAAAGAAAATGTCGGTCACCGCGCTAGCCAAAACGATGGGCACCAGCCGCGCGGCGGTGGACCGCATCCTTAACCCCAAAAACTCCTCCATTACTCTCCAAACCATGGAAAGAGCCGCGCGCGCGCTTGGAAAACGATGGACATTTGATCTCGTCGAAGCCTGAACCCGCTGCATCTAGTGTATTGTCTCGCAAATAGGTTTCAAAGATTCTGCCGCCCCTGCCGGGGCTTTGCCCGTTATGGCGTGGTACCGGGGGCTCACGCCCCCGGCTAATTTCGGGCAGTCCCTCCGGGAC
>Ga0182030_10007031_pt1 | contig 23584 bp, 17 predicted proteins | sample 812S3MmetaG_FD_121299 | JGI IMG/M metagenome (GOLD analysis project Ga0182030, IMG submission 121299) | Permafrost microbial communities from Stordalen Mire, Sweden - 812S3M metaG (Illumina Assembly) | ecosystem: Environmental > Terrestrial > Soil > Wetlands > Permafrost | place: Sweden...
GACTGGGCGCGCCCAGTCTGGTGGGGGAAGAAACTCGGCTGCGCCGGGCGATTTTTTGCTTCGGTGTTGGGGTAGGCCAAGTCCTTTGTTTCCAACAACCATAGATTTTGTTTCTTAGGAGACGCAGAGGCGCTGAGAGAACAAAACACAAAGTCAAAACCCGGAGAGCGCTGAGGGAGCGGAGAGCGCTGAGGAGACTGCCACAGCGCTGTGGGGCGGCTCCCCGGACCGCGCCGGACGCCGTCGTCCGGCTTTTCAGCGGCTGCGCAAGGCCCGGCCACGGGGTCGGGTTGCGGGCGAGGGTGCCCGCCCCACACCATACCATTGGCACCCGCTGGATGGTCAATTCCTACAGCCACTACACGAGCGCGGTGTGGCTAAACGGCGTGTTTGTAGCGCAATGCGCCGCTACCGAGACGCGAACGCACCGGCGCTTTGGCGAGCGAGGGAGCGGTATGTGCAACCTGCTCCCTATCGCTTCAATGGATCTTCGATCCATGGCGGAGTAGCGTCGATCAGCCGGCCCAGCTCGGGCTCCAGTTGCTCCATCTTGCACTTCATCTCCCAGGCGATTTCGCGATAGCTGAAGTGGCCTTTCACGCCGCTGCGCAAGCGCGAGATGTACTCGGCTTCGGCAAAATCCATCTTGAACAGAAAGCGCGAGCGAGCGCCGAACGGCAGCAGGTAGTCGGCCGCCGGCGTCGGTAGCTTGTGCAGCGTGTCGAACGCCTGCCGCATGGCCGCATCGTAGACCTCCGAGGCCCCCGATTCTCCCACCAGCTTGGGAGTCTCGAATCCCAACTCGCCAGAGTACGCCTGGCGGAATTTCTGGCAACGGCGGTGGCGATGGAGATCGCGATACGCGCCGACGTCGATGGCCATATCGTAGGCATACAAGCCGCCGCGAAAGCCGGCCAGGATCTCGTCGCGGCGCGTGCGCGATTGCAGCGCGACGTCGATCACCTCGGCGCGACGGCGGCCGCTCCATGTTTCGGCCATCTCGTACAATTCGCGGAATGGCCGGCTGGTCACCGGGTAGAGCAGGGTAGCCACGATATCCGCCGGGACATTGTTGGGCCGCACCAGGTCGACCCGCTCCGGCTGGGAGTTGGCCGCCGGCGGCAGGTTCTGCTCCGCCCATTGGCGCAGTTGCGCGCGGGACTCCAGAGCGTGGGTATCGGCGTCGGCGTGGCGTGCCAGCGTGGGGGCGAGCGCCTCGCTGGGCGCGTTCAGGTCCCAGCGGCAGTCCGGCTCGGCGGCGCACGCCTGGGCGAGTTCTTCCGCCAACCCGCGCAGTTCGCCGTATTCCGATGCCTTGAGGCGGCGAATCTGCTTTTCGAGCGTCCGAATGCTGCAGACCTGGCCGACGTTAGTCGGTACCGCCCAGAACAACAGGTAGCGCGCCACGTCGAAAGCCCGCGCGGCGAGATTCCGCTTGTAGGCGTCGGGCTTCATGTCGTCAGGCCGCGGCAGGAGCTCCGCGAGGCAGTCGAAAGCCCGCCGCTGCACTTCGGTGTAGGCCGCCAGCAGCGCTTCGCCCGACTTCTGAAATGCCGCCGCATCGCCGTCCGACAGTTCGGGCGGAGTAATGAAGCCCGACTTCGAGAAATCCTGATAGCGCGACGATTTCGCCTGGCCATCCCACAGCGGCTCCTCCTCGATTTCTGTGGCCGCCAGTTCGGAGATCCCCTCGAAGCAGACCACGGTGTGGCCCAGGTCGGCTATGGAGGCGTGGCCGTACTGGAAGTAGAAACTCTCCAGGAACTTCTGCGAATCGTGGGTACGCACCCACTCGATAGAGTCGCGGATGGAATCGGGCGAGCGGCTGTAGCGGGCCAGCGCGTAAGCGCTCTTCTCCGGCGGCATGGGCGCGACCGTGATGACGCGTTTGGTGGGGGTCAAGAGGTTATGATAACGGGGTGCAAGTGCGAATTCAAAAGCTCCGGCCGGACGCGAAACTTCCGGAGTACGCCCACGGGCCTCACGAAGATGCCGGGATGGACCTCTACGCGGTGGAAGACGCCACCCTGGAACCTGGCGTGCCCCGCCTGGTGGCCACCGGGCTGACGTTGGAGATCCCGCCGGGGTACGAAGCCCAGGTGCGTCCGCGTAGCGGCTTGGCGTTGAAGCACGCTATCGCCATGCCCAACGCGCCGGGCACCATCGACCCCGGCTATCGCGGCGAGCTGCGCGTGATTCTGCTCAATCTGGGCCGCGCGGCATACACCGTGCGCGCCGGCGACCGGATCGCGCAGATGATCGTAGCGCGCTACGAGGCGGTGGAGTGGGTGGAAGGGGACTTGGCCGATTCGGCGCGCGGAACGGGCGGATTCGGCTCCTCGGGGCGATGAGCCCGTGGTGGGAGAAGTTTTCGAGAGTTAGACAGTGCTCCCATAACTAATGCCAGTGTAGTCGCCGTAGTCAAATAAAGGCGACCCTTAGGCCGGTGTGCGATGGGGCACGATCGCTTGGAGACTTTCCGCAATTACCTGGAATCGCTTCCCGAAGAACTTCTGGAAAGCGTGACTGAGGATTACGTCTGGCTATCCGGCCTCACCTTTGACGACCCGAACGACTTCCTCCAAAGGCGCGAGTGCTGCCGCCAGGAATGTGCGCGCCGCGGCTCGCCGCAACTCTACGAATTCGCCGAGAGCATCGTGTCGCCCTATGCGGCGTGAGCGGTCCCAGTGGCAGAAGGTATTACGCGTCTGCCACGAGAATCTGCTCTCGGTGCCCTCCCCAACCTCCGTGATCTCAAAACCCAAAGGGAGACGCGCCCCATCGGGTACCATCCGGAAGCAGTTCTCCGTGTCTCTGTACTACTAATTCTTCGTTTCTTTGCGAGCCGCGAAGATTCTGAACTGGCCACCCCGGAGAGACCGCCGAGCTACCGCCAAAGGCCAACACCCCGAAAGCTCTCCACTGACTGCTCGCCGATCTCTTGCTTTTCGCGCCGGTTAAGGTGGAGCGCCGCAGGCGCTCGAGAGAGCCAACAGCTAACAGCCAAAAGCCAATGGCGCTTCAGTCAGCGGATCCATGGTTAGCGCCGCAGACGCGTCAGGGCTGCCGACCGCTGAAAGCTGAGAGCTGAAAGCTTGCGGCGAAGCCGCGCTGTGCCTCCTAAGAAACAAAATCTATGGTTGCTGGAAACAAAGGACTTGGCCTACCCCAACACCGAAGCAAAAAATCGCCCGGCGCAGCCGAGTTTCTTCCCTCACCAGACTGGGCGCGCCCAGTCAGTTGCTCCGTGGTGAATATTTCGTCTCCGGTTCACCTCAATATCCCCAACATATTGGAAAAATCGTCGGTCCACGTGCGGAAATTAGCCGACGGGCGGAGTAGCTTGGCACCGTCGTGCAGCGTGGGCCGAGCGTCAAAGGTCTGGCGATCCATAATGAGCGCCCAGGAGGAGGTGAAGCAGACGGGGTCGTCCCCTTCCCCCTCGAAGAAGTACTGGTAGGCCACTTTATTCACCGACGCCGCGGCCCGCGCCATCACCGGCTCCAAATCCAGATAATTGTTGGTGATATTCACTGCCAGGATACCGTCGGGTTTCAGGTGGCGGAAATACGTCTGAAAAGCCTCGCGAGTGACCAGGTGGACCGGCACGGAATCGCCCGAGAAGGCGTCCATCACCAGGACGTCGAAGTGCTGGCTGGGCTCGGCTTCCAGGTTGAGCCGGCCGTCGCCCATGACGATCGCCACCTTCGCCGCGCTACCGCGCAAATAGGTGAACTCCCGGTTGGCGATTTCGACCACCAGCGGGTTGATTTCGTAAATGCGGAGCGTGTCGCCGGGCTGTCCGTAGGCCGCCAGCGTGCCGCATCCCAGCCCCAGCATGCCGAGATTGCGCGGATGGCCCTGCTGCGCCTGCATCGCCCGGCCCACGCCCGATCCGGGACAGAAGTACGTCACTGGTTGATGCCGGAGCGGCTCGCGTGCGAATTGCTCGCCATGATTGATGGTGCCGTGAATCAACTGCAGACAGGCGAATTCATCGAGCTTCGAATCGCCCTCTTCGCGCACCTTCAGCTGGCCATAGAAATTGCGCTCCGCCAGAACATACCCGTAAGTCATTTCCTGCATCACGATCAGCAGCCCATACGAGTAACTGCACACCGCCACGGCCAGCGTGCCGGTCGCCACGAATTTCCAGAAGCGCGGCAGCCGCCAGAGGTCGGGATACAGCACGCGGAACACCAGCAATGCGCAAAGCGCCAGTCCGATGGGGAATTCGTCGTACGAGTGGAAAATGCTGGGCGCGAGCAATCCCACAAATAGGCCGCCGCACACGCCGCCCAGCGACACCGCCACATAGAAGCGCGTCAGATAGCGGGGATGCGGCCTGGTGCGCACCAGTTCGCCATGACACACCATGCAACAAATGAACAGCGCCAACGTGAAGAAGACGATGGAGGGGCGCATCGCCAGATTCTGGAAGTACAGCAGCGGCGGCAGCAGGAAGCCCGGGGGTGTCAGATTCTGGCGGTACGGCCACAGTTCGTACGCCATGAAAATCAGCGCCAGGCCCCCGAGCGGCAGGAAGATGGCGCGCCGGTAAAAGCGTGGGGCTTCGAAGCAAATGATGAAGCTGAGCAGGTACACACTCAGCGGCAGAATCCAGAGGAATGGGATGGCGGCGATGTCCTGCGTCAGATGGGTGGTCACCGCCAGCAACAGCACCGACGCGCAGGCCGAGAGCATCAGCCACAGGAAGCTATCTCCGGACGCCGGTGGACTGCCGGCCTCCTGTTCGACGAGCACCACGTCCAAAGCATCCGCGGGCTGCTGCGACGATCGCCACGCCGTCAGTCCGCAAAGCGCGGCGAACACCACGTAGCCGACCGACCAGGCGATGCCTTGCATGCGCGTCGGCAGATTCGGTTCCACCAGCAGCGGATAGCTGAGCAGCGCCAGCATCGACGCGCCATTCGACAGCGCGAACAGCCGGTACGGCATGCCGCCGCGGTGCCGCCGCGCGTACCAGGCTTGCAACAGCGGGCTGGTGGAGGACAGCATGAAGTACGGCGCCCCCACCGTCGCCGCCAGCAGTGCCAGAATGCGCAGCGAAGGACTGCCGGTGGTGGCCGTCTTCCATGCGGCGCCGGGGATGATCGGCAGGGCGGCCAGGCTCACTGCGAGCACGGCGATGTGGACCCATGCCTGTTTCCGCGACGGCAGCCTTTCGTGCATCCAGTGCGCGTACAGATAGCCCCCCAGCAGCACCGCTTGGAAAAAGAGCATGCAGGTGGTCCACACCGCGGACGTGCCGCCGAACCACGGCAGGATCATCTTGGCGATGATGGGTTGGACTTCGAAGAGCAGGAAGGCCGACAACGAAATGGTGAGGGCGTATAAGAGCATGGCACGAGCCGAACATATACCCTATCCCATTTGCGGCCGGGCGTGGTGGTTCGACTCTCGAAACCTACAGCTCCGGGCCGGTGATTCAGGGGTAGAATCGTTATGACGGGCATGTCAGATAGCACATCAGCCCGGTCAACGAAGATGGTTCAGCAGCGGCCCACGCTTTCGATCGGAGCGAGTCCGCTGGCACTCACACGAGCGTCAACTCCCACCGCGCTTACTTCGCAACTTGCGAACCTTCGAGTCGGCGCCCTTTCGCGCTACGAATCACTCGTTAACAGGAGCAGCACGAGCGGTTGCCCGGATAACTGCCTCGCGAATCGTCTTTGACAAGTGCTCAACTCTGCGCTTGCGCGACCAGATTGCTGAGAATCTTCCGGGTCTGTGGAGATGCCAGACGTTGGCGTAACCATTCGGTGAATACTACCTCGTCCTGCAACTCCTGAGATTTGCCGCGATCTCTCACGGGGTACAGATTGACGTCGTGCACAATCTCAAAGAGCTGATAAGTATAGTTGTCGAGGCCAGGAACAACCAGGTTAAAGCGATGGATAAACCAGGCACCTTCGATTTCCGTTTCGACTCGAGCCTCAAGCAGGAAGTTTGTTTTCGGCCCGAGCATTGAAGCCTGCTCTCGAAGAATTGAGAGCGGCGTCCTCACCTCGGTCGGTTGCAGGTCGCCCCAGAAGTCTCGTGCAGCCATAAGCTTTTCCTCTAGAACTCCAACTCAAAGACGACCGGCAAGTGGTCGGAACAAGCCACTCCGTCAGGCCGTCCATCCGCGTGGACGAGGGAGTTTCCACATACGCCAGCCACAATCTCAACCTTCCTCGGGTCGAAGTGCTGCGCTAGCTCGGGGCGTATCAGAACCTGATCGAAGATGTGCCACCCGTAACTCACATGTTCCGCCCTGCTGTAGAAGTACGAGCCCGCCGTATCGCGAGCGGCATCGCCGAAGTGGCTCCACATCGGATTATAGAACAGCCGGTACTCGCGGCCTTGCACCGTTCGCACGCCTCTTTCGGCGAGCCGCCGCGTGGGAACACAGTTGAGCCCCGCCGCAGCCACCATGCCAGGCTCGAACGGGTTCATTGAGGTCGCCAACCAAGACCGTCCGCTGGTGCCCAACCTTGTCCTCCTCTGCCGATATCAGACGCGCTAGTTCGAGGCTTTCGAATGCCTGGCTGTCGGCCGACCAGTAGAGTTTGCTGGGCAAGTGTGCCATGACTAACAAGACCGAAGATCTCGCTGGCAGAGAGAGGTGTTGAACGGATACCCGTCCGCTATCGAAGGTTGACCGTAGAAAGCGCGGGGAAGATCTTGCGAACACGGTGAAGGCCTGATCTGTACTGGAACAATAATGAAACCCTTCCTGACCCGGCCGGTTGAGCGCGCGAAGCAACTCCGTGACGTTGATGTCTGATTCTGCCAGAATGACGACCTCGGCTGCGTGCGCATGGGCGATCTGGCCGATCAAATCAGCCGGAGGCTTCCGATTGATATTCCAGAACAGGAATCTAGAGGCCGGCACGGATTTCTATCTCGGATTCTATCAGGTCGACCAGACCATAGCCCCATTTGTATTCTCACCGTCCTCTGCGCCACTATAGAAATGAATGGCAACCGCTACTCTCTCTCAATTTCGCAATGAGCCTCTGACCGATTTCTCCAAGGCCGCCAACCGGCACGCCATGGAGGAAGCACTGAAAAAAGTCCGCTCCGAGTTCGGGCGCGAATACCCGCTGCGCATCGCCGGCGAAACGATCTCGACCGGCGACAAGCTGATTTCCGTCAACCCTTCGAACACAGCCGAAGTGGTGGGCGTCCATCATAAGGCCACGGCCGAACTGGCCAACCGCGTGGTGGAGGAGTCCTTCGCCGCCTTCCCGAAATGGGCCGCCACGCCCGAAAAAGAGCGCGTCCGCATGGCCGTCGAGGTCGCCCGCCTCATCCGCCTCCGCAAGTTCGAATTCGACGCCTGGCTGGTCTACGAAGCCGGCAAAACCTGGCCCGAGGCCGATGCCGACGTCTCCGAAGCCATCGACTTCTGTGAGTATTACGCCCGCGACATGGAGCGTCTCTCCGGTCCGCAACCCGTGGTCCAACTCCCCGGCGAGCACGACGAGATGATCTACATTCCGCTGGGCGTTGGCGTGGTGATTCCACCATGGAATTTCCCGCTGGCCATCATGGTGGGGATGACCGTGGCGTCGCTGGTCACCGGCAATGTCGCAATCGTCAAACCCTCCAGCGAGACCCCGACTATCGGCGCCAAATTCGCGGAGGTGCTGCTCGAAGCCGGCTTCCCGCCCCACAGTTTCACGCTTCTCACGGGCAGCGGCGCGGCCGTCGGCGACGTCCTGGTCAAGCATCCCAAGACGCGCTTCATCTCTTTCACCGGCTCGCGCGATGTCGGCCTGCGCATCAACGAACTGGCCGCTAAAGCGCAGCCGGGGCAGATCTGGATCAAACGCGTGATCGCCGAAATGGGCGGCAAGGACGCCATCGTCGTGGACGGCGATTGCGATCTCGATAAGGCGGTCGACGGCGTGTTCTTCTCGGCGTTCGGCTACCAGGGGCAAAAGTGCTCCGCCTGCTCGCGCGCTATTGTCGACGCTTCGGTGTACGATCGATTTCTCGAAAAGCTGGCGCCGAAAGCCAAGGCGATCAAGGTTGGAAGTTCCGACGATCCCGGCAATTACATGGGGCCGGTAATCAGCGCGAGCGCCCGCAAGACCATCCTCGAGTACATCGAGGTCGGCAAACAGGAAGGGCGGATGGTAGTGGGTGACGCGCCGGTGCCCGACAACGGATATTACGTCGCGCCCACCGTCATCGCCGATATCGAGGCCAAGGATCGCATCTTCCAGGAAGAAATTTTCGGACCGGTCCTCGCCGTCGCCAAAGCCGACAACTTCGAGCACGCCCTCGAACTGGCCAACGACTCGCAGTATGGGCTCACCGGCGCGGTTTTCTCGAATAACCCCGATCATTTGCGGGAAGCCAAGCAGCGCTTCCACGTCGGCAACCTCTATTTCAATCGGAAATGCACCGGCGCCATGGTCGGCGCCCACCCGTTCGGCGGCTTTAATATGTCCGGGACGGATTCCAAGGCGGGCGGCCCCGATTACCTCCTGCTTTTCCTTCAGGCGAAGTCAGTGGCGACGAAAGTGTAATGGAATCAAAGTAGTATCGCTAGTAAAGGTTGACGTCCCATTCGCCGATCTTAGATAATAGGTCGTCACAATGATTCGCCTGTTATTGCCGCTTGTGGCCGGTGGTTTGATGGTTGGAGTGCAGTTCGCTCCGGCGCAGATGCAAGTCGCGCCTGCGTCCAGACGGGTCGCGCCCAAAAAGGCGTCGGCCGTCAAGCGTCTTACTCCCCCCGTAGATCCCACCGATGGCGATAACGTGGATGGCGAAGATCTCACCGTCCGCCGTGCAGCGGTAGCAGCTTTAGGAACTACGCGCGGCAGCGTAGTGGTGGCCGATCCGAATACCGGCCGCATTTTGACCATGGTGAATCAGAAGTTGGGATTGCAGGCCGGATTCACGCCCTGCTCCACCATCAAACTGGTCACCAGCCTGGCGGCGCTCAACGAGCATGTAGTGGAGCGGGACACCGTCATCCACCTGGGCCGATACACCAGCTTCACGCTGACTACGGCCATCGCTCATTCCAACAACGAGTACTTCGCTACTCTAGGGAGCCGACTGGGCTTCGATCGCGTGGTGCACTACGCGCAACTGCTCGGCTTGGGTGAAAAGGCTGGCTGGGAAATTCCGGGCGAGAAGCCGGGCACCATTGCTGCGGCGCCGCCCAAAGCGGGCGGCATGGGCTTGATGACCGCCTATGGCGAGGGCTTTCTGGTCACGCCTCTCGAGTTGGCGGCCCTCATTTCTTCGATTGCGAACGGCGGCACCCTGTACTACCTGCAATATCCGCGCAACGACGAGGACGTCTTTCGTTTCGCTCCCAAAGTGAAACGCACGCTCGAACTCGATCCGCAGAATTTCGCCGATCTGAAAGTTGGCATGCGTGGCGCAGTGGACTTCGGGACGGCCACCCGCGCGAGCTACGCCAGCGACGAACCGGTTCTCGGTAAGACGGGCACCTGCACGGACTTCAATTCCTCCACGCATATGGGCTGGTTCGGCTCCTTCAACGACGTCGGGAATCACCAATTAGTGGTCGTGGTGATGCTGGCCGCGGTCAACAAGACGGTCAACGGACCTGTGGCCTCCGGCGTGGCTGGCGCGATCTATAAGACTCTCTCGGAGCAGCGCTACTTCACCGCCGACGGAGGCGATAAGCGGCCTACGGCGTTCCCGATTCTGGTGAGCACGCCGCTGTCGCCGGAAGAACTGGCGAAGGCGAAGAAGTAGCTCTCAACTTTCAGCCCGATCGGCGAGCGGACCGCTTCCGCGCCGTGACCAAAGGGATCGGTTAGTTGGCCACACTCAATCCCCCCGCAGCGCCGTCATCGGATCGACTGCCATTGCCCGCCGCGCGGGGATCGACGCCGCCACAACAGAGACCCGCAAAGCAAGGCGCTGCCGATCAGGCGCCATAGCAAGAAAGTGTCCGCAATGCAATGTAAGATATAGTTTGGGCGGGGGTTTTCCCAGCGCAAGCTTTTGATGGCCCAGTTCCCTAGATTTTTACCATTATTGCCGAATTTGACGCTCCGCGGCGTGGTGGATATCCTCGTGGTGGCGTTCCTGGTTTACCAGGCTCTGATGGTGGTGCGCGGCACCCGCGCGGGCCACATCCTCCTTGGCATCTTCATCATGGGGGCGCTCTACGGGCTATCGGTATGGGCCGGTCTCGACGCTCTGCGCGCGGTCCTCTCCTTTGCCGTGCCGCTGGTGGGATTGGCCATTATCGTACTGTTTCAATCGGAAATCCGCCGCACCCTGGCACGGCTCGGACGAAAGCGCTGGCTGGGATTCGGCGCAGGCTATCGCGCTCCCGAATCGGTGAACGAGATCCTCATGGCAGTGGAAGCGATGGCGCCGCAAAAGGTGGGAGCGCTCATCGTACTGGAGCGCGATATCGGCTTGCGCACCTTCATCGAAAGCGGCGTCGCGCTGGAAGCGCGGATCACCCGAGACCTGCTGTTATCTATCTTCGCTCCCGGATTGCCGCTGCATGACGGCGCGGTGATTGTGCAGAAGGATCGCGTGGCCGCCGCGGCCTGCTTTCTGCCGTTGACTACTGCGCCGGCACTGGCGCGCGAACTGGGCACGCGCCACCGCGCTGCCATCGGCATCACGGAAGAAACCGATTGCCTCTCGATTGTTGTCTCGGAAGAGACCGGGTTAATTTCGGTATGCGCTTTCGGGGAACTGGTGCGCGGCTTGTCGCTGGCTGAAGTCAGGGAACGGATCAACCGCCATTTCGAAGCTGTGCACCCGGGCTCCATTCGCATCGAAGAGAGTACCGCCGATATTCCGCTGGAGGGTGACGTTGGGCGATCACCCGAGGTGCGGCCCGCCGAGCGGGTGAATCACCCATGAGATGGGGCAAAGCACTGTTCGATCTGGTGACCAGGAACCTCGGCTGGAAGCTCCTTTCCCTGGCCATTGCCGTCTTCGTGTGGGGCGTGGTGGCCAATGAACCCGAGCTTTCCACTTTCGCCGCGGTGGCGGTGAAATACCGGAATCTGCCGGACGACCTGGAGATCAGCTCAGACCCGGTAAGCAGCGTGAAACTGGAGCTGCGCGGACCTTCCGGTCAACTGCGAGGCGTGGGCGAAGGTGGCACCAGCCCCGAAGTGATTCTGGACATGGCGAAGGTGCAGCCGGGCGAGCGAACGTTCCCCATCGGCGATGGCAGCGTCCACCTGGTGCGCGGCGTGCACCTGGTGCGGGCGATTCCGTCGGAGGTGCGGTTTCGCTTCGAGCGGCATGCGGAACGGACCGTCAAGGTGATTCCACGCTTTCACCAAAAGGACGGCTATGAAGTGGCCAGCTTCACGGTGAAGCCCGATTCCATCGCAGTGGCCGGCCCGGCCAGCCACGTCGCCCAAGTCGAGACGGTCCTCACGGATGAAGTGAATGTTCCGGCCCGGGGGGGCTCGTTCGAATACCCTGTGAACACTTTGGTCGGCGACCCATACGTTCGCTTTCCGGGGCTGTCGCGAGTGACCGTGACGGTAACGATGAGAAAGAAATAGGGAACATTAGATTGGGAAAACAACTATTCGGTACGGATGGCATTCGCGGCGTGGCTGGAGAATACCCGCTCGACGCGGCAACGGTCTACGCTTTCGGACGAGCGTTGGGGCTCGACGCCGGGCGGACGCAATCCCATCCGGAGATTTTGATCGGCACAGACACCCGCGAATCCGGCGCCTGGATCGCGGAACTGGTGGCGGCAGGGCTGGAGCAGACCGGCGCGCGGGTGAGCTATGCGGGCGTGATTACCACTCCAGGAATCGCGTATTTGACCCGCTCGGGGCCGTTTCAGTCCGGAGTGATGATCTCGGCATCCCACAATCCGTATCGGGACAATGGACTCAAAGTGTTCGCCCATAACGGCTTTAAGTTGCCGGATGAGGAAGAAGCGGTCATCGAGCTGGAGATTCTCCGGCTGCGGGATTCCGGCGTGGCTCCGAAACCCGTGTCCCTGGTGGCCGACGCCAGATGGGCGCACCAATACCTGGATTTTCTGGTGTCGCTTTCGACCCAACGCCTCGACGGCATCAAGCTGGTAATGGATTGCGGCAACGGCGCGGCATATCGATTGGGTCCTGAACTGTTTCGGCGGCTGGGCGCCGATGTGACCACGCTCTGCGTGGAGCCCACTGGGCGCAATATCAACCTGCATTGCGGTGCGCTGCACACGGAGCAATTGCAAAAGGCGGTGCTGGCCGGCGGCGCGGACTTCGGCGTGGCGTTTGACGGTGACGCCGATCGCGCCATCATGGTGGCTAAGAGTGGAAAGCTCATGGATGGCGATGCCATGTTGCTGGTGCTGGCACGCGCCATGAAGGCCGCTGGACATTTGAAAGGGGACACGGTGGTGGCGACGGTGATGTCCAACCTGGGCCTCGAAAAGGCACTGGAAAGGGCCGGTATCCGCATGGTCCGGATGCCGGTGGGCGATAAGTATGTGCTCGAGGAGATGGTGCGGCTGGGCGCGTCTCTGGGTGGAGAACAGTCGGGCCACGTGATTCTGCGCGAGTTTGCCACCACCGGCGATGGCATGCTGACGGCGCTGCGGACTATCGAGACGGCGCGCGCGGCCGGTGCCGGCCTGGACGAATTAACCGCCGATTTGCGGGTGTATCCGCAAAAACTGGTGAACGTTCGGGTGCGGGAAAAGAAGGCGTTGACGGAACTACCCGCGGTGGCGCGTGAGATCGAGCAGGTGGAAACAGCGTTCGCGGGTACCGGCCGGGTGTTGGTGCGCTTTTCGGGGACAGAGCCGCTGGCGCGGGTCATGGTCGAGGGGCAGGATGCGCAACAAGTGGAGAGCTTTAGCGCTCGAATCGCCGACGCGATTCGGCTGGCAATGGGAGCCCAGGAAATTTCCGGGGAAAATAAAGCACTTAAAGAGTCCCAGGGAAAATCCCCCAGGACTAGCAACCTTTAACCCAATTGTAGCGTCATATTAACTGTCGAGAGTTTCTTCGACTTTGTTCCGTGGGCGTCATTTGGAGTTCCGCGGAACGGGCCGGCGGGTGAAACCTCCGAGCACCCGCCGGTTTTTTCCCTCTTAATAGGCCCGTTTCAGGACCAGCGCCGAATTCTTACTCCCGAAAGCGATGCAGTTGGCCACAGCATTCTCGATGGCCAGCCGTCGTCCCGCGGTGGGAATGTAATCGAGATCGCAGTTAGGGTCGGCCTCTTCCAGATTGATGGTGGGAGGCGCTATGCCATCCCGCATGGCCAGCAGCGTTGCCGCCACTCCGGCGGCCCCGCAAGCGCCCTGCGGATGGCCGATCAAGCTCTTCAGTGACGACCCCGCCAGCTTGTGGGCATGGCCATCGAAGGCCAGCTTCACAGCGCGCGTCTCGATGCGATCGTTCATCTCCGTAGATGTGCCGTGATAGTTGATGTACTGCACTTCGCTGGGCGGAATCGCAGCCTCTTCGAGCGCCATTCCGATGGCGCGCGCGGGCTCCTCGCCGCACTCCTCCAGGCGCACACGATGGTAAGCTTCACACGTCGACGCGTAGCCGGCGATCTCGCCATAGATGTGTACGCCGCGCGCCTTGGCCTGCTCCATCTCTTCGAGTACGAAAAACCAGGCGCCTTCGGCAATGACGAAGCCGTCGCGGTCGCGCGAGAAGGGCCGCGAAGCGCGCTGCGGCTGGTCGTTCCAACGGGTGCTCATGATGCGCATGAGCTGAAATCCGCGCAGGATCAGGGGCGCGATGGGTGCGTCCACCCCTCCCGCAACGATAGTGGTGAGGTGGCCGGACCGGATGGTGCGAAACGCGTAGCCCAGGGCATCGGTGGAGGAGGTGCAGCCGGTCGAAATGATGTGGCTGAATCCGCGGAAGCCGAAGCGCATGGACACCTCGCTGGCCAGCGTGCCGATGGTGGAGGTGGGGACGGTATACACGCTGCACTGCTTCAAGTGGCCGGTGTAGAACAGGCGATACTGCTCCTCGGTGAAATCCTGCGAGCCTCCACCGGAGCCGACGATGACGCCGATACGGCGCAATTCGTCGCGCGACATGCCAGCGGGAGCGAGCCCCGCATCGCCTACAGCTTCGGCCACGCTGGCCGCGGCCAAGGGAACGGCGCGCGAAACATGCGGCCGGTCTTTCGCTTCCACATACAACGTGTCGTCGAATTCATCGGGCACCTGACCGGCGACCCGAACGGCAAAGCCTGACGGATCGAAGCGGGTGATGGTTCTCACCCCGCTCTCTCCGTTGACTGAAGCTTTCCAAAATGCTTCCCGACCGATACCGTTGGGACTGACCGCACCGATACCCGTTACCGCCACCCTAAGCATTATTTGATTTTCTGATTTTTGCCTTTGACCTTACGTCAGTATAGGCTGAATCTATGGACCCCGCTACGGAACGCGAAGCCGTCAAACTCCGGCTGGCCACATTTCTGGCCGGTTTGGAAGGTGGCGCCGTCGGCGTTTTGTGGATGCTGGCGTGGTTGGGAGTGAGTTCCGTGTGGCAACAGCGCAGTTTCTGGGCGCCTGAAAACCTGATGGCCACGGCGTTCGACCGCAGCTCAAATCTGGCCCCGATTTTTACATGGGCAACCTGCGCGGGGCTGGCGTTGTATGTGTTGATCTACAGTGTGCTCGGTGCGGCATTCTCGTTGGCGCTGCGCGATCGCGTACCCGCGAGACGGGTGATGCTGCTGGCCGTGCTCTTCGCTGTGGTCTGGTATTACTTCTCGTTCCGCTGGAGTTTTAGGTTGGCCTTGCCTCTGGTGGCGCTGTTGCATGTGGAGCGCTCCACGCTGGTGGGGCATCTACTCTACGGGACGATGCTGGGGCGCTATCCGGTGTATGTGCACCGGCTGATGTTTACCGCCCCGCCGGTAGTGGTTCCTGCCGACGAATTACCGGTGGTGGAAGCTCCCGTGGCGGCCAGACAAGCGACGCATGACGGAGAGACGCCCGGCTTATAAGTCGGCGCCTCAAGACTTCCGAAGTCCTGAAGTCGGCTCCGGCGAGTTTGGCGTTCGTGGAAATTGAGTTGCGCCGCAACGCTGTTGTGTGGCAGCCAATCCTGGCTGCAGGCGGGCTGTCCAGCCCGCCCGGCGGCCTGAAAGGCCGCCTGCAGGCAAGATTGCCTGCCACACGAAGCGCACATATCGCAACTGCCGGGCTCAATTAAACCTCCACGAGATCAGGAGGTCCGGAATTCCCGCACCGGCCATCGATGCGGAGCCTGAACCCGCGTCGTGAGTCACAGATCGCTCCGGAAGAATTCCGGAGGAATCCCGGTAGCTGCCGCTGGCCGGCCGCCGAGGAGGGAGTTCTGCCTACGACCACAGATGCCAGGTCCGAAACATCAGAACGTAACACGCAAGCAGCGCATTGGTGGTTGCGTGGGCAACGACTGCGTCACCGATTCTACCGCGCCGAATCATCGCCCAGGCATAGAGAACGCCGCCCAAAAGGGCCGCAAACCACATATTGCCGTGCAACAGTCCAAAGGCAATAGACGAGATCCCCAGCCCCAGCCACGTGAACGTGCGCAACGGCAGTGTTTCGAAATCCGGGGAGATCAGGCGCCGCAGCAGAAAGGCGCGAAACGCGAGTTCTTCCGCAATAGGGACGGTAACGGTCGCGGATAGAACCCGGAAAGCAATCCAGGTTACGCGGAGAGACGGAGAAGCATCCATGAGCGCCCGTGGCAGGGCGTCGCTGAGCCCTCGATTCAAGAACCGATCCGCCACGATCCACATTGCAAATACAACGATCCCAATCGCCGGACCGAACCAGCCGAATCTCCAATCGAGATCCACGTACCTCTTTCGCAACAGCCACAAGGCCACAGCCGCCGCGACGAATCGCAATGGATAGAGCCATTCGAAATCGCTACTGGCGGCTCGAGTGAGTATGCCGGCGGCAAGGATGCATAGGAAAGGGGCCAGATACGCTGCCGTTGGATTGCTGGTGGGGCCATCGTCAGCTCTACCCGCCGGCTGTTCGGTGGCGCTCAGCCAGGGAACCCGCCGGGCAGCAACCGAGAAGCCGAGTGCAACGGCATTGAAACCGATCCAGCCCGCTTGTGAGTGGAACCCACCCATGGCGACTTGTGGGGCGCCCGCGATCCCTATCAGGATCAGCACTGCGAGCCGAACGGCATTCAGCAGAAAGATGGCAGTCACGCCCGCGGGAAGAAGGATCAGCGCCTGAGGAAACCGGCACTCCCGTCGAAACAGGCACAGCCACATGATGCCAAAGCCCAGGATCAATCCCACGCCTTCCAATCCGGAACAGGACGGCGCGATTTCAACCATAAACTTTGCGGTACCCAACGTGAGTGTGGCTGGCTGGGTAACGATCCCAGCTACAAAAGGACGAAGCAGAACCTTCACCAAACTGAAGGTGAGGTGAGCGGTGGGCATCCACAGAGCCTCGCTGTACCTTCCCACAGCGCAGGCAGAAACCACCGCCACTAAGGCATAGACCCCTAACCAGCCGGTCTCGCGGACTAAGCGGACCCAGAGCACGAGCGGAATGAATGAAAACGCGCCGAAGACGATTCCCGATGCGCCGGCAGCCAACCAGAGGATTACGAACCAATCGGCGGATGTCGCAGATGATCGGTTTCCATACAGAGCCCAGGAGAGTGCGCCGAAGGCGGCCATCGCCCCAAAGTGCGCAACCAGAAAGCCGCGGTTCAAAGGAACCTGCTGCGCTCGATCGGATATCCGGGCGAACCCATCCCTGCTCTTCAGATACGCAAACGTGAGGAAGATGGCTGCGAATCCGATAACTCCACGGACGGTCCACGCGCCGCCCAGGCCCACGAAGCCGGCAAGCCCGGATCGAGAACTAAGCGCGCTGTTGTCCAGCCAGACAGAAATGGTCAGGGCTTCAGCGGCAAAGAGGATCGCCAGCGCTATGAGACGAGGCAGCAAGCCAAAGGCGTGACGGGGAACTAGTTGGGTTTGTGTACGAGGTTGACTGAGGAGCTGCACAGACTAAAGCTCAGATGAAAGGAGATGAGATGAGATGAGTCTCAAAAAAAATGAGCACATGGTGCATGTGCTCGTGCAGCGATCGACTAAAATGTCCTACTTGCGGCGGCGTCCGCGAATTACCAGCAGCGTACCCGCGAGCAACGCTACGGCGCTCCCAGCGGACCCGGCGCCAATCTCGGGCGCGACGCCTATACCACCGATCGCGAAAGTCGACGTACCGGCAAGCAACAATACCATCCCAAGCACTTTTCGCATTGTATTCCTCCGAAGTTTCTCTACTGTACAGATGAGAGCATATCACGAACATCGACCGTCAGATCACCAGTCTGGTACCAGAACCATGCCACCGGGAATTCCATAGTACGCTCCACACTCTGGCCGAGGGCAGCCGCGCCTGCTACACCAGCTCCAGCTCGATCCGCTTGCCGGCGGCGTCGAGTTTCGCAATGCGGAAGCTGCGAATCTGCCCAGCACGTGGCGCCTCAGGACGGTTGGAAGCGCCACCCTGTCGTACGAAGGCCCCGAAACTGGTCATGCTCACCACCGGCGCTTCCACCACCGATCCGACCGGGAGTTTCTGTTTCACATCGGCCCACGGATCGCCGCCTACCTGCTTGATACCGCGCCGCCGGTAGTCGCGGAGGCTCCAGAGGAGGAATTACCGGCGGTGGAAGCGCCCTTCGCGGCCAGCCAAGAGCCGCATGAGGGAGAGACGCCCGCGTTGTAACCCGGTGCCTCAGAACTCCACTCGCGCCTGGAACGCAATCATGCGGGGCGAGCTGTCCCCTCCCAGTCCGACTCCGAGCAGTCCAGTAGGTGGCGCCGTCGGGTAACTGAGTGCGCCGAAGCCGGTCTGGGTCGCCGATTTGCCCGGAATCCCCGCGTTTCCCAGCACCGGCAAACCGAAGTTCGGATGATTCAGAACATTGAAAAACTGGCCATCGATGCGCAGCTTGACCCGCTCCGATAGTTGGACCCACTTGGTGAGATATAAATCGCTCCAGAAGAAGTCCGGACCGCGCAGCGCGTTTCGGCCAAGATTGCCGAATTGACAGTTCACAGGATTGTCGCCGCCAGCGCAGGCGCCGGTGCTCGGATCGACGGCTGAAACGAATGCGTTGGGGTTGAGCCACTGGATGGTCCCAGGCTGAGTCACGCCGGCGATGGGCTTGTGACTGTACAGCGGCACCCCGGGAACCACGCTGGCATATTGTGGTCCGCTTCCTTGCACGATGCCGTTGCCATTGGCGGAATACGGCGCGCTTAGAACTGAAAACGGCAGGCCGCTGTGCCAGAACATCGTGCCCGAAAGTTGCCACCCGTTGAGAGCTGCCGCCAGCGCTCGTTGGCGGAATCGTACGGGGAGCTGATAGACGTACTGCGCGTTGAGATTGTCGCGCACGTCGTAGTCGCACGGACCGTACTGACGGCGCAATTCGCCCGGCAGCGGCGAGAGAATGCCTCCCGCGGAAAACGGCAGGAATCCGCCATTCGAGACCGTGTCCATGCAATGGCTCCAGGTGTAGTTTGCGTGGACCTCGAGGCCGTGAGCCAGGCGTTTGTCGGCGGTCAACTGGAGGCCGTTGTAATGGCTGTTCGCGCCGGTGTTCAATTGCGTCACCGGCCCGAAGCGCGGATCGCTCGGCTGCCCGTATGGAAAGGGCGCGAAACAGCCCTGGCACACGGTCTGATAGCCGTTGACTTGCGTTTGGTACGGTTGGTTGACCGCGCGCGTGCCCACGTACTGCGCGCGTAGATTCAGCGTGCCGCCGGCCTGATGCTCCACCGCAAAACTCCACTGCATGAAATAGGGCGCGTGGAGCCGTCCGTCGGGGACGGCAGTGAAGGCAATCGGTGCAAGGCACGTTCCGGGATTTGCCTGCGGCGACGCGCACGAGAGCTGTCCTTGCGCGAATCCGGCGTTGAAACGCTGGTTGGCGGACACCGTGGCGTCGACGGCGCTAGCCGGAACTCCCGGCGCAATCGTCGTCCCGCCCACGGTACCGAGAAGCCCTCCCTGAAAGCTCGCCGAGTAGGGGGGATTGGCGCCCACCGGGTCGACCACGCTGCCCGGCAGGAGATCGCTGAACAGTCCGAAGCCGCTGCGCAACACGGTGTTCGGCGCGAGCTGCCAGGCAAGAGCCGTGCGCGGCTGCAGGATGGCGGCCGGCGTGGCGGCGAAAACCGTGGACTCCCCGGTGCGAATCGCCTGGTCGAGCGGCTGGTTCACATCGTGGGAAATGGAGGCGAACGAACCGGCGAGGCGAGCCACGGCGTAATGCGGATTCATGGGATTGGAGTTGTAGGTATCGCGCAGGCCGAACGTCCATGTGAGAGTTCGCGTAAGCCTCCAGGTATCCTGCGCGTAAAAATCCAGGTTCAGGAAACGGTACGGTTGCGAATCGGCCAGCGGAAAGGTCGCGGAGGCAGTCGAGGCCACGCCGTAGATGAATTGCGGCAGGGTGTTGTAGGTGACCAGCGGAACCACGCCCTCACCGAAATCGTAATCGTTGAGGCGGAAGATGCGGGTGTTGGTACCGAAGCGGAACTCGTGCGGGCCGGATGTCCACGCCAGGTTGTCGTTGAGGAAGACGCGCGCGGCGCGGCGTCCCTGAATCCAGGTGTTGTCGAGCCCGCCCAGCGTGGTGAACGGCGCGTTGGCGCCGCTGCCCTGTAGAACGATGGGAAGGGCCGCGAGCGTCTGCTTCAAATTATCCGGACCGAAGAGACTCTCGTACCAGGAAAATGCCGGGTTGAAATAGTTCACCAGGTGTCCCGAGAAGACGTGGGTGTATCCCGCGGCAAAGGAGTACAGGGGCTGCGGCGAGCTGGCGTTGAAAATCGGATTGATGGGGTCGGTATAAGCGGCCTGCAAGCCGGTGTCGGCTTGCAGGCGGAACCACGCGATGTTGGCGGCATCGAGGTTGTAGTCGATGCGGGCGGTCTGCACCTGCTCGCTGTCGTCGCTCGAATGGGAGACGCTCTGTCGATTCGCGCAGCCGTTGCCGCTCGGCGGATCGCCGCTTGCCACGCCTCCATCGCTGTTGAACGGGCAGCCGAGAATAGGCAGCGGACTTCCCGCAGTGTTGCCGTAAAGCGAGAACATCTTCCGGTAGAAGGGCACGAGCTGGGGCGCCGGCAGGTATGCCGATCCGGTGACCGAGTCCGATCCGCCGACCGGCAATTGCTGCAGCACGTAATTCTGAAATGCAGCGGTGGGCACGGTAGTGGCGCTTACGATAGGCAGCGCGACCCGCATCCATTCGGTGTCGAAGAAGAAAAAGAGCTTGTCGCGGCGGATCGGCCCACCGAGACTTCCTCCGAAATGATTCACATTAGAGCGCGGCTGATGGTTGCCGGGGGTGGAGTTGGTAAAGAAATCGGCGGCGTTGAATCGCGAGCCATTCCAGAGTTCATAGAGATTGCCGTGAAACCCATTCGTCCCGGACTTGGTGATGTAGTTGACCTGGGCAGCGCCGTAGCGGCCCTGATCGACGGCATACGAGACGGTGTTCACCGTCACCTCAGCAATCGAGTTCAACCCCAGAACCAGATTCGTGGAAAGACCGCTGTTCAGGTTGGTCAGTGGATCGTTGGTCTCGAGCCCATCGACGATGTAGCCGTTGGAGAGCGAGGGCAAGCCGTTGAATTGCACATTTCCGTACCCGTTGGAGCCGCCGACGAAGTCATTGCTGCTGCCCGCCGTGTTGATGAGGGCGCCGGCCGCGAACTGCAGCGGATATGTCATGTCGCCGCCGGGATTCGGAAGATCTTCGAGGGCAGCGGCGGTGAGCGTGGTGGCGGTGTTGGGGTTCTCCGAATTGAGCTGCGGCGCTTGTTCCTGGACTATGACGCTCTGGTTGGCGGATGCGATGCGGAGCTTGAAATCGACTGTCTGTGTGGACCCCAGACCGGCTGACACGGCCCGCTTCTCCTGCGTTTGGAACCGGTCAGCTTCGGCTTTCACGGCGTACAACCCCGGCTTCAGTTGGGGAAACCCGTAACGGCCCGCCTCATCCGTTCGAACCGTGCGTTTCAGACCATTCTCGCTGCTCGTGATAGTTACGGAAACGCCGGGTATCGCGGCGCCGGCGGGGTCGGTGACCGACCCCACGACAGCGCTAGTGGTTTCGCCCTGCCCGAAGGCGCCCATGCAGCAGACGAGGAGAGCGGCAATCAGCGGCACCCAATTTTTAGGCATGCCTAAATATTAGAGATAAACACCCGCGCCGTCAAGTTGCGGCGTGCCAATTGGTCGCTGTAGGCTAGAATTTAGTGCTCCCTAAACCTAATACCGAGTCCGTCGACGACTACCTGAAAGCCATCCTGGAGTTGGGTGGCGAGGACGAGCAACGGGTGGCAAGCAATTCGCTGGCCCACCATCTGGGAATCCGCGCGGCCTCCGTGACCGGCATGCTCCAAAAGCTGGCCGGGCAAAAGCCGCCTCTGGTGAAATATGAAAAGCACCACGGTGTGCGTCTAACGGCAGCCGGGAGAATGCGCGCGTTAGAGGTGCTGCGCCATCATCGCCTGCTGGAGCGCTTTCTGCACGAAGTCCTCGACTATCCGTGGGACGAAGTGCACGATGAGGCTGAACGGCTGGAGCATTTCATCTCCGAGCGGTTGGAAGATCGCATCGCCGCCAAACTGGGACACCCGGAAACGGATCCTCATGGTCATCCGATCCCCGAGCGCAACGGCGCACTGCCGAACCGCAAAGAGGTGTTGCTATCCAAGTGGCCTTGCGGCGTTCTGGCCGTGATCAGCAGCGTATCGGACCGCGACCCTGCCGCGTTGCGCGAGATGAAACGGCTGGGATTGCAGCCAGGTGTGACCATTATTCTCGAAGCGGGAGCGAGGGGCCGATCGTTGGCAGTCCGCCTAGGCAACGGCAGCGAAGAACTCCGCTTAAGTCCGGCATTGGCAGAGGGAATTTCGGTGATCGCGGCGGCCGCCGAGGACCAGCCAGCTGAAGAAAATGGGCCCACGGATGAACAGGGATAAGAAACCCCTAACTAATCCGTGTGACTCTGTGTCCAACCGTGGCTAAAAGGCTGTTAGGAAATAACCGCTCCCTTTGGTCGCGGCTCGGAAGCATTCGGCGTCGATACTGAGCCGCGACCAAAGGGAGCGGTTTTCCCAAAAGTGGCACTGTTATTTCTGGACGAGTCCCAAATCTTACTTCGCAAACCTTACACTAACTCCAGTTCGATCCGCTTACCCGCGGCGTCGAGCTTCGCGATGCGGAAGCTGCGAATCTGCCCGGCACGAGGCGCCTCAGGACGGTTGGAAGCTCCACCCTGTCCGCCCTTCCACTTGGATTGCAGCATGGAACTGAGCGAGGAGAGGTCCACCTTCGGGTCGGCGGCCTTCTCGGCCTTCTGCGACCCTTCGCTCGGCAGCTTGCACGACCCCGTGATGCCTTCGCCCAGTTCAACGCGCGCACGGCCCGACGATACATCGATCATCCGGCCGGTGACCACGTCGCCTTCCTTATGCTCGGCGATGTATTCGTCCAGGCTGGTGGGAATCAGTTGCTTCATGCCCAGACGCAGGCGCCGCTTTTCGGAATCGATTTCCAGAACCTGCGCCTTCACGACTTGACCCTGCTTGAGCTCATCCTGCGGATGGTTGAGGCGCTTCTCGGCGCTGATGTCGCCGACGTGGATCATGCCCTCCACGCCCTCGGCGAGTTGTACGAAAGCGCCGAAACTGGTCATGCTCACCACCGGCGCTTCCACCACCGATCCGACCGGGAATTTCTGCTTCACATCGGCCCACGGATCGCCGCCTATCTGTTTGAGACCGAGCGAAATGCGGCGGTCGCCCTGATTGATGCCCAGGATCGCCACTTCCACCTGCTCGCCCGGCTTGACGATCTCGGAAGCCTTCTTCATCTTCTTCGACCAGGACATTTCGGACACGTGGATCAAGCCTTCCACGCCCTTGTCGAGTTCCACGAAAGCGCCGAATTCGGCCACGCGGGTGACCGTTCCAGTCACGCGATCGCCAACCTTGTACTTCTCGCTCACCAATTCCCAAGGGTGGGGCAGCAGTTGCTTCATGCCCACCGAAATGCGCCGTTTGGCGGCATCCACCTTGAGAACCTTCACCCGCACTTGCTGGCCGGCGGTGAGTGCGTCGGCGGGCTTGTTAACGCGACTCCAGGAAATGTCGGCCACGTGCAGCAGCGCGTCAACCCCGCCAATATCGACGAAAGCGCCGAAATCGGTGAGACTGCGCACCGTGCCTTCCACGATTTCGCCTTCTTTAATTTCGGTGTAGCGCTTTTCCTTGTTAGCACGTTCTTCCTCTTCCAGAACGGCACGGCGGTCGACCACTACGTCTTCATCCGCCACATCGAGTTTGATGATTCGGCAGCGAATTTCCTGGCCGATGAGCTTTTCCATCTCGGCCGCGTCTTTCGCGCCGCTGCGGGAAGCGGGCATGAATGCACGCACCCCCACATCCACCGAAACGCCACCCTTCACGACAGCCGTGATCACGCCCGCGATAGCGGCCTTGTCGGCGAAGGCCTTCTCCAACGACGACCAATCCTTGGGCCGTTCCACCTTGA
>Ga0182030_10007032_pt1 | contig 23584 bp, 19 predicted proteins | sample 812S3MmetaG_FD_121299 | JGI IMG/M metagenome (GOLD analysis project Ga0182030, IMG submission 121299) | Permafrost microbial communities from Stordalen Mire, Sweden - 812S3M metaG (Illumina Assembly) | ecosystem: Environmental > Terrestrial > Soil > Wetlands > Permafrost | place: Sweden...
ACATGACATTCGGCTGCACCAGCTCGATCGGGCCACTCACTTGCGGCGTCGCCAACAGCACATCGATCACCTGTACCAGGCGATCGTTGAAGTAACCGTTCGGGTAGCCGAGGTTCTGATAAGCCTCTTGGAAGAGCGGATAGAAATGCGTGTATATCTGCGCAACCTTGGCCATGTCCAAACTGCTGACGACCGCCACCGGCGGCTTGTAGCGGTCGAAATTGCGCCGATCCAACGTGGCGTGCAGTTCATCGCCGTCGGCGAGGAACGAACCGGTGGTCGCTTTGATGGGCCGCTTCTCGACCGCGACTTTCTGGCGCGGCAAGTTGTCGATGGTTACCACCAGATTACGAATGATGGCGTCCGGTCGCACGTAGCCGCTGACGGCGTCCGCCCCGGTGATACGCGTCAGCGCATCGCGAAAGGCAGCGTCGCTATCCGCCAGCGAGGGCACGGGACCGGAAACATCCGCGCCCGCGGTCGTCGGCAGCGGATGTTGGATGGCCGTCTCGTCGGACGCTGCGCGCGCAACGACCGGCGCAGCCGCCGGTGCGGGCGTCGGTGGCGCCGTGTTGCGGTGCCTCAGGTAATACCAGCCGCCGGCAGCGATCACCACCACCAACGCCGCCACACCGATGACCGGCTTGTTCAGATTCTCCATGCGGCCGGTCCCGCTTTCAGCCTGCGTTTGCCATGCGCAACTGTAGCTCATGGCGGCGGTAGTCGATGATCAAAGTATCGAGCAACCCCAGGGTATCCATGCCGATCAAGATCGCAGGCTCGTTGCTCAGCTTCCACTGTTTGAAGATGTACATGTCGCCAAAGGTAACATTCGGATCGCGAATTTGAATGCCGCCGAGATCGATTGCGGGAGCGGCCATCAACTGCCCATACTGCACGTCCTTGGTGGCTCCTATGATGGAATCAGGGGTTCCCTTGACGTACGGGCCGGTGCGCGCGAGCGCATCCTTCAGCGCAATATTGGCGATGGTCGCCTGGCCTCCTGTATCAATGATGGCCTTGACGCGGATGTGGCTCACGGTGGCATCGACCACCACCAAAGTGCCCCTGATGGAATGAAACGGCACGATGATGAAGCCGCGACCGGACCTCTCGTTCTTCGAATAAGCAATATCGATCTGATCGTGGCGAAAGTCGATGAAGATCCGCTTGCCGGCCAGACCTTCCGATCCCAAAATGCCCTCCGCGCCGCCGAGCGCATCGGGCACGATCGGCAGAATGGGTTGATCCACCGATAAATCGCCGACGCTGAGAGAGTTGACTTTGATGGTCGGCACGGTCGCGAAGCCGGTCACGCCGCGCATGATCACTGGCGGCGACTGGTCGGTCGAAATGCCCAAGGCGAGGGCCACCAATGCGGTGACCGCGCTATGGCTGGCGCCGGTGTCCAGCACCAACCGAAAGGGCCCTCTACCGTTGATGATCACCGGCGCCCAGATGCGTCCGATTTGGTCGCGGCGTGTCGGCGACACGTAACGCGGTTCACGCGCCTCGACCATGACTTCGGTGAGCTGATCGATGGGATCGACCGCGGTCACCCCCGGCGGCGAAACCTCCGGCGCCGTGGCGCTGCCGAATTGCGGAATGACTGCCGCGCACGACATCAGCCATGCGCTCCATTTCCAACCGCGCGTCATATTATTCATACGCTCCCGCCTATCCCTGGAGCATAGCACCGCTGCCCCCGCGGGCCTACGGCCGGCAATATGACAACGGCGCCGGGCGGGCGCTAGGCGTGATCCCTAACTCGCGGGGCGCCGTGGCCAGTTTCCAAGTGCTTTGTGCCATCATGGCGGCATGAACACGTATCAGCGGCTCTCCGACTTGCAAGCGCTGCTCGGCAAGTCGATCGGCACCAGCGATTGGCTGCAAATCGACCAGTCCCGTATCGATCGATTCGCCGCGGTCACGGGCGACGATCAGTGGATTCACGTCGATCCGGAGCGCGCCGCTGCGGGCATATTCGGCGCCACCGTCGCGCACGGATTTTTGACCTTGAGCTTGTTGCCGTTTTTCGGCCGCAGTTCCTACACGGTCGGCGGCGTACGCATGACTGTGAACTACGGTCTGAATCGCGTGCGCTTTCCAGCGCCCGTTCCGGTCGGCAGCCGCTTGCGCGCGCATTACAAGCTACAGTCGTTCGAGCCGCTGGAAGGCGGGGCGCAAATCGTGACCGAGGTATCCGTCGAGCGCGAGGGTCATGCCAAGCCGGTGTGCGTCGCGGAGTCGGTCGCGCGTCACTATCTATGAGGCCAGCGTCTTGACGTGCGCGGCCGCGCTGCGGCCAAGCGCGGACAAGTTGTAGCCGCCTTCGAGCATGGAGACGATGCGTTTTTCGGCATGTTTTTCCGCCACGGCCATCAACTCGCGCGTGATCCAGACATAGTCGGCTTCCTCCAGCGCCATACCCCCCAGCAAATCCTCCCGGTGAGCATCGAAACCCGCTGAAATGAACAGCATTTGCGGCCGGAAATCCTCCAGCGCCGGCAACCAGTCCTGGGTGACCGCGCGCCTGACCGCGGCGCCGCCGCTGCCGGCCGCCAGAGGTACGTTGACCATGTTCGGCGCAGGGCTCGCGGTCCCGCTGTAAGGGTAGAAAGGATGCTGGAAGAAGCTCGTCATCAACACGCGCGGCTGCCACTTCTGGGCGCTGAACATGTCCTCGGTGCCGTTGCCGTGGTGTACGTCGAAATCGATCACGGCGACGCGCTGTAAGCCCTTTTGTTCCAGCGCGTACGCTGCAGCCACGCCGATGTTGTTGAAGATGCAGAATCCCATGGACCGAACCTGCGTGGCATGATGACCGCACGGACGCACGGCACAGAAAGCATTTTGGCACCGGCCCGCCATGATTTCGTCCACTGCCATCAGGCCCGCGCCGGCGGCACGCCGCGCCGCCGCAAGACTGTGCGGATTCATCGCCGTATCCGGATCCAATTGCACATAGCCTTCGCTCGGCGCATTCTCGAAAATCAGGTCCACATAATCAGCGCCGTGCACGCGCTTCAAATCATCGGCAACGGCCAACGGCGCTTGCAGGCAATGCAGGTCCTCCAGCAGTCCGGATGCGCGCATGTGTTCGTTGACCGAGTGCAGCCGATCCGGACATTCCGGATGCCCGTTCCCCATCTCATGCCGTAAGCAATCTGCGTGAGTGATGTAGGCCGTCGTCATTGACGCAATCCTACACCTGCATGCTCAAACGCGTGCCGCGCCCGAAGTCAACCGACCGTCCGCGCCCGCCGGTGGCGGCAGCGCGGCATGGATGGCCGTTGCTATCTCGTCTTGAGTACAGGGTTTCGCCAACCGCGCGATGCCCAATGCGGCAGGGTCGGCGGGCAGTTCCGCATAACCCGTGGCGAGGATTATCGGCAGGCCGGGGAAGCGCTCCTGAATGCATTCCGCCAGCTGCAATCCCGTCATCAACGGCATGGAGTGATCCGTCAGCACCACATCGACCTTGACTCCCGAGCCGAGCAAAGCCAGTGCCTCAGCTCCCGAGCGCGCTTCGACCGGGCTGTGGCCCAGGTCCTGGACCATTGCCGCGGTTCCGGTCATCACCAACGCGTCATCATCGACGATCAGCACCGTGCAGGGCCGCGTGGCCGGCCTGAGCGGCTGACTCTCCGCCGCGCGCACCATGACGGTGGCCGAAGTCTTGGCACGCGGCAACCACAAGTCCAACGTCGTGCCGGCGCTGGGTTGGCTGTCGATGCGCAATAAGCCGCCGGACTGGGCCGCCAAACCATGCACCATGGACAGCCCTAGGCCAGTGCCTTTGCCAGGACCTTTGGTGGTGAAGAAGGGCTCGGTCGCCTTGCTCAAGGTGACCGCATCCATCCCGACGCCGGTATCGGCAATGGTAATTCGAACGTAGTCCCCCGCTGCCAACGACGCCATGTCGCTGCCCGCCGCACGCGCCGCTATGTTCACCGGCTGCGCCGTGATCTTGAAAGATCCGCCCCCTGACATGGCATCGCGCGCGTTTAGAGCCACATTCAGCAGAGCCAATTCCAGCTGGTTCGCATCCGCCAGAACCGCCGGCAAATCTGCCGGAAACTCAGCGCGGAACTCGATGCCGTGCCCCACTGCGCGTTTCAGCAGCTCCTCCACACCCTTTACCAATTGCGCAATGTCGACGGCCTGAGGTTTCAATTCTTGACGGCGCGAAAACGCCAACAGCCGTTGCGTCAGCGCCTTGCCGCGGTCGGCACCCTGCAGGGCGTTGTGCAGCAGTCGCCGCATTTGCGCATCGTCGGGCAGCCGTTTTTCCAGCAGCCGGAGGCTACCGAGCACCGCCATCAACAGATTGTTGAAGTCGTGGGCAACGCCGCCGGTCAAACGGCCGATCGTGTCCATCTTTTGCGCTTCGAACAACTGCGCCAGGGCAGTCTCCCGCTCGCGCGTCCGTTCCTCGATGCGCAGATCCAGCTCCTGGTTGAACTTGAGCAGCTCCGCCGTGCGCTCCTCGACGCGCCGTTCCAGCTGGGCATTGCATTGCTCCAGTTGCCGCGTTTTCCTGTATAGCTCAACGAACACCTTCACTTTGGCGCGCAGCAACTCCGGCGCCACGGGACCCGGCACGTAGTCCACGCCGCCGAGGCGGTAGCCGCGCAACTGATCCAAATGCGGCACCATGACGGCCGATACGAAAATGATGGCGGTGTTCTGAAAACGCGGATGCTCGCGGATCATGCTCGCCAGTTCGAAGCCGTCCAGATCCGGCATGCACACATCGATGAGAATGAGCGCGACCTCATTTCTCTGCAAACACTCGAACGCCTCGCGTGCCGAGGATGCTTTGAGCAGATTCTCGCCCATTTCGGCCAGCACCACGTCATGGCTCAACAGCTTGGCCTGCTGATCATCGACAAGCAGGATGTTGACCCGTTCCGGCTCATTCACGGCACATCCCTCAACGGGTTGGCGGTGCTCATCGCTCGATTCGACCCAGAATTTTCAACGCGGGGCGAGATGCTGACTCCATTAAATTACATCGTCTGATTGTAAAAATTTGTGACGACAAGCTCGCTTGCGCGCATTTTGCGAAGCTTGGCAAAGGCACTTTCGAATGTCCAACTTTCCCTACGCTGCGATTCCGAAGTTGTTGTAGGACACGTCCGACGTCGCCGTATTGCGTTCTCCGACTTAACGATAATCAATCCGGCACATCGACGCGCGAATCGACGCGCGCATCGATGCGCGCATGAAGTCCCAATCTGCGCACGATTTCCCCCGCCAGAAACTCGAAGATGCGGGTGTATCATAAAGTCCATGACTTTCCCCAAAGAAATGCAGGTGGTGGAGATCGCGGCGCCCGGTGGTCCGGAGCAACTCAGGCCAAGCATGCGTCCGCTGCCGCGGCCTGGTGCCGGTGAAGTTCTGGTGCGCGTGGTAGCGGCCGGCGTCAATCGCCCGGACGTGATGCAAAGGCAGGGGCGATATCCGCCGCCGGCTGGCGCCTCCGATTTGCCGGGAATGGAGATCGCCGGGGAGATCGTCGAGCTTGGCCCGGATGTATCCGGCTTGGCGCTCGGCGATCAAATCACCTCGTTGCTGCCCGGCGGCGGCTACGCGGCCTACGCCATTGCCGCCGCACCTCTGTGCATGCACCTGCCCGCCGGAATAAGCATGGTTGAAGCCGCGGCCATTCCTGAAACGTACATGACCGTCTGGACGAACTTGTTCGAGCGCGGCGGCTGTAAGGCGGGCGACACCGTTTTGATTCACGGCGGCACCAGCGGCATCGGCACCACCGCCATTCAGCTGGCCGCGGCGTGGGGAGCGCGAGTCTTCGCCACCGCCGGTACGCCGGAAAAGGTCCGAGCCTGCGAAAGACTTGGCGCCGAGCGCGGCATCGACTACCGCACCGAAGATTTCGTGGCCGTGATTCGCGCCGCGACGGGTGGCTACGGCATCGACGTCACTCTCGACATGGTTGCTGGCAGCTACGTACAGCGCAATTTGGAAATTGCCGCTCTCGAAGGGCGCGTCGTCACGATTTCCATGCTGGGCGGATCACGCGCCGAGATCAACATGAGCACCGTGCTGCTCAAACGATTAACGCTCACCGGCTCAACTTTGCGGCCGCGCACGGTGGCGCAAAAAGCAGCGGTGGCCGATGCCATGCGGCGCAATGTTTGGCCATTGCTGGCCGTGGGACGGGCGCGCCCGGTCATCTATCGGACCTTTCCGTTGGCGCAGGCCAGCGAGGCGCACCGCTTGATGGAGAGTTCGAGCCACATCGGTAAAATCGTTTTGACCATTTGACGCCTCAGGCGCCGAAAAGCATGCCCGGCTGTATTGCGTTTTCCGCGCAGAACTGCGCCGCCAAGACTTTCTTGCCGCCGTCGTACTTCAGTTTGAACACTTCGATGTGACCACCCTGAGCGGTGATGATGAGACTCTGTGCGCTCACGGTCGCGACCGCGCCAATCCTTCCTTTAGCCTGTGTAAAGGTTTGCGCGACATGCTTTCGAGCGTCGAACAGCTGTAGCTTCTTACCGTTGAACAGCGTCCATGCTCCCGGGGCAGGATTGCAGCCGCGTATCAGGTCGTAGACATGGTCCACATGCGTGTGCCAATCGATGTGCGCCTCGGCCTCGCGGCACCAACCTTGGTAAGTCGCCCGGGATTCATCCTGAATCGATTCGCGTGCCCGGCCGTTCACGACAAGTTCCGCCGCTTCGATCAGGGCTTCGATGCCCATCGGAAACAGCCTCTCGAAATACAATTGGCCAATTGTATCGTCCGCACCTATGGCGGTCTCTTTTTGCAGAATTATCGGCCCTTGGTCGAGCTCGTCGACTGGCCTGAAGATGGTCACGCCGGTGCGCTCCTCACCACAAATTATCGGCCAATTTATGGAACTGGGTCCGCGATAGCGCGGCAGCAGCGAGGGATGGTACTGGATGGTGCCGCACCGGGGGATGGTGGCGAAATCCTGCGGCACGAACTGCAGCACATAGGCCAGGACGGCGATATCGGCATTCATGGCGCGCAGCGCCTGGCGCGCTTCCTCCGCTTTGAGGGACGGAAGACTCACGACGCGGATTCCCAGCTGTTCGCCGGCGCTTCTCATTGGGTCCGCCGCTTCGCCGGTCTTTTCCGGCGCGCAGAACACGCCGGCGACGCTGTCGCCGCGCTGGATGAACGCCTCTAAAACAGCCTTTCCAAAATCTTTTTGCCCGACGATGGCAACTCGCATCACCCTCTCCTCTGCACTTCTCAATGGTACGCGGACGCGGGGTCCGCCATAATGATGCACCAGTGCATCCCCCGCCGATTGAAATTTAATCGGTATGAGCATGTGCGTGGTTTTCTAGGATCGCGCCTCGCTGCGAGCGCACGCTAGGGATCATAGTCAACACCGCACGCGGCGGCTTGGTCGACGCAGCTGCGCTTAGGCGATGCAATCTCTCGCCGAAAAATCTCGTAACATAACGCACATGAAAAAACTGCTCTACCAATTCGACACCGACCCACTGCCCTCGGTTTTCGACAACGTCGTCGGCTATGACGGCGGCGCTGATCATATTTGCTCTTATGGAGGCTTGCATGCCCGAAACGTCGGGCCCTTGGTTGAAGGCGCGATCTTCACCCGGGCGCCGAAAGACAAGAAGAACACCGCCATCTTCATCGGCGGCGGCAGCGTTCCGCAAGGAGAAGCACTGCTCGATGCCGTACGCGGCAAGTTCTTTGCGAAGTTTCGCGTCTCCGTGATGTTCGATTGCAATGGGTCCAACACCACCGCCGCCGCTGCGGTGGCATGCTTGGCGCACGGCCGTAGTCTAGCCGGCAAACGCGCTGTGGTGCTGGCGGGATCCGGCCCCGTAGGTCAGCGGGCCGCCGTGCTGCTCGCGCGCGAAGGCGTGCAGATCTCCATCACCGGCCGCAAGCTGGCCATCGTCGAGGCGGCTCGCGACTCGATCAGAGCCCGCTTCGGGGTAGAGGTACGGGCAATCGAGGCGCCGACCAACCGCGAACGCGCCGCCGCCATCGAAGGCGCGCAGATCGTGCTTGCCACGGGCGCCGCCGGCATCACGCTGCTCGAAGCCGCGCAGTGGCAAAGCAGCACCGCGCTGCAGTTGTTGGCAGACGCGAATGCTTCGCCGCCCGCCGGCGTCGAGGGCATCGGTATGAGCGACCGTGGCGCCGCGAGCCACGGTAAGCTGCTGTTTGGACCGCTGGGGTTCGGCGCGCTCAAACTGGCCGTGCACCGCGCGTGCATCGCACGCCTGTTCGAGCAAAATGACTTGGTGCTGGACGCGAACGAAATCTACGACGTGGCGAAGGCGATGGTTGTTTGAATACCATGATCACCCAAACGACACTCGATGAATTCCTGAACACTCTGGCCAGCGGCGCGCCCACACCCGGAGGCGGCAGCGCGGCGGCGGTTATCGGCGCCATGGGCGCCGGGCTGATTTCCATGGTGTGCAACGTCACGCTCGGCAAGAAAGGGCTCGAAGCAGCGGCGGCCGAGATGCGCGCGGTGTGCAGCGAATCGGAAAAACTGCGTTTGCGCCTGACCGCGATGGTTGCCGAGGACATTGCTGCGTTCGACGGTTTGATGAATGCCTATCGGATGCCGAAGGCGAGCGAAGCGGACAAGGCGCAACGCAGCGCCGCCATACAGAAGAGCTTGATCGGCGCCACCAAGACGCCACTCGACTGCGCGCGCGCCTGCGCGCAAATTATCGAGATTTCGCGGCGGGCGGCTCAGCATGGATATGCGGGCGTCATCAGCGATGCAGGCGTCGGCGTGCTTGCAGCGCAAACGGCGCTGCGCAGCGCTGCGCTCAACGTGCGAATCAATGCACCGTTGCTCGAGGATCGAGCCTTCGCCGCCGCCGCTGTCGATGAACTCGAGGAGTTACTGGAATTCGGCGGCCGCGAGAGCGAAGCGGTCTTTGCCTTGGTAGTTGGCCGGCTCGGCTGATCGCTACCGATGGGCATCTGCCATCGCGATACCGCGCCGCTCCGGACCCCACGCCACCATCAGCACGATCAATATCGCCACTGTTCCGACGATGAGCGCCATGGCGAGGCCATAGTTGTCGCCGTAGGCCTCGGCAATCAACACTTGAATGGTCAGGTTGCTCGATGCGACGAGATTGCCCAGTTGATACACCACGCCGGGAAAGGTCGCACGTATCTCCGGCGGCGATAGCTCGTTCAGATGCACCGGAATGATGCCCCAGGCGCCTTGCACACACACCTGCATCAAGAAGGCGCCGGCGGCGAGGATCACGGGTGTAGAGCCGAAAGCCCAAAATGGAATGATCGGCAGCGACAACAATGCGGCGAGCATAATCGCACGGCGACGGCCGATGCGCTCGGATAGCCAGCCAAAAAATAGGCCTCCCAAAATGGCCCCCACGTTGGCTATTTCGGTGATGTTGGACAAAGTGCCGGTATCGAAATGATGCTGCTTCTTCAAGAACAGGTTCGGAAAGGCATCCTGCGAACCGTGGCTGAAAAAATTGAAGCACGCCATCAGCACGATCGCGTACACGGCGAGCTTGGAATTTCGCAGCAACACCTCACCCAGCCCGTGCCGCTGCGTCTTGACGCTGTCCTGCAGATAAGCGGGAGATTCCTCGACTCCGCGCCAGATGAAAAGCACCAAAACGGCAGGCACCGCTCCTAATACGAACATCCAGCGCCAACCCAGTGGCTCGTAGAAGAAATGGTAGACCAACGAGGCGATGAAATAGCCGCTGGGATAACCGGCCTGCAATAATCCGGACACCAGGCCGCGTCCCTGAGCCGGGATGGTTTCGAACGTCAACGCGGACCCGATGCCCCACTCGCCGCCCATTGCGATGCCGAATACGAATCGAATGATCAGGAATGCCGTGATGGAGGGCGCGAAACCCGACAGCAATTCCAAAACCGAGAATGACAGAATGTTCCACATGAACACGGGCTTGCGCCCGTATCGATCGGCGAGCCGGCCGAACATGAATGCACCGATGGGACGCGCCGCCAGTGTCAGGAACACGGCGGTGGTGGCTGTCTTGACGTCGACATGGAATTCGTTCGCGACATCCGTGAACAAAAACACCATCAGGAAGAAATCGAAGGCGTCCAGCGTCCAGCCCAGGTAAGCCGCCAACACCACGTTCTTCTGGCTTCTGGTCCATTTAATGTCAGGCATTTATTCTCCCTCGATCGATCGTATCCGGCGCCGTGCGGATTGTCGATTACCTTCCATTTCTTGCGCGATCGGCCGACACTTCACCCACCATCAACTTGTGGGATCAAGAGAGGGCACATGGCGGTCAGAAAAGTTTGTGTGATCACCGGCTCCTCGTCGGGCATCGGCGCCGCCTGCGCCGTATTGTTCGCGCAACGCGGCTGGGACGTTTGTCTGAATTACTCGCGCAAGCCGCAGCCGGCCGAGCAGATCGCGGCTACCTGCGAGGTTCATGGCGCCGCCGTGTTGGTGGAGCGCGCCGACGTCGCCGATGACGCGCAATGCGTGCGACTCGCGGCGCGCGTCAGGGAGCGCTTTGGCCGCTGCGACGCCTTGGTCAACAACGCGGGCACCACCAAGTTCGTCGGCTTGCGGGATTTGCATGGCCTGGACGCGGCCGATTTCCAGAATATTTACGCCGTCAATGTCATCGGTGCTTTTCAGATGACGCGCGCGCTTACATCCTTGATGAAAGAGACTCCCGGCGCCGCCGTCGTGAACATATCCTCGCTTGCCTCCGTTAATGCCATCGGTTCGAGCATTGCCTACATCGCCTCCAAGGGCGCACTGAACTCGTTGACGGTGGCGCTGGCGCGAGCCCTGGGTCCACACATCCGTGTCAATGCCGTGGCGCCGGGGATGGTGGACTCGCGCTGGCTGCGCGACGGACTGGGCGCCGAACGTTTTGCCGCGACGCAAGCCGCCTACGAGTCGTCCTCGAGCCTGGGCTCCCTGGTGACTCCTGAAGAGGTTGCCGAGACCGTTTATTGGTTTGGTGCGGGCGCCAGCAAAACCACGGGGCAGTTTCAGCTGGTTGACGGCGGGCGCTTCATCGGACGCCTGTAGCGCTGGCACGCCGCGGTCATCGCGCGCCCACCATATGCACACCCGCTTCAGGAGGATTGTGACGGGCGTTAGCCACGGGATCGGACCGCATGATGCAGCTACGCTTTGCTAAGCTTGCGGTACCAACTCGGAGAACTTGATGCAAGGCAGAATCGAAAAGCGCGGTGCCATCGGCATCATTTGCATCGACAATCCGCCGGTGAACGCCATCAGCCGCGGAGTGCGCGTAGCAATCATCGACGGCGTTGCCCAGCTGGCTCAGGATCCCGAGATCAAGGCGGCCGTCCTGGCTTGCGCCGGGCGCACCTTCATGGCGGGCGCGGACATCACGGAATTCGGCAACCCTCCCCTGTCTCCCGGCCTGCGTGAAGCGATCGACGCACTCGAAAGCTGCACTAAACCCATCATCGCCGCCATTCATGGCACCGCGTTCGGGGGTGGTCTCGAGGTCGCATTGGCCTGTCACTACCGCGTGGCCGTCGCCACCGCCAAGATCGGCTTGCCGGAGGTGAAGCTCGGCATTCTTCCGGGTGCCGGCGGCACCCAGCGTCTGCCGCGGCTGATCGGCGTCGAGGCTGCGCTCGAGATCATCGTCTCGGGTGATCCCGTGCCTGCGCCCAAGGCGGCCAAAGCCGGCGTCGTAGACAAGATCATCGAAGGCGACCTGCTGGAGGGCGCAGTCGTGTTTGCCCAGCAAGTCATTGCGGAAAACGGCGCGTTGCGCAAAGTGCGCGACCTTGAGGTCGATGCCGGCAAGCTACCGCCGGGTTTCTTCGAAGCGGCGCGCACTCGCATCGGCAAGGAGAAAAAGAACTTGTTTGCCCCGCAGCGCATAATCGACGCGCTGCAAGCCGCTGCCACGTTGCCGTTCGAGCAAGGCATTGCGCGCGAACGGGAACTGTTCCTGGAGTGCCTCTCGAACAGCCAAGCCAAGGCGCTGCAGCACGCGTTCTTTGCGGAGCGCAAAGCCGGCAACGTACCGAATCTCGACAAGAGTGTCGCGCGCCGCGACGTCAAGAGCGTCGCGGTGATCGGTGCCGGCACCATGGGCGGCGGCATCGCCATGAACTTTTTGAATGCCGGAATTCCCGTCGTCCTGCTGGAAACGACGCGCGAGGCATTGGATCGCGGCGTAAGTGTGATTCGCAAGAATTACGAAAACACCGCTTCCAAGGGCAAGTTGACCATGGAGCAAGTTGAGCAGCGCATGCGGCTGCTGAAGCCGACGCTATCCTACGATGATATCAAGAACGCTGACATGATCATCGAAGCGGTGTTCGAGACCATGGCGGTCAAGAAAGAGGTATTCGGCAAGTTGGACACGGTCGCCAAGCAAGGCGCGATACTGGCGTCCAACACCTCTTATCTATCGATCGATGAAATTGCGGCGGCTACGACGCGCCCCGGAGATGTGCTTGGGACCCATTTCTTCTCACCTGCCAACGTGATGCGTCTCTTGGAAATCGTTCGCGGCGAGAAGACCTCGCAAGATGCGCTCGCCACCGTGCTCGACCTGGCGAAACGCATCAACAAGGTGGGCGTCGTCTGCGGCAACAAGGACGGATTCATCGGCAATCGCATGCTCGGCGGATATTCCTATCAAGCCTTGCTAATGGTGCTCGAGGGAGCCACGCCCGAACAGGTCGACGCCGCGCTGCGCAATTTCGGAATGCCGATGGGCGTGCTGCAAATGAGCGATCTGGCCGGACTCGACATCGGTTACAAATCCCGTAAGGATCGCGATCCAAAAAGTTTTGACGGCCGGGTAACACGCTCGGCCGACTTGTTGGTTGAAATGGGCCGGCTCGGCCAGAAGACTCAGGCCGGATATTACGATTACGCACCCGGCGACAGAACACCACGCCCATCACCGGTGGTCGCATCGATCATCGAAAAAGTTTCACAGGAGTGCGGCATCAAGCGCCGCTCGTTCACCGACGAGGAGATAGTAGAACGCTGTTTTCTGGCGCTGATGAACGTAGGCTGCGAGGTGCTGCGCGAAGGAGTCGCATGCCGCTCCAGCGACATCGACGTGGTCTATCTCTACGGTTATGGATTCCCGGCGTATCGCGGCGGTCCGATGTTCTGGGCGGAAAACTCGGTGGGGCTCAAAACCGCGCTCGAAAAACTCAAGCATTACAGCGCCGCAACCGGCGACACCTGGCTCAAGGTATCGCCGCTGCTGGAACAATTGGTGGCGGATGGCAAGGGCTTTGCCAGTCTCGGCGTGTGATCGTAATCCTGCGCTCCGCGTCCGTGATGCGCTGTCGACAAGCCTCCACTCCCCCCATCGCTGACAATGTTAGCGAAGAAACACCCCTACGTGTCTGGAATCACCGACAATTTCCCATTTTGCCAACTTGTCATAAGATGCCTTTCATGGACAATTGGCTTGAAAAAACCCGCAAGCACATCGAACAGGGCGAAGCGCTGATTCAGATGGGCGAGGAACTGATCACGAGCAGCGTGGCTGCCTTGCTGCGCGACTGGCAGAATCCGTCCATCGTCATCGACAAGCTGTGCACCGGAGCCGAACGCTGGCAAGCCGCGATTCGTCAGATCCAGGCGCCCATCAACCTTGCGGACATCCTGCGCTCGCGTACCTCGGAATAGGCCAAACGCGGACGTTCATTAGTCCCATCCTACGTATTTCAGCGCACCAACACGGCGCGAAAATCATTGACGTTGGTCAGTGTCGGACCCGTCAACACCGAATCGCCGAGCGCCATGAAAAATGTGTGCGCGTCGTTGTCGGCCAGCATCTCCTGGGGCTCGAGCCCCATCGCTCGCGCGCGCGCCAAGGTGTCGGAACCGATATAGGCGCCGGCGACTTCCTCTTGTCCATCGACGCCATCGGTGTCGCCGGCCAGCGCTTCGACTCCTGGGCAGCCGTCCAGCGCCAGGGCCAACGCCAGCAGGAACTCGACATTACGTCCACCCTTGCCGCCGCCGCGGACCGTCACTGTCGTTTCTCCTCCGGACAGCAATACACAGGGCGGCTGGAACGGCTGACTGCGTCGTGCCACTTGCTGCGCGATTCCGGCCATCACTTTGCCGACCTCGCGCGCCTCGCCTTCGATGGCATCGCCGAGAATGAATGGAGTGACGCCGGCCCGGCGCGCCTGGTCAGCCGCCGCTTCCAATGCCATTTGCGGCGCGGCGATGATGCGCACGCTTGCACCAGCCAGCCGCGGGTCATCGGGTTTGACCGACTCTGCGGAGCCGCTCTCTAAAAGCTCGAGCGCCGCTGGCGGCAACGACATGGCGTAGCGGCGCACGATGCGCAGTGCATCAGCGCAGGTGGTCGGATCGCCCACGGTCGGACCCGATGCAATGTCGAGCGGGCGGTCGCCGGGCACATCGGAGATGAGCAGCGTCAGCACACGCGCCGGATGACAAGCCGCCGCCAGGCGGCCGCCCTTGATGGCAGAAAGGTGGCGCCGCACGCAATTCATCTCCGCGATGGGCGCTCCCGACTTGAGCAGCATGCGGCTCAAGTTCTGCTCGTCGGCGAGACTCATGCCCTCGAGCGGCTGCGGCAACAGCGCCGACCCACCGCCCGAAATCAGGCATAACACCAGATCGTCGGGGGTCAAGTCCCGCACCAGGTCCAGCATGCGGCGTGCGCCTCGCAAGCCGGCATCGTCGGCTACCGGATGCGCAGCTTCCACGACTTCGATGCGTTTGCACGGGACCGAGTGGCCATAGCGTGTCACGACCAGTCCGGAGAGCGCGCCGCTCCAATGTTTTTCGACGGCACGCGCCATGGCGGCGGACGCCTTGCCGGCGCCGATGACAATCATCCGACCGCGAGGTACGGCGGGCAGATGTGCCGCAACGCATACATCGGGTTGCGCGGAGGCGATGGCGGCATCGAACATGTCCCGCAACAACAGTCTCGCGTCCATCTAGGTCTCAGCCGCCGTACCCACCCCGGCACACGGCCTCACGTCACAACACGGACTTGAGCACGGTGGCCATTTCCGCGGGATTGCGCGTGACCTTGATACCGCACTCCTCCATGACGGCCAATTTCTCCGTCGCGGTACCCTTGCCGCCGGAAATGATGGCGCCGGCATGGCCCATTCGTTTACCCGGCGGTGCCGTTACTCCGGCGATAAAACCCACCACCGGCTTTTTCATGTAAGCCTTGATCCAACGGGCGCAGGTCTCCTCATCGTCGCCGCCGATTTCACCGACCATGATGACCGCGTCGGTCTGCCCATCGTCGTTGAACAGCCGCATGACGTCGACGTGCTTCAGGCCGTTGACAGGATCGCCGCCGATGCCGACGCAGGTGGACTGACCGAGGCCAAGTTCCATCAGCTGGCCCACTGCCTCATAGGTCAATGTGCCGGACCGAGACACCACTCCGATACGGCCTTGTTTATGTATATGTCCGGGCATGATGCCGATCTTGATTTGATCGGGGGTGATCACGCCGGGGCAATTCGGACCGATCAGCAAGGTCTTCTTACCGCGCATGCGATGGCGCGTCGCGATCATGTCGCGCACCGGGATGCCCTCGGTGATGCAAATCACGAGGTCGAGATCGGCGTCGACGGCATCGTTAATCGCCGCGGCGGCGAACGGCGGCGGCACGTAGATCACAGAAACCGTCGCGCCAGTCTGCGCCTTCGCTTCGGCGGGCGTCGCATAGATCGGAATGCCCTCGAAACTCTCTCCGGCCTTGTGCGGATTCACGCCAGCGACGAAGCAGGCGCCGCCGTTGGCGTAGTCGCGGCACAAGCGGGTGTGAAAGGCGCCGGTCTTGCCGGTGATGCCCTGCGTCATCACTCGGGTATTTCTGTCGATCAAGATGCTCATAGTTCCTACTTGCCGGCAACGGCCGCAACGATCTTCTGCGCTGCGTCCGCCATATTGTCCGCCGCGATGATCGGCAATCCGGACGCCTTGAGCGCCGCGCGCCCCAGCTCTTCGTTGGTTCCTTTCATGCGCACGACCAGGGGTACATTGAGATTCACCTGCTTCGCGGCAGCCATCACCCCCTCAGCGATCGTATCGCAGCGCATGATGCCGCCGAAGATGTTGACCAGAATGCCCTTGACAGCGGGATTCTTGAGCATCAGCTTGAAAGCCTCGGTGACTTTCTGCGTTGTCGCGCCGCCCCCCACGTCGAGAAAATTCGCCGGCTCGGCGCCGAACAATTTGATCGTATCCATGGTTGCCATGGCGAGTCCGGCGCCATTCACCAGGCAGCCGATGTTGCCGCCCAGCGAGATATAAGAGAGGTCGAACTTCGAGGCCTCCACTTCTGCCGGATCCTCCTCATCAAGATCCCGCATCGCCACGATGTCGGGGTGGCGGAACAAGGCGTTCGCATCGAAATCGAGCTTGGCGTCCAACGCCAGAACATCGCCGCTGCCGGTAATGATCAGAGGGTTGATCTCCGCCAGCGAGGCATCGCACTCGACGAATGCCCGATACAACGCGCCCATGAAACTGCGCGCTTGCGGGATCGAAGCTTCGGGCACGCCGATCTTGCGCGCCACATCGTCGGCCTGCGAGTCGGTCAAGCCGAGGCTTGGATCGATGGCGACCTTGAAAATCTTGTCGGGCGAATGCGCGGCGACTTCCTCGATTTCCATGCCGCCTTCGGAGCTGGCCATCAGCGTTACGCACTGGGTGGAACGGTCCACCACCATCCCGACGTACAGTTCCTTGCGGATATCGGCCCCTTCCTCCACCAGCAGCCGGCGCACCAATCGACCCTCCGCGCCCGTCTGATGTGTCACCAGCGTCATGCCGAGGATGTTGGATGCGAACTGGTGCACCTCCTCCAAGGATTTCGCCACCTTGACGCCGCCGCCCTTGCCGCGCCCGCCAGCGTGGATTTGCGCCTTCACCACCCAAACCTTGCCCCCTAGTTCGCGTGCCGCGGCGTCGGCCTCCGCCACCGAAAAACAAGGCACGCCGCGCGGGGTCGCGATGCCGTACCTGCGCAGCAACTCTTTGCCTTGGTATTCGTGGATATTCATGTGCCGCCGCTGTCCGAGCCAAAGAGGAGCAGTTTGCCCTGCCGCAACCTTTGTTGCACGCGCTAGATGACTTTCCGCGAGCGTAGCTCCGCCACTTCCGCGACTGCGTAGCCAATCTCCGCAAGCACCTCATCCGTGTGTTCGCCAAGCAGCGGCGAGCGAGTGACTTCGGTTGGGCTGTCGCTCATCTTGATCGGATTGCCGACGCTCAGGTATTTGCCGCGTTTCGGATGATCCACTTCGACGATGGTCCCGGTCTTGCGCAACGCCGGTTCATGCAGCAGTTCTTCCATCGAGAGAATCGGTCCGCATGGAATGTCATGTTCGTTTAGCAATTCCATCGCTTCGAACTTCGTCTTGGTCAGCGTCCAGGCTTCCACGGCGGCGAAAATCTGTTTCAGGCGCGGCAGCCGTGCCGCGGGGGTCGCTAAATCCGGATCCGTTGCCCAAGAATCCTTGCCGATGACATGGCAGATCGCTTGCCATACCGGTGCCTGCGCAATGAAATACAAGTACGCGTTCGGATCGGTTTCCCAACCCTTGCATTTGACGATGGTTCCGGGCTGTCCGCCGCCGGAAGAGTTTGCCGCACGCGGTACCGCGCTGCCGAACTTGCCGTCGGGGTATTGTGGATACTCTTTCATGACCTTGGTGCGCTCGAGACGCTGTTGATCGCGCAGCTTGACGCGGCATAAATTCAGAACGCCGTCCTGCATGGCGGCAAGCACCTTTTGTCCCCGCCCCGTGGTATTGCGTTGATACAGTGCCGCCACGATACCCAGTGCAAGGTGCAGACCTGTGCCGCTGTCGCCGACCTGCGCAGCGCTCACCAGCGGCGGACCATCGTCGAAACCCGTCGTCGAAGCGGCACCGCCGGCGCACTGGGCGATGTTCTCGTACACCTTGCAGTCCTCGTATGGACCGGGTCCGAAACCCTTGACCGATGCCACGATCATGCGGGGATTCAGCTGTTGAATTCGCTCCCAGGTGAAACCCATGCGATCGAGCGCCCCCGGTGCAAAATTCTCGACCAGCACGTCGCAATGTCTGATCAGTTTTTCCAATACCTGCTTACCCGGCTCGCTTTTGGTATCCAACGTCACGGAACGCTTGTTGTGATTCAGCATGGTGAAGTAGAGGCTGTCCGCATCGGGTACGTCGCGCAGCTGTTCGCGCGTAATATCGCCGATGCCCGTCTTCTCGACCTTGATCACGTCCGCCCCCAACCAAGCGAGCAGCTGAGTGCACGTCGGTCCTGACTGTACGTGCGTAAAGTCCAGGATTTTGACGCCGTCCAATGCTTTGCTCATGAATGCTCCGTTGCCGATTACTTGTCGCTAAGTTACCCGACGGCCTGCCACTCTGTCGGCAGAAAGACCGAAGGAACGGCTTCGTTCGGCCGCATATGCGGTCACGAAAAATGGCCAGCGGATTGGCGGGTCGCTGCGAACAAGCGCGAGCCCGGTGGCGTCGCAATGCTCACCGGACACCCACTAGCTAACTGCAGACTGAATAATATACTATATATCTAGTTGAGGTGGCGGTTCGACGCCTCTTTGACCACTGCTTAACACTGCTTAACATGTCTTCGAGTCCCCCATGAATTCTATCGTCACACTCGTACAACGCACATCCGCCGGCGCGCCGCTTGCGCTGGCGCCACTCAACGCGACCAGCTTGCGCGACCAGGCATATACGCTGCTGAAGACCGCGATCGCGGATACCGACATCTACGACCCGAAGCAAGAACTGCGATTGGATGAGAGGCAATTGACCACTGCGCTCGGGGTCAGCCGTACGCCCATCCGCGAAGCGCTGTCGTTGCTCGAGCAGCAGGGCTTCATCCGTACCATACCCCGTCGCGGCATCTACATCATTCGCAAATCCAAGCGCGAGATGATCGAGATGATTCAGATATGGGCCGCGCTCGAATCCATGGCGGCGCGGCTCGCCACGCTGCATGCCAGCGACGCGGATATTGCGAAGTTGCGACATCTATTCGACGAGTTTCACAACGCGCCCCCCAGCGCGGAGCAATTGCACGAATATTCGGACGCCAACATCACCTTCCATACCGCCGTCATTGCGCTGGGCGGCTCACAGGCCATCATCGACGCGACCACCAATTTGCTGTTGCATGTGCGCGCCATTCGCCGCGCGACCATCACACAAAGCGACCGCGCCGCACGCTCCATCATCGATCACTTGAAAATCATCGAGGCTTTGGAGCGCCGCGACACGGAGGTGGCGGAACGGCTGACGCGTCAGCATACCCTCGACCTCGCCGAACACGTCGATCGTTACTGCGATTTCCTGGAATAGGCCACGCCCAAGCGGAGTTTTGATTTCGGTGCTCAGCCGCTGTTGCGCAAGGCAGTGGCGATGGCATTGATCGAGAGCTGGATGCCTTCGCGCACGCGCGGATCGTGCTCGCCGACGCGATGGCGCTTCAGCAATTCCACCTGCAACAAATTCAGCGGCTCGATATAAGGCAGCCGCAGCCGTATGGATGCATCCAAGGCAGGATGGTGCTCCAGGAGCCGCGATTGGCCGGTGATGGCCAGCACGCTGTCCTGAGTCGAGCTCCACGTGTCGCGGATGCGGCCGAACAGCGCCGCGCCCGCTGCTTGGTCTTCAACCAAAGTGACATAGCGCGCCGCTATGCCCATGTCAGACTTCGACAGCACCATCTCCAGATTGTCGACCGTGGCGCGGAAAAACGGCCACGCGTCGAACATTTCTTTGAGCAGGCCGGTATCGGCGGCGCGCAGCGCTTGACCCACGCCGTACCAACCCGGCAGCATCACACGCGCCTGAGCCCAACTGAAGACCCACGGTATGGCGCGCAAGTCCTCGATGCGATGCGAATTCGATCGCGACGCCGGGCGCGAGCCGATCTTGAGCTCAGAGATCTCCACGAGCGGCGTCATCTGTCGAAAGAACGTGGCGAACCCTTGAGTTTGATAAACCAAGGATCGATAGGCGCGAAACGCTTCGTCGGACAGCTCATCCATGCAGGCGGCAAAGCGCCGGCTGCTCTCCGCCGACAACCCGGTACTCTCGAGGGACGCCAGCAACGTCGCCGCAGTGATGGAATCGAGATTGGCCGCGGCGCTCTCCGCGGTGCCGTACTTGGCGGCGATGATTTCTCCTTGTTCGGTGATGCGAATTCGGCCGCGAACGGTGCCGTGCGGCTGAGCGCGAATCGCCGCGAACGATGAACCGCCGCCGCGGCCCACCGCGCCGCCGCGCCCGTGGAACACTTGCATGGAGGTCGCGGCTTGCGCGAACACGCCGGCAAGCGCGCGTGTGGCCTGATGCAGGCTCCAGACCGAGGTAAGGTAGCCGCCATCCTTGTTCGAGTCGGAATAGCCGACCATCACCTCTTGATAACCGTGCGCGGCGGTGACCGCGGCGGTTTCGGGTAGTCCCAGCCATTCCTGCATGACCTGCGGCGCGCACCGCAAATCGCCGATGGTCTCGAACAGCGGTACGGCCATGATCGCGGCAGCGGGAGACTGCTGCACACGATACAGTCCCGCCTCCTTCAACAAGACGTTGACCTCCAGCAGATCGGAGACGCTTTCGCATTTGGAAATGACATAATTTGTTATGCAGCCGCGTCCGTAGCGCTGCTGAGCTTCGGCGGCTGCACGTACGATCGCGAGTTCCGACAGTGTTTCCGCGGAGTAGCTCGCGAACGGGCTTGCCAACAGACGTTCGCTGCCGAGTTCACGTCGCAGCAACGCGACGCGCGCGGCTTCGTCGAGCGATTGGTAGTCCGCACACACACCGGCCACCTTTAGCAGCTCGGCTGTCACACGCGCATGCACGTCGGCGTTTTGCCGCAAATCGAGCGTCGCCAAATGAAATCCGAAGGTCTCGACGGCGCGGATCAGGCGCGACAGCGCGCCGCTGCCGCGGCCGATTTTGCTCTCCGAGCGCAGCGAACTCTGCAGCATTTCCAGATCGGCACGCAGCGCTTGCGAATCGGGATAAGCGTCCGCTGCAACCGTCGCCGCGCGCGGCGGCGCCCGAGCAAACAGCTTTTGATAGGTCGCGGCCAGGCGCGCGTACATCCCGGTAATGGCGCGTCGATAGGGCTCATCGGCGCGCGCTGCGTTGGCATCGCCGCTGACGCGCGCCAATGCGTCCACCCCGTTTGACACGGCCGCGAGTTCGCTCGACACCGACAGCTCCGCGCCGAGCGCATTGAGCTGTTCCAGATAGTCGGCAAGCAACGTCTGGCTGGCGCGGCCCAGTGCAAGCCGCAGGGAATCGGCGGTCACATGCGGGTTGCCATCACGGTCGCCGCCAATCCAGCTGCCGAGCCGCAGAAAGCTCGGCGGCTGCAGACCGAGCAGGCGCTCCCAACGGGCGTACAACACTGGGATGGTCGGCAGAAAGATATCGCGCAGATACGCCAACGCAGTGTCCACTTCGTCGGCGACGTAGAGCCGCTCATGACGCAGGGCTCGGGTCTGCCAAAGCAATGCGATTTGACCGGCGATTGCCTCCTCGATCAGTTCGCCGTTGCTGGTTTCGAGCAGTCCGGCGTCGCGCTGGCGCATCAGCGCTGCAATCCGATTGCGGTGATCCAACATGCTCTTGCGCATCACCTCGGTCGGGTGTGCCGTCAGCACCGGCACGATCAACGAGTTCGCCAGCAGTTCCGCCACCTGTTCATTTTGCACGCCTTGGGCGCTGAGGAATTGCAGCGCCGATGCCAATGTCCCTTGCTGTTCCGTCGCTGCGCCCTGCCTGTCTTCAGCGAGATTGGCAAGCATGGAGAACAACATGAAGCTGCGCACGAACGCGACGGTCTCGTCGAGCGACAGGGTATCCAGACCCGGCGCCAAACCACGCGGATTGGGGATCCCCCGATAGCGATCCACGGAAGCGGCGCGGATCGCTTCGATGCGCTCGAATAGGGCTTCGCCGCCGAAGGTGCGGATCACACCTCCTAACAGCTTGCCGAGGAATCGCACGTCGGCGTTCTGGGTTATGGCGCGTGGATGTTGTTTCATGGACTAAAAATAATACTGATATATCTAAGGGCCGAATACGCCGCTCGCCGACAGCGGTATGCTCGTATAAGCCTTATCCTACATCGGCGCCTGACAGGAACTGCTTTTGAGACCGCATGCACCCTGTATATTCCCCTCACTATTCCAAAGTTTGTGTACCGCGTGCAGCGCAAGGGCGCCCGCAGGTCGCACGCATCAGCGTTAAGGCACGGAGTTGAATCAATGAAAGTCAGGCACTGGATTTACGGCATTCCCCTTTTGGTGATGGTGGTGTGCTCTGCGCCCGCCCCGGCTCAAGTCACGGTCTCGGTCAACATCGCGCCGCCCGAATTGCCTGTCTATGACCAGCCCCCTATCCCGGCGGATGGGTATTTATGGACGCCCGGATATTGGGCGTGGAGCGACGATGACCAGGATTACTACTGGGTCCCGGGAACTTGGGTCGAAGCGCCGGAGACCGGCTACCTCTGGACGCCGGGATATTGGGGAGCCGATGGCGGCGCGTTTCTCTGGCACGCGGGTTACTGGGGTCCGCAGATTGGATTCTACGGCGGCGTGAATTACGGCTACGGCTATATGGGTAGCGGCTATCAAGGCGGCTATTGGCAAGGTGGTCATCTTTATTACAACCGCGCCGTATCCAATATAGGCACCGTGCAAGTCACGAATGTCTACAACAAGACGGTGATTAATAACGTGACGGTCAACCGCGTCAGCTACAACGGCGGCAACGGCGGAGTACGCGCGCAGGCATCCGCGGCGGAACAGCAGGCAGCGCATGCCCGTCACGTATCCGCGACACCAATGCAACGGCAGCAGGAGCAGACGGCACACGGCAACCAGTCACTCAGAGCGAGCGTCAATCATGGCAGTCCCCCGATAGCAGCAACCTCCCGGCCCGGCATGTTTTCCGGCGGAGGAGTCGTCGCCGCGCGCCACACGGGTACCATGAGCGTCGTCGGCGCGCAGCCTCGCCCCAACCCGCAAGGTCGGCCGAACGCGCCCATACCGCGCTCCGAGGGTGAGCAACGCTCGCCCGAACAGCGGCCCGAGGCACAGCGGCCCGAGGCACAGCGACGCGAGCCACAGCCGCGGCCCGAGGCACAGCGACCGCAGGCACCCGCACCGCAGCGACAGGAAGCGCCGCGTCCCGAGACGCGCCCGCCCGAAAATGTCCAGCCGCGAGAGACGCCACGCGTGGAACCGCGGCCCGCAGCGACACCGCCCCCGCGTGCCGAGCCACGACCCGCGCCGCGCCAGCCGGAGCGTCCGCCCGAGCATCCTCCCGAACATTAGGCGCCATCAGGAGGCATTCAATGAGCACGATAAGCCACGATGAGATGTCTCATCAATTCTTCACCGAGGTCGATGGGCATCGCGCGGTGCTCGATTACACGCTGAGCACCGACGTAATGAACATCACGCACACTGAAGTGCCTCAGGCTATCGGCGGCCGCGGCATCGCCGCCGATCTCATGCGCGCTGCATTG